>WNGG01012272.1_pt1 | contig 16864 bp, 17 predicted proteins | sample 5400661 | NCBI WGS metagenome assembly WNGG01 (sample SAMN13153372, study PRJNA577476) | soil metagenome | isolation source: 100 cm soil or saprolite under Garry oak tree replicate 1 | place: USA:California | collected 2016-06-15 | reverse complement strand
TTGTAATTACTCTAGCTACATTAGCACTCTTTGATTCAGCAACTAATACTCCTGCTAAAAATGCACCAGTAGCAACTGACAACCCAAGTTCTTTGGCTGCAAATGATAAACCAAATGCCAATCCAAGAATTACAATTAGAATGAGTGCATAATCCTCTGTTTTACCAATTTTGTCTATTATTTTAGGCACATATCTTGAACCTAGAAGGAGTATACCTCCAATAAATGCAGAAACTATTCCTATAGAGATAGAGACTTGTAGAATGGATACTTGACCTGCATTTGTAGCTAGTGATTGAAAGATACCAAGAGTGGTGATAGCCATAATATCTTCTACAATGCATATCCCTAGGACAAGAACAGTTGATTTGTCTTTAATCATACCTAGCTCTTCAAGAACTCTAACAGTTACAACTGTGCTTGTAATAGACATAGCCAACGCCAAAAACAGCGAATCAAAAAATGAAAAACCAAGTGCTTGAGCAACGAAAAATACTATTACTAGAGTCCCTATTGATTCTGGTATTGCTACTATAACAGAAATTCTACCTACCGATCTAAGCTTGGCAATAGGAAATTCAGTCCCAATAACAAAGAGTAGCATTATAATTCCCAATTCTGCAAAGGTGTTCAATGAATTAACATTCTGTATCAGGCTAAATGGTGGAGTATAAGGACCAATTATCATACCAGCAAGTATATAGCCAATAACCATTGGTTGTTTTAGTTTGTGGGTGATAATCAGCATAATAGCAGCAACTATCATTATTACTGCAAAGTCTTGAACTAAGAAATCGGGTGAAGAAGGTGATGCGGAACCGTGAGAGAAGAGCTGGCCACCAAAGGATAGTAATGGAACCAGTAATTGCTGTACCATTAATGATAAAGGAAAACTCATACTACCAGAATATTACATTTGACAATAATTAAGAGTTATGAAGTTATAGTAACTGTTGAAATATATCATTATCTTGTGGTAAAGGTGATAATGTGTGGTGAGAGCAACAACAAGATAACCAGTATAAATGAACAAAAAGGATACTTGTAGTCGATGACGAATGTGACACTAATTTAACTCTGAAAGTAGGTCTAAAAAGGGAAAACATATCCTAGCTATGATGAAAATTGCATCATTCAGAACTAATTGAAAACGGAACCACAGACTACAACCAATTTCAGTTTGAAAATATGGTGAGACAACTTTGTAACAATATGCTCGTTCTGGTAACCTATCGGAGTTTCTATTGAAAGTTACTAAATATACAAAAGCATACTCTGTTACTGTGGCTGCAATGCGTTATCTGTCATGAAACTTTTGCTTCCAAAAGTACCATAAGTTTACGATCAAAGGTCCCAGTTATATTTATGAGTTCTAATCCGATCTTATCTAGTTCATTTAGGAAATGCCGATTCATGAGCCTCGTTTTTAGCTTGAATCGATTGTTGTCCATATTTTGGTCTAGACTTTTTATATCAATGCCTATCATTTCTATTTTCTTTCTCCACACATGCATTTCTTCTTGCGATTTAGACAATGTACTATTGTAACTGCTTCCGTATGTTATATCTTATTCCACGTGATGATCATGAACTAATTGATCATACAGTCTAACTGATTTAATATTCACAAATTCTAGCATTCCATATCTTGATAACTCGACCAAAACCACTATTCTTGGCTCCTCCGAAATGACTCCTTGGGTCTGAAATGACCACATTGTTTACAGTAACTATGCCCACCTCTAGATTTGATAATCTTTCTGCTTTGTCAAGATCTTGAGTCCATATATTACTTCCAAGCCCGAATTGAGAACCATTTGCGAGTTTTATTGCGTCTTGTTCGTTATCAACTACAGTTATAGGTGCAAACGGAACCACAGTCGATAGAATAACTAATTTTGACTTGCTATGCGTTTAAATTAGATTTTGCTGAAATTATTTACAATATATATGCCTGCACGAATAGGAGATAAAGCTCCCAATCTGATTGTTTCCGAATGGATACAAGGAAGGCCGACCAACATAGATAAAGAAAGGTGAAATGTGGTCCTTGTTGAAGTATTCCAAGTTAATTGTCCAGGATGTTTCACACATGGGATCCCACAGGCAATAGATATGTATATGAAATATCATGACGGCGGTCTAAGGGTGTTAGGAGTGGCTACGGCTTTCGAAGACTTTGACAAAAATACTTTAGAAAACCTCAAGCTTCTGCTTGCCACCGGCGAGGTAATTGGAGCACCGAGTAGGATCTTAGCAGAATCTGGCCGCTTGCGACCAGGAAATAAACTAAGTTACAAGATTCCATTCCCAGTAGGAATGGATACATTGTTGAATTTTGGCGCTTTGACTCATGACAAAGTGATGGATTTTATTGAAGCTAACATTCCAGATTTCAGATCTTATATTGAAAAGGACAGGGAGTCAATATATGCTCAGGTACAACATTATCTAAAACGAAAGCAATTTTCAGCAAAGACTTTTGAGGAGTATGGCTTGGGTGGAACGCCATCGGCTATCCTAATTGATAAGAATGGTGTATTGCGACAGAGCGTTTTTGGTTCAAATGGCTATCTCGAGGGCGCAGTGAAGCAATTGTTAAACGACTGAACAGTAGATAAATGAGCAGTGGATGGTCCTATATTTCCTAGATTTTTACAAGATTGGATTCTAGATGCGGTTTTGGAGAATGAGGAGCGGTATGTAGGAGGTGTGGAACATTGTCGGTATAACTTTTTGACCCACCTTATTCTGGATCCATGTAAAGATCAGCATTTGTTGTGTAACATCCTCTCAGAAACCTGTAGAATTTTATACGATACGTAGTGCTACACTAAACGATAAAAACAACTTAATTCGTGCTAGTATGTGAAGTTGGAGGTTTCACGCGGATTTGGCTATAACATATAGCTAAGGTCAGATGTGGTTGTTGGATAAGAAAAGATGGCTTGCTTGATATCTCCAGCTTTGAGTCCAAATCGTATAGCTATGGCAAATATATTAATAGCTTCTTCAGCATGTGGGCCCAATATGTGAGCACCAAGTATACGATCAGTATCGTCCTCAATCAACACCTTGAATCCTGAATAATTTTCACCTACACGTCTAGAAGTATACCACGCAGCTGTATTAGCTTTATTAATTCTAAAATGCAAACCCTGTTTTCTTGCCGCCTCTTCTTGTAGACCGACTGATGCTAATGGAGGAATGGTAAATACCACGCTAGGAACTCCCTCGTAATTAGGTTTGACATGATTACCTTCAAGCAGATTAGCGGCGACAATCTCTCCTTCATATGTAGCGACAGGAGTCAACGGTAGTCCTCCGCTTGCTGCTGCATCGCCAGCTGCGTAGACTAATGGGTTGGAAACACTCTGAAGGTATTCGTTAACTTTTACACCCTTCTTGTTTTCGCGCTCTACACCACCCACTCCCAAATCTAGGTCATCAATTTCCGGAACTCGACCTGCTCCATGAACAACCATGTCTCCCTCTATCTTATAATTTCCACCGTCATTAGTATTAGAGGCATATACAATAAATCCAATATTGTTGTTATTGTTGACTTTGGAAGATTCTATCGCCTCAACCTTTGTTTGTAAACGAACATCTATGCCAAGCTCATGTGTCCTCTGCAATAACATTTCAACAAGGTAAGGATCAAAGTTATCTAGTGGTCTAGCACCACGATGCAAAATTGTCACATTTGCACCAGCTCTTGCTGCAATATGTGCAAATTCAAATGAAATATATCCGCCTCCAACAAAAACAAATCTTGATGGCAATTCGTTGAGCTCCAAGAACTGATCGCTTTTACGAATATTGTCTTCTCCCGGAATATTCAGCTTCATTGGCTCTGCTCCCGTTGCTAACACTATATGACGTCCGTTTAGTGTATGAGTGTTATCAACAATAACAGTTCTTTCGTCAATGAACCTTGCCCTTCCATGAAATGCAACAATTCCAGCTTTGGAGAATTGTTCCTCTCTCTCTTTGGGTATTGGTTCAGTGAATGATCGCTTGAAGCGCATCAAATCAGGCCAGTGTATCTTAACCTTATCTGAATCGACGATACCCTTGCTTTCCATTCGTCTATTCCAATCTATTACCTCCGCTGCACCTACAAGTACCTTCTTGGGATCGCACCCACGAAGAACACAAGTACCGCCAAACGGCCTAGAGTCGATTACCGCGATTCTCCATCCTGCAAAATGACATTTCCAAGCCACTGTCGATGCTGCTACTCCTGTCCCAATTATTATAAGATCAAAGGTTTTTGTATCAGTCATTACATCAGTACAGTATAAGTAATAAGTTGTTTTTATGTATTCTATATCTTAAACAATGCTCTTCTAAGTCAAGAGTCATTTTTATTTTTATTTTTAATTCTATTTGTAATTGTATTCCAAGTTATTTACTGTATAAGCAATTCGGCCATTTTTCAATTTCTTCGCTTTCCATACACATCAGAAGGTAGGTTCCATTAGAATAACTCTGACTCTTAACACTTAAACTTTAAGTGCAATCGTTCAATTAAAAATTGTACAAACAAACACAACAAAAAGTTGGCATACCTTTCACTTAGTTCAATATATTTGTGGTTCTTCTTCCTTTGGCTGGATTATTATTCATAAGGAATCCAATTTAGAGAGAAAGAATTCTCTTTCATTCTGAGATTGAGACAACATATGCATATATATACGAATCAATTCTTGAACTTTCTTAGAAGATGCAACTAGAGGGAACTACATAGCCATGAATAGAGATGTTTTTGGAATACATCATGTTACAGCTATAACTAGTGATGCACAGAGAAACCTAGATTTTTACGCGAATAATTTGGGACTTCGGTTTGTAAAACTAACGGTGAATCAAGATGATCCAACTTCATACCATCTTTATTACGGTGACGAGTTAGGACGGCCAGGTACCATTCTTACTTTCTTTCATTGGCCAGATGCACCTAAAGGACATCGTGGGACTAGCGAGGTGATTGCGACATCTTTTCTGATTCCTGAGAATTCCATGAACTATTGGATAGATAGGTTTAAGAGCAAACAAATAGAGTTTCGTGGACCTTACAAACGTTTTGATGATGAACAAGTAATAACATTATATGACCCAGATGGACTTGAATTAGAACTTGTAGCACATAAATCTGCAGAAGATCGAAGTGTTAATGTATGGAAGGAAGGTCCCATACCTACTAACCAGGCCATAAGAGGTTTTTATTCTGTAACTCTATCAGAAGAAGGATACGAACGTACTGCTTCTGTTTTGACTGATGAATTGGGATTCATGCCCACCCGTCAAGATGGAACCCGCTTCCGTTTTGAAATTCCTACAGCATCCGATGTTACTCCAGGAGAAGAAGCAAGGAGAGCTAATATCGTTGATGTTCTTTGCATACCAGATACTCAACAGGCGCTTATAGGGATTGGATCAGTCCATCATGTGGCATGGCGTACTCCTACTGATGCACAACAAAAGGTTTTACGCCACAATATACTCAGAGTTGGATTGAATGCAACTCCTGTGATAGACCGATTCTACTTTCATTCTGTATATTTCCGTGAACCTGGGGGTATACTGTTCGAAATTGCTACTAATCCACCTGGATTTATGGTAGACGAAAAAGCTGAGGAGCTCGGTACTCGGCTCGTGCTTCCTCCTTGGCTTGAATATATGCGTAAGGATCTTGAGAAAGTTCTGCCTCGAGTACACTTACCCAAGAAGACAAACAAACAACGAGCTAATAGTAAGGAGAATTAAACAAAAATGGACAAGAAAATCCAACTTGGTTTCATCCACCGCTTTATCCCTTCAAATAAAATAAGTGGAGCAAGAACAAGAGAACAAGCAGCCAAAGGAAAAACGGTTTTTACCACTCTCCTTTTGCTTCATGGTACTGGCGGAAATGAAGAAGATATGATTCCTCTGGGGCAACAAATAGCTCCAGAAGCAGCTATACTCAGTCCTCGAGGTAAAGTCTTGGAGAACGGGATGCCTCGCTTCTTTAGACGGCTAGCTGAAGGAGTTTTTGATATAGAGGACCTCAAATTTCGTACGTATGAACTTGCAGATTTTGTAGAAGAGGCATCGAAAGTTTATGGCTTTGATTTGCAGCACGTTGTAGCACTAGGTTATTCGAATGGCGCAAATATAGCAGCAAGTGAACTGCTGCTTCGACCATCTATCCTGTCTTCCGCTATTTTATTTCGTCCTATGGTGCCGCTTATACCCGAGATATTGCCAGACCTTTCGACTAAACATGTATTCATATCTGCAGGATTGCATGATCCAATAGTCCCAGGCAAAGAAACTCAGAATCTTTTCAATCTACTGAAAAAGGCTGGAGTAGCAGATATATCGATAAATTGGCAAAACAGTGGACACGAATTAATTTTAGAAGAGATTAGAAAAGCTAAAGACTGGCTTTTGTCAGTGCTTTCTTTCAGCGATAAGAACATCTAGCCTAAAGATGTTTTTGAGTATTGCAAGCAGCATACATGAATATGGAAATTTACATGCATGTATGTAAGTTATCCCATATTGTCAGCCATAAACGCTATTGAATTGGATTTCCATCATTTGTGCCAGGAGAAAAGTATATGCCTTTCTTCTTGACATTTACTTTTACCATTCCTTATGAGAGTCTCGTAGCTGCAATAAATTCGTAAGTAATGTTACAGAAGAGAGAGTCCTCCCTGTGGCGACTACCCTTTTTGGTAACTATTTTTTACGTAATTTATTTTCTAGAAGAAGAAAAATGACTCTTTACTAATGAAAAACTAGAATAAGACAAGGCTTTTATCAAGACCGATAATTAGTAACTGCAAACAATTCCTGGTTACATGAGAAGCATCTATTATGTTGGAATGGCTTTCCGCACTTATTACTTCCGCATTCGTATATCATTCCGCACCTCTTACACTGGTGATAACACGGATTGCAAGTTTGCAAACTTCAAAGCTAATTCGCTGTAAAATATATTTCAACCATTGTGATACAATTTTTACAATAATGTGACTTAATGCTACTCTCCTGACCATCCATTGAAAGTTAGGTTAGTAGTTCGTGATTTAGCACAGTTTGTGATAAGAATAATAGCGCTTCTGAGAACAAGGTTCTTGTATATGTAATACGAGTGCATAGTGTTTTCAGTTCTGATTTCTCATAATCGCTGCTGACTAGCGTACATATGATACATGTCAATAGTTCGACTTATGAAATCAAGTGGAGAGGATAGCAGAACAACTAGTACAACTACTACTAAAGTATTAGAAGACTCACGAAATTGTGAAGCAAGTAATCCATCTAGCTGAGAGCTCCAATGGGCTATCGATTGTCTCAGTGAGTGGAGGTATGGAATTGATTTACAACAGTTTTTTTGACTTGTATAGGAAGATTTTAGATGATTATAGAGGAGGACAAGGTAAGGGCATAAAATGGGTAATTAATATGGAAGGTAAAGAGGGTACAGATTTAGTTAAAAAATTCATAGATTTAGGTATGCAAATACGACATGTCAAAAATCTGTCTTCAATGAATTTTGCAGTTGGAGACAAAGAAGTTAATGCAACAATAGAGAAAATGGAAGGTGGTAAGATGGTTCAAAGTCTGTTAACCAGTAATGAACCCCATTATTCCAAATCCAAAAGAAGGAATAAAGCATGCTTGGAAGGTTATAAAATCCGCAAGAAAAGAGGTGCTGATAATCTATTCTACTGCAAATGCGTTCCGCCGCCAAATAGAGAATGACGGATTAGCATTGTTGAAGGAAGTATCAAAAAATCTTCTAGGGAAGGTTAGAATCCTAATACCTGCTGACAACAAGATTGTTCAAACTATAAGAGAAGTAATGGAGACGAGTCCAGATATTAACATAAGAACCATCGAAGAGAGTTTACAGACAAGAATCACAATAGTGCTCGTTGACCGAAAAGATTGCGTTATTGTTGAATCGATAGATTACGCAAGAGACAATTCAGCCGATGCAGCAGGATTAGCTACATATTCTAACAGCAAATCAATTGTTGCATCATACGTTTCTATTTTTGAAAGTCTGTGGAACCAAACAGAGCTATATGAACAATTAAAGGAATCAAAGAAGCAACTAGAGCAGGCATATGAAAAGTTAAAGATTAACGGGAAGAGACAAAAGGAATTCATAGATATAGCAGCCCATGAGCTGCGAAATCCAGTTCAACCGATTCTTGGTCTAGCTGAAATTCTAAGGTCTAAAATGAAAGTAGAAGAAGAACAAGATTTTACCAGGGAAAAGACCATTTTTGACGGCAATGATATCGTTGATGTCATTATAAGAAATGCAATTAGACTGAAGCGACTTACAGAGGATATTTTAGATATTACAAGAATTGAAAATCAATCATTAACACTCTATAAAGAAGAATTTTGTTTAAACGAGGTAATATTGCATGCTATTGCAGATACTAGGAATCAGTTTCAAAAACAACAAAGAGAAATTATAAAATTTATCTTGGATTCAGAACAGGGAAAGGATGATTTAACAATAGCAGTAGTTGCAGACAAACACAGAATTATTCAGGTTGTTTCTAACCTTCTTAATAATGCTGTGAAATTTACAAAGCAGGGGGTTATCACGATTAGCACTGCGAAGAAGAAGAAAGATAATAACAATAGCATCGAAGAAGATGAAGTTATTGTCAGTATAAGAGATACTGGAATAGGGATACATCCGCAGGTACTACCTAAACTGTTCACAAAATTTGTTAGTACATCACCAAAAGGGACCGGTTTAGGATTGTATATTTGTAAGAGTATTGTTGAGGCTCATGGTGGCAAGATTTGGGCCGAGAACAATGCTGATGGTGACGGAGCCACTTTTATGTTTAGTTTGCCAATCGATAAGGACCTATAAAACGCATCACCTCGAAGGGGTCATTCCAGACAATGAGATGAGAAGACAAACTAAAGGACTTGCTATCGTTTCCATAGGCTGTTCGATTACCTTAACATGTGTTTGGATATGTAATATTACCAGCAACTTATGGTAAGTGTTTGTATAGACGGAATGTATATTATCTCCTTTTATCAACGATTTTCCGGCCTTACCGAGATGAATGGCTGTGCGTACATGCGGAAACAAGCTCATATAGTTATCTAGAAATCTAGAATCTAGTTATCTAGATTCTGCCTGAGTAATTTCGAAACAACCTTGTACTTGAATTGAAGATAGAAGATCCTGCTTTTATCAGGTAACCTGAGGAATTTGCAATTACAAAGTTCAAATACTGGATAATAGAACAGATTACTTAATTCTCACTCAAACCGGTTATGCAAAAGCAAGAAACATTTACAACTGAGACAACTATCCTTCCCTTATATACTAAGGAAACGAATATCATAACATATTATCGTAGCAACAAAAATAAATTCATATGAAAGTAAGAGTCTACTTCTGCAGAGAGATTGATCCTGAAATTATTCTTAAAGGTAATAAAATTAGTAGACAGGCATTAGATACTATTTACGACTTAGTTTGGGAATGCGAGTTTAAAAATATTCTTAATGTGGGCAGAGTGTGGCTAAAGTTTAGAGAAGAAGAAAGACCCTTTGGAATCCCAGTAAAGGCAAAAAGGAGTCATAGCAGAATAACTGCAGGAGATATAATTCAGATAGCCACTGATTTTTACATGGTTAACCAGATTGGTGCAAGACAAATAGAAGTTACTCTGTGACCATCCTCAAAATGATCAACTAACTTGTAGCAGAGCATGTCCATACGTTCTGTTTAATTCATTAAGATGAGAATATTCTTAAACTCACATTACCAGATTAAATCATAGATGGTGTCTATTGCCTGTGTACTGATCTTATCATTTCTCATAGTAATGGCTTGAACATCAGGCTGTGCAGAAATAAACTCTTTTTTATTATCATTGCCAATGGAAATAAATATCGTAATCGGTGAGCGGCATTGTATTTAAATCTCCCTGAAGAGGAGTTCTCATATGTGAAAGAAAGTTTCACATTCAAGAGATTATCTTAACACTCGTTAAGTCTGTTTATCCTGTAGTATGTAAATGTTTAATATTTTCATGAAGAGCTTTATATAATTCAAGCCTCATACAGGATATGTTGGAAAACATAGGTCTAGCAATGTACTTCATCATAGGTTACGTGATAACCTATCTTGCACTCGAAATAGCTTGGCATTTTACAGCTTGCAGATTGTCAGATAAGACGATAAAGCCATGTTTGTTTAAGCAAGTGAAAATGGTCATGACAGCAGAAAGAGGATATAGAACATAGGTAGAGGGGGAAAGAGAAATCAACTTGCCAAATGGAAACAAAGTTGGTGATTATGACAATCCTATATAATGAAGATAGCTTATCAACTAGGAGCCCGGTAAGGGTAGAAATATTGTCATCTGCAGAGAATACCCCCTTACTAGATAAAGACCTTCATGAGATTCTTAGAGATGCATCTAATTGTTGCGAGTTCACAAGCTATGTCGATAGAGATGGAGAAACACTTGTAAAAATAGAGTGTGAAGTTAGTGAAGATGAGAAAGAACGTCTTTGGGATCTTTTGAGGTTTAAACACAAAAGAGACTGCTCCCTGTCGGCAGAACCCAGCGAGCTTCATGAACAATGAATGAACAATGAATAATAGAACTTGATCCTTGGAAGGGATCAGTTTTGTAATGGTTCAAATCGGAATACAAAACTGGTCATGAATCATGATTCCGTGTTTTATAGATATATTAGTTAAATATATCGTTCTTCTGTATCTTCCTTTGATTACAACGGCACAGTTAGAATAAGGGAGTCCAAAGGATATACTCATAAACGATATGGCATATGATATTTTGCTTAAACATCATAGTAAAGCATAATCTCTTGTGCAATTGATTTATCTCTGGCTTCTGCCAATTCTTCAAATTTGAGTACCATATAAGTCTCCAGTAATTCGTCGTGAAAGCATTTCTTTAAGTAATCTGAATCGCTCTTCAATGATTCGAGTGATTCTTCTAAGCTTCCTGGAAGTGACTTTATTCCTAAACTGTTTCTTTTAGCATCGGACATTTTGTAGATATTTTCATCGGTTGGACTCCCAGGATCTATCGTCTTTTTGATTCCGTCAAACCCGGCAGCGACTATTGCTGAAAATGCCAGATATGGATTAGCAGCTGGGTCAGGGGCTCTGAATTCAATACGTTTTGATTTAGCATTATTTCTTTCATTAATAGGTATGCGTATGACAGCAGACCTGTTTCCTTTTGCCCAGGCAATATAGACTGGAGCTTCAAAACCAGGAATCAGCCTATGATATGAGTTTATCGTCGGAGCTACAATCGCTGCTAAGGAATGAGCATGCTCTACTAATCCACCTATAAAATATCTTCCTATTTGACTTAGTTCAGCGTAATAATCATCACTATCATAGAAGATGTTAGTAGTTGATGAATCGTTCCATAAACTAACACTAGTATGCATACCTGAACCATTATCGCCACCGTTTAAAGGATCATTTTTATCAAAAAGTGGTTTAGGCATAAAATTGGCTACTTTATTGTACTTCCTTGCGACATTCCGTACAACGTCCTTGTATATCTGAACCCTGTCTGCAGCGTTTGTAAGGGCACTATGCATAAAATTAATTTCTATCTGACCGCAACTTGCTACTTCATGGTTTAGGCTTGTAACATTTATAGAATAGTATTTTCTTAAAATATCGGCAACATCAAATCTAAATTCTAGTAAGGAATCTTGAAATGGAGGTGCATCGTATCCACCTTTCCTTCTAATTGGGTACTTGCAGCAATCACCTCCGTACCCCTCTACTGATACAAATTGTGGTTCACGATATTCACTATTATCCTTAGCCCTATCACCGTTAAGATTATTATTATTATTTTTATGATTAAAAATGATATTGTCAAACACAAAGCATTCAACTTCAGGGCCTATTTGACAGGTTAGATTATTTTCTATCAGAAATTCTTCCATGCGTTGTGATACATATCTGGGATCCCTTACTAACCTGCCTTTCCCGAAACCCTGATATACATCCGCAATAACTGCAAATAGCTTGTTACTGTAATTCGATGATAGTTGGGATCGCTCTGAGGATATTAATGATGGAGGAAAGATCCTTACGGTAGACCTGTCTGGTACGAGTAGCATATCAGAATCATCGATACTTGCAAATCCTTTAACAGACGAACCGTCTACTCCTACACCATCTTTAAAAAAACTATCAAAAGTTTCTTTGTTTCCGAACACGTACTTTGCTAGAAACTTGCCAAGAACATCAGTATACCTTAACTGAATGAAGCCTGTATCTATAATCATCTTTATGCCATCAATTCCTTGTTCTTTTTCTTCCGGTTCTAATGCGGAATTACTTCTAAATGTCATCGATTAACATTAGTATATGGATTTAGCAGGATATAACATTTTATACGTATTGTATTAATATCTGATAAGTATTTATTGATAATACCTTCCATTTGTCAATTATCAATGAATTTAGTGGGAATGGACGAAACAGATGTTAAAATCCTCGGGAACTGATCTCCCCCCTGTTAGAAAGCGCTTATTTAGATAGAACGTGTCGTAATGACTTTTTTTTGCTCTCTACTAACTTGAAGACAAACTAAAAAACTCTCTAGTTGTGAAATGTCTTAATAGATACTATTTTCAACCGGACATGTTTATATTGTGATAGGATATTGCAGCATGTTGAATTCCAAACCAAGCGCGGGAGCATCTTCACCAACAGATCCCCCGCCAATAATCTCAGCAATTTCTTCACTAAAATTTCCATTTACACTTACAAACGATCAGATTGAGGCTGTTGATGCATGGATAAGGAATGGCTATAAAGGCTCGATAATATACAGTACTGGCACCGGTAAAACAGAAATAGCTTTTGAATGTGCAAAAAGAGCGTGTGAAGCAATATTACATAATGGAGACAATAATGTTTATGACATAAAGAAAAATTCATTTAATATCCTCTTTCTTGTACCGCGAATTGTCCTAGTACTGCAAAATATTAACAGACTAATAAGATATGGTATTCCTCGAGAGAGATTAGGAGCATATTTTGGAGAACGTAAAGAAGTACGTGAAATAACAATAAGCACGTACCAGAGCGCAATTAGCAATCTTGATCTTATCAATAACTCCAAGATGATCATATTTGATGAAGTACATTTGGTAAGTGACACTGCTACAACTTTAAGAAAAGTATTTGATTTTGTAACAGCAGCAGATCCTAAAAAACCATTACTAGGCCTAACCGCAACAATAGATGAACAAGATCCCAAGTACAACACAATTCTCTCGTTGTTGCCACCAGTCAGAAGATATATGATAAAAGATGCTGTGAAAGATAAAAGATTAGCAAGACCCATTGTTATTCCAATAAAAGTTGATCTAACGTATAATGAAAAAAAGGTCTATGATGAATGCTCTGCTAAAATCAGAAATATCTCCATGTATCTAAATACTTCTGATCCTAAATCGATTTCCTCTCTGTTAAGAAGAGGAGGACGTAATGCAGGACTAGCAAGAGCGTGGTTTGCAAATGTTAAGGAGAGAAAGAATCTGATTAATTGTGCTAAAAATAAACTATCAGCAGCAGTAGATATTATAGCAACACATCCTTCTGAAAGGATTATGGTATTTAGTGAAACTATAGAATCCATACAGAAACTAAAGGAAATTCTACAACAAAATAAAGGAATAGAATCAATGCTAATTGAGAGCAAACTGAAATCAAAAGAGAGACAAAAAATACTATCACAATGGGGAAAAGAATTCTTTCCGCTGCTCTCAGTACACACTTTAGAAATAGGATATGACGTACCGGAAGTTAGAGTGGCAATAATATTGGCAACATCATCTAATATGAACCAAATAGTACAAAGGATCGGTAGAACAATAAGAAAAACTGAAAGAAAGGATACAGCGTTGATATATACTATTTATCTTTCAGAAACTCATGATGCCAGCACTCTGAAGATGGTGAGACAAGCCACGGATGTAGATACTAGAGGACAAGAAAATAAGGACAAGAAAAATCGAAGAACAATAAGTGTATCTAGTAATAATGGTAACCTAGATAGATATTATTGAAGAATATATGTATTTATGCTGCTGAGCTGGGAGTGGATCTGCAACGACATATTATAAAACAAAAGGAATATCGCAATTACTTCAATACTACTTCTAACAATGCATTAGTATAACGAGAAGTTATTAATACATTCGTAAACTTTGATATGGTGAGTTCCACCAAGCTAAATTTTCGTTTTAATATCTATTCTCCCGGCGTTGCTTTGATTGTTTCGATTGATCAGATATATACCAGATAACATAATTCCGACTGCGATTATTTGAAATATTGTTATACGCTCATGCAAAAATATTGCCGCGAGAACTAGGCCAAACACGGATGAAAGTGAAAGTATTAACAGAGTATTTACTGTTCCTATCTTTCTTAAACCGTGTAAAAAGAAATACAGAGATGCAGCAAAACCAACAATTCCAAGAAACAATATGTACGGTATTTCTCTCAAGTTAATGCTTAGTGAAATGCCTAATAAAACGCTTAAAGATAGAAGGATAATACCACCAATAAAGGACTTTAGTTGTATTATTTTCGTAATGTCTATCCTATGACCAAGCATTCGGCTGATATTATTATCCAAGCCCCAGAATAAAGTAGCCCCGATGATAAACAAATTTCCGGTGTTTATTTTTAGTAGCGAGCTGTCAAATTGTAGATTCGTTGTAACAATTATCACTCCTATTAGAACTAAGGCCATTGCTATATATCCAATTCGATTCAGTTTTTCTCCAAATGCTGTTAATGCTAATAGTATTGAAAAGATTATTTCGCCATTTGACAAAAGTGAGCTATCTATCGCTGTAGTCAATTTAAGACCTAAGAAGAACATAGCTGGAGCAATTGCAGCACCAGAAATCGATGTTATAAGTAAAAGTAAATAGTCCTTCTTTCTGACTGAATACTTGACGCGTTTTACTACAGGAGTTATGGCCAAACCAGAAATTAAATATACGAGACAAGAAAGCAAGAGAGGATTTACACTAGATACAATTGGTTTTGCAACTGTAGAAACAGAGCCGAAAAGTATAGCTCCTATTATCGCTGACATATAACCAATCATAAGAGAGTTATCTTTCTGTAGATTGGCTTTCACACAACTAACAATCTCTTATCATAGTTAAACAGTTTGTCCATTCATAACCCATTTGCGACCCTGAACTAGCTTTGGTCGAGATAAACCATGTGAACTAGCAGCAGTTAGATCGAATAGAATGGTATTCAATCTAATTTGTCCCTGTCCAATATTCCTAAAACCGACAACACGTTGGAATGTCATTGCTTCGATATGATAAGAATCCACTATCTGTGGGCCCACTTTGCTTTTTAATGTACTGAGTAAGCCCGGTGCCGTTGCTGTAACTAGATTAGGCTTCAGTGCCATAATACACGCTAGATTTTTCGATCAATCCATCCTTACCGAATTCAAACTTTTCCCTTACAGACCAGTATATTTTATTGTCTGGTGTTCCATGATATTCGAATATCACTATATGATCTTTCAAGAAATACTCTACTGGTACAAAGTGTAGATCTGGAAATTTCTTCAAGCCAAGAGAAAAATATTCTTCTAAATCTTTCTTGTTTGTTATCGTAGCAGACGTTCGATTAGGAAACACCAATTCTACTTTAGGACTATGAAACAGTATCTGCTCAGAGTAATGGGAAAGAATATCTTTCAGATTATGATCATTCCATGCCTTAGTCCAACTATCGATGTGCTCTTTTGCAAAAGAATTATCAATTTCCATCGTAGACCAAAGCATGAATGTCGTAACTATTAAAAGCGCTTACACTCGTTTTATACCTAATTTCTCTGTCAGAGCCTAGCCAGCATTCCTTTCCTTGATTTTAAATATTTGAAAAATATGATCAACGTCATTGCTCTTAAATTTCCCTCTAGTTTATGACCAATCAAGAACATACCAATCGCCATTAACCATAGAGTGATTCCAGTAACGAGATTTGCATGTAAACCGGTAAAATAACCAAGAATTAACAATATCCCAGTAGCATAAACAAGCAATCCGATACAGTGTAAAATCCTATTAACTGGATGTTTGTGTGTGCTTTTAATCGCCCTAACTAGACTAAAGGTCATCTGTGTAACCATTATATTCTAACCATAAATTAATTTTTACAATCAGCGTTGTTAACCAATTGAAGCAATTTATAACAATTCGTCTACAATCTTAAAAATAAAGGATTATCGAAGTTACATGAGGAGGATACAATCCGTTCTTGAAAAAATTAAAGCTGCAGACAAAATCCAAGAGAGTCCATGGCAGGAGGTTGTAGTAAGAGAGCTAAACGAAATATCGAAAGATTGTGCAAAGGAATTACAGACAGAAACTGGCCAAATTGGCAACAAAGGTGACTATCAACTAGGACTTGACGAATGGCCGCCTACAAGAATTCTATCTTTGATGCTCGCTTTATCTGCATGGGCAGGCTGGATAATGCACGAGAAACATGGATCAAGCGAGGAACAACCATTCTCGTCAAGGGTTTGTCTCGAAATGATACAAGATGCTTTTGATTATGGGGTCCACTTATCAGTACATAACCAAATACCATAATCGCTTTTAACGATTAGTATTATCTACTGAGGAGCGGAATACCCATCCACGGAAGACACTTGTAGATCAACCGCCTTAAAAGTAAGTAAATAGCCTTACGCTTCAATCCAACTATTTAGATTATAATCGCTAATTTTATATAATTAGAACCCTATAGATA
>WNGG01003858.1_pt1 | contig 16869 bp, 16 predicted proteins | sample 5400661 | NCBI WGS metagenome assembly WNGG01 (sample SAMN13153372, study PRJNA577476) | soil metagenome | isolation source: 100 cm soil or saprolite under Garry oak tree replicate 1 | place: USA:California | collected 2016-06-15 | reverse complement strand
CCGCGAGGAGTGGGGCCGGGTGCTGGCCTCGCTGGTCGGCTTCCTCGGTGACTTCGATCGGGCCGAGGAAGCCGCGCAGGAGGCGTTCGCGATCGCGGCGCAGCGCTGGCCGGTATCGGGCGTGCCGACCAAGCCGGGTGCGTGGCTGGTGACAACGGCCCGCAACCGGGCGATCGACCGGATCCGCCGCGAACGCACCCTGGCCGAGAAGATCCATCTGCTGCCGGTGCCGGAGGCCATCATGGACGACTTCGACGACACCGTGATCAAGGACGAACGGCTCGAGCTGATCTTCACCTGCTGCCACCCGGCACTGCCGCTCGAAGGGCAGGTCGCGCTCACCCTGCGGGCCCTCGGTGGCCTGGCGACCGCCGATATCGCCCGGGCGTTCCTGGTCTCGGAGGAGACCATGAAGCGGCGTCTGTCCCGCGCCAAGGCCAAGATCAAGGCGACCGGAATCCCGTTCGCGGTTCCCGACGCGCACCTGCTGCCAGACCGCCTCGATGCGGTGCTGGCCGTCATCTACCTGATCTACAACGAGGGCTACAGCGGCCGGGTCGACCTCGGCGCCGAAGCCATCCGCCTCGGACGCGTGCTCACCGCGCTCCTGCCAGACCAGCCCGATACACACGGCCTGCTGGCCCTGATGATGATCCACCACGCCCGGCAGCGGGCCCGGTTCACCGGCGAGGATCTCGTGCTGCTCGACGATCAGGACCGCTCGCTGTGGGACACGAGCCAGATCGCCGCGGGACAGGCGCTGCTCGACCGGGCGATCGCACTGGGGGGGCGCGGCGCCTACGTCATCCAAGCCGCGATCGCGTCGCTGCAGACGGCCGAGCCGATCGACTGGTCCCAGGTCGCCGCGCTCTACCAGCGCCTGGTCGACCTCACCGGCTCCCCAGTCGTCGAGCTCAACCACGCCGTCGCGCTCGCCCAGGCCGGCGACCCCGCCGCGGCCCTGCACGCCGTCGACCACCTCGACCTGGACGGCTACCTCTACTACCACTCAACCCGCGGCGAGCTACTGCGCCGCCTCGGCCGCGACGACGAAGCCCGAACGGCCTACCGCCGAGCCCTCGACCTGGCCACCACCACCCCCGAGCGGCGCTTCCTGACCCGACGCCTCGAACAACTCTGACCCGAGCTGTCCCCCGGGCGGGTGCTCGTTCGTGGTTTGGGTACGAGGGACAACCTCGCCCACCCGGAAACACCCCAACATTCAGGAGTTCACCATGGACGCTCGACTCAATTACTTCGAAAGCCCTGTCGGAGAGAAGTTCGTCAGGTACCTCAACTCGTCCGGCAAGGTCGTGCACGACTCGCCGCTGCCGGCCGCCACCGTCCAGCTGGTAGAGATCCGCGCCAGCCAGATCAACGGCTGCGCCGTCTGCATCGACATGCACACCAAGGACGCCGCCGCCGCTGGGGAATCCGCCGTGCGACTCAACATGGTTGCCGTGTGGCGTGAGGCGACTGTCTTCACCGAGGCAGAGCGAGCTGCCCTGGAGGTCACCGAGCAGGGCACCCGTCTTGCCGATGCCGCCGGCGGAGTCACCGACGAGGCCTGGGCCAACGCGTCCAAGCACTACGACAGCGACCAGCTCACCGCTCTCGTCGCCGCTATCGCGGGCATCAACGCGTGGAACCGCCTCAACGCGATCACCCGGCAGCCCGGCGGCGACTACCGGCCCGGCCAGTGGGCCTAGCGGCAGACCTGGCTGAGGAGATCGCGAATGTCGACAGACCAGGTGGCGGCCAACAAGGCCAGGTTCGAGCGCCTCACCGAAATCGTGAACACCGGCGATATGGAGCTCATCGCGAAGACGATCGACGATGTCTTCGAACCCGACGTGCAGATCGCCACGCCGTTGCCCGTTGAAGCTACGGGTGCGGAAGCACTCAAGCAGGTCTGGAGACTTCTCCTTCGAGCGTTCCCGGACCTGCACGTCACCGTCGAGGATTTGATCGCCGAAGGGGACAAGCTCGTCGCCAGGAACACGGTCACCGGCACCCAGCAGGGCGAATACATGGGACACCCGCCAACCGGCAGATCCGTCACGTACAACGAGATCTTCGTCCTGCGCTTCGCCAACGGCCGGATCGCTCAGACCGCAGGCGTCGTCGACGTCGTAGCGCAGCTGCGACAGCTCGGACTGCTTCCCGGAGGCGGCTCGTGACCACTGCAACGGAGAGCTTGGCGGCAGCAAGGGGAACGACTCGATGAACGTGTTCCTGTGGACCGTGCTGGCGATCCTGGCCGCCGCGTTCGCCATGTCGGGCGCGGCGAAAGCCATCCAGCCGAAGGACCAGCTGGCAGAGAAGTACGTGTGGATGCACGACGTCTCCCAGGGGACAGTGCGGTTCATCGGTGTAATGGAACTGCTCGGCGCGATCGGGCTCATCGTGCCGGCCGTCACCGGAATCGCACCCGTCTTGAGTCCGGTCGCTGGGACCGGGCTGGCGATCTTGCTGGTCTTGGCCGCGGCCACGCACATCCGCCGCAAAGAGCCGTCCGGAGTGTGGGTCACCGCCGCCCTGTTCGCGCTAGCGGTGCTCGTCGTCTGGGGGCGATTTGGCCCGTACAGCTTGTGATCGCCCCCGGCGGCGCAATATCCCGCACAGTTCAACGCCCACGCGACGGCGATACCGCAGGTCCCCGTTAGACAAGACAAGGCGACGAACCGATGGCCTTCAAGAACGACATGACCATGATGTACGCGATCCATGACGCGCTGCGTCGCGACCTGGACCACATCGCCCGCGTCACCGCGCGCCCGCAGGACGACCCGAAGCCCATCCTGCGCACCGCGCTGGGGTGGGAGATGTTCAAGTCCTATCTGGAGCTGCACCACACCGCCGAGGACGACCTACTGTGGCCGCCGATGCGAGAGGCCCTCGCCGGCGACTCGACCGGAGCGACGTTGCTCGACGCGATGGAGGCGGAGCATTTCGCGATTGACCCGCTGCTGGTATCCATCGATGCGGCGCTGGCCGACCGTGAGTCCGGTCCGCAACGTCTGGGTGAGCTCACCGACACCCTGGCGATCGCGTTGCGCGGACACCTCGACCACGAGGAGTCCGAAGGCCTCGCGCTGATCGACGCCACCCTCAGCGAGGAGCAGTGGCGCGCGTTCGGCGCGGAGACCGGCAAGCGGCTCGGTGAGGACGTACAGAGGTTCTTTCCGTGGATGCTCGAAGGCGCGACACCAGAGATCACCTCGGCGGTACTCGGCCTGACGCCCCCACCGGTGCAATTGGCCTATCGGGATGCATGGCAGCCGGCCTACGCGGCGCTGACGCTCTGGCCCTAGCCTGCGGGCAATGCCGGTGTCCCAGCGGACAAGGCCGGCCTTGCGGCCGCGCTACTTAACGGCAGGTGCGATGACCGAGGACGCGCGAAGCGTGCACGTGGTCGAGCTCGTCGAGCTCGCGCCGGAGGCGATCCACGCGCTGGCCAAAGGCGATCTCGACGCCGCGAACCGGGCGGCCCGATCACGCTGACGCCGTACGTCGTGGGGCCTGAGTGCGTCGGCACGTGGCCAGGCGGAGTCGGCAGGTCGCGGCCGATCCCGGCGTCGCGCGATGAATCACCCGTGTCGTCTACGACGTCGAGCACGAGTTGCTGGTCGGTGGCGCAGGCTTCCACGGTCCGCCGGACTCGGTCGGCATGGTCGAGGTGGGCTACGGCATCGACCCCACGTACCGCCGCCAGGGCTACGCCCGTGCGGCGCTCGTCGCCCACGATCGTCATTACTGCGGCGGTGGATCCCCTCGTCCTCTTCGTCCTCCCGGCCGCGGTGCCCGGGTGGGGTGTGTCCGCGCTGATCACCGCCCTCGGTGCCGCCTTCGCGGTCAACGGGTACGCCGTCGGCCTGGACACTGTCGTGGTCACGACCGTTCGCCAAACGCACACGCCCGTCGACCTGCGCGGCCGCGTCAACGCCACAACCCGCATGGTCTCCTACGGAACCATCACCCTCGGCGCCGCCATCGGCGGCCTCGTCGGCCAACTGTTCGGCGTCCGACTCGGCCTCCTCATCGGCTGCCTCGGCGCACTCACCACCGTCGCCTGGGTCGCCGGATGGGCTGCCCTGCTCACCCGCCAAAACGAACGGCTGGACGGCACTCCGACGGTACCGATCCAAAAGAGATCGTCACATGGCACGGAGTGAACAGACGCACGCTCGTGACGCGTTCGACGGCCCGTCTCCTGCCGCGATCGCCGCGATCGTGGTGTCGCGGTCGCGCAGCAGCGACACCGTCCGAGCCGCGGCCTCCTGCGCATTCCGGTGGAGTGGTCCGCGATGAGTCTCGTGCAGTTCCCGGACCGCCTCGCCGCGAACTCGCCCGCGCCGTACAACGCGATGCAGCCCTACCTCGATTTCGTCGCTCCCGCCGCGCAGTGGTTCGACACCTCGTCGTACGGGCAGTTCCAGCTGAGCTTCGCCGCGCCACAGGTGAGCGGAAACCTCGGCTGGATAACGATGAACCAGAACGCGAACCTCTACACCTGGGATGCGCAGACGCACAACATGTTCGCCTACTCGCGCGAGGCGTTCCAGCACGCGTACGACAACTGGGGCATCCGGGCCGACGACTACGACATGGCACTCATCATGCCTGCCCGCGGCAGCTCCGGTTTGTTCAACGGTCCCGGGAACATCAACCGCGACCCCACCGACGGCGAGCAGACGAACACCAACCAGGTCGCCTACTACGACGAGCACGGCACGCCGCACTACGTCAGCACGGTCATCACCGCCGGGAACGACATGTTCTCCTGGGGATACCGGTGGCTGAACCACGAGGCAGACCGTCGTGCCGTACGGCTTCGGCGGGTTCGGGCCACCACTGCACGCCCCGCCTCGCGTCACAACGGCCAAGGCCGGCGCGGCGCTGCCGGTGACGTGGCGGCTTACCGGCTTCGACGGCAGCTACGTGAGCCGCCTCGACGCCGTCGGCTCGCTGAGCTACAAGCCGACATCGTGTGACAACTTCACAACCGACCCAGCGGGTGCGATGGACGCGCGGGCGGCCGGGCCGACCGTGCTGCGCTACGACGTGACCGCGGACCAGTACGTCTACGCCTGGGCGACACCGAGCACGCCCGGTTGCGCGACGTTCTTCCTGACGCTCGCGAGCGGGCAGCGGTTCTCGGCTTACGTGCGCTTGTCCTGATCAGCGCGCCGAGCGCGTGTCGACCGGGCGTACCTGAGCTGCGACGGTACGGCTCTTCGTCGACCGGAGCAGCACACCGATCCAGGCGACGCTGAACGTCGACGGCTCCTTCACCGGCGGGCCTATCACGCTCGACGACAGCCCACCTGTACCGACCGTGGGCAGCTGCGGTGCCTGGCGGTCATTGTGTGGTGATCAGATCGGCCGGGATGGTTTGGTCGTGGTTGAGGTCGTGGAAGAGTTCCTGGGCCTTCGTCGGATCCCAGAGAAGGTCGCTGCCGTTGGACCCGCCGATGGGCACCGCGGTGCTGGTGACGTTAGAGAAGTGGCGAACGTGACGGGCCAGGGTGACCAGGTCCCAAAGGCCGTCGCCGTGATCGATGGTGAGCGCCTTGGGCAGGTCGAGGATCGTCGGGATCGATCGGAACGGGTTCAGTAGCACACCGGGGCTCGTGATCTTCCCGGCCAGGGCGCCGATGAACTGCCGCTGATGCTCGGTGCGGGCGTAGTCGCTGGTCGCGAACGCGTGCCGGCTGCGCACGTACCCGAGCGCGTTCGTTCCGTTCAGTGTCTGGCAGCCGCCGCGCAGATTGATGCCCGCGTAGTCGTCGTGCACCGCCTGGTCCAGGCACATGCGCACGCCGCCGACGTCATCGACCACATTCGCGAACCCGCCCAAGCCGATCTCCGCGTAGTGGTCGATGCGCAGCCCGGTGTTCTCTTCGACGGTGCAGACCAGGAGCTGCGGGCCGCCGAACGCGAACGCCGCGTTGATCTTGCTCTTGTCGTGCCCGGGAATCGTCACATACGAGTCGCGGAGCAGGCTGACCATTGTCGGCTTGGTGCCGTTGCCGGGCAGGTGCAGCAACACGATCGAGTCGGTGCGGCTGCCGCTGGCCTCCTGCTCGGTGCCGGTGTGCAGCCGGTTCGCCTGGGTGCCGCTGAGCCCCTGCCGCGAGTCGGAGCCGACGATCAGCCAGTTCGTGCCCGCGCCCGCGGCGGGCCGCCTCGGGTAGTCGCCGATTGCGTCGACCCGGTGCAGGGCGTGGTCCGCGTACAGCCAGAGACCGACCATCGCCAGCACGATCAGCACGATCAGCGAGGCGGCCGACAGGGCGATGATCCGCCCGGTGCGGCGCCTGCGCCGGGGCTTTGGCGCCGCCTCGGGAAGTGCCGGCTCGGGGCCTGGCCCGGGACCCGGCCCGCCGTCCGGTGCGTCGACCACGGGTGGGTAGGGAGATGTGCTGGCCAAGGGTGGGTGCGGATACTCGCCCTCGCCCGGTATGTACACCACCGGCCCGCCACCACCTTCCATCAGTTGAACCGTCCGGCGGCCAAGTCAAGCACCGTAGCGAAGTCCGCACACCGCTCGCTGGGCAGCCCGCAAACACATCACCTATTGCCGGGTAGTGGACCACGCGCACGCAGCCTCAAGGCGCGAGATTTTCTTCGGGTTCACGGGGTGCTGTTGGCGGCGATCATCGGCTCAGCGGGTCACTCGTCCAGGTTCGATGTGACACTCTCTGAGAACGGGATGACCATGGTCCAATCGTCAATGACGCTACATCATGATCTCGCTGAATTTCTTAACGGCTCGTTTTGAGTGTGTTTTTCGATGGCGTCAGCGTCTGTGTAGACCTCATAGACGTATACCGCGTTAGGTTCTTCTTCCACCTCCTACGCGTCGAGTCGCAAAGTGCCGGGCTCACAGTCCTTGGCCACTCGTCCCAACGCAAGAGCTCCAGGAACTCGTCTCGCATCCCTGCTTTGACAACGAACCTGACGAGCGCTCCGTACATCAGACCCTCCTGATCTTCTGAGAGCTGTGAGATTCCAGAACAACCCTGGTTGCCCCACGCCGTCACGCAGTTGACCTGTGCGACTGACGACAATAAGGACGGCTAATAAGCAGCGCCGAGCCGAGGTGGACTCTCGGCGCAAACGCGCGGGCTGACCTCAGCACTTGGCCGCCGTTGCCCCGTCAGCCCAGCCCTTTGCGCCCCACGAGATGAAAGACGCGACTGAGTTGACGGTAGGGGTCTCGTCGGCTGGCTTCGAGTTCGACTGCGGCCGTCGCTGCTATCTGCTTTGAATCGCTGGCGTCTAATTCGGCTCCACTGAATTCGAGCCAGTCGACGAACAGCCATACCCCGTACCAGCGCAGTGGCTGCACGCCCCGGCTCCGTATGAGCTCGCTCAGTTCCTCCACCGTGTCGGCTCGGCCCTGCACCCCCAGCACCCCGATCCCGGTTCTCGTATCGAACGCCGCCAGGGCGTCGTCCCACCGCCGCTCCAGCGCTGGGCGCACCGCCGTCGCCTTGGCGTTGCCCGTCATGATCGAGACCACGCCGCCGGCAGCGGCGCACCGGCACAGCTGGTCGACCAACGGCTCCGGTTGCTCGAGGTACCCGAGCACGCCATGGCACAACACAGCGGCGAAGCGTCGACCATTCACCGCCTCGATGGCGTTCTCACCGTCGGCCTGCAGTAGCGTCACCCGTTGCTTGGCCTCACCAGGCAGCCCCTGGAGTCGCTGCTCGGCCTTGGCCAGCATCGCCGCTGACGGATCAAGCAGCGTCACCTCGTAGCCGGCTTGGGCCAGCGGAAACGATTGATGGCCCGCGCCGCCGCCGACGTCGAGCACAGGCTCTGGAGGCGGCGGCAGATGCTCCAACAGCTGCTGGTGCATCACATAGGTCCGCACGTACCCCTTTACCGAGGCATAAGCCTCATCGGCAAATTTGTCAGCCAACCCGGCCCAGGTGTCATCGCCCACCACACGAAGATACAAGTTGGTAGTTAGTAACTAGTAATCTAGTCATCGTGGCTGCCCGTATGAGCGGACTTGAACGGCGGTCCCAAGTGTTGGGGATCGCCGCTGGTGAGTTCGCGAATCATGGACTTCACGGCGCGTCGATGGAGGCGATCGCGCACGAGGCGGGCATCACGCAGGCCTACGTGTTCCGGATGTTCGGGACAAAGAAGGCGCTGTTCATGGAGCTCGTCGGCGCAGCCTTCGATCGTTTCAGCGACGGCATGTCGCACGCCGCCCAAGGCGCCCGAGGCCTGAGCGCGCTGGCGCTGATGGGGGCGCAGTACTACCAGTTACTGGCCGACCGCACCACACTCTTGTTGCAGCTGCAGGGCTTTGCCGCCTGCGGTGACAGCGAGGTCCGTGATCTTGTGCGGACGCGACTCGCCCACATGTGGGACACGGTTGCCGATACGGCAGGTCTGGACCCGGTGACGGTGAAGTCGTTCCTCGCCTTCGGCATGCTGCTCAACAACGTGGCCGCCCTCGATATCGACGAGCTGGATGCGCCGTGGGCCAAGGGGGTGCGCACTCGTATCCATGCGGGTCTGTTCGAGCACATCACCACGGACACGAACCGATGAAATCCGCCGCCCCGGCCGGTCCCCCGAAGATCCCGTCCGCCGCTCCCGGCACCGGCGCAGGTCGCCGCAGAACTGTTCCACAGTCTCGGTGGACTTTCGGACCAAAGTTGTGAGCGCCAGCTCGCCGAGCGCAGGACGGATGTAGATCCGGATCAGGCTCTCCTAGCTCCTGCGGGTGTTCTCGTCGATGTCGTGCTGGGGCAGCGACCGGTCCAGCAGAAAGCGAAGGGAGGCATTTTGTCCTGGCTGACCGGTACGTGTCGGCCTCCACGAGCAGCTTGGTGCGTAGCTTCTTCGCCGCTTTCATTGTCGTCACCGTGCCCTGCAGCCTGAGCCACTCACCCATCACCGGATCGGTTCCAGCCGAGGCTCGGACCTGATACCCCGCGCACGGAGTTAGCGGGCCAAATTGAGGGCCAGCGAGCGGCGATCCGCCCAGCCCCGAATTGCTCGCCCCCGGCGGGCGGAGCACACCGACCGGGGCAACGCCGCGAGCAGCGTCGTCTTGACCACCCGGCAATAAGTGCCGCGCTTCGTCGCATCGCAGGCGGCGAACGCAGTGATCCAACGTGCCCGACGGCGTTTTTGCAACTAGGTATGACCAAGGGCGGCGCTTCCCGCAGTAGGGGCGAACGGCGACGTCGGGGCGGGCTGGATGCGCCGGGCCCAGAAAGGCCCCTGGCCAGCGGTGACGCCGGCCAGGGACCCTGTTGGTGTGATCAGCCCACGTCAGCCGTCAGACTCCGACGACGGGAGGTAGGCGCCCGGCACCTGGTCCGGCGGGTAGATCTTGTTCTCACCCGGGTAGGGCTGGGTCCACCCATGCGTCTGGTACCACGTGAAGTGGTCCATCTGCTCGGGGTTCGCGTAGTCGGGCGTGGCGTTCGTCCCGGTCAGGCGCTGGTGCGTCTGCCAGTCCTGCCACTGCGCCGCGATCTGCTGCTTGTCCGCGGGCACCGTCGTCGACGGTTGGGCAGCGGCGAACTGCGGAGCGACGACGTCCGGACCGCAGGACGGCTGCGTCGACAGACCCAGGGTCAGCGAGGTCCGGTTCGGCACCGCGTTGAACGGCGTGTAGTCGGGCGTCTGGGTGAACGCCTGCCGCATCGGCGTGGCCGCGCTGTCCTTCTGGTTCATCGGATGGACGCCGAGGATCTGCTCGATGGTGCGGATCATCGTGATCTGCGAGTAGTAGCGGTCGTCGACGACGCCGTGCTGGGCGTACGGACTGATGATCTGGATCGGAGCACGGTGGCCGTCGACGTGGTCGAGGCCGGCCTGGGAGTCGTCCTCGACCACGAAGATCGCGGAGTCGTTCCACCACTGGCTGTGGGAGATGGTGTCGACCATCCTGCCGACCGCGAGGTCGTTGTCGGCGACCTGGGCGGCCGAGTTCGGCGGACCACCGGTGTGGTCGCTGGACAGCCAGAACATGTTCAGGTTCGCCGGCCCGTTCTTCTCGAAGTCCTGCTTCCAGATCTCGTACCGGTAGATGTCCGGGACGCTGGTGTCGAACTTCGCGAAGCCGTGCACCGACACGTCGTTGAGCGACGGGATCGGCGAGGACGAGTTCAGCGGGTAGGCGGTGTTCTGACCGGTCGCGGCCATGTTCTTGGCATCGCAGTAGAGGTTCTGCCAGCTCGCGCCGGACGGCTTGGACAGGAACTGCTGGAACTCGCCGAAGTCGCGCACCGACTTGCCCGCCGCCTGCGCTCCGCTCCATATGAAGCCGCTGCGCTGGTGGCCGAGCGCATCGTCCTCGGTGTCGTAGCTGCGCAGGTACTCGCCGGCCGAGGACTCGGTGTACTCCGGGTTGTCGGCCTGCATCAGCCAGTTGTGGCCCTCGGCCGAGTTTGTGCCGACGTCGTAGGTGTTGTCGTACAGCCCGAACTGCTGTTCCATCGCGTGCTGGTTCGGCGTCACGTTCTCACCGAACTGGGTCAGCGTCGAGTCACCGATGCCGCGCGGATCGTCGCCGAAGACCTGGTCGTAGGTACGGTTCTCCTTGACGATCAGGAAGACATGCTTGATCGTCGAGGGGTCGCCCAGTCGCTGCGGGACCGGCATCGGTGCCACGCCGCCCTTGCCGTTGCTCATCTCGACCGAGTTGCCGATCCAGCCGTTCTGCTTGAAGACCTTGGCCGTGTAGCCGTTGATTGCGTTGTCGTTCGGCAGCGTGAACCGCTGCAGGCTCGACGTCGTGTCGTGGGTGCCGTGCCCGGGGCTGCTTGTGGGGCGGCGGGCGTCGATGCCGCGGGTGTTGGAGACCAGTACGTCGTTGCCGACGGTGGTGATCTCCGCGGGGAAGTAGTCCGTCGGGAGCAGGCCGACGTAGCTGACCGGCTCCATCGCGCTGGTGTACCGATAGACCGCGACCGCGTTGGCGCGGCCGAGTGTCACCAGCAGGTGACCGTCGTCGGTGAGCGTCACCGCGTCTGGCTCGTAGCCGACCGACGCATCCGGCCACGGCTGGGTGGCGATGGTCTGGACGACCGCGTCGCTGGCGGTGTCGATGACGGAGACGTCGTTGCTGGCCGTGTTCGTGACGAACACTGCCCCGTTCTTGGCGTACACGGCGGTCGGGTGCAGGCCGACGTCGATGCTCTTGACGGCGGCAGCCGGGTTGGCCACGTCGATGACGCTGACCGTGCCGGTCGTGGTAGCACCGGTCGACTGGTCGGCCGGCACCTGGGTGTTGTAGGAGTTGATCGTGGTGTCGCCGGGCGTCGCCGGGCGCCCGCCCTCGTTGCTGACGTAGAGCTTGGTGCCGACCTGGACCAGGCCACGCGGGGCGTTGCCCACGGTCCAGCTCTGCTGGATCGCCCCGGTCGCAGCGTTGATCGCCACCACGCGGTTCTGGCCGTTCACCGCGGAGTACACGGTGGAGCCGTCGGGCGAGAACACCGCCGCGGCGGCCAGCGAGTGCTTCGGGCCGCTCGCCGGGATCGAGACGAAGGTCGGGCTGGCGAGGCTGCCGTCGGGGTTCACCGTGAACTTGCGGTACCCGTCGGTCTGGCCCAGCCACAGCGACTTTCCGTCAGGTGAGTACGTCGGCCCTTCCTGACCGACGTCGTTGCCACTGATGCGCAGGTTCGCCGACGAGGAGTTGCCGATGAGCTGCTGCACCTTCCAGCCCTTGACGTCCACGATGGCGAGTGCCATCCCACCGTCGGTGACCGAGGCCGCAATGTGAGTGCCGTCCGGGCTGAGCGCCGACGACATGATCTTGCCGTTGTTGATGACGAGGCGGTCACCGATCGGGTTGATGTACTGGTCGCTGGAGACGACCAGGCCCTGGTCGGTGACCTGGCCGACCTGGTCGGTGCCGAACTGTTGGGTGTCGGCGAAACCGATGCCGCTGCCCGCCGCCGCGACGGCGAAGGTGATCGCGGTGAGCTTTGCGACGCGTCCTCGGCGGTGGCCGCGGCGATCGCGAAGTCCCGTACGGTTCTTCTCGGTGCGCTTGCGGTGGCGCGTTACCTGCATTGGGGTTATCCCTTCGGCGCAGTGCGGAGCAGCTCGACATTGCCGTCGAACTGCCAGAGCGGGTTGGGTGAGTCCCCCGTCGGGGTTCGCACCTGGTAGTAGCCGTTCACGTCCTTGGGTCCGTCGCCGTCGGCGACGTACCGCCCGTTTGCTGTGACGTCGAGTTGGTAGATGGCCGTCCCCGTGGCCTGGACACCAGGGAGATGCCAGGAGACGACACAACGCCAGTCGTTGCCCGGCCCCTGGGCGGCGACCAGGCCGTCGCCCTTGTTGCACGTCGCCGTGGCCGCCAGCTGCGCCTCGGTGACGTCGGGCCGGTTGAGTTGCGCGGCCTGCAGGCGGTACAGGTGGGCGAACGCCGTGGCGACCGACCGCTGCACCTTGTTCTGGTCGATCCCGGAGCCCATAGCCCGGGTCGACAAGGCGACGACCGCGATCGCGACGCCGAGGAGCCCGGCCAGCGGCAGGACTCCGGCGGCGATCGCGCGGCGCCCCGAGCCGTCGTTGATCAGGTTGGTGAAGTCGCGCCACACAAACAGCAGGTAGGCCAGCGCCGTGGCGGTGACGGCCCACACCAGGCTGACCACGATGCCGATCAGGAGTGGGCCGAGCTGTGCCGGGCTGGTGAACAGCCCGTTCCAGGCTATGAAGGCGTAGCCGGGCAGGGCGAGGCGTACAGCGACGGGCAGCGGCAGCATCTGCGCGAGCTGCATCGCGAAGGCGACCAGGGCGGGGAGCAGCAGCCCCATTGGCGACCGCCCCAGTGCGACGGACCCGAGTAGTCCGATCGCGGCGAGGGCCAGCGTCGGAGCGAGTACGCAGACCCAGGCGAGCAGCACCTTCCCGGCGGCGTCCCCCGGCGCCAGCAGGTGGCCGTCGAGGCCGACCAGAGACCGGTTGCCGACCACTAGGACCCCGCTGACCGCGCTGGAACAGGCCAGCCCGGCCACGAGCGCGACGATGACGGTGAGGCTTGCCAATGCCTTGGCCACGAAGATCCGTCGAGGCGAACGAACCGCCACCAGCAGGTGGCGCCAAGTGCCGAGCCGGTCCTCGGAAGCGAACACGTCGCCGGCGACCACCGAGGTCAGCAGCGGCAGCGCCCAGGTGCCCGAGAAACCGAGTATTACCAGCGGTCCGGCCCAACCCGTGGCGTGCATCCAGCGACCGAAGAGGGTGTCAACGGGAAGCGAGCTCTGCTTGCTCACCGCGGCGACGAAGAGCGCCGGCACGATCCAGCAGGCGAGGACCAGCAAGCGCACTCGCCATTGCGAGAGCAACTTGACCAGCTCGAACCGGTAGCCCCGCCCCACCGAGACGCGACGGGCCGCGGGAGCGTCGCTTACCGCGACGGTCGCGGTCATCGGCCGGCCTCCTGTTGCTCGGTGAGGGCGAGGAACGCGGCCTCGAGCGGGGACACCACGGGTGCGAGCTCGCGCACCGCGATGCCCGCATGCACGAGTCGCGCCACCAGCTCGTCAAGGGCCGGTACCAGCGCACGCACCACGAGAACCGAGGCGTCCTGCCGGGCCCCGGCGTCGTCGACGACGCGTAGCCCGTCCGTGTCGAGAGCCAGCCGGCGGGCGGCCTCCGGGTCGGAGCTGATCAGCCGGTAGTCGAGTTCGCCGTTCTCGGCGGCCAGCTTGCCCAGCGGGCCGGAGAACACGACCCGTCCGGTCGCGAGGATGGTGACCTCCGAGCACAGTGCCTCGAGATCGTCCATCCGGTGGCTGGAGAGCACGACGGTGGTTCCGTCTGCCGCGAGCCGGCTGAGGACGCTGTGTACATGCCGCTTGCCGGCCGGGTCGAGGCCGTTGGACGGTTCGTCGAGCACCAGCAGCCGGGGCTCGGTGAGCAGGGCGGCGGCGAGCCCGAGGCGCTGACGCATGCCGAGGGAGAAGCCCCGGACGCGGTCGCCGGCAACATCGGTGAGCCCGACCTGGTGGAGCGCGTCGTCAATGCCCGCTGTCCGCGCGTCGCGGCCGCGGAGCGCGGCCATCGCGGTGAGGTTCTGCCTCGCGGTGAGCGACGGGTACAGGCCCGGCCCGTCCACGAAGCCGGTGACACCGTCGGGAAGAGCCAGCGCCCGCCCGACCGGCGTCCCCAGAATCTCGAGACTGCCGTTGTCGGCGACGGCCAGGCCCAGCAGCAGGCCGAGCAAGGTCGTCTTTCCTGCGCCGTTCGGCCCGACCAGCCCGTGGATCTGCCCCTGCTCCACATCCAGGTCGATGCCGTCGAGCGCGACGACATCGGCGAAACACTTGGTGATCCTGCGAGCCCGGACTGCGACGGCTGATGACATACGTCCCCTTTCGTCATCCCCCAGCAAGGGAACCTAGGGCCAGCACCTGACGCCGGCAGGGCACCTAGTCAAACGTTGATGGAACGGGAGGCGACGGGCATACGCCGCGGCGACGCCATACCTACAGTCGCGGCTCTTTCGACCGGCATCCGATGCCGTCGTCCTGTCGAGCCAAGTCGTCCTGTCGAGCCAACTAGAGGGCCGAAAGGCCGCCCGCGCGTCGTGAGCGGCCTACACCCCCCGGAAATACTCTCCTGACCGATCCGTGGGTGTCGTGAGCTGATGTGAAAGAGCAGCACGCCGTTCCCGCCTAGGTTTCTGGCTTGTCGAAGGTCAGGAACCGGTGAACGGAGAACGGCGTGCGCAGCGCCAGGGTATTTCGCGCCCGTAGCTAGGGCACCTTGCGGTCTCACTCGGCCACGCGGCGTGCGGTGAGCTCACGCCGATCCGCCCGGTCTGCCGACGTCGCCGCGGGACACAGCCAATTGGGCGCGCAGCCATTGCGCTTCGAACCACAGATACTCCGCATCGCCGTTGAGCTCGTCGGCCTGCCGCCGCAGGGTTTCGACCTGCTGGACAAGATCGGCGTTTGCCGGCGGCATCCGCCACGTCGGCGGCCGTGGATCGGCATGGTCGGCTAGCAAGGCTGCCGGGCGGACGGCGCCGAGCTCCAGACGCAGGTCGTGCACGGTGTCCCACGGGCTCTGCACCGTCTCGTTGAGGTTGCGCACGAGCCCGGAGAGCATGTGGATCTCTTCGGCCGGGTTACGGGCGTCATGAGAATCCGTTGGGCGGGCGGCTTACGGCGCCGCCACGGCATGTGCACGGCAATCGCACCTCTCGCGCTTGTCCGCGGTCCGCTGATCTGCGTTCTTGTCGACTCGGGCTACACACCAATGGTCCGCTACCGGGAATGCCGCAGGCCCCGACGTCGGTGCGCTCATGCACCACGAATGCCGAACAGGACGCCGCAATGAACGACGGGACCCGCCCTCGGTCAGGTATCAGCGGGCCAGAACCATAGCCAGCCGAGAGTCACGAACACCGCGACAACCGCGAAGCCGGTCGTGCCGACCAGATATTGTCGCCACCGCGGCAGGGCGCTCACCCATGACGTCCACCGGCTGACAAGTGTGCGTGACCGGTGCAGCAGCCGGCTTGCCCAGGCAAACTCCGTGGCCCACACGCCGATGCCCAAAAAGATGATCAGCCAGCCGGGTCCGGGCAATGGCAGCAGGATCACTCCGACGACGACGATGACCAGCCCGATGAGCGCAATCGCAACCCGCCAGACTGCCTCACCCGCAGGCAGTCTGTGTACCCGACTGCGGGCCGAGAACAATGCACGACTCCAAACGTTCCGGTCCTGCGGGTCTGGCGGGGCCATGCATCGACGTTAACTGCTCCGCGCCAGCCCGACCGCGGTTACCAAGGGGCCGCGGCATCGACAGGCGACCGCAGGCAGGCCTTGGCGGCGTGACGCCCCGTCGCTCGGATCGCGGTTCGACCGCGCGATCCGCGGCATTAGCGGATGTCGGCGCTAGTCGGCATCCGACGGCCGCCGCCGAGCCCGCGACATGCGCGAGAGCGTCACGCGGAGGCGATGAGCTATTCGCGTCCGGCGCGAGCGAAGCGTGCTGAGCTGTGTTGCCGTCCACGGCGTCGGCGGCGTGTGCACCAGTCCTCGCACAAGCTCGTTGATGAGGTCGGGCGTCTCCAACCTCGCGAGCTGGAACGTGGCCACGCACCGACCGTCGCGCCAGATGCTCAGTACGCACAGATCATCGAGAGGGTGCCAGCTCACCCGAAGTGCCCGACCGTCGTCACGGGCGTCGAACAGGACCTCCCCAACCACCGGCAGCACGCTCACAGCGGTCATGACGCAATGGTCACCCCGCGTTATCAATCGCGGAAGACCCAACTTACAAGGTGGCACCCCGAGCCATCCGCCCATCGGACGAGCGTGGCGCACCTCTCGGCGGCAGATCGTGTGTTTTCGACGGTGGCGGTGTGACCGGCGTGAGCGAACATCGCGTGCTGAAGGCGATCCGTGGTCAGCCCTTGGCCATCAGGACGGACGCGACGGGACGTCGACCCCGGCGTCGCGCAGCGGACGATGATGTCAGGTCGGAGGTGGTGAGCGAATGGGGCCGCTGGAACGCAGGTTGCGGCGGGTGGTCAACCCGATCTCGACGGGGTTGACCGCGTGGTGGTGTGGCATGGGGCCGCGCCGCCAGGTCCCTGCCAAGTCGTCGACCGTCCCGGGTGAGGCCGTGGCCAGCGGTCGGGCACAAGCATTCTTCGGGGTTCCGTCGCCGGGCGAATGGGTCGTGCCTGCCGGTCAGCGGCCCGGCTGGCAGTGGCTACCCGAGCAGGGCGCGATGCCCAACCTGCGCGCGGTGCCCCGCTAGGTGCGCGTCTGGTACCGGACCCCGTTTCTTGACCGGTACGCCTATGAGTGGATGTGGTGGCACGGCGGGTGGAACGTCCTCGTCCCGGGCGAA
>WNGG01003856.1_pt1 | contig 16871 bp, 11 predicted proteins | sample 5400661 | NCBI WGS metagenome assembly WNGG01 (sample SAMN13153372, study PRJNA577476) | soil metagenome | isolation source: 100 cm soil or saprolite under Garry oak tree replicate 1 | place: USA:California | collected 2016-06-15 | reverse complement strand
GAGATCCTGCGCCGGGGTCTGGACGGGGCGCTCAATATCACTGCCAGTCACAATTCCTACCGCTGGAACGGGATCAAGTTCTCGCCCGCCTGGGGCGGACCGGCGTTGCCGGAGACCACCCGGGACATTGCGCAGCGGGCGAACGCCCTGCTCGCCGACGGTCGCATTGACCACCTCGGCGCGGATGAGGCCCGCGGGCTGGGGCTCTGGGTCGATGAAGAGATCGGTGCCGCCTACCGGCAGGCCCTCGAACGGCTCATCGACGTGGACTGCATCCGAGGCTCGGGCGTGACCGTCGCGGTCGATCTCTTGTGGGGTACGGCGGGCGGCTTTCTCGACCGGCTCCTGGAAGAGTGGGGCGTGTGCGGCCCGGTGTTCCACCGTGCACGCGATCCCTACTTTGGTGGCGGCCGACCCGAGCCTGTGCCTGAATGCATGCCCGAGATGATCGCCCTCTTACGCCGAGGCAGCTTGACCCTGGGGGTTGGGTGTGACTGCGATGCGGATCGTTTCGGGATCTGCGACCGCGATGGGACCTTCTTCGTACCGAACTTTATTCTCCCTTTACTGCTCGATTACCTGGTGACATACCGGGGTTTGACGGGCAAGGCTGGCCGCAGTGTCGCCACCAGCCACCTGATCGATGCCGTGGCTCGCTCCCACGGCCTGGAGTTGGTCGAGACCCCGGTGGGATTCAAATACCTGGGCGAGATGATTGCGCGCGACGAGTTGCTCTTGGGTGGAGAGGAGAGCGGCGGGTTGTCGATCCGCGGCCACGTTCCCGAGAAGGACGGCATCCTCGCCTGTCTCCTGACAGTCGAGATGGTGGCGCGAACCGGTAAGAGTCTCAAAGACTTGCTGGCCGAGCTGTTCGCGCGGGTCGGTCCGCTGTACCCGTCCCGTCAGGATATTCGTCTCACCCCGGTCCAGCAGGAGCGGCTGAAAGAGACTCTGGCCTCACCACCGACCCGGCTGGCTGGTTTCTCGGTCAAGCGAGTGGTTACCCTCGATGGCCTCAAGCTCTACCTTGACGGAGGCAGTTGGCTCCTGGTACGGGCTTCAGGCACAGAGCCGGTCGTGCGGCTCTACGCCGAGGCGAGAGAAGCGGAAACGACTCAGATCCTCCTGGCGGAGGGGCAACGGGTGTTTCTCGGGTGAGGAACAATGAAGGGCCTGTGGAAAAAAGGGAGGAGTCCGCCCCGTGTTCTCCCCGCGCTGGGTTGGAGAGGCAGGAGAACAGCGGACCAAAAGGGGCTCTGAGTTTCCTACGAGAGGCTCTCAGAGCGGTAGCCAGAACAGGAGGACACCATGCCGACCTATGTGTTGTTGAGCACCTTAACCCCTGAAGGGAGCCAGACCCTGCACAAGAATCCCGACCGCTTGGACGAGGTGAACAAGGAGATTGCCAACTTTGGCTGCAAGGTGGTGGCGCAGTATGCCACACTGGGCTCGTACGATTTTGTCAGCGTTATTGAAGCTCCAGACAACGAGACCATCGCTCACCTCTCAGTCGATTTAAGTTCGCGGGGGACGGTACACATCACCACCCTGCCGGCAATTCCCACCGCGCAGTTCCGCGATAAGCTGAAAGGGCCCAAGCAAATGGGGCACTCCTAGCACCCAAAGGAGGAGGACAGATGCTCTACGTCGCGTTCGTGAAGAACAAGCCCGGCACGGTGCTGGGTAATGTGGATATCATGGCCAAATCACGCAAGTGGTGGAACGAAGGAGACCGCCCGGCGGGGTTGAAGACCGTGGGGTTTTATGGGGCCTTGGGGACCGATACGCCGGATGTGTACGTCTTTGAGGCGGAGAGTCATGAGGACATTCGCAAGATGATTGATTACTGGAAAGAGGTGGAGTTTGATATACATCCAGCCTTGGACCTGGGGGCGATATTCCGGCAACAGGGGATGAACATTAGGTAGAGGTCGGAGCAAGAAAGAGCAGAGCCGATCCCACTAGCGCCGCAGCCCGGGCTGTGGCGCTAGTGGACCTGGAGGTGGCCGGCCTTGTCTTGGCGCTCAAACGCAGCCGAGCGCTGCTTCCTTTCTGATGGTCGCGTGCCCCGTCGTACTACGACCGCTGTATCGCCGCCATCAGCGGCGCGACACTGGCGCTGTCAAAGTAATCCCGCCACCGGCTGATTTTCCCATTGGTAAGCTCGAACACGCCCACGACCGGTAGCTCCAGTCTCACGTCACCCTTGACCCACGTTTCCACGCGCTCGTTCATCACCACGTTGCCGGACGAGGTCGTGTGCTTGATGTCCATGCGGACGATGGCACAGTTCTCACCATGGATAAAGGGATCCAAGACCTGACGCACGCCTGCATGGCCGGTCACCGGCGCCCAGGGTATATTGTGATAGACAACGTCTGCGGACAGATAGGTGACGACTTTGGCCATGTCTGCGCCCAGTAGAGCCTGGCAGAAGGTTGTGACGATTCTCTCGTTCTCTGTGCTCATAAGCGACTCCTCGTCAGGTTTAGGAACTGCTCGCTCGGCTGGCGGGCGCTAGGGCGCGCAGCGCTTCCAGCAGGATCTCCCGCTTGCGCGCCGCATCTGGCTCGAACGTCAACAGTTGCAGGACGGCGGTATCCACGCCCGTCTCCAGATAGCGGAGGACCTGCGCGCGGATCTCTTGCGTCGAGCCCCGGAGGATCAGGTCGTTCACTACCTGTGCGGGGACAGCGGCCACGGCTCCCCTGCGATCACCGCTGCTCCAGGCCTGCCACATCGGCGCGAGGAGCGCGGCGCGCCCGAGCCACTCCTGGAACGCCTTGTAGACCGGGACATTCAGGTACGCGTTGAGATACCGCCGCGCGCCGAGGTCGGCCTCCGGTGTCAGTGGATCGACGCAGACGAACAGCCGCGCTGCGATCTCGATCGCCTCCGGATCGCGCCCCGCCTGCGTCGCGGCTTCCCGCACCACGCGCACGGATTTGCGCACGTCGTCGGCGGACAGCCAGTTGAGAATCGCGCCGTCGCCTACCGCAGCCGCCACGCGCAGCATGCCCGGCCGCAGTGCGGCCACATAGATCGGGACCGGCACGGCCGGTGGCCGGCTGAGCCGGAACCCCTCGACGGCGAACGTCTCCCCGCGGGAGACTACGCGCTCACCTGCCAGCGCCCGACGCAGGAACTCTACCAACTCGCGCACGCGTGTGAGCGGGCGACTGAACCGCCCGCCGTTCCATGCCTCGACGATTGGCTGCGAGCCCGCCCCGACCCCCAGGCAGAACCGCCCCGGCGCAATCTCCGCGAGCCCTGCCGCACACATCGCCAGCGTGGCTGGCCCGCGGGTGTAGGCATTGGCGATCGCCGTTCCGAGGCGCAGGCGCGTCGTCAGGGCCGCAACGGCCAGTGGAGAGAAGCAGTCCAGGCCATCGACTTCCAACGACCAGGCATCGGTGTACCCCAGGCGTTCGGCTTCACGGACGATCTCCCCGTGCTCCGCCAGCGTGAAACCGTCCAGCGGTAGTGACAGCGCCCACCGTTTCTGACCCATGTGTCCCCTCCGGTATGATCGGCTCGCCCGCGGCTGACTTAGCGTCCCAGGTTTCCTCCTCCGCGAATGGCAGCGCCACAACTTTGCCCTCAGGCTTCAGTCTCGTCAACCGCCTTCTATGCTTGGAAAGCTTGGACTGCCTCGTCTTTCGTATTGTAGATTTTGAGTATCGTGTGCATGCGGACAAGCACGAAAGGCGCATGGACCGGAGGCAACAGCCCGCACAGCTTCAGGTCCCCGCCCGCAGCGTTCACCTGTCTCAGGCACGACAGGATGGCACCTAGCCCGGAGCTGTCGATAAATTGCAATTGGCCCACATCGAACACCACCTTGGAACTTGCCTCGAGCACCGGCGCGATGTGGCGTTTGAACTGCGGCACATTACTCGCGTCCAGCTCTCCCAACAGAGCCACGACGGTTACGTCCCCTATCTTTTCAACTCTCAATACCATAGGGATTGCCTCCCTTGCGGGTGTCTTTCGGTTTTTTTACCAGACAAATAGAGTTTCTCCCCCGCTCATCGCGCGCATAGCGCACCTCATCGACAGACTGGGTGATGAGGTACACGCCAAAGCCGCTCTCGCGTGAGCCGTCAAACGCAGGCGGCTTGACCGTCTCTGGGTCAAATGCCTCCCCGCCATGCGAGAGCCGGAGGGAGATACGGTCAGCGAACGCGTCCGCTTCGATCTGAATCGGTTGATCGGTGCGACCGCGATACGCATGTTTCATGATGTTGCTGGCAGCTTCATTGACCGCCAGTTCGAGCTGGCAGATGTCATCCTCGTCCAGGACCGGTGACGGGAGGTCTCGGCAAAACCTGCGGACGAAGGTGCGAATCAACGCCAATGCGGCCAAGTCGCTCGCAACCTCTAGCTCCGTATGGGCGACGGGGGGCGTCTTCCCTGTATCTGCGAGCTTAACCGCAACGCAGGTCACGTCGTCTGCGAAGGTCTCCGCGTGCGAAAAGGCGACCACCGCTCTACGGACTCTGTCTATCAACTCCTCTGGCTCGAGTTGGCCGTTCATTTGGATCAACTCGACCAGGCGGTCTTCGCCAAAGCACTCTCCGGTCTCGTTCTTGGCTTCGGTCACGCCGTCCGAATAGAAGAAAAACACGTCTCCCACCTCGAACGGAATGGAAACCTGCCGGTAGATTGCCCGCTCGCTGAATCCCAAGGGCATATTGTCGCCTTGCAACGTTTCACACGTGCCCGTGCGCCAGCGAAAGTGGATCGTCTTCGTGTGTCCGCAATCGACAAAATCAACCCGGCGCCTCTGCAGATCGAACCGCGCGTAGCAAAGGGTTGTAAAGCTTTCGAGGCCGATGAACTGCTTGGTCACTTCGGCATGGACGAGCGTGACGATCTCTTCGGGTGCAGGGAGCTTCCCACGAGCGGAAGAGGCAACGAGGCGGCTGAGCGCGCGCAGGAGGTGGCTCTTGATCGCAGCGCCAAAAAGGGCCGCGGGAACCCCTTTACCCATGACGTCTCCAACGACAATGTCGAGGTGTTGGTCATCATACTCGAAAAAGTCGTAGAAGTCGCCGTCGATCTGCTGTGAAGGAATCGTCAGGGCAGCCACCCGTACTCCTGGCAGATGTTGGGGCGGCTGGCCGAGGAGGAGCGTCTGCTGAATCCGAGCGCCGATCTCGACCTCCCGTTGGCGCGCCTGCGCCAATTCTTCCAGGGAGGTCAAGAGCGCTGTCTGCAAATCCAGAATGCGCCGGCCTGCGCGCAGACGCACTTGCAGCTCGTGGGGGTCAAAGGGCTTGGTCAGATAGTCATCCGCGCCAGCCTCCATCCCTTCGACCACATCTTCCTTCCGCCCCTTCCCGGTCAACAGGACCAGATAGACGTACGGGGCTCTCGTCCGCTGACGGACTTTGCGGCAGACCTCCACGCCGTCCAGGCCCGGCATCAGCCAGTCGAGGATAGCCAACTGCGGGGCGTCTTCTCTCTGCAGGATCTGCCACGCTTCGGCCCCATCGCGGGTAATCACGACGTCGTATCCTTCATTGACCAGTGAGGCTTGCAGCAGACGGCGCGAGATCGGGTCGTCGTCGGCAATCAAAATCTTCATGGGGCAGCCCCCTCTCTGAGGGCGGCCAGCGCGCGTTCGAGCCGGGCTATCTCTTTTTCGAGCTCGACGCACGCTTCTGCTGCCTTGGCAAAATCCCCGTCGCGTCCCATCACTTCCAACCGCAGCGCTGCCTCGAAGGCACTCCGTGCGCCGAAGTTACCTACGGCACCTTTTAACGTGTGCGCAGCGCGCTCCAGCGCCTTGGCGTCACGACGCGTGATAGAGGCGCGGATCTCAGACAGCAGCCTTGGGGCTTCGTCGAGGAACAACACGACAATTTCCTGCAACAGCTCTCTGTCCTTGCCAAATCGAGCCAAAGCCATGTTCCGGTCAAATACCGAGACGGGGGCTTCCACTTCGTCCAGCGAGCCCGTCTCCGCTGCAGTCGCAGCGGGGACCATCCTTTCGATGACCTCGAGGAGTTCCTGCGCATGGAGCGGCTTGGAGACGTAGGCATCCATCCCCGCCTCCAGGCACCGTTCGCGGTCGCCTTTCATCGCGTGGGCGGTCATCGCGACGATAGGAATATGACAGGGGGCTGGGTGTTGGGGGTTAGGTGTTGGGGGGGCAACGGCTTCTCGCTGTCTGATGGCGCGAGTCGCGGCAAAGCCATCCATTTCCGGCATCTGCACGTCCATCAGAATGAGATCGAAAGCCGCTCTCTCTGAGGCGGCGAGCGCCTCTTTGCCATTGCCTACTACCATAACTGTGTGTCCCCATTTTTCCAAAATACGGACCGCTAACCGTTGGTTGACCGCATTGTCCTCCGCGAGCAGGATGTGCAGGCAGCGTCGGCCTTCAGGCAAGGAATATGGGGGCTGCAGAGCAAGTTCGTGCATCCCCGCAGACGACGCAGAGAGAACGGTCAAAATGGTATCCAGCAGGTCTGACTGCTTGATCGGCTTCGTCAGGTAGGCGGCGATGCCCAACTCCCGGCAGCGGGCGGCGTCGCCGCGCTGTCCAGCGGATGACAACATCATAATCGCAGCCCTGGCCAGTTCCGGGTGCTGTTTGATCTGCTCGGCCAGGTCAAAGCCGTCCATCTCTGGCATCATGGCATCGAGAAGCGCCAGCGGGAAAGGCTCGCCGGAGCCGGCGGCTTCCTGCATCGCCGCGAGCGCCGCCCGGCCACTGGCTACCACGGTCGGCTTCATGCCCCAGTTGGTCAGCATCTCTGCGAGGATGCGGCGGTTTGTTGCATTGTCGTCTACCACCAACACGGGCAGGTCCTGTACGTCCACTCGCTCGGTCAACGACTGCGGCGTTGCCCCTGTTTGCAGGCCGAAGCGTGCCGTGAAATGGAAGGTGCTCCCTGTGCCGACTTCACTCTCGACCCAGATCCTACCGCCCATCATGGTGACAAGTTGCGACGCAATTGCCAACCCCAATCCCGTGCCGCCAAACTGGCGTGTTGTGGAACTATCGGCCTGCGTGAAGGCGTCGAAGATCAGTTGCTGCTTTTCGGCGGGAATCCCAATGCCGGTGTCACGCACCGAGAAATGCAGGACACAAGAGTTCAAGGTTCCAGGTTCAAGGTTCAAAGTCTGAGGGCTTGAGGTTTGACTTTGAGCTTCGAACGTTGAACGTTGAACGTTGAACGTTGAACGTTCAACTTCCACCACCACCTCGCCCCGCTCGGTGAACTTGATGGCGTTCCCGGCCAGGTTGACGACGACCTGGCAGAGCCGCCCCGGATCACCCACCACGGTGTCCGGCACGTCAGGAGGAATGTGGCAGGCCAGTTCCAATCCCTTCTTGTGGGCTCGTACGGCAAGCGTTTTAATCGTGCTCTCGAGGCGGTCATGCAGGCTGAAAGCAGTGCAATCGAGGTCGAGCTTGCCTACCTCGATCTTGGAGAAGTCGAGGATGTCGTTCAACAGCCGCAGCAGAGAATCGGCCGAGCCTTTGACCATGGTCAAGGACTCGCGCTGTTCGGGGGTGAGTTCCGTATCGAGCATCAGTTCTGTCATGCCGATGATCCCGTTCATGGGAGTGCGGATCTCGTGACTCATGTTGGCCAGGAACTCACTCTTGGCCCGGGTGGCGGCTTCAGCCGCGCCTTTGGCCTTTTGCCACTCCTCTGCCACCCGCTTGTGCTCGGTGATGTCGCGAGCGACTGCGTAAATCAATTGCTGTGAGGCGGAGGGCGTCACATCCCAGGCGAGCCACTTGTACGAGCCGTCTTTGCAGAGATAGCGATTCTCAAAGGAGAGGATATCTCCGCCAGTAGTGGAAAGTTGCGCCGCTGCGGCGCGGGTTGAGGCCCTGTCTTCGGGATGCACAAACTCGAGGAACGGTTTTGCCAGGAGTTCCCCCTTTGTGAAGCCGAGCGTTTTTTCCCAGGCCGGGTTGAGATGCTTGAAGTAGCCATCAAAACCGGCGATACACAGCATATCGATCGAGAGAGTAAAAAACTGGTCACGCTCCTCCTCTGCTTGGAGGATGGTCCGCCCATAGAGCAGCCGGCGGCAGGCGCGCCAGGCCCGTGAAACTGCCAGGCGCAGTGCCTGCCGGGGCGAGAAAACTGTCGGTGACCGCATTTTTAACCTTCAGCCTTATGACGGCGCCTTGTGCTCGCGGCGGTTAACAGCCAGAAAAGAGTCTCAAGTCTCCGTAGATCCACAAGTTGGCTTCCCGGCGTCTCGCCCCACGGTGAACCGTCGGACTCCAGCTTACCAAGTCCGCTGAAACGGGCTGCAAGAGCCGTCTAAAGACGGCTTAGTTATATTAGCCCGCGAATTCAGTCGCGGGCAAGGCTTTGGCTCGAGACTGACCGATTCTCGACTCCCAATCGAACTATAGGATAAGGATATTCTTGCCCCTGCCCTTCACTCTTTCTTATGGAGAGCGTAAAGAGAAGGTAACCGTAAGCCAGGCAGGCAAGAAGGAAGAAAGAGATGAACACGGAGCCAAAGCTTGACGTTACCACTGAGAGTGGCTGCGGCAAGGGGTAGAAAGGGAGCATAGGACGATGGAAACCAGGCGTGAAGAAGCCGCCCCGACCTTCCCGACTTGGCGGCGGCGGTTGGAGGAGGCGAAGGGGGAGGAGCGACAGCAAGCAGTGGAGCGGTTCTTGCAAGTGCTCAAGGCCGTGGGCACACCCATGATCGATGGGCCGGCTGTCCATTTCCTCTACTATGGCCCGGAGGCCCAGCGGGTGCTCCTCAGCGGCGAGTTTAACCAGTGGGACCGGCGGGGCATCGCTCTGACCCCCTTGGGACAGACCGGGATCTTTTACCACACGCTGGAGTTTCGCGGGCCGGCGCGGGTCGAGTATAAGTTCATCGTGGATGGGCAGTGGGTCGTGGATCCGTTCTGCCCAAACACCGTAGACAATGGCATAGGGGAGCAGAACTCGTACTTTGTTATGGGGGATTTCCACGAGCCGTCGGAGCTGGAGTGGGTGTCCGCCATCCCGCATGGGCGGGTGGAGGAGTTTGACTTTGACAGCGAGGTTCTTGGCAACCGGCGGCGCGTCTATGTGTACCTGCCCCCCGCCTATGCCGATGACCCGGCAAAGCGCTTTCCCTCCCTCTATGTCCACGATGGCGGCGAGTACCTCACGCGCGCCCGGCTCTCGGTGGTGTTGGACAACCTCCTCCACAGCCAGGACGTTCCTCCGCTCATCGCCGTGATGGTAGACCCGGTCGGTCGCACCCGGGAGTACTGGGCGAACGAGGACTATGCCCGTTTCATGGAGCGAGAACTCCTTCCCCATATAGATAGCCGTTACCGCACGCTTGCCGAGCGAGAGGCCCGTGGGGTGATGGGCGCCTCGTTGGGAGGGCTGGTCTCGACCTACCTGGCCCTGTCGCGCCCGCACCTTTTTTCCAAGGTCGGTGGCCAGTCCAGCGCCTTTTTCTTAGAAGGAGAGAAAATCGCAGCCCTGGTCAGAGAACTCAAAGTGAGCATCGCGTTTTACTTCGACGTGGGCAAATACGAGCCGCAGTTTATTCCCGCTCATCGGCGGCTTGTCCCCCTTTTGGAGGCCAAAGGTTGTCCGTGCTTTTTCCAGGAGCTTGCCGGAGGTCACAACTGGACCAGCTGGCGGGCCCACCTCAAAGACCTCCTCACGTTCCTCTGGAAGGGGAGCGTTCCTCCCCGCAGCGGCTTTGACAGAACTGAGTCCGAGCAGATACGGCAACCTGTGAGAGAACGGCCCTCGCTGCAGGGGGGCACCGACGACCTCCTCGGTCGCTTCTTGAGTAGCTGGGAGCAACTCTTCCTCGACTGGTTTCGGCCGGGCGGTTGGGAGCTTCCTGCCGAAATCTCTATGGAGGGGGACAAGCTCATCTTCAAGGTTGCCCTCCCCGGCATTGATCCTCGAGGTGTCGAGATCCTCATCGTGGGCAACCAACTCGTTATCAAGGGTGAGCGTCAGGCCACTCAGGGGCGCGAGGATAGGAACTTCTTTCCCAAAGAGATGCGCTCCGGCCAGTTTGAGCGGACCCTTCCCCTGCCTGAAGGGGTGAGTGCGGACAGCGTGAACGCCCGTTATCATGATGGAGTGCTGGAGATCTCCATGCCTGCTCCCAGGGGAATGACGCCCAGGCGCATCCCGATTGAGGTGAAGTAAAGGCCCATCCATTCTCATGGGCGGCAGCCATGGACGGCGTGAGCAGGTGCAACAATGAGCACAACAACAAACTGGGCTCCCGGCCCGCGCATCTATAACCTCTTTCCCTTGCTCGCTGGACCGCTGCCAGAGTGGACTCCTCATCTGGAGCGGGTGCAGCGTTTGGGATTCAACTGGGTGTTCATCAACTCCTTTCACTTCTCCGGTTATTCTGGCAGCCTCTATTCCATCAAGGATTACTACGCCATCGACCCTCGCCTGCTTGATCCCGCGGCCGGTCCACCGTTGACCCAGCTCGAACAGATGATTCAGACCGCCAAGCGACTGGGCCTTAAGCTCATAATGGATCTGGTCATCAACCATACCGCCTTTGACTCTCCTCTAGTGAAAGAGCATCCGGACTGGTACAAGCGCGGGGCGGATGGCAAGCCGCTCCACCCCGGCGCCAAGGAGGGGAACCGTCAGGTGGTCTGGGGTGATCTGGCCGAGATCGATAACGCCGGCAGCCCGGATCGAGACAGCCTGTGGCACCACTGGCTGAAACTAGTGGAATACTACGCGGCCTTGGGTTTTAGCGGCTTTCGCTGCGACGCGGCCTATAAGGTGCCAGCTGACCTGTGGCGGTTTCTCATCAGCCAGGTGAAAGGGTCTCATCCCGATACCCTCTTTTTTGCCGAGTCGCTAGGCTGCCCCATCGAGGATACGCTCCGGCTCGCCCGGTCAGGTTTTGACTTTATCTTTAACAGCTCAAAGTGGTGGGACTTTGCCGAACCCTGGTGTCTCGATCAATATCGTCAGACTGCCCCTTTGACGCCTTCCGTGAGTTTTCCTGAATCGCACGATACTGAACGCCTGGCTACGGAGCTGCGCGGAGATAAAGAGGCGGTCAAGCTGCGCTATGCCTTCTCGGCCTTGTTCTCCACCGGCGTGCTGATGCCCATTGGCTTTGAGTATGGCTTTCGCCGCCGCCTCGATGTGGTCAACACCCGGCCGCAGGATTGGGAGACGCCCCAATGGGATCTCAGCGACTTTATTACCGCGGTCAACCGCCTGAAGGGATCCTATCGGGTCTTTAACGAGGAAGGACCTATCGACCCCGTTGATGTGGGGAACCCACAGATTTTCGTCTTCGCCAAAGCGTCCCTGGACCGAACAGAGAGAGCCCTCATCCTGCTCAACAAGGACAGACACCACCCGCAATTCTGCCACCTGGCGCGGACGGCGCATTTTTTCACTGGGGCGACCCAGGCGCAGGATATCTCTGCAGAAGGGCGCCTCCAGCACACGCCGGACTTTCAGGTGTGTCAGCTCAATCCCTCGGGAGTGAACGTGCTCTACGCTCGGTTGCGATGAGCCGCCCTAGCTGTTGAGGAGGGCGTCATGAAGATATGGCCGGGACGGTCGTATCCCCTGGGTGCGACGTGGGACGGGGCGGGGGTCAATTTTGCCCTCTTTTCCGAGAACGCCGCCAAGGTGGAGCTCTGTCTATTTGATGGGCCGGGCGGGAACCAGGAAGTGGCGCGGATCCGCATGCCGGAACACACTGCCCAGGTCTGGCACGTCTACCTGCCAGGAGTGCGTCCAGGGCAACTCTATGGCTACCGTGTGCATGGTCCCTACGAGCCCGAAGCAGGCCATCGATTCAACCCCGCCAAGCTCCTCCTGGATCCCTACGCCAAGGCCATTGCCGGGACTCTCCGATGGAGTGACGCCCTGTTCGGCTATACGGTTGGGCACCCGCATGCCGACCTGTCACGAGACGAGCGGGACAGTGCTAGAGCAATGCCCAAATGCGTGGTGGTGGACCCAGCATTCAGTTGGGGGAACGACGCACCCCCACGGACCCCGTGGCACAAGACACTGATCTATGAGCTGCACGTCAAGGGCTTTACGGCTCGCCACCCGGACGTGCCCAAGCAGTTGCAAGGCACCTATGCTGGCTTAACCTGCCCGGAGGTCATCGACTACCTCCACTCGCTGGGGATCACCGCGGTGGAGCTGATGCCGGTGCAGCAGTTCGTGGTAGACAAGTATCTGCTGGACAAAGGGCTCACCAACTACTGGGGCTATAACTCCATCGGCTTCTTCGCGCCGGACGCACGCTATGCTAGCAGCGGGACCTTAGGCCAGCAGGTGGCAGAGTTCAAAACCCTGGTGAAGACCCTGCACAGCGAGGGGATCGAGGTCATCTTAGACGTGGTCTACAACCACACCGGCGAAGGGAACCACCTCGGGCCTACCTTCTGCTTCCGTGGGATCGACAATGCAGCGTACTATCGTCTGATGGCTGAGAACCGGCGCTACTACATGGATTACACTGGCTGCGGCAACACCCTCGACATGACCCATCCCCGCACGCTGCAGCTCATCATGGACAGCCTGCGCTACTGGGTGCAAGAGATGCATGTGGACGGGTTCCGCTTTGACCTGGCTTCGGCCCTAGCTCGGGAGCTCCATGCGGTGGACCGACTGGGGTCGTTCTTCGATATCATCCACCAGGACCCGGTACTCTCACAGGTCAAGCTGATTGCCGAGCCCTGGGATTTGGGAGAAGGGGGTTACCAGGTCGGCAACTTCCCAGTGCTCTGGGCCGAATGGAACGCCGAATACCGGGACACGGTACGGCGCTTCTGGAAGGGAGATGAAGGCCTGGTCGGCGACTTAGCGTACCGCTTGACGGGGAGCAGCGACCTGTACGGATGGGGAGGGCGGCGGCCCCATGCCAGCATCAACTTCGTGACATCTCACGATGGGTTCACCTTGTACGACTTGGTCAGCTACAACGAGAAGCACAACGAGGCCAATCAGGAGGGGAACCGCGACGGCCACAACGCAAACCTGAGCTGGAATTGTGGGGTGGAGGGACCGACCAACGACCCGGCGGTTTTGGCGCTCCGGGCGCGCCAGCAGCGTAACTTCTTGGCAACCCTGCTCCTGTCACAGGGAGTGCCCATGCTGCAGGCCGGCGACGAGATTGGGCGTACTCAGCAGGGGAACAACAACGCGTATTGCCAGGATAACGAGCTGTCCTGGGTGGACTGGAACCTAGATCGACCGCAGCGGGAGTTGCTGGAATTCACCCGCCGGCTGATCCGCTTGTTCCATCAGCATCCGGTCTTACGGCGGCGTCAGTTTTTCCAAGGGCGGCGGATTCGCGGCTCCGAGGTCAAAGACTTGTCCTGGTTTCGGCCGGACGGCCGGGAGATGACCGACGAGGACTGGAACAACTGGCACGCCCGCTGCCTGGGGCTACGGCTGGCTGGCGACGCGATCGAGGAGGTCGATGAGCGTGGCAATCAGATTGTGGATGACACGCTGCTGATTCTTCTCAACGCCCACCATGAGTCTCTCTCTTTTGTCCTGCCGGCCCACCGGGCTGATGTGTTGTGGGAGGTTGTGCTGGACACCAGGGAGACAACTACAAGACGGCAGCACAAGCTGATGCGGAGGGGCGAACCGTATGAGCTGGCGGCGCGCTCCTTAGCGCTGCTCTGTCTGCGCAGGGAGGACGGAACGGCCAGAGAGAACGATGACACTGTTCGAGCCTAAGCCGGGGCCGGGAGAGCGCTAGGGCAGGCAACTATGCACCTCATTTATACGCATGGCTTAGGAGGCACGAGCCGGGCACAACCAGAGATAGAAGAAGTGTTTGCGCCCCTTGGATACACGATTATTAGAATCGAGGTGCCATACCACAGCAGTCCGGCCGAACTCGCTCTCACAATGCTCACCATGACTTTTGGCGACCTGTGCCTGCTGATTCATGAGACAGCTAATAAAATTGTAGAAACCGCGCGAAGCTTCGCTCCAGATGAGTACGCCGTGGTCGGTGATTCTTTAGGGGGCATGATTTCTGTTGTAGCAGCCCAGCGTGATGCACGCATTAGCCACTGCATTTTGCTTGCCTGCAGCGGCGACCTCTGTAATGCGGTCCTGAATCTCAATCAGCTGATACCTGGCTTAGGCTTTTTTGCTGGCATGTTCAACTTGGCCGGCAATGGGGGGCTGAAAATTCAGGCGCACAGGGCCATCTCTGGACAGTCCGATTTCCAGAACGAGTTTGCACTCATCAATACCTTCCAGCCCGACCGCTTAGCCAGAGTTAGACGCCTGCTGATCCTCGGCGATAAAGGAGATCCAGTGATGCCGGAGGCGGCGTGCCTGCACTTTGCGAAAGGTGTCAAAAATAGCAAAGTGATTATGGCATACAACGAGGGGCGCCACCATCCGATTGGGAAAGATGCGCTGAAAGAGCACGCTGTGCCTTTTTTGCAAAATAAACCGCTCTCGGTATAACACCCAGCTTTTGTTGTAGGGGCACCCCTCTGTGGGTGCCCTGGGGCTGAGCGGCCACGCGGGGCCACCCCTTACCCTCAGCAGGACGTGCCTGCACAGGACCCGGCTGTACACTGGTCGTTGCAGGTCGCAGTGTTACCGTCATCACAGGTCGTGCCGTTGGGCTGGAACCCGTTCGCTGGACAGTTGGCGCTGGTGCCGGTGCAGGCCTCGGCCACATCACAGGCCCCCGCCGCCGCGCGACACACTGTGCCCACCGGCTGCAAGCTGTTAGCCGGGCAGTATGCACTGGTACCTGTGCAACTCTCCGCTACGTCACAGACTCCGGCGGCCGCGCGACAGACGGTGGTACTGGCCTTGAAGGTGTTGACAGGACAATAGGCACTGGTGCCCGTGCAACTCTCCGCCACGTCACAGGCCCCGGCGGCCGCACGACACACCGTACCCGCCGGCTGCAAGCTGTTGGCAGGACAGAAGGCACTGGTGCCCGTGCACGACTCCGCCACGTCACAGGCCCCGGCGGCCGCGCGACACACTGTGTCGGCGGTCTTGAGGGTGTCGGCAGGACAGAAGGCACTGGTGCCGGTGCAACTCTCCGCCACATCACAGACCCCGGCGGCCGGCCGACAGACGGTGGTACTGGCCCTGAAGGTGTTGGCAGGACAATAGGCGCTCGTCCCCGTGCACGACTCCGCCACGTCGCAGATCCCGGCGGCCGCGCGACAGACGGTGGTACTGGCCTTGTACGTGTTGGCGGGACAGGAGGCACTCGTCCCCGTGCAACTCTCCGTTATGTCACAGGCCCCGGCGGCTGCGCGACAGACGGTGGCCGCCGACTGAAACTGACACGTGGCCGAGCAACAGACGCCCGCTTTCCCGTTATTGGCACCCAGGTCACACTGCTCACCAGAATCAACGGCGCCGTTGCCACATTTTGTGACTATAGTAAAGTTCCCGTTACTCGTGTCCGTGAAGGAGGAATCACTCGTACTGGTGACCCTGACTCTGTAGTCGTTCCCGGGAGTCTGAATAGAAGGAATCGTCCAGCTGTAAGACCCACTGCCGCCGCTGCCAATAGAAGTACTGGAGGTGAGGGCGGCAGTGACTACTCCGCCCTTGAGCAATTCTATCTTCACCGCTGACCCCGGATTCTCCGTGTAGGTCCAGCGAGTCACTTGGGTGCTGCCTACCGCCCAGGTCTCTCCCCCATTGGGTACAGCGACCGTAATGCTGGGGGTGCTGAGGGTGGCCGTCATCGTTGTGGTGGAGTCGCTGATGGTGGTGACGCTCACTCCGCTATACGCGCTAGTGTAGAGCTTGCTGTTGGGCGAGGTACTGTCGGTGAACGAGCGGTTGTTTGCCGTCCCGGGGAATGGGTCACCCCCGTCGCCGCGGTTTTGTTTCCGCTCTAGATTGAAAGCATTATCAGCTTGAATCACGGCGACCTTATAGTGCGTAGAGGCGTTGCAGGCTGGACTGCCTCCAGCGATGCACTCGTTTTGGTTGGTGGTCTGACTCTCGTCGATATGCCAGAGCAGTAGACCCGCCCCTGGCAGCCCAGTGTCGTACCCTATCTTCTGCCGGTTCTCCAATAGGAAATACTCGCCTCCTGCAGATGGGCTTCCGGTGAGGAATTGATAGATCGTCGCGTTAGTGGCGGACGTTGGGATGGACTGGTTCGTCAGCGAGCCACTGACTTGAGTGGGCGTAACCCAGCCGAGGAAATATTTGCTCCAGGGGTCCATAAGAGCCGGCGAGTCGCCCGAGCGGGTGACCCGGTTCCATACTCCTCCTGCCATCACACTCCAGTTCCCTATTCCTTCCGAACTGCCATCCGTGTCGTAGAGGTCAGGCAGGCCCAGAAGGTGGCCCATCTCGTGGGCCATGATCCCAATGGTCGCAATCTGTCCGGGCGGGCTGGAGGTGGCGCAGTGCATCTCTCCGAACTGGGCATACCCGAAGTGGCCATCATATCCTGTTCCCCCTACGGTTACTCCATCGAGAGTGGGTGCAGTAACGTTGCCAAAGATGGACCATACGTGTCCCCACACGTTCGGGCTGCACGCAGAGTAGAAGGAAGCCTCGTTCCCTGCCACGATCACTACGATCAACAGCTCGTTCGGGGAGATGTCTTTGTCGCCGTTGGTATCATAGGCACTGAAGTTTACGTAGGGGTTGGCAGCGATCAGCGCGTCGCGCGTGATCTGTTTGTTGGCATCCCCAATGTTGCCACCTGTGTTCGGGTGTTTGTAGTTGAGGGTGAGCCACCCCACGACGCCGTCATTGGCGGTTCCGTGGCTCTCACTGGCCGCCGTAGGGGTAAACTGCCCATAGGAGGAGGCGTTGTAGTAGTCTCTCACACTGCTGCTTGGGCCGAAGAACTTTGCAGACCAGGAAGCTGCCGTTGTT
>WNGG01006387.1_pt1 | contig 16882 bp, 11 predicted proteins | sample 5400661 | NCBI WGS metagenome assembly WNGG01 (sample SAMN13153372, study PRJNA577476) | soil metagenome | isolation source: 100 cm soil or saprolite under Garry oak tree replicate 1 | place: USA:California | collected 2016-06-15 | reverse complement strand
TCCAGATACTAATGAACTCATTAATAATAGTTTTTCGCTCACGTCTCTCCTCTGATGACGCGTGCGGCGTCAAGCACGGCTTGGACGATGGACGAATAACCCGTGCAGCGGCATAACACGCCGGAAAGGGCCGCGCGCACCTCCGATTCAGTTGGCCGGGGATTGCGATCGAGCAGAGCCTTGGCCGACATGATCATTCCGGGCGTGCACCAGCCGCACTGCGCGGCATAGGAGAGCGCAAACGTCTTCTGTAATGGATGGAGGTTTTCACTATCGCCCAGACCTTCAATCGTTTGAATTTCCTTTTTTTGGGCCTCCACGGCCAGGATGGAACAGGAGTAAACATCCACGTCGTTCATGAGCACGGTGCAGGAACCGCAGCCACCGTAATCGCACGCCCTCTTCGTGCCGGTGAGATCCAACCGGTTTCGGAGAACGTCGTTCAAGGTCCAATTCGACGGGATGCTTAGTTGATGAACGCGACCGTTTATTTTAAGCGTGATCTCATGAAACTCGGGGGATTCCATCTCCGCCTCGCAAATTGCTAATCCAAAAGCTTTCGTGCCAGCTCCGCGCCGGGGTCTCTCACTTTGAAGATCTTCTGTTCAGACTGATTTTCGCGTTTATAAAATTTCTCCATACTCATTGTGTCTTTCGCGGCGCTGATGCGGGCATCGGCTGTTCTTTTATCTTGTGAGCTTCGGCTCGGTGGCGGCCGTTTCTCCTCTTGCCACGGCCTCTGCCATCTCGTCATCTTCCGCGCTCCACAATCCCAGCGGGTAACCGTACCAGGGGTTTTTCAGCGCCAAAGGCGGCAGTCCCTCTTGCTGCCAGATCTCCAGCGCTTTCTCCATGAACGGCTTCTTCGGCAATCCGACCGGGGGATAAGGCCCCTTGCGCGTCGCATCGATGAGGATTCCGGAGCAACCGTGAGGCGGCGGATAGCTGCGCTCTTCCGGTTTGCTGATCAGTGAGTAGGCCGAAGGATCCAGCAACGGCACTCGCCCGGTGATAATTCTGACATCGCGGTGCGGCTGCATGGCAAAGCTCAACGCCCACATCACCATGTCAGGATCTTTCGGATCGATATCCTCGTCGACCACGATGATCACTTTGTTGGCCGGATCCATGCCAGAGGCTGCCTGCAATGCTTGCTGAGGTTTGCTTGGGTGGCCCTTGCGCATACGGATGACCCACCAGTTCCAACCTCCGCCCATCTCCGGGCAGCAGACTTCCAGGACGTCCGGCAGGTTGCAACTGTATTTCAGAAAGCTGTAGAGCATCATCTCCCGGCAGGCGCGCGAGATGCCGTTGGACTCGCTCGGCGGCAGCCCGACCAAGATCGCCGTCAACATCGCGTTGCGCCGGTGAGTGATTGCCGTGACTTTCACGACCGGCCGGCGATGCCGCTCCACCATCAAATATCCGGGGAAATCGCTGAACGGCTGCTCCTTTTCCAGCTCCTCCGTGGATATTTCTCCCTCAATCACGATTTCCGCTTCAGCGGGAACTTCGAGCGGCACCGTTTTGCAACCCACGAGCTCCACAGGCCGGTGTCTAATCCCGCCCGCAACAGCCAGCTCGTCCAAGCCATAAGGGAGATTGGCCGCCGCCACATAGTTGATGTCGGGGAGCGCACCCAAAACGATCGCCACGGGCAGAGGCTCGCGGCGGCGCTTCGCGTTGGGATAATGATAGAGCATGGCGTGATGCGACGGACCGATTCCGGCGAGCAAACGATTCGGCGGTCGAAAGTGGCCGCTGTACATTCCCACGTTGCGGACGCCGGTCTCGGTATCGCGCGTAATAAATGGACCTGTGACACGCGTATCGCCGCTAAATCCCGGTTCCTCAACCGGCGCCGGAAGCATCGCTAGCCCGATTTTTTCCAACTCGGCACCGGCATGAACTTCTTCGTGAACAGGCCCCCTCTGCATCATGACCGGTTCGATCGGCCGAGCCACCGCATGGCGCCATCTCTCGTAAATATCTGCGGGATCTTGACAGCCCATACCTAGCCCTACGATCCTGCGGGAAGCTCCATAAACACCGGTTAGAAGCTTGACATCGTAGCGCCGCCCTTGGCCGTCGGTCACGTTCTCGTATAGAAATGCCTGACGCTCCGCGTCCGCCCGCCCGCGATACTGTAACCGCATGAGCGGCATCAGCTCGTTGTCTTTGTTGACCGAGCGCTTCCAGCGGTAAAGTAAACCGTGCTTTTGAAGTACTTCGAGAAAATCACGGAGATCATCATAGTATTTCTCAGACATCGTTCTTTCCTCTCAGTCCAAAAGCTTCCGCGCCAATTCCGCCGCCGGCTCGCGCACCTTGAAGACCTTTTCCTCCGACTGGTTTTCCAACTTCGGATACTGGTCCGGTGTCAGACTGTCCTTGGCCGCGATGACGCCGAACTCCTTCAACCACTGAGTATCGACATCGAGGCGCCGAGTGCCTTGTCCCATCGCTTTGGAAAATATCTCCTGCCCGTCCTTGCCGAGAAACCAGTTGACGAACGCTTTCGTCGCATTGGGATGGGGCGCGCCCTTGATAATAGTCAGGTGGCCGCTGCCGCCGCTGACATAAACCTCGTCGCGAGGGTTGGGAAGCGGTTTCACTGGGAGCCCGGCTTTAATAAAGGGCAAAAACGAGTAATACGTCAGACCGACCACCAGAGCGATCTTGCCCTTGGCGAGATTTTCCGCCAACACACGTTGATCGCGGCTGATGAACATCTTCTGGCTCACCAATTTTTTTAGGTAGGCCTCCCCTTTGAGCTGCCAGAGGAATGACCAGATCGAGGTGCCCGATCCGGGGGTGCGCGGGTCGAGGTAACCGATTTTGCCGATCCACTTTGGGTTTAGCAGGTCATTGAAGGAGCGGATCTCATCCAGCTTTACGGCGTCCGTGTTGCACCAGATGTTTTCCGTTTGATAGGCCTGAGAGGAATAGATGTAGCGCTTCGCGTTGTCGACCCAAATGTGGCCTCCCCACCAGTTGCTCGGGTTTTTTACTTCCGGAATCATCATCGACGATTCGAAGGGCTCCAGGATGCCTTCCGACAGAAGGCCCGTGACCATCGACTCACTGCCGCCCATGTGGAGATCAAAGTTGCGCACGCCCGACTTGAACTCCTGCTGGATTTTTCCTACCGTCGACGCCGCTCTTCCGGCGATCAACTCCGCGTCGATGCCAAAGCGCTGCTCGAAAACTCGTTCGATCTCCTTTCTTAGCTCGGCGCTGGAGGGCACTGAAACAACGATCTTTCCCTCCTTCTTGCCGGCTTCGACAGTCTTCTTCCATTCACTCTGCGGCGACTGCCCGGTTTGAGCTGAAGCCGATTGGTGTGGCACATTCCAGCCAAGGATCAAAACAAAGACGAGGATTGGTTTCATATCTCGCCCAAAGAATGGTCTATTGGCCCAGAAGCTTGCGCGCCATGGCCGCGCCGGGCTCCCTGATCTTGTAGATCTTGTCCTCCGATTGATTTTCCAATTTATAGTAATGTTCGAGTGTCAATCCGTCTTTCGCTGCAAGTACGCCGAACTCTTTGAGCCACTTGGTATCGACATCCAGACGCCGCGTGCCTACTCCCATCGCTCTAGAGAAAAGCTCCTGGCCGTCCCGGCCCAATAGCCAGTTCACAAAAACTTTAGTGGCGTTGGGATGCGGCTGATTTTTGAGAACAGTTACATTTCCATAGCCGCCGCTGACGTAGAGGCCTTCTTTGGGCACCGGCAACGGGGCTAGCGGAAGACCGGCTTTGATGAATGGGAAAAACTCCGAATATCCGATACCGGAGGTTATGGTGATTTTCCCCTTGGCCAGATTCTCCGCAAGCAAGCGAAGATCCCGCGTGACGAATAATTTTTGCGCCACGAACTTTTTCAGATAGTCCTCACCCTTGATGTAGAGCATGTACGACCACATGGATGAGCCAGAACCGGGAGTGCGCGGGTCGCTGATGCCGATCTTCCCTTGCAGGTTGGGATTCAAGAGATCGTCGAAGGAACGAAACTCCGCCGCCTTGTATTCGTTGGGGTTAGCCCAAAGACTAACCGTCTGATAGGCGTCGAAAGCGTAGACGAAACGTTTGGCGTTATCGACCCAGATGTGGCCGCCCCACCACTGCTTGGGATCCTTGACCTCGGGCAAAATCAAGAACGGTTCCAGCGGCTCAAGAACATTCTCAGGCAAGAGACCGCTGATAACAGACTCGGTTCCGCCGATGTGCAAATCGAAATATTGAGCGCCGGCTTTTGCTTCGTCGACCATCCGGCGGATAATCGCGCCACCACGCACGGGAACGAATTCCACCCCGATTCCATAGCGCTTCGAAAAGGCCAACTCCATGAGCTTTCTCAACTCAGCGCTGGGCGGAATCGACGCCACCACCTTGCCTTCTTTTCTGGCGGCTTCGACGATTTTTTCCCAGTCCGCGGGCCGCGGTTGGTTCGTTTGAGCCGACGCCGTGCCGGCGACGAGACTCAACAGCGACAGCACGATGATCCGATAAATATTTTTCACATTACAGTTCTCAATGCTTCGTCACTGAAAAAGCTTCTCTGCCAACGCCATCGCTGGTTTGCGAACTTCGTTCACCACGTCTTCCGAGCTATTTTCCAACTCATCAAATTTTTCCCGGGTTAGAACTTCCTTCGCGGCGACATGACCGAATTCTCTGGTCCATTGCGTGTCCACATCGAAGCGGCGCGTAGGCTGCCCCAGCGCCGTCGTAAAACCCGTCTGTCCTTCTTTCGATAGAAGCCAATTCAAGAATACTTTTGCCGCGTTAGGATGAGGCGCATTCTTCAGCGCTGTAACATTGCCGCTGCCGGAGGCTGCATAGAAACCTTCTTTGATTACCGACAGGGGCTTGATGGGAAGACCGGCCTTCACGAACGGCAAATACGTATAGTACGAAATACCAATCGAGAGAGACGCTCTGCCCCTCGCTACCATTTCCGCCAGTTGGCGGAGATTTCGACCGACGATCATCTCCTGGGCCGCAAGCTTATTTAAATATTGCTCTCCTTTGATTTTCCACAAAAAACCCCAGGTGGACTCTCCGGAGCCCGGCGTGCGCGGGTCCAAAATCGCGATCTTTCCCTTCCACTTGGGATCCAAAAAATGATCGTATGAAGTAATCTCTTCGGGCTTGACCAGGTTCGTGTTGTACCAAGCGGTCTCGGTCACGTAAGCCGTAAAACTGTAGATATATTTCTTCGCATTATCAGCCCAGATATGACCGCCCCACCAATTCTTCGCCTCTCTGATATCGGGAAGGATCATCAAAGGCATGATAGGTTCCAGAAGATTCTGTGCCAGAGGGCCCGTGATGATCGAAGTCGTCCCGCCGATATGGAGATCATAGTTACGCACGCCCGCCTTTTGTTCTTCCACGATTCTGTTGATGTTGCTTGCCCCGCGCGCCACGCTGAGCTCGAGCGCGATGCCAGGAAACGTTTTCTGAAATCCCGCCTCCAACTCCTTGCGTAGCTCCGCGCTCGTCGGTACAGACACAACGACTTTCCCTTCGCGCTTGGCTGCCTCGAGGGTTTTTTCCCATTCAACTTGCCAGTTCGGTTTGGCGGTCTGCGATAACGAAAGAGCGGGCAGTAAGAGAAAAAGAATCGTCGAAGCGATAGTTCGACCGCGGACCGTTCCGATTTCCTCGAACGACATGCCTATCTACAGATCATTCAGATAAGTGAAAACCGGCATCTCCATCGGCACACCGACCTGCGCAATGGCAGCTTCGAAGTCGGAGCGAATCTGCGGATCTTCGTCTTCGTATTCGATCAGCGTTCCACCCTCGCGTATGCTGGTACGCACACCTTCCTTGTTGATCGCTTTCCAGACTCCGAAAAGATATTTCCCGGATTGGCTGCTGTAGCGGAATGCTAACTGGCGCGCCTTTTCCTTTCCGGTGTTGAAGTGTTGGTGAAACCAACCGGTCGGCGGACTCAAAACACTGCCCTCGCGCCAATTCACTTTGACAACTTGATCGCCGTTGCCCGACTGGTACGGGCGTATCCCGGCTTCCTGCGGCCACATGAGGGTGTATCCTTCCGAGCGGAGTATCAAAAGAATCGCGCCCCCCGTGTGGTAGTGCGCTTTGTGATAACGCCCCACCGGCCACTCGGCGAGATGACCGACCAAAGTGCTGCCGCCCATATCGAACGAGGTGATGCGCACGCCGTATCCCTTCGCCTCGGAAGGATCCACGAGCGCCCCGCGAGCATCCGCGATAAAGTTCGATTCCCAGTTAAAAAAGCCCCCCTGAAATTTCCGATCTGAGGTCGGCACGAAATAATCGGCCCGCCCGTCAAACCGCTCGTCGAATCTGTAATCGCAACCAAACACAAACGGGACGTCGTGCAAGAGGTCGATCATTAAAGGCGCGCTTGTCACCGCCAGGAAAATCGCCGGCTCGCGGCTGCCGTTGATCATTCGGTGCGTACAATTAAGCGGAACCGCGAATAGGCTTCCCTGCTGCCATTCGAATTGGATTTTCTTTCCGTTGTTGCCGGACCATACTTCCGTCGCGCCAAAACCACGAAGAATACAAATGACTTTTTCATAGAGATGCCGTTCGATATGCAGAGCTCCGCCGCCGGGGATCTCACAGACGTACATGCCCGTGAACCCTTCCATGCCCTTGAGCTGAATATAAGCGCCCTTTCCGCCTGTTCGCGCCCAAGGCTTTCGCGGCAACGTCGTAACGTCTTCGATCCCGTACCCCTCGGCGACTGGGATATTTTCCTCGCGCATCCATTTTTCGTAGCTGGTTTCTCGGTTGACCACGTTAACCCCGTCCTTTCTCTTGCTTGGACTGAAAATAATCCCCGCGTGTTACGGCTTCAGCCAGCGCGTCATCCTGAGCATCCCAGTGCCCGAGCGGATAGCCAAACCACGGAGTTTTGAGTTTCAGCTCCGGCAACTTTTCCTCTTGCCAAATCTTCAACGCGCCTTCCATGAAAGATTTCTTCGGCAATCCTACGGGCGGATAGGGCCCCTTGCGGGTTGCATCGATCAACAATCCGGAACAGCCGATGGGCGGCGGAAAACTCCGATCTTCGGCATTCGTCATCAATGAGTAAGCCGAAGGATCTAGTAGAGGCACTCGACCGCTAATGATTTGCACGTCGCGATGCGGCTGCATGGCGAAACTCAGCGCCCACATCACCATGTCCGGGTCCTTCGGATCGATATCTTCGTCAACGACGATAATGACTTTGCTCGTCGGGTCCATGCCCGTGGCCGCATGGAGCGCCTGCTTCGGTTTGCTGGGATGGCTTTTTCGCATCCGTATAACCCACCAGTTCCACCCCCCGCCCATTTCCGGACAGGACACTTCCAACACCTCCGGCATGGCGCAGCCATATTTAAGAAAATTGTAAAGCATCATCTCGCGGCAGGTGCGGGAGATTCCGTTCGATTCGCTGGGCGGCAATCCCACAAGAATCGCCGTGAAGATCGGATCACGCCGGTGAGTTATGGCCTTTATATGGATCACCGGACGCAAGCCTCGCTCGGTCATCAGGTAGCCAGGATAATCGCTAAACGGTTCGCCACGCTCCTGCTGGTCGACAGACATCTCGCCTTCGATCACAATCTCCGCTTCGACTGGAACTTCGAGGGGAATGGTTTTGCAACGTACGAGCTCCACGGCTCGACCGCGGATACCACCGGCGACGGCGAGTTCATCCAGCCCATAGGGGAGATTCGCTGCCGAAACGAAGTTGATGTCGGGTAGCGCTCCGAGAACGATGGCGACGGGCAGCGGCTCGTTTCGGCGCACCGCGCTTGCGTGATGATAGAGCGACGCATGGTGGGTGCGCGCGATTCCAGCGATCAGTTTCTCTTCGCCGCGAAAGTGGCCACTGTACATGCCGACGTTTCGTATTCCAGTCTCCGGATCTTTGGTAATAAACGGCGCCGTAACGCGGATCCCGCCGCTAAACCCCGGCTCTTCAACGGGCGCGGGCAAACTCGTCACGCCGAATTCGCGTAGCTCGCTGCCGCTGTAGACCACTTCTTGAACCGGAGCCCGGTTGATCAGCTGGGGTTCGATGGGTTTCGCAAGCGCTTGGCGCCACTTTTCATATATTTCCAGCGGCTCCGAACAGCCCAATCCAAGAGCGGCGATTTCTCTCGAAGATCCATACATGCCGGTGAGGACTTTGATGGCGTGCTTTTTTCCTCGGCTGTCGAACACGTTGTCGAACAAAAATGCCTGCCGTCGCTCGTCCGGGATTCCTCGATACTGGAGGCGCATCAGTGGCATCAGTTCGGTATCTTTGTTGATCGCCCGCTTCCAGCGGCGGAGCTTCCCGCGCTTATCGAGTTCTTCTAGATAGGACCGAAAGTCAGCGTAATAGGTTTCTGGCATCCCAGTCAGTTTCCTTGTCCCCGATTGATTTCCCCAAAATTCTTGCACACGGGTCTCGATAAAGATCAAAGGTGTATGAATTTCGAAAGGGGCGTAAGCAGTGCGTCCCTTGACCGAACCTGCGAAGTGCCTTGATTTGCGCGTTCATTTTTTCACGTTGTCCTAAGCGTCAGATGGGCGGGAACGGCTTCTCAATGACTTGTTGATTATTTATATTCAAATATTTTATATGTCAAGAATTCTTACGACCGTATTTTCAAGAATCTGACCCAGAAGCGAGTTCTTAGATAGGACAGGGAAAATGCAGGCGGTTTTTTGGCGCCGTTATTTATGTTGACGCAACTACGTACAGAATTCGCTTATCTTTGAAGGTATCCACAGCCAGCAAGGATCACCGCAGGCCAGGCAGTTTCCGTCCCCAGAATCGATGTCCACAATCAACGCAGCGGAAAGGAAGGATTGAAATATTGGTTAGAGCCTTTTCCCATAGATTTCTTCGATGGGACCGTCTGACAAGTTTGCTACGACAGGCGGGACAACGTGGTTCGGTGGTCACGCCAAATACCAGTGCTACCCCCAAGATTAGGTTAGCAACCGCTGCTCTTAACTGTTTCAGAATCGTTGTAGCCGAACAATTGCCGGGCTGATGATTCAGCGATCGACGGTTTCATCGGCTGCCCCAGCAAAAAAACCTATGTCCCATCTGCTAACGGCATGCATCATCCCAAAATTAATTCGAGCCGGAGCCATGAGTCAAGACCGCTCCTTTGATGCTTGTTTTATGGATGCTCAGATTACAATCAAGGAGGTATCGAAAAGAAGCCACTAAAAATACTTCTCGCCGGAGCTTTTACTATTGCTGTCGGATCGTTCCCTGCCTGGTTAGCAGCAGCTACTGAAAGCAACGTAAAAGCTGCCACGACCTTCGAGAGGAAGAAGATTGTAAAGAATCGTCCTTACAAAAGAAAAGTTGAGCTTGTTAGAGTGGAGGCGCGCCGCTTACGTTCCGCCTCCCTAGTTGATTATCTTGTCAACTCGTGCCGTTCTCTTACTCGCTCGAAACTTGTCTCTCTGCGTCCGGGTGGTAGATTCGCGAATTAACGTCCAGTGAATTTGGTAGTGACAACGAAAGCACAAACCGGTTATGGGAATCTCACGGAAGAGGCGCGGAACTTCGCCGATGATCACGCCGAAGCAATTACCACACTTTGGATAACGGCGCGGAGTTAGGTATTTGGCCATGGAACTGGCGCATATATATCGCCAGAGATGAGGGAGAGTCAAGGCTCTCGGGGCAACTGCCAGAGTCCATGTCTCTGCTCCCGTGCCTCGCCTTCCAGGCGGGGAAACTCCTTCATGCGTGCAAACGTGCCCATATGCGTGTTGATTCACCAAACAATTCCCCTCTTGACAATGAAAAATGAAATGGATTATGAGTTGGTTCTCGGGCCACTTGCAGCAAAAACATTTCCTTCTCGTACGACAACAAATGTATCTTAACTGTCCCAAAAATCGGACGCGAACGTAGACGAGTCTGCAAAAGATCGTGGTAATGATCCTTTTGTATTTGTAAAGGAGACAGAGAAAATGACCGAGCTTCTTAGTTTAGATGAAGACGTTGAGAGTCACTTTGGGTTTCGAGAGACGCCATTTGGCGTAACGCCGGACCCGCGATTCTTTTATAGCAACCCGGTCTATGTGAAAGCTCTGGCTGCTCTGGTTTATGGGATCAAAGCCAAGAAGGGGTTTATGCTCCTCACGGGGGAAGTGGGGACGGGCAAGACGATCCTCCTACGTAAACTTATGCGCAACCTCGAGGCAAACGTCCAGTTTGTCTTCGTTTCCGCTAGCCATCTTACTTCTCACGCCCTCGTTGAACTTATGGTCCAGGATCTTGGGCTGGCGAGTAAAGAAAAACCCGGATCAGAAATGATCCACGAGGTTCACGGCTACTTACTACAGCAACTCAAAAACGGGCATACGGTCGCCTTACTGATCGATGAAGCGCAAAATCTTAGCGATGGGGCGCTCGAAGGTCTCTGCGATCTCTCAAATTTGGAGACAGATAATGAAAAACTGCTCCAGATTGTGCTGGTGGGACAGCCGGAACTAGAGACTAAATTGAGTAAACCCTCGATGCGACGGATCAAGCAAAGAATCGCTATTCAGCACCGTCTCTGCGCCTTGCAGACGATGGATGAAGTAGAACATTATATTCGTCACCGTCTGCACGTAGCGGGTTACGACGGTCCAGAGATTTTCACTAAAGAAGCCCTCGAAGCTATCTGGCTCTATTCCGCAGGAACGCCCCGGCTAGTCAACATCATTTGCGACAACTCTCTCGCGTTAGCCTGCGAGGCTGCCAACAAAAAGGCTTCCGCCTACATGGTCATGAAGGCGGCCAGCGGATTTCAGTTGGAACGGGGAGCCGAAGTCCCGGAGATCGGAGCCCCGGAGATAGCAGTGGCTCCAGCGGCAGGGATCAACCCGGAAACTGAAACAAACGAAACCGAGGTAAAGATGGGCGATCGAAGTGAGGCCCCGGAACTAACAGTGGCTCCAACGGTATGGATCAATCCGGAAACTGAAACAAACGAAACCGAGGTAAAGATGGGCGATCGAGGTAAGGCCCCGGAGATAGCAGTGGCTCCAACGGTAAGGATCAACCCGAAAACTGAAACAAACGAAACCAAGGTAAAGACGGGCGGTCGAAGTGAGGCCCCGGAGATAGCAGTGGCTCCAACGGCAAGGATCAACCCGAAAACTGAAACAAACGAAACCGAGGTAAAGATGGGCGATCGAGATGAGGCACCAGCCGTCTCTCTTCGCGCGCCTGAGCCGGTGGCGGTCTCCCCGACGGAGGCTAAACCACCCGCCGTCTCTCCAGAATTTTTTGATCACAGGACTCACGCAGCGACCGAAGCTACGACACCCATGACCAGTCTGGTTTCTGATGATCAAATCACTGCGCGCGGCGAATCGCGGGACACCTTTCGGCGGAAAAAACTTGGAGAGCTGACCGCATTGGTTGGGCGGGTGAATGAGACCCGTTTCCAAACACGTATCGGACTCAAGTGGAAGATCGGCGGGGCCTTTACAGGCGTAATGCTAATTTTGTGCACTTTTGTGGCTGCCGCGGCATACCAGATCATCCAACACACGCTTCGAGATCAATTCGATAAACGAGCCCTGGCCATAGCCACCAACTTGAGCGATGCCGCCGCAGGCCACATCGTTGGAAAAAATCTTCTAGCCCTTAACGCTCTGATACGAAAGTATACGCTTCTCGATGGCGTGGCGTACGCTTTTATCGAAGACGGTAAAGGAGATATCGTTGCCCACACCTTGGGAACCTTTCCCCCGGAACTCAGGCAAGGACTCCCTGTCGGCGGACAGCGCCTGGTCTACCGGCGCGAATTATCATTGCAGAAAAAAACAGTATACGAAACCAGCGTCCCAGTTCTTGAGGGGCAGGTTGGTATCGTACATGTCGGGTTTTGGGCAGATGCCATGGAAAAAGAGATCCAACGCGCCCTGTTTCCTCTTATCGGAATAATTGCCATCGTGCCCTTCATCGGTGCGCTGCTCTCGTTTCTTGTGGCCCATTGGTTTGTTCGGCCCATTGTTCGGTTAACAGAAGCCGCGGAAAAGGTCACCAGGGGTGATCTGGAAGCAGGTGGAGAATGCGTAAAATCGCGCGACGAGATTGGAGACTTGGCCCGTTCTCTGGAACGCATGCGTGCGAGCCTTAAAGCGGCGATGCTGCGGCTCGGTCGAGCCTAGAAGCGAAACAGAGAATCTGTACCAAAGGAGAAGCAAATGGACAAAAGACTATATCGAAGACCAGTCGTTTTACCGTCAGTCGTCTTTTACGTCTTCGGGCTGCTCACCTTTCTCTATCCCGTCGCGGCAAACGCGGCCGATCAGCCAGTGGAAAAAGTCCGGATTGCTTACTCTGGTATTTCAGGCAGTCAAACCGCGATATGGGTAGCTTATGAGCAAGGGTTTTTTCGCAAATACGGACTTGATGTTGAGCTTATATATATCGAGGGAGCACCCCTGGTTGTCCAAACCTTGGTTTCTGGAGACGTGACCGCCGCTGCGGTTTCAGGAGCCGCTGTCATCCAGAGCAACCTACAAGGCTCTGGAGTGGTGATGACTGCTGGATTCCTCAATACCCTGGATTATAAGCTTATGGTTTCCAAGGATATCACCCAGCCCGACCACTTGAAGGGCAAAAGCTTGGCGGTCAGCCGATTTGGCTCTTCGTCCGATTTTGCTACTCGCTATGCCTTGGAAACATATGGGCTCGTGCCTGGAAAGGATGTCACCCTTGTCCAGATCGGCAGTCAACCCGAACGTTTCGCCGCGCTTGCGTCAGGAACACTACTTTAAGACTCACCGGAAAGAGACTCTTGCCATTTATCGGAAATATCTGAAAACCGATGACATGGAGGCCTTGGAAGAGACCTATGAAGCGGTCGGACTTAACCTTATTCCGGAAAGACCTTATCCCACGATGAAAGGAATTCGCATCGTGCTGAAGGAAATGGCCTCGAAAAACCCTAAAGCAGAGGCGGCTACGCCAGATCAGTTTGTGGATCTGACTTTCATCAGGGAGCTTGACAAATCTGGGTTTATTGACCGTCTGTACAAAGCCCAACCGGTCGTCGCGAGTCGTGAAGACGCCGGTTCTTCACCTGCTTCTCCGGTCATTAAAGAAAAACCCAAACCGGCACCCGTCAAGGAAGCCGCTTCGATAGCACTTGGTGCGTCGAGTCTGCCGCAAACGTATACAGTGACGGCGGGCGATACACTTAGCCGTTTGGCGTTCCGATTTTACGGTGCGTCGCATAAGTGGCCCCAGATTCACCAGGCCAATGCGGACACGCTAAAAAATCCCAATTATCTGTACATCGGACAGCAACTTCTGATCCCTCCAGATGGCAAGCGAGGGGGATGAAGAAAAAATTGTGGCAGTAGAATCAGCAAAGCATTGCATAAATCCGTTACTTCGCGGTCCCAACACGCTATGACAATTCCAAACCCTGGTCGTCATAAATATGCTAAAGGGAGCTTGGTCTATTACGAGCGGCTTCTTGGTCTCTTCATGAGTCTCCCGGAACAGTTGCGGTAAATATAGCTCGGTACCTCTCACCAACTCCGCATCATTGTTCTTTAGTTGTCTGAGCCGCCCTTGGATGAACTGCTGAGCAAGTTAAGCAAAATTCCGCAAGCTTTGCGCGGATCGTTCGGCGAGCTTACACGGTATTTGCAAACAACCGCGCCACCGAAGAGAGATGCTAATTAACTCACTTAACCACATATAGGAGGTGTTCAACATGGCCACGAACCGAAAGGCAATCGACCTGCAAAAAGAACAAAAAGTCGAATATGAGTGGGGCACGCTCTGGCCGCACTATCATAAGGAATTTCCTTTCCGGATCGACCGGAAGGGATCCCTTTGAAGATGGTCCCTGTAGAACTCCCGATGAGGAACGGGCCGGGAAAGGTAAAGTCGTAGGTGGCATAAAGGAGCAGACACGCCAGACACTGGAAGACATTAAGAACAGTCTCGAATTGATGGGTGCCACGCTCAAACACATCGTCATGTTCCGTTATTTTCTTAAGCGGAGAGAAGATGTATTTGACATGCGCGATGAGATGTACAGATTCTTTGAGGAGAATGAGCCTGATTTGCGCCAACATCCCAGACCGGCCACGTTACTTCGGGGAGTGGGAATAGACTTGCCAGACATGCTTGTCGAAATCGAAGCGTGGGCCGTTGTACCGAGGAAAAAATAAGTTGCGTCTCTCCGGTTGGAGGGTTCCTGAATGGTTGCATGGCGCGCCCGTATCGGTTTGATCAAGCCGACCCATCGAGGCAAGTCGTTCGCCTACTGGTACAAGCATCCGCCGGAAGGCGTTGAGATCGTTCCGACGTTTATCGGCTTTCGCAGCGAGAAGCGGGAAAGTTTTCTGGAAGGTTTTAAAAAGGCTGAAGCGCTGGCCGTGCAACTGAAGGAAGTCGGTTGCGACATTGTCTCGGTCAGCGGCACGCCGCCGTTTTTGCTCAAGGGCCTGGATTATGAACGGCAGTGGGCGGCGGATCTGTCGGCGAAAATAGGTCTGCCGGTGGTGACGCCGATGGAACCGCATACGATCGCTTTGCAGACCCTGGGCGCGCGGAAAGTGGCGGTGGCGACGTATTACGGCAACGAACTGAATCAGGCGATCGTGAACTATTTCTCCCGTTTCGGCCTTCAGTCGGAACTGATGCCGGGTTTGAGCATGACCGGAGAGAGTTCGGGGCTTTATACCACTTCACTTCTGGCTTTGGATGAAGTGTCGCATATGGATGTTTACCGCCACTGCAAGAGAGCTTTGGCGAGTAGACGCGCTGTACATCAACGGCGGTGGTTGGGACGCGGCACCGGCGATCGACTACCTTGAACGCGATCTAAAAATTAAAGTCGTGTGGGCGTTGGCCGCCGAAATGTGGTTGACCTATCATATCCTGAAGATCGAAAATCGAGTGCCCGGCGGCGGAGTGTTGCTGAGCGGTGACTACGCGTGAACTCGAGAACAAATTGATCGTGGGCCGCATCGCCGCCGGCTTCGGCGGCAAGCACAGCGATTGATACGGCTTCAGCTTAACGAAAGGGATTTGTTGCTTTGGATGAGTTGCAAGATATAGTCGGGCCTTAACGGCAGCTTTTTCACCTCAACGCCAAGCGCGTTCGAAACCGCATTTGCCAAAGCCGCGCCGGCGGCGGTAATGCCCCCCTCGCCCGCGCCCTTGACCCCGAGCGGATTGTGCGGCGTCGGAAAATCTTCAGTGGAAATAAACTGTGCTTTGGGCATTTCCATCGCCGTTGGCATCAAGTAGTCCATGAAGCTTGTCGCCAGCGGTTGCCCGTCTTCATCGTAGACAAAATCTTCTAGCAACGCGCCGCCGATGCCCTGGGCCAAGCCGCCGGCCATTTGGCCCTCGATGATCATGGGATTGATTTTACGTCCGACGTCCTCGGTCACCAGATAGTCCAGGATCGTAATCATGCCGGTTTCGCGATCCACTTCCACCACCGCCACATGCACGCCGTAAGGGAACGGCCGCTTGTCGGTCGCAAAGAAGTCTTCCTCTGAGATTCCCGGGGTCATGCCGCTCTTGAGCGCTGGACCTGGCAACGCCAATGCAGCGATTTCGGCAAATCCAAGGGATCGCTCCGGCGCGCCGCGCGCCACGACCCTGCCATCGCGGAGAAAAAGATCGCCCGCATCGATTTCCAGTGCGCTAGACGCCAAGCGCAAAAGCTTATCCTTTACCTTGCGTGAGGCGCCCACCGCGGCGCTACCCGCCATCACCGTCGAGCGGCTGGCGTTGCTGCCGTTGCCGTACGGCACTTTCGCGGTGTCGCCGTGCACCACGCGCACGTCATCGATGGAAACTTGCAATTCATCGGCGACGATTTGGCTCAAGGCCGTGGCGATGCCTTGGCCGACCGAGTTGCAGCCTGAGTAAAGCACCACCTTGCCGGCATTGTCGACTTCGACTCGGGCGTATTCCCATGGTCCGATGCCGCTGGTTTCGACGAAACAGCCGATCCCGACACCGATCGCGCGGCCTTCCTTCCTAGCGTCGGCGCAAGTTGTCTTGAGCTTTTCATAGCCGATGCGCTCCAGCGCGCGTTCGAACTGGCCGGGAAAATCGCCGGTGTCGTAAACCATATAGTGAAACGGGTGCTTGCCGAGATCGTAGGGCATTTCTTCGTGGCGAATCAAATTGCGTCTTCTGATATCCGCCGGATCCATGTTGAGCCGGTGCGCGACAATATCGAGCAAGCGCTCGCGCACGAAATTCGCTTCGTAGCGCCCGGGGCTGCGGTAGGTCCCGACGGGCGTTTTGTTGGTCAGCACGCAGAAAACGTTGCAGCGATAGTTTTTCACGCGAAAGGGACCGCGCAGCATGGCGGAAGCCGCGATCGCCGGAACGCCGCCGTGGGTCCGGGTGTAGCCGCCCATGTCGAATAGAATCTCAGCATCCATCGCCATGATCGTGCCGTCCCTCTTGACGCCGATCTTGACGCGATGCTGTTGCTGGCGCGACTGGTTCATCGCCTTGAGATTCTCCGAGCGGTCTTCGATCCAACAGACGGGCTTGCGAAAATGCATCGCGGCGAAGGGAATCAAAAAATCTTCCGGATAAAATTCGCCGCGGGCGCCAAAGCCGCCGCCGACTTCGGGTTCGATGAAATGAATGCAGCTCTGCGGCAGGCCGATGAGGTCGGAGAGAATGCGCCAGTTGGTGTGGGTCATCTTGGTCGGTCCCCACATCGTGAGGAGCCCGCGGCCTTCGTCGAATTCAGCGACTAAGCCGCGCGTTTCCAAGGGCACGGCCCCATGACGTTGGGTTGAGAATTCTTCTTCCAAGATCAGGTCACAGTCGGCGAACGCGCCATCGACATCGCCCACGTCCACATGGAAGTTGGC
>WNGG01004425.1_pt1 | contig 16888 bp, 16 predicted proteins | sample 5400661 | NCBI WGS metagenome assembly WNGG01 (sample SAMN13153372, study PRJNA577476) | soil metagenome | isolation source: 100 cm soil or saprolite under Garry oak tree replicate 1 | place: USA:California | collected 2016-06-15 | reverse complement strand
GGAATGCGTCCGCGCCGTACTCGGCGATCACGTCATCCGGATTCACAATGTTCCCACGCGACTTCGACATCTTTTGATTGTCTTCGCCAAGAATAATTCCCTGATTCACCAAACGCTGGAACGGTTCCGGCTTCGACAAGTAACCCAGATCAAACAGCACTTTGTGCCAGAAACGCGCGTAAAGCAGATGCAGGACAGCGTGCTCGGTCCCACCGACGTAAAGATCGACACCGCCTGGCTTGTTGCCGCGCATCCAGTAACGTTCCGCCTCTTCGCCCACGAAACGCTGATCGTTGTGCGAATCGCAAAATCTCAGGTAATACCAGCATGAACCCGCCCATTGCGGCATGGTGTTCGTCTCGCGCAACGCTTTGTCGGAATAGCGAACCCATTCGTTAGCTCTTCCGAGTGGCGGTTCGCCTGTAGCGGTCGGCTTGTAATCATCAAGCGCGGGCGGTATCACCGGCAAGTCGCGCTCATCGAGAGCTTGATGTTTCCCCTCTTCCCAAACGATTGGCAACGGTTCGCCCCAATAACGCTGGCGCGAGAAAAGCCAATCGCGCAGCTTATAATTGATCGCGCTCTTGCCGTGACCGCGCTTTTCAAGCCAGTCAGTGATTTTGCGAATCGCCTGTCGCGACGGCAGCCCATCAATTACGGGCGAATTAATCGCAATTCCTTCGCCCACGAATCCAATTGGCTCTTCACCGCCCAATGGACGCACAACTTCGCGAATCGGCAGATCGAACTTTCGCGCAAACTCGAGATCGCGTTCGTCGTGCGCAGGCACGCCCATGATCGCGCCCGTGCCATAACCGAGCAGTACATAATCCGCGACCCAGATTGGAATACGCTCGGCGCTTACCGGATTAATTGCGTACGCGCCGGTGAACACGCCGGTTTTTTCCTTCGCGAGATCGGTACGCTCGAGGTCGCTTTTGCGCGCCGTTCGCTCGCGATATTCGCGCACTGCCGGCCACTGTTCTTCCGTCACGATAAGATCGACAAACGAATGCTCAGGCGCGAGCACCATGTAAGTCGCTCCGTAAAGTGTGTCCGGCCGGGTCGTGAAAACGATAATGTTGGAGCCGCGCTCGCTGACCGCGGCACCGTCAACCGCTCCGGCTATCGAGTCCGTCCAGTTCGTTAAGCAGTCGCTCCGCATAGGCCGTGATCCGCAACATCCATTGGCGCATCGGTCGCCGGACGACCGGAAAGCCCCCAATCTCGCTTTTTCCATCGACAACTTCCTCGTTCGCCAAAACGGTGCCGAGTTCCGAACACCAGTTAACTGGCGCATCAGCGACATAAGCGAGTCGAACGCTGTCGGGATCAGCACCGCGATAGGTCGAGATCGGCTCGGCTTTGTTACTCGCGGGGTTAAACCAGGAATTGTAAATCTGCAGGAAGATCCACTGCGTCCATTTGTAATAGTGCGGATCGGTCGTGTTGATTTCGCGCTGCCAATCGTACGAAAAACCGATGCGCTTAAGCTGCGCTTTAAATTTCGCGACATTTTCACGCGTGGTAATCGCGGGGTGTTGGCCGCTTTTGATCGCGTATTGCTCCGCGGGCAAACCGAACGCGTCCCAACCCATCGGATGCAAAACATTAAATCCGCGCATCCTCTTGTATCGCGCGATGATGTCGGTAGCGGTGTAACCTTCCGGGTGTCCGACGTGCAACCCGGCGCCGCTCGGATACGGGAACATGTCGAGGATGTAAAATTTCGTCTTGGACGGATCGAAATCTTTCTCGCCTGGATTAGCCGCATGAAAAAGTTGCCGCTCCTCCCAGATTGCTTGCCATTTTGGCTCGATCTGATCGAACGGATACGGTTTGCGACGCTCGCTCATGAAAAACCCCTGACGTTAAACCACGAATGGACACGAATGAACACGAATTCCGATACTGTAAGGGGAAGCTGACAGCTTCCCCTACAGAACTACGGACATCTCCTTCATTCGCGCCCGTTCGTGTTGATTAGTGGTTAATCCTCTGGATTCTGTCAAACGTGTGGAAGTTGATTGTCGCGACGCGCAATGCGCATAAGACGCGAGAGATTCAACAGATTCTCGGGCCGGAATTCGAAGTGCGCGATCTATCGGCGCATCCTGAAATTTCCGAAACGGTGGAAAGCGGAGAGTCGTTTGAAGAGAATGCAAAGCTGAAAGCAGTCGCCGTGTCAAAAAAATTACCCGGGTTAGTAATCGCAGACGATTCGGGTCTGGAAGTTGAAGTCCTGGGCGGCGCTCCGGGGATTTATTCGGCGCGTTACGCTGGCGCCAGGGCGACAGATAAGCAAAACATGGACAAATTGCTGGAGGAGCTTGCGCGAATTGGAATAAAACACAGCCAACGTCGTGCGCGATTTCGTTGCGCGCTGGCTCTCGCATGTGAAGGTCAGATACTTAGCATCTTTGAAGGAGCTGTCGAAGGAACAATTGTCGATCGAGCGCGTGGCTCGCACGGATTCGGTTACGATCCGATCTTTGTCCCCAATGGATTCGAAGAGACTTTCGGTGAATTGCCCGCCGGATTAAAGAACACCATCAGCCATAGGGCACGAGCAATTCGTGCCCTTCGCGCGGGACTTCAAGCCGGCGCGCTCAGTCAGGGCTTCGGAGGCGGAGGTGGAGCGCCAGGGGGCTGACCGCCTGGAGGAGGGGGTTGACCCGGAGCCGTCGCCGCTCTGATCTGGTAGCCGACCTTGGTAATTCCGGCCGACCGCACTTTGTCAAGCACGGCAATCACATCGCCGTGCATGGCGAGCATGTCCGCGCTGATTGAGACTTTAATCTCCGGATTCGCCTGGTGAAGTTGATAGAGGCGCGGCAGCACCTGGTCGTCCGACACAATCTGGTTGTCAAAAGTAACCACATTGCCTTCGCGCACCTTTAGGGAAACATAATCCTTCACCTGGCTTGGCGGAGGCGCAATCGCGGCTGGCAAATTAACGCGAATACCCTTCATGTGGGTTTGGCTCAAGCTCACCATCATGAAACTGGCGAGCAGAAAGAACATGATGTCGATCAACGGGATGATCTCGATGCGCGCTCTCTTGTGCGGAATCGGCGAAGACAGTCTCATATTTTATATTTCCTAAGCTAGATTCAGTATGATGCGCCGGTCATGGTGAAGGTGATAGGGATCTTGACCTTCGAAACTGTTCCAGGTTTAAATCGCCACTGCCGGAACGCGCTGGTCGCGGAGTTATCCAATATCGGGTTTCCAATACTTTGTGCCATGGAAGCACTGGTTACGCTGCCGCTTCCGGCGTCAACCTCGACAACGCAAACTCCACTCCCGGTGATATGGCGTGAGCGCGCCTCGTATGGATACTGGGGACGCGGCGCGTAAGTGGCGAGGGCTTTCGCCGAGGAGATCGACATTGCGCCGGGGCGACCTGCAACTTGTGGCGCTTTGATTGGTGCCATTCTCTGCGGCTTCGGTTGCTTCGGCGGAGGCGTTGTTTCTTCGACGTACTCCGGCGTGATCTCCGGGGGCGGTGGAGGCTCCGGAAGTGGAATATCTTCCGGCGGAGGCGTGGGTTCCTCACTTGCCTGCAACGTGGCCTCGACTACGGCGGTCGGTATATCGGGAGGAATCTCGGCGGGCACCTCGCGTTTTTGGGCGACTGCAACCGCGGTAAGGTGAATCGCCACTGCGCCACCGAAAGCCGCCCACCACTGCCAGCGTGGCGGTGGCCGGTAGAGTAACGGTTTTGGAGTCCGCGCCATAGGCAATAATCACGTCCCGCTGGGAACGCCCTTGAGCGCCTCGCTCTTAATTTCAAATGAGATTTTGTAGAATCCGGCCGCGCGGAGCATATCAAGTAATTGAATAATGTTTCCGTGAACCGTGTCGCGATCACCCCGGACGAACACCTTCGCTTCGGGCGACGATTGATGCACCTTTTGCAAGCGTGCCTGCATCTCGTCACGCTTGACCTCCTCCTTGTCGAAGAAGAAGTTGCCGTTCATATCGACGGAGACGCTGATGTAATCACGCTTCGACTGCGTCTCCCCCGAGCTGCCCACCGGTAGATTCACCTTAATGCCTTTCATGTGCACCTGGCTCAGGCTCACCATCATAAAACTGGCGAGCAGAAAGAACATGATGTCGATCAACGGAATGATCTCGATCCGCGCTTTCTTGTGCGGAATTGGCGAGCTTACGTACATTGGATACCTTTAGATCGACGAGCCCTTCCCAGAGACTGCGGCTGGCCCGGCAATCGCCATCTCGCGCTCTGCGCTTTGTGCTCCTAGCATAACTTCCAGGTTGGTGGCTGCCGTCTGCAGTTCGAACTCTAAGTTAGACACTCTGGAGGTGAAAAAGTTAAACGGTACCAGCGAGAAGATTGCGATACCGAGACCACACGCCGTGGCAATCAGCGCCTCTGCAATACCGCCGGTGACTGCTTGCACCGCCAGCTCTTCGTTACCGAGAAAGCTGAAGGACCGAATCAGACCTGTGATCGTGCCCAATAGACCGAGCAACGGCGCCAGCGTGACGAGTGTGTCCATCACCACGAGGAATCGGCCGGCGCGTTTGATCTCGATGCCCGCAGCGACTTGCAATGCTCCCTGCAGCGAAGCGTGTTGGTGATTGAGACCGTTCCACATCATGCGCAAGACCGGATCGCGCGATCCGCGCGAGAGTCTCGAGGCCTCGGCGACATCGCCGTTTTCGATCGCGGTGAACACCTTCTCGATGCGTTTCGGATCTCGTCGAAACCAGCGGCCACCCCACCAAAAGATTCGCTCGATCACAACCGTAAGCCCGATGATCGACACGATCAGAATCGGCCACATGATTGGGCCGCCCTTGCGGAAATTATCGATCAAGAAGTTGGAGCTTAACCCGCTCGGCTTTGCCGGAGCTTCAGTCGGTGCTGGGCTTAGCGTAGCTGTCACCGTCGCGGCTGGTGATGTGGCCGCACCGGGCGGCGGCGGCACGGGCGGCGCTCCCGGCGGTAAGCTTGCAGTTGGCAGCTGCGCAGGTGCAGCGGGGTTTGCCGGTGCTGCCACTGGCGGACTGGCGGCAGCCGGAGCGCCCGGATTCACAGCAGGAGGAGGTCCGGGCGGAGATGCTTGTGGCGGCGCGGGAGATTGCGCGGACGAAGTGAGCGCAAGCGCGAGTGAGAATAGGCAGGCAGTAAGTAATGTTTTCATAGTTGAGACAGGAATTTAGTTACCGGCTCGATTGCGGTACGAGTTTCCGTTATCGCAAACATTTTAATCGCGAGTCCAGCAAAACTTTTCACCTTTTTTAGGGGACGCTTCGCTTGTCGAAGGTCGTATCTTTAATTCGCATTATCTGCGCTAGCGGGATGTAAGGCAAGTCTGTCAAATTCGCGCACCGGCGAGATTCAGCGAATTTTCGGACGGGATGAAATGTCCCGCGCGTTCGTGACACTGTTTTGCAGTGGCTGCCAATTGCCGATTTTTGCTCCCAATCGATCTCCCGCGCGAATCGGGCCGACGCCGGAGGGCGTTCCAGTCAGAATGACATCGCCTGCCGCCAGGGTGATGGACTGGCTGGCGAACGAAACGAGTTCCGCGACCGAGTAGATCATTTGGCTGGTGCGCGCCTGCTGTTGCAGCTCTCCGTTTTGACGAAGCTCGATCGGAAGATCGCCAACATCGACACCGGAATACACGAACGGACCAACCGGTGTGTAACTGTCGAATGATTTGCAGCGGCCAAATTGCTTTTCACTTTTTTGCAGGTCGCGGTCGCTGATATCCAGGCCAACCGTATAACCAAAAACATGATCGAGCGCGTCCTGAACGCTCACATTCTTCGCCGCTGCACCGGTTATGATGGCAAGCTCGATCTCGAAATCGGTTCGATGCTCTGGAAATGCAATTTCAATCGTACCGCCATCCGGCAGGAGTGAGCTCGGCGCCTTAAACCAAATCAAAGGCGTGCCCAGCGGAGTCCGCTTCATTTCCGCGATGTGATCAGAGTAATTCAGCCCGACCGCGATTAATTTGGACGGCGCAACTGGAAGATCGATTTGCACATCGGCGAGATCCAAGGTCGTGCCTGTCGGCTCGATCTCGATCCAAAAGGGCCGTGCCAGCGTGTGCACTTCTTTTCCGATTACTTCGCCGTAGAAAAATTTGTCGCCCGATCTGAAACCACCGAATATGCGCATAATTTAGAAAAGTAGGGCGGTTCACCCGAACCGGCGGGTACTGTGTGAATCGCAGCTAAACCTTCAAGGCGATTGAGTCAATCGCCCCCACCTCTCGGCACAATCGCGATGAAATCACGGACAGTTTTTTGCTCGGGAATCGAGAACGCGACGCTCTCTCGCCGGAACCAGAATGCACTCGACGAGCCGCCATCGAGATTAAGGGCGCGCGAAATGTCGAAACCGTCTGCGAGTCGCGTGGTCGCGAGAACCTTTGCCAGATCCGCCAGCGAGATCTCGGAGCAAAATCCGAGCGCGGCACGATCTGGTTTTGCGACCGCCGCGAAAGTTCGTCGCGCCTGGTGCGTCTCCTCCAGGCCGCGGACGGGTCGCCCAAGATCGACGAGGAATGGTCCGCACTGAATCGCGGCGTCAAGTTTCTGTTGTCGCGGGAATTCACGGACACGCACGATTTGCACTCCGCGCGATGAAGCGGTCAGCACGCCAGTAAGCAATCGCGCCCTTTGCAGCGGCGCGATTGTTTTCCGGTCGCTGATCAGCAATCCAATTGCCGCATAGTCGAGATCGAAATAACCGCCGTTTACACCGGCCAAATATCTTTCCTGCCGCATTGCGTGCGCAAGATCGCCGCGCGGCGGCGCAGGCTGATCGATCACCTGCAGAGTGCACGCCCTTGTCGAAAACAGTGCGAGATCAATCGTTGCACTCGCATTCGTTTGAGAGTCTTCCAAAACAAGATGCCGATGCACGACACCGGCCCTTCCCAATTCCGAATCGGCCGAAACGATTCCCCAATCCGCCGGTGCAGTCGCCGCAACTGCGAAGAAAAACAATGCAGACTGTAGAGGAAGCTGACTCGCCTTCGCCAAAGCGCTACGGGGCGGCAAGCAGCTTCCCCTAGAGCAGTAAGCCATACGCACGGACGGCGAAAGAGGGACAGCAGCCTAAGCTCCGTCGCCGTATTTGTTCAGCAAAGCTTGAAAACGCGGATCGTTTCGCAATGAGTCCCAAATCGGATTTACTTTCAGACCCTGCACGGTGACAGGGCCCGGCTTGCTAAGCAGCCCATCGAGAATTTCAATCGCGCGACCGTTGTCGCCAAGAATGGCGTGAACTTCGGCCACCTCAGCCGCAATTTCCGGGCCGCCAAAGGCATCTTTGCTCTCCGGAAGCAATTCGGTAGCGCGCCGCGCTTCAGCTAGCGCGGGATCTTTTTGTCCGAGACTGGCGAGAACTTTCGCGAACTGAATATGCATGTCCGGCGCATCGGGACTTTCTTTCAGCTGCGCTTCGAGAAGGTCTTTTGCTTTCAGCAAGGCGGCTCGCGCGCCGGCTTCGTCCTGAAGCGCCTTTCGCGCAAAGACGATGAGATAATATTTGCCACACAAGGCTGCGGGAATCGATGTGAGGAGATCGTCCGGGAGGCTTTCCGCTTCCTGCAATCCTTCCCGGTATTTCCGTTCCAAAAGAAAAACGTCCGCTCGCCCGCCGGCGATCCTAAGTTTGTCCACGTTGTTCATCGGCATCGATTTCGCCGTCTGAAATGCTTTCTCCGAAACGCTGAAATCGCCTTTTTCGGCGATGGCCAGCTTGGACTTAACCTCCCAAAGTCCCACCGCTGTTGGGTCAATTTGGAGACCGCGGTCGATCGTTTTGTTGGCCGCATCGAAGTTCCGCAGCATCTGGTAATTGAGAGCGAGATTTTGCAGCGGCCAGCTGTCTTTCGGGTTCAAACTGGCGGCCTTTTCGAGATTCGCGTTCGATTCCGCCCATTTTCCTTGTCGGCGCTGGATTGCGCCGATGGCGAGATAAGCTTCCGCTTCGTTGGGCAATCCGCGTTGCGCGATTTCGAACTCCTTTAGTGCCTCGTCGTAGTTATTGTCGCCGTAATAATGGGAGAATCCCAGGGCCAGATGCCCTTCGGGTAGGTCTGGCTGCAATTGGAGCGCGCGCTCGGCGAAGGTGCGCGCTTTTTCGCGTCGAGCCGCCGTTCGCTCGAGAGTATGTACGAACCAGCTTTCCAACTGAGAGTAGCGGGCGAGGGCCAGCGCGAACTTTGGATCAAGCTCAATGGCGCGCTCGTAGAGTTGCTCGCTCTGTTTCAGTTTGTCAAAATCCTCAAGGCCTTGGGAAAAAAGATTGTGGGCTTGCACAAAAGCGAGATAGGCTTCGCCATTCTCGGTGGGTTTGCGTTCCATTTGCGCTTTTTCCGTGTCGGATAGCTTCGCTTGGAGAGCGTTTGCGATCTCGTGAGCGAGATCGGTCTGAATCGCAAACACATCGGTTAAATCGCGATCGTAATTGCTGGCCCAAAGATGCTCATCATTGGCGGCGTTGATCAGCTGCACATTGACGCGCACGCGATTACCCTCCCTTCGAACGCTGCCTTCGAGAATGGTGGAAACGCCGAGGGCTTTGCCAATCTCACGGGCGTTGGCCGCCTTACCGCGATAAGACATGACGGATGTGCGGGAGATTACCTTGAGGTCGCCGATCTTTGACAAGTTGGTGAGGACGTCATCCTGAATGCCATCGGCGAAGTAGGCATTTTCTCTGTCGTCGCTGAAACTTTCAAATGGCAACACCGCAATCGACTTGTCAATCTTGCGCGCGGAAGCGCGGGGCAGCAGGAAAAAACCTGCGACCGCAGAAACGACTACGCCGGTTGCCACAAGCATAATTACGTTGCGACGACGGTGCGTTCTCGGCGCAGCTGCGCTGGAGGTCGCTCGGATGCCTTGCGGAGTTACATCAAAAGCCCAGGCGAGAATCAGCGCGATCGGAAATCCGGTCAGTAGCAGCACGATGACCAGACGCAGCGTCCAGTTTGGCAGTTCCCAGGCCGGAAAGGCCGCGGAGGCTAGCTGGATAATGCCTCCAGCAGCGATGATGTAAGCTGCCGCCACGCGGTAAACCTTGCGCCGTTTCACTTCCTCGAAGAAGCCGCTCATAGCAACAGACTTGGATTCACCGGGATTATGGCTCAACGGCGAAAATATAGACACGAAATTGGAGCGCGGCATTCACTTTATGCCCCTGGGCAAAGACGTTGAAAACGCGGACTGTGTTGCTCGCGCGAGACGACGCTCACTTCGATTTCCCGAAAGCCATTTTCTCAAGGAGTTGCGAGATCAATGATCGCGTTCTCACTAGTTTCGACATCTTTTTGAACAATATGCCAATGTTCCAGCGTGGACGCGCGAGACGGCTCTGTTTGGGTCGCAACGATTTTCCGTTCCGCATGCGCGGAAGTCGCGACGACTAAAGGAGGATCGCCGCGTTAAGCTTTCGCACCGTACTTGTCGATCAATGCTCGAAAGCGCGGATCGCTTCGCAGCGGATCCCAAATCGGGTCAAGTTTCAGAGCGGCAACTGTGACCCCATTGGGCGTATTCAGCGAATGGTCGAGGAGTTGAAGTGCTTGATCGGGTTCATTTGTCCAAGCGTAAATTTTGGCAAGCGTAAGCGTGGCGTTTGGTCCTTCGAACGCATCTTCAGACTCGGGCAACAGCTCAACGGCGCGTTTGCCTTCAAGAACCGCTTCTTCTTTACGATCCAGTCCGGCCAGAATAAGACCGAGCTGCGCATGCCGCCCTCCGTCATCGGGACTCTCGCGCACCATTTGCTCTGCGACGGGCCGCGCCCGGGCGAAAGCAGAGCGCGCCTTTTCTTTATCATTCAAAAAAATATAAAGTGCGCCCTCGAGAGATTCTCGTGGCTTATCATGAGTGACACTTTGGGGCAATTGCTTTAGAACCATAAGAGCCTCCGGAAACCTCCGTTGCAACATCAAGAGCTGGACGCGGGCGAACGTGATGAGACCGTCTGGATCGACACCCGGCGGCACTTGCGCCAACTCGCTTTCCATCACACTGAGATCGCCTTTCCAATTCACCGCAAGTTCCGCCTTTTGCGCTCGCGCGCCAAATGACTCTGGCGCAGCGTCGATCGCACGGTCGTAGATCTTGTCTGCAGCTTCAAAATTTCTGTTAGCGCGATAATTATCGGCGAGATTTACCAGGACAAAGGCGTCTTTTGGACCGAGGGACGCCGCCTTCTCCAGGTTGGCTGTGGACTGCGCCCATTTGCCTTGACGGCGCTCAATCGCTCCAATCGCCATGTAAACGTCCGCGGAGTTTGGCAAACTTCGTTTCGCAATCGCAAATTCGTCGAGTGCGCGCTGATAATTGCGTTCGCAATAGTAGTAGTAGAAGCCCAGTGCAAGGTGTGCTTCAGGCAAATCCGGCTGCAAACGAATGGCGGCCTCGGCTGCGGCACGTGCCTTTTCCTTTCGTGCAGGGGTTGGATCGAAGCTGTGATACATCCAATCTTCAACCCATGCCAGTCCGGCAAACGCTCCTGCAAAGTCCGGATCGAGTCTTGTTGCCTGCTCAAAAAGCTGCTCGGCCTTTTCTGTATCGGCGCGAAATTTGTCTGGACGCGTGAACAAGTCGTGAGCTTGGAGAAACGCGAAGTAGGCTTCGTTGTTTTCCGTGGGCTTGCGCTCGATCTGTGCCTTTTCGGTTGGTGACAATTTCGCTTGCAATTCGCGCGCGATTTTTTGTGCGAGATCAGTTTGAATGGCGAACACGTCGGTTAAGTCACGATCGTAATCTTCCGCCCAGACGTGCTCGTCGTTTGCGGCGTTGATCAATTGAACGTTCACTCGCACCCGATTGCCAACCCGGCGCACGCTGCCTTCCAGAATGGTAGCGACGCCGAGTGCTTTCCCTATTTCGCGAACATTGGATGCCTTCCCTCGATATGGCATGACCGAGGTGCGCGAAATCACTTTCAGGTCGCCGATTTTGGACAGATTCGTCAGCACGTCATCCTGAATGCCGTCCGCAAAATAGGCATTCTCTTTTTCGTCGCTCAGATTTTCAAACGGCAGTACCGCGATCGACTTATCAATCTTGCGCGCGGAGACGCCCGGCAGGAGAAAGAAGCCGGCGGCGGCGGAAATGGCCACGCCGGTTGCGACAAGCATAATCACATTGCGCCGGCGGTGCGTCCTTGGCAGAGCCGTCGGCGTCGTCTTTATGCCTTGCGCGGTGACATCAAAAGCCCATGCCAAGATCAGTGCGATCGGGAATCCGGTGAGTAACAACACGATCACAAAACGCAGCGCCCAGTTTGGCAATTCCCATGCCGGGAAGGCGGCGGAGGCTAGTTGAATAATACCGCCGGCAGCGATGACATAGGCTGCCGCGACGCGGTAAACCTTGCGTCGCTTCACCTCCTCGAAGAAGCCGCTCATAACAAGAGATTCGGGATTTTCTCGATTAGAGCTCAACGATGACAATATAGACACGAAAATGACGGGCGGCGTTCACTTTACACCCGTTGCGAAGACGGTTTGAAAATGCGGACTCTGTTTCTCGCGCGAGACGACGCTCACTTCGATTTCTCGGAAGCCGTTTTTCTCAAGAAATTGATGCAACTGCACTTCGCTAAAGCCGAGCCAATGGTCGGCATACAATTCGCGCGCCCGTTCGAACCGATGGCTCAGAAGATCGAGAATCACCAGGCGGCCGCCGCGTTTCAAAATCCGGTGCGCCGCAGCGACGGCTTTCTGCGGATGAATGGCGTGATGCAACGCCTGGCTCAAAATCGCGAGATCGACACTGTTTTTCGCGATCGGCGGGTCTTCGAGGTCGCCCAGCCGGTACTCAAGATTTTTGAATCCGTGTTTTTTCGACAGCTGCGATCCGAACTCGACCATTTTCGGCGAGTTATCAATGGCGATGACTTTGCGCGCGTTTTTCGCCAGCAACTGCGAAAGTGTCCCTTCGCCGGCCCCAAGGTCGGCCACGGTCAGCGGCGGAAGCAAGGTGATGAGCGTGTGCGCAAGCGCTTTCCATGACCGGCCCGGCACATGGCTTCGGCCAAACTTGCCCGCGAGCTCGTCGAAGTATTTCCGTGCTTTGTCCTGACGTTTGTGCAGAACGAGTTTGAGACTCGTACGATCGCGCGACGTTTCCGTCAGTTCGCGCGCGAGCGTCCGCGTCCATTCCGCGACGCGTGTCCGGTGGGAATCCTGTCCATTGTGGTTTGCGCCGTAGTAAACATTTTTCCCAACTCGCCGATCGGCCACGACACCAGCGCGCTTCAATTGCGCGAGATGACTCGAGATACGCGATTGGCCCATACCCAGAATTTGCTGCAGCTCCGCCACTGACAGCTCTTCCTGCTCGAGAAGCAGGAGCAGGCGCAAACGGGTCGGATCGGCCAGCAATCGAAGTAAATTAATAGTTGACGCCATTGTAGTGACCTAGGATATATCGACGTATCATGATCGGTCAATATGATCGATCGCAGTTCAGAAAAGAACCTGCGCTGCCACCGAATCCTGAACACTGAACCCTCAATCCTAGTTCTATGTCGCATCGTTACATTTTTTCTTCTGAATCCGTCACCGAAGGTCATCCCGACAAAGTCTGCGATACGATCAGCGATTACGTCCTCGACGCCTGTCTCGAACAAGATCCCCTAAGCCGGGTCGCTTGCGAAACGCTCGCAAAGGGCAACTTGGTCGTGCTCGCGGGCGAGATCACGAGCAACGCGCGCTTTGATTTTGAAGAAAGGGTCCGCGATGCGGTCCGCGGCATTGGATATGTCAACGGCGATTGCATTTTTCACGCGGATACCTGCCGGGTGATTTGCGAGATGAGCGAGCAATCGCGCGATATTAAACAAGGTGTCGATGAAGCGGCGGCAGAAGGAAAGGGTAGCGCCGAACAAGGTGCTGGCGATCAAGGTCTGATGTTTGGGTTTGCCTGCAATGAAACGCCGGAGCTCATGCCGGCGCCAATTTCCTTCGCGCACAAACTCGGGCGCGAGGTAACGCGATTGCGCAAATCGGGCGAGATCCCATGGCTACGTCCCGACGCAAAGACGCAAGTCTCGATCGAATACGATGGCTACAAACCCCTCCGCGCCACGACGGTGGTCGTTTCTTCACAGCATTCGGCCGACGTGAAACAAAAAGAAGTACGCGAGACCCTCACCGAACTTCTCATCAAGAAAGTGATGCCTCCGGAATGGCTAGATGAGAAGACGACCTATCTAATTAATCCGACTGGCCGGTTCGTGATTGGCGGCCCGGAAGGCGACGCAGGCATCACCGGTCGCAAAATTATCTGCGATACCTACGGCGGAATGGGGCGGCATGGTGGGGGCGCGTTTTCGGGAAAGGATCCGAGCAAGGTGGACCGCAGCGCAGCTTACATGGGGCGCTGGATCGCCAAGAATGTTGTCGCGTCCGGTTTGGCGGACCGGTGCGAAGTCCAATTCGCTTACGCTATCGGCCATCCGGAGCCGGTGAGCGTCAGCGTCGATACATTCTGCACCGGCAAAGTGGACGAGGAAAAATTGGAGCGCGCGATCTGGGAAGTGTTCAATTTCAAGCCCGCCGAGATTATCAAACAGCTCAATCTCCTGCGGCCGATTTATCGCAAGACAACCAACTACGGCCACTTCGGCCGCGTCGATGATCTCGACGCGCTCACTTGGGAACGCACCGACAAAGCGGACGCGTTAAAAAAGGCAGCAACCTAGATTTGGAATAGAATGAAAACATCGACAATTGAACGCGAGAAAACGGATTACAAAATAAAGGACATCAGTTTGGCGGACTGGGGTCGCAAAGAAATTGCGATCGCGGAAAAGGAAATGCCGGGTCTCATCGCCATCGGCGAAAAGTACGCGGAGAGTAAACCGCTCGCTGGAGTGCGCATCACCGGTTCTCTGCACATGACGATTCAGACGGCAGTGCTGATCCAGACACTTGTCGATCTTGGCGCGAGCGTGCGTTGGGCCAGCTGCAACATTTTTTCAACACAAGATCACGCGGCAGCGGCGGTCGCCAAATCAGGCGTCTCCGTCTTCGCCTGGAAAGGCGAAAGCCTCGAAGATTATTGGTGGTGCACGTACCAGGCGATCTCGCATCCGAACGGCAAAGGTCCACAGCTTGTGGTGGATGATGGCGGCGACGCCACGCTGCTTATCCACAAAGGTTACGAGCTCGAAGAAGGCAGCGATTGGGCGAAAAGTAAATCGGCGAACAAAGAAGAACAGGTCATCAAAGATTTATTGCTCGAAATCCAGCGTGAGAACCCGTACCGCTGGCACGAGATCGTGAAAGAGTGGCGCGGCGTTTCCGAGGAGACGACCACCGGCGTCCATCGTCTCTATAAGATGCATCAGGAAAACCGGCTGCTTGTCCCGGCCATCAACGTCAACGATTCCGTCACGAAATCGAAGTTCGACAATCTCTACGGCTGCCGCCATTCGCTGGTCGATGGTTTGAACCGCGGGCTCGATGTTATGATCGGTGGTAAAGTCGCGGTCGTGTGCGGCTACGGTGACGTCGGCAAAGGCTGCGCGCAATCACTGCGCGGCCAAGGTGCGCGCGTCGTCATTACCGAGATCGATCCGATCAACGCGTTGCAGGCTGCGATGGAAGGTTACGAAGTCCCCACCATCGAAGACACGCTCGGCCGCGGCGATATTTACATCGCTGCTACCGGCAACCTCAACATCATTACGCTTGATCATATGCAGCGAATGAAAGATCAGGCCATCGTCGCGAATATCGGCCACTTCGACAACGAGATTCAGGTCGATGCGCTGAACGCCGCGCCCGGCGTCAAGCGCACTAACATCAAGCCGCAGGTAGATAAGTACACGTTTCCCAACGGCCACGAAATTTTCCTGCTCGCCGACGGGCGGCTCGTGAATCTCGGCTGTGCCACCGGTCATCCGAGCTTCGTCATGTCGAACTCATTTTCCAATCAGCTGCTCGCTCAGCTCGATCTCTGGAAGAATCGGGACACCTACAAAGTAGACGTTTACGTCTTGTCCAAGAAACTCGATGAAGAAGTCGCGCGCCTGCACTTGGAAAAGATCGGCGTCAAACTCACGAAGCTCACGAAAGAACAAGCCGACTATCTCGGCGTGCCCATCGACGGCCCGTTTAAGTCAGAGCATTACCGTTATTGATCTGAACCGGGGATCACGCGGATTGCGCGGATGAACAGAAATCGTGTTTGACCGCGAAGGCTCCAGCGCGCAGATCGAGAATTGCTTCATGCCGACGTTCGTCTCGCGTTCTCGCTCCAAGCCTCGCGATACTGCGGTAGATCGTCCGTAATCTCATCCCACGGCGCGCGATCATCAACAAAAGTGTGAAACTGCGGTCGGATTCCCGGATCATCATCGAACGCGCCCATGCGAATGGAAACTTCCGCACCGTCCGGCCAATCGCCGCCAAACAAGCTCGAGCCGCAATTCACGCAAAATGCTTTCACCGCGCCTTCGCCTTTTCCGTAAACCCGGATCAACTCTCTGCCTTGCAGCAAGCGAAATTGCTCCCGCTTCACGCGGGCCTGCGTGCAAACTGCCGTCCCAGAGTGCTTGCGACAGCGCTCGCAATGACAATGACTCGCGCGGATAAATGGTGGCGCGACCTGGAAACGCACTCCGCCGCAGAGGCAACTGCCTCGAATGACCTTGTTCATGAAAGAGCTCGAGACAAAACTGGGCGCATCTAGTTGGAACTTGATCGGCCCACGACAAGTTGATGGCCAAGCTCACCCACGCTGCCGCGATCGTGCAGGATCGGCACTTTTAGCTCGAGAACGAGCAGAGTTACGACAGTTGCGAAGACGCCATCGCTGAAGGCTTCAATGCGGTTGAGGCCTAACTCGCCTTGCGCAAAACGCTTTAGGAATTGCATCATTTTAGTTCACCCGCCTTATTCATTCCCGCGATTTTCTTGGCGAGATAAGCTGAGAAATATCCGGCGTAACGCTCTTGCAATTCCGGGCGCTCCCAATCTTTGCCAGTAAGAGTGCTGCGACAATTGGGCGCACCACAGTTACATTCCACGGAATAATCGTCGTCATCGGTCGTCGCCCAATCGTGGGTGAGCTCCTCACCTGCGTGGATGTCGCGCATAGCCACGAACGTAATCTCGCCGCGCATGCCAATGTTCGCATCACACGAATGATTGCTGTAAAGCATTGAGCCTTCGCGCTCGTCCTTCGTGACCGGCGCGATAAACAGGTCCTCGCCGATCTGAATTTCCACCGATCCAAGCCGGGGCGCGACTTTTTCCCGCAATTGTTTGCGAGAAATAATGTGGCCGCCCTTCACCGCGACGACCTCGTCCTTGGCAATGTCGGCAGTCGCAAACAATCCGCGCCCATGGATTTCACTCTCGCGCACTTCCGTTTTCGGCGAGAGATAAGAGAGTCGCTTCATCGGAATTGAGCCGCAGAGTAACACAAAATGTTGCGGATTTAATTTTGTGAAATCGCACTTGAATGAAGTGCGATCCACGGGTTCGATGTCGATCTTGCAACGTTCGATCCAATGAAACCACGCAAAGCGGCCATCGCATTTATTTTCATCACGGTCATGCTCGACATGCTGGCGCTGGGGCTGATCGCGCCGGTTCTGCCCAAGTTGATTCTCGATTTCCGTGGCGGCAATGCGGTGAGCGCGGCGAACTGGCTGGGATGGTTCGGCACTATTTTCGCGGCGATGCAGTTTTTCTTCTCGCCGGTGCTCGGCGTGTTGTCGGATCGGTTCGGACGGCGACCGGTCATCTTGCTATCGAACCTCGGGCTCGGGCTCGATTACATTGTCATGGCGCTCTCGCCGACAATCGGCTGGTTATTTGTCGGCCGCATCATTTCCGGAATTTCTGCCTCCAGC
>WNGG01012732.1_pt1 | contig 16891 bp, 11 predicted proteins | sample 5400661 | NCBI WGS metagenome assembly WNGG01 (sample SAMN13153372, study PRJNA577476) | soil metagenome | isolation source: 100 cm soil or saprolite under Garry oak tree replicate 1 | place: USA:California | collected 2016-06-15 | reverse complement strand
AAAGCGAGAACTACGGGGACGAACAGGAACATCTAAATAACGTGTTCGGCGCCCGCCTTCGAATTACTGCCCTGCGCGCGGGCGGTGGGCCCGGGATAGAATTCCTCGAGTATCGCGCGCCTCGAGACGGCCGGCCTTTTCCTTCGGATGCCCGAGCGAACGATCTGATCCACTGGCAGGTCCGCTTCGCGACGCGCGACGCTGGCAAGATGGCTCAAGAGTTATTTGCAGCAAAAGCAAACTTCGTTTCCCCGGGCGCCATCCAGCTGGCGAAAGAAACTCTGGGTTTCAAAAACGGTCTCTTGGTGCGCGACCCGGACGGTCACGCCATTCAACTGGTTGAGAAGGAAGAATGAATCGTGGATTAATGATTTCGGATCGCGGATTTGGAGCTCCCGTGTAATGCCTTTCAATCCGCAATCCGAAATCCGAAATCATGAAAAGGTGAGGTTACTATGAAAGCCATTGCTGTATTCCCCGGCAAGCCAGACTCCGTCCATCTTGCCGATTTGCCTGAACCGTCGGTGCACGACATCCCCGGCGGCAGAGGCGTGCGGGTCAAGGTATTACGTGTAGGAGTGGACGGAACAGACAAAGAAATCAACGCCGCCGAATACGGCGCTCCACCGGAAGGTTTCAATTACCTGGTGATCGGACACGAAAGCCTCGGGCGAGTAGAGGAGGTGGGCGCCAACGTGACGGAGTTGCGTCCCGGCGACTACGTCGTCGCGACCGTGCGGCGGCCAGGATCCAGCATCTACGACCGGATCGGAGCCTACGACATGACGACCGACAGCACGTATTACGAACGAGGGATCAACCTGCGCCATGGATTCCTGACGGAATACTATGTCGAGGACCCTGAGTACCTCGTCAAAGTTCCGCAGGGGCTCAAAGAGGTAGGCGTTCTTTTGGAACCGGCTTCGGTGGTCGAGAAGGGGATCGCTCAGGCCTACGAAATCCAGCGGCGTCTGCGCGTCTGGCGCCCGCGACGCGCGGCAGTGATGGGCGCCGGAACCATCGGGCTGCTCGCGACCCTGGCCCTTCGTCTGAGAGGGCTGGATGTCACGGCGTTTGGCCGCAATCCGAGGCCCAGCCTGAACTCCGACCTGATCGAGGCAATTGGCGCGCGCTACATTTCGACCCTGGAGCTGCCGATTCTCGAAGGCGCCAGGAAGTACGGACCGCTGGATCTCATATTTGAAGCGACCGGAGCCTCCCCGGTTGTATTCGAAAGCATGCAGGCTCTGGGCAAGAACGGGGTCCTCGTTCTGTCCAGCGTGACTGGAGGAGATCGCAAGCTCGAAGTGCCGGCGGACAAGATCAACCTGGAATTCGTGCTGGGAAACAAAGTCATGGTGGGCACGGTCAATGCAAACCGGGAGTATTTCGAGATGGGCGTCAAGGATCTCGCGCAGGCAGAGGCGGAATACCCAGGCTGGCTCGGCCGCTTGCTCACGCATCGCGTCACGGGCCTGGATAATTACCGGGATCTGTTCAACAAGCTCACCCAGGCCAACGGCGCCATTAAGGTGTTCTGCGAAGTCGCAGAACCGTAACGAACCGCCAAGACGCGAAGACGCAAAGAAACGCGAAAAGAAGATGAAGTTTGACCAAAATGTTTGCACGGACCTGTCGCAGGCGCGGCGCAAGGAATGGCTGGAGACCAACGGGATTGGCGGCTTCGCTTCCTCTACAATAGCCGGGATGAACACGCGCCGCTACCACGGTCTTCTGGTGGCGGCCACGCGCCCCCCGGTGGGACGCACGGTTCTCCTCAGCAAGATCGAGGAGAGACTCCGGGTCGGGGATGCCATCTACGATCTCTCGACCAACCAATATCCAGGTGCGATACATCCGAACGGCTACGGCTACCTGAGCGAGTTCCGCCGGGACCCTATGCCGACATTTGTATACCGAGCGGGGAACGTTCTGCTCGAAAAAACCGTGTTCATGATTCAAGGAGAAAATTCCACCGCCCTGCGCTATCGCCTCTTGAACAATCCCGAAACCGACGTGCGGCTCGAGCTCCTGCCCCTGATCGCCTTCCGCGATTATCACAGCCTCACGCATGCCAATCCGGCGTTAAACCGCGAGGTCCAGACCGGCCCGGCATGGTGCGCGGTACGGCCTTACGAAGGTCTGCCCAATCTTTTCCTGAATCACGACGGGGGCGCGGCGCAGAGTGGCGGGGACTGGTACCACAACTTCGAATACGAAGAGGAGAGAGAGCGCGGGCTTGACTACCATGAAGATCTCTACAACCCGTTTGCGCTCTGGTTCAACCTCCGCGAGCGCGCCGCCTGTCTGATCGCGTCTACGGAAGTTCGGGATGCGGGGTCTTTCGAGAAGGTCAGGGAAGCAGAGGTCCGCCGGCGGCAGGATCTCGTCCAGGGTTGGGAAGCCTCGGACGGATTTGTGCGCGATCTTCTCCTTGCGGCCGACCAGTTCATCGTGCGTCGCGGAGAGGACCGGAAAACCGTCATCGCCGGTTATCCCTGGTTCACGGACTGGGGCCGCGACACGATGATCGCTCTCCCGGGACTTGCGCTGATTCCACGGCGTTTTGACGAAGCGAAGCGGATCCTGTGCGCTTTTGCGGAGCACTGCGACAGGGGGATGCTCCCCAACCGATTTCCCGATGCCGGCGAGCCGCCCGAGTACAACACGGTCGATGCGACCTTGTGGTTCTTTCAGGCGATCTATGCCCTCGTCACGAAGACCGGTGATTACGCATTCGTCCGCCAGCGCCTCTTCGATACATTGGTCGATATCCTTCGATGGCATCTCAGCGGCACGCGGTATAACATCAAGGCCGATCGCGACGGTCTTCTCCACTCCGGCGAGCCCGGCGTGCAGTTGACATGGATGGACGCTAAAGTGGGCGACTGGGTCGTTACGCCCCGCCGGGGGAAGGCTGTAGAGATCCAGGCGCTCTGGTACAACGCGCTCCGGATCCTGCAACATCTGGCCGGCAAATACCAGGATCTCGAGACCGAGCAGTTATGCGCGGACCTTGCGAGCAAAGCCTGCGCAAGTTTCAATGGGCTGTTCTGGAACAGCCAGGCCGGGTGCCTTTATGATTGCATAGAGAACGGAAGACCGGACACTGCAATCCGCCCGAACCAGATCTTCGCCGTGAGTCTTCCCTTCTCCATGCTGCCGGTGGAGCGGATGAAGCAGGTAGTCGAAACCGTCACTCGCGATCTCCTGACGCCTTTCGGACTGCGCAGTCTCTCGCCCAAAGATCCCGGCTATCGCGGATTCTACGGCGGGGATCCGCGGCGCCGCGATGGCGCGTACCACCAGGGAACCGTGTGGGCGTGGCTGATGGGTCCCTACGTCACGGCGCGAGTCCGGGCCAACGGAGGCACTTCGGAAGCACGCCGGGAAGCGGCCGCGCTGCTGACAGGGCTGCGCGACCACCTGAAGGATGCAGGCCTGGGGACAATCTCGGAAATATTTGACGGAGACCCTCCGCATGCACCTAAAGGCTGCATCGCGCAAGCCTGGAGCGTCGCGGAAGTTTTGCGATGCATTGTCGAGGACGTGATTAGTGACGAACGCAAATTGACATGATAGAAAGGAATCCAAGGAATTCGAGGAATCCAGAAGGGAAAATTCTGCGGCCCGTGGTGATGTTGTTCACTGGTTATTCTGGATTCCTTGGATTCTGAATTCTGGAGTGGTATGGCACTTCATAGACTGATCCTTCTGACTATTCTGTCCTGCGCAGGCTTGCTGACTTTCACCACCGCAGGAGACGCTGAAGGGATTTTGAAGAAACCGGTGGAGTGTCTGGTCTGCGGCAAGCTGCACAGCGACGCCGATTATGTGGTCCGGTACAAGGCGCAGGAGATGCTTCTGTGCTCGCAAGCCTGCCTGGACCGCTTCCGCGAGCTCGAGCAAGGGGGTAAGTTGGATCCGCTGACGGCCAAGGTCGAGCCGCGGTCCGCGCTGTTCCAGACAGATTCCAGCCCAAAGCCGCAGATGTCCCGAACGTATTTCGTCGTGGGACTCTTGGTGCTCATCGGTCTCGTCTGTGGAGGCGCTGCGTCCTACGTTGCCGTTCAAAAAGGGCATGGCAGTTGGTCTGCCTTTGCCCTCGGTTTTGTGTTGAACGTGGTGGGGCTCGTTTTCGTCTGGATGAAGCCCAAACGGGAGATGCTCTTCACCTCCAGCGGGCTTACCAAGATTCCTTCGACTCGAGACGAACGTGCGTGCCCCGCATGCGGGCACGCCAACCATCCTTCGGCCCGAGCTTGCAACGCTTGCCGGGCGCCCCTCACACCGGCAGCGCCATCGGAGGTGGAGCTGGCCGGGCTGCGCAAGCGGAGCTAGGTCTTCTAGGTGGCACAAAGTTCAGAAAATGGTCAAATTTTGCGTCATGGCGTGCGCAGGTTCGGAGTTCAGCCTTCAGGCTGCACTGCACCGGGCAGGCTAAAGCCTGAACTCCAAACGGGCCGTGCGGTATGAGAAAGAGGACCTAGAGATGACTTCAGGAGTATTAGGAAAAATCAAGGGCTGGCTAGACACCATCCTCCAATCGGGAAATATGCCGAGCCGCCGCCCCGTCCTGAAGAAGCACAACGAATCGAACGTCAAGAACATGTACGTCATCGGGGACCTGGCGGGTGCGCCGGTAATCAAACTGGCGATGAAGCAAGGATACGAGGTCATCGAGCATATCGCTTCCCTACCCGACGCAAAGAATGGAAAGTCTGACGTTTTCGATGTCGCGATCGCAGGCTCCGGCGCCGCCGGGTTGAACGCCGCGCTCGAAGCCAAGGAACGGGGCCTAACGCATGTGGTCCTGGAAAAGGCCAAGATCGCCAACACGATCGAAGACTTCCCGGAAAAGAAGTGGGTCTATGCCGAGCCTGACGCCACTCCGCCCAAGGGCAAGCTTTGGCTGGACGGAGCCCAGAAGGAAGATTTGATCGCGCGCTGGCACCAGATCGTCAAGGAGAACCAGCTCAACGTCAAGGCGGAAGAAGGCGTGGACGCCATCAAACGCGTGCCGGAAGGCGTCTTCGAAGTGCGGACCGCGAAGGGAGCTTACAAGGCGAAGCGTGTGATCGTGGCTGTAGGCCAGCGCGGAAACCCTCGCAAGCTGCATGTGCCGGGCGAAAACAGAGAGCAAGTGTATCATCGCCTCTACTCGCCCAGGCATTACACGGGCGAACAGATTCTGGTAGTCGGCGGGGGGAACAGCGCCGTCGAGGCCGCCCTGGTCTTGTCCGAACAGAACAAGGTCGTGCTGTCCTATCGTGGCGATCAGTTCGCCCGCATCTTCAAGGACAACGAGCGCCAGCTCAACGAAGCCATCGCGGCGCGAAAAATCGAGCCGATTCTGAATTCGAATATCAAAGAATTCAAAGACCGGACTTATGCGCTGGAAGTTAACGAAGGGGGCAAGAAGACCCTGCGGGAGATTCCCTACGACCATGCCTTTGTCCTGATCGGCGCGGAGCTTCCGGTCGAGTTCTTGAAGTCCATCGGCATTCGACTGGAGAACGAATGGGAAGGTAATTTGTGGGCGGCGGCGGCGCTTACGCTCGCTGCCCTTGCAGGACTGGCGATTTTCGGCCCCGATGCCCGAATGAAAACGCTCGCCTTCGTGCCCGCGTGGCTGGGCGGGCTCCTGGCTCTGGGCGCGTTGGCATCCTTGCTCTTCACGGGCTTCCGTGGAAACCGGTACGCCTGGCTCGGCGCGTCTTTCCTCGCTTTTTATACGGTATACGGCGCCAAGGTCGGCAAGGGCCAGGAACTCTGGCCCTTCAACGGATGGGGCTACGCGTTCCTCTCCTTCTTTAACCGCCCATGGTCGTTCTGGTACACGGTTCTGTACACCGTGGTGATGACCGTCTTTGGCATTCAGGCCATGAAGCGCTGGGGCTTTGACCGCAAAGACAAGTTTCAGATCTGGCGCTATGTCAGCCTGATCTCGTTCCAGTGGGTTTTCTTCTTTTTGATTCCGGAATTTCTCTTCCAGTGGGCGGTGAAGTATCAATGGGTCGGAGAGGCGCTGGCGAACGACCCCAAGTTTGCCGGCCAGGCCTGGCGCACTTATGGAATTGTTTACGCCTGGCCCCTGTTCTTCTACACCTTCTTTTACGATCCTCACAGGATTTGGATTCTCTGGGGTGTACTCCTGACGTTTGTGCTCATCCCGATCTTCGCTTTTTTTCATGGTAAGCGGTACTGCTCGTGGATCTGCGGCTGTGGCGGCCTGGCCGAGACTTTCGGCGACCGCTGGAGGCACCAGGCGCCTAAAGGCAAGACAAGCGCCCGATGGGAGTGGATGAACCTGGCGATCCTCATCTTCCTCGGCGGTAACTGTTGCAATGCTGGCGAAGGAAGCGTTTGACTTCCTGCGCGTCCCGGCTCAAGAGGGCGTGGCGATCTACAGGATCTTGGCCGATGTCTGGCTCGTGGGAATCCTGCCGGTGACCCTATACCCGTTCCTCGGAGGGAAAATCTGGTGCCGTTATTGGTGCCCGCTCGCCAAGTTAATGCACCTGTATTCCAGATGGTTCGGAAAGTTCAAAATCACGGCCAACGACAAATGCATTGCCTGCGGGGAGTGCTCGCGCAACTGCCAGGTGGGCATCGACGTCATGAACTTCGCGTTGAAGCAAAACGAGCTCAACAACAGGAACACCTCATGCATCGGCTGCGGTATCTGCGTCTCGGTGTGTCCGATGGACGTGCTTTCGTTTGGGGCACCAAAGAGGCCAGCAGCATTAGTGCAAATTGGATGATCGCAAGGAAAATCGAAGGAATCCAAGGAATCCAAGGAATTTGAGGAATGGGACGAATGAAGAGTTCTATTCCTTGGATTCCTCAAATTCCTTGGATTCCTTGGATTCCTAACAACACGCTATCTCCAAACTAAAGGAAGGCGAAATGACTCAAGAAGAACAAAGACTAGAGGAAGCTCGAACTCGCACAAAACACTGGAAGCGCTGGGGCCCGTACCTGAGTGAGCGGCAGTGGGGGACTGTGCGCGAGGACTACAGCCCCAATGGCACGGCCTGGGACTACTTTCCTCATGATCACGCGCTGGAACGAGAAGGACCCGATCCTGAAGGAGCGGTTTTTCGGGCTGACCAACAGCGAAGGAAATCACGGCGAAGACGTCAAAGAGTATTACTTCTATCTCGACAGCACGCCCAGCCACTCCTACATGAAGGCTCTCTATCGTTATCCGCAAGCTGAGTATCCCTATCAGCGGATTGTGGAAGAAAATCGCAGGCGCGGAAAAAACCAGCCGGAGTTCGAGTTGATCCATACAGGCATCTTCGACCAGGATCGCTACTTCGACATATTCGTCGAGTACGCCAAAGCAGACGTAAACGACATACTCATCAGGATTCGCGCCGTCAACCGCGGGCCGGATCAGGCGCCTCTGCATCTCCTCCCGACTCTTTGGTTTCGCAATACCTGGTCCTGGGGCTCCGGCGATCCCAAACCATCCCTTGGGCTGTCGCGGGCCTCGGGTCCCAAGGTAATCGCTGCGGAACATGCCTCTCTGGGGAAGATGTGGCTTGCCTCGGAGGGGGATCCGGAAGTTCTCTTTAGCGAAAACGAAAGCAATGCGGGGCGCCTCTTTGGCACGCCCAATGCCTCTCCGTACGTGAAGGACAGCTTTCATTCCTATGTCATCGGCGGCGATCGGAATGCCGTCAATCCGGCGCAGGCGGGAACCAAGGCAGCGGCGCGCTACAAAAAGACCCTCGCTCCGGGAGAAACATGGGTTATAAGTCTTCGTCTCTCGGACCGGCCGCCTGGCGCCGGCTCCTTCGGCGCTCCGTTCGAGAGCGCATTCGCGGAGCGCGAGCGCGAAGCCGACGCGTTCTACAACCGCGTCGCTTTTACCATTATGTCGTCGAGCCGTGGCTCAACGGCGATCCGGCCGGACAGCCCCCACCCGCCGGCCGGAAGCGCGGCCGCAACAGCCAGTGGACGCATGTTTTCATTGACGACATCCTCTCCATGCCGGACAACTGGGAGTATCCGTGGTTTGCCGCGTGGGATCTCGCGTTCCACTGCATTCCTCTTGCCATGGTCGACCCGGAGTTCGCAAAGCAGCAACTCATCCTGCTCACGCGCGAGTGGTACATGCACGCGAACGGGCAGCTCCCCGCCTACGAGTGGGCTTTCAATGACGTGAATCCCCCGGTGCACGCCTGGGCCGCATGGAGGGTTTACAAAATCGAGAAAAAGATGTTCGGCCGCGCGGACAGGCTCTTCCTCGAGCGGGTCTTTCAGAAGCTGCTGCTGAACTTCACGTGGTGGGTCAACCGGAAGGACGGGGAAGGCAAGAACATTTTTGAGGGCGGTTTCCTGGGACTCGACAACATCGGAGTTTTCGACCGCAGCAACGCGCTGCCGACCGGCGGGCACATCGAGCAGTCTGACGGCACGAGCTGGATGGCGATGTATTGCCTGAACCTCCTCGTCATTGCCCTGGAGCTGGCGCAGGAGAACCCGAGCTACGAGGACATAGCCAGCAAATTCTTCGAGCACTTTCTCCACATCGCCCATGCCATGAACCACGTGGGCGGCGAAGAACAGTCGTTATGGAATGAAGAGGACGGCTTCTTCTACGACACCCTGCACCTGCCCGATGGCCGCATGATCCCCATGAAGGTCCACTCCCTGGTCGGCTTGATCCCGCTTTTCGCCGTGGAAACGCTCGAGCTTCCGATGCTGTTCAAAATGACCGGTTTTTCGCGGCGCCTGAACTGGTTTCTGAAACACCGGCCGGATCTTTCCATGAATGTGACCTGCTCCGGGGTCGCGGGATGCTGCGACCGCCGCATCCTTTCCATCGTGACGCCCGATCAGCTGCGGGTCATCCTGGGGAAGATGCTTAGCGAAGATGAGTTCCTGAGCCCGCATGGGATTCGCGCCGTTTCGCGCTACCACAAGGACCACCCCTACGTGTTTCATGTGAACGGAATGGAGCACCGCGTTGACTACGAGCCCGCAGAGTCGAGCACGGGGCTTTTCGGGGGGAATTCCAACTGGCGGGGCCCCGTCTGGATGCCGGTCAACTTCCTGATGATCGAATCGCTGCAGAAGTTCCACCACTATCTTGGGGATGACTTCAAAGTGGAGTGCCCCACGGGATCCGGCCGGATGAAGACGCTCTGGGAAGTGGCGTTGGATCTGTCGGAAAGGCTCATCGCGATCTTCCTGAAGAACGGCGAAGGCCGCCGTCCGGTCTTTGGCGCCAACGAAAAATTCCAGAGTGACCCGCAATGGAACCAGTTCCTGCTCTTCCATGAATATTTCCACGGCGATAACGGAGCCGGCATCGGAGCCAGCCATCAGACCGGCTGGACAGGGCTGATGGCGAAGGTGCTTCAGCAGTGGGGGGAGTACGCGGAATGCAACCGCCAGCAGCCCGAACCAAAGCTGCGGGCCAAAGCTCTCGACCAAATCGAAACCTGAAACGGCGGAAAGCAGAAGGCAGAAGGCGGAAGGCAGTAGGCAGTTTGCGTTCTGCTTTCTGCTTTCCGCCTTCTGCCTTCCGCCTACTGCCTTCTGGGCAGCGCTTCTTGCCCTTTCCGGAATAAATCCGACGGCTGCGGGCATTGTGCTGTTGAAAGAGCCTGGCGGCGAGCGGGCTGCCGGGTCAAACGCGCAGGGCTGAGGATTGTGCTTCTTAGCGTCTTCGTGTCTGCGTGGTGGATTGGGCGCGGCCTTTACCACCAAGACGCGAAGACGCTAAGAAACCCGAAGAAGGACAGACAAGATGAGCGTGATCAACTTCGGGCAGAGGCCATGCGAGCGCATCCGGAGCTATATGGACTCTCATCTGAGCAACGAGCTTCCTGTTGAAACGAAACGTGAAGTGCTCCGGCACTTGGATACTTGCGCAGACTGCGCACGGGCTCTGGAAGACCGGCTGCGCGTCCGGAAGATGCTGAGGAGCGCCGTGGAAAGCGAATCCGCTCCCGTTCAACTACGCGAGAGGATCCAGAGAGAAATTCGCAGGACACGAACCGGCTTCCATTTTCCGGTCCAAAAATCACACTGGGCTCTGGCCGTGGCTGCATCCCTGTTTCTTGTCCTTTCCGGCTGGATGGGGTTCCGCGTGTGGAACCTCCGCACGGCGGCGGTCGTTTCCGAAGCCAACGAGAAGATCCTTACAATGGGCGTAGGCGACCATGTCACATGCGCCATGGACCATGGCATGTACAGGAAGCGGTTTACCTTCGAACAGATGTCTCGCGCGCTCGGGCCCGAGTACGCCGGGCTGGTTTCCCTGGTAAACGGAAAAGTGCCCCGGGATTACGAGATCGTCGTCGCCCATCGCTGCGCGGTGAACCAGCGCAATTTCGTACACCTGATCCTGACAAAGTACGAGTCGGTGGTGTCGCTCGTCATCACAAAGAAAACCGGCGAGGCATTCTCCAAAAGCGCACTGGACGCGGCACTCTCTGAATCGGGCATTTCCCTTCATCGGGCACAGCTCCGGCAGTACGAGGTCGCGGGGTTCGAGACCAGGGATCATCTGGCGTTCGTGGTTTCCGACCTGCCGAAGCACGCGAACCTGGAGCTCGCCTCCAATCTTGCCCCTGCCGTGAGCTCGCATCTCACCCGCCTGGAACTCTAGCAGAAGGGCTGGGGAACAACTGGGCAGAGGAGCAGGGGGACAAGGCGGCGGAGGGGATCGCCTTAACGACGAGATCGTGCGAGAGCCAAGCGCACGTTCTCGGTTAAAAAGGGCATCTTTCTCACCAAGGAGACACGGAGAACACTGAGGTTCACGGAGGAAACAAGGGATTTCCGTGAACCTCCGTGTTCTCCGTGGTGAAAAGGATTACCCTCATCGCGCGGGGGCGGTATTCGGGCGCAACGAAAGCCAGCGTTGTAACTGCGACTTCGGGGAGGGCATGATGGTCTGTGTGCGGTCGGGTCCGGTGGAGACGACCGAGATTTCCGCGAGGACAAGATCCGAGAGCCGCTTCAAGTAGTCCTGGGCGACGGAGGGCAACTCGTCGAATTCCTGGACACCCTCTGTCCTCTGATTCCATCCAGGGACCTCCACGTATTCCGGCTGGCATTGCTCCAAAACCTGAATGTCGGGCGGGAAGCTATCCAACAACTTGCCCTTGTATCGATATCCCGTGCAGATTTTGATTTCCTTCAGGGTGTCAAGTACGTCCAGTTTTGTTATTACGAGCGTATCGAGGTGGTTGATCAACCGCGCGTAGTGTACCAGGACAGCGTCAAACCAGCCGCAGCGGCGAGGCCGGCCGGTAGAGGCGCCGTATTCCTGCCCGAGCTTGCGGATCTGGTCGCCGATCGCGTCGGTGAGCTCTGTGGGAAACGGCCCTTCGCCCACGCGGGTCGTGTATGCTTTCGCTATTCCAACCACCCCATCGATGCGCGTCGGTCCCACTCCCGTGCCTGTGCAGGCCCCTCCTGCAGTCGCGTTAGACGCCGTAACAAAGGGATAGGTTCCGTGGTCCACATCCAGCAAAGTGCCCTGGGCCCCTTCGAAGAGGACACGCTTTCCCCCGTCCATGGCCCTGTTGAGGTACTCGGCGGTGTCCGCGAAGTATTTCGACAGCTCGCTTCTGAGAGCGAGCGCTTCCGAATAGATCTCTTCAAAATTCAGCGATGGGTCGGAAAGCAGAGGCTTCTTTTCCCGGATGTTCTCCCTGACGATGCGCTCGAGCGCCCGCTCGTTTGACAGGTCGCAGATCCGCAGACCTCGGCGGCCCATTTTGTCCTCATAGCACGGGCCGATACCGCGGTTCGTCGTCCCGATACGTTGCTCTCCCCTGCGGTCCTCATCGGCCCTTTCGACGGCCCGGTGATACGGAAGGATTACATGAGCCCGGTTGCTGACGAAGAGCCTCCCCTCACAACTGATCCCGGGAGACTGCAATTCCATTATTTCCCGCTTCAGCGCCGCCAAATCGACAACGACGCCATTGCCGATCACGCAGATCTTCTGAGGATGGAGAATCCCTGAAGGGATGAGATGTAAGACGTACTTTTGGCCTTGGATGCTTACAGTGTGACCGGCGTTGTGGCCTCCCTGATACCGGGCGACGATGTCAAAATCGGCGGTCAACAGATCGACGATCTTGCCCTTACCCTCATCCCCCCACTGCGCCCCGACTACGATCAAATTGGCCACGGCAAGCGACTTTCGCGCCCCGAGAGGGCGACAGAGGGGATGAGGCTCACAGATGGTTGTCAATCATCTTGGAGATGGTATCCTTGGTCGTATTGCCAACGATCTGCTCCTTGATGACCCCGTCCTTGAAAAGAAGCAAGGTGGGAATTCCGCGGATATTGTATTTTCCCGGTGTCAGTGCATTCTCATCCACGTTGAGTTTGACGACCTTGGCCTTGCCGTCATATTTTTCCGCGATGGCATCCACGACTGGGGCCAGCATTCTGCACGGCGCGCACCAGGCTGCCCAAAAATCGACAAGAACGGGAACCTTGGCATTCAAAACCTCCTCGTCAAAATTTTGATCCCCGATGTCGGTTACCTTTTCGGCCATTATGATATATCCTCCGAATCATGAGTTCGGACCGAACTAAATCGGCAAAGCGCAAGTAATTATGGGGACCCCCTACGGGGTTGTCAAGGCACAACACGGCAGGACGCGCTCAGAGAGCGGAACTTCCAAGCCTTCCAGACGCGCCAAACTCATTTGACTTTGCCGAGACCCTGGCAACCCAAATCAAAGATGAAGAGCCATCCCAAGAAGCGGCTCGGCCAGCATTTTCTGAAACAACCCGGCGTACTCGACCGGATCATCAACTACCTCAGGCCGTCTCCAGACGACCTCTTTATCGAGATCGGAGCAGGACACGGAGAGCTGTCGAGCAGGTTGGCGCCCCGGGTCGGCAAGCTCATAGCCGTTGAGATCGATACCGACTGCATTCCCGCTTTGGCGCGCACCCTCGCGGATTACCCGTCAGCGATCATAGAACATGGCGATGTCCTCTCGCTGAACCCGATGCGGTTGCTTCCCCCTCACATGAGGCCTGAGAGCAATCTCAGGGTGGCTGGTAATCTCCCCTACAATGTTGCAACGGCCATCGTTGAAAGAGTCCTGGAGCTGCCGCTGGCGATCAAGGATATGACTTTTCTGGTCCAACTGGAGGTGGCCGAGCGCATTACAGCCGCACCGCGGACGCGTCAATACGGCTATTTTTCGGTGCTCTGCCAGCACCTCGCCGATGTCCGGATCGGGTTCAAGGTCCAACCCGGCTCCTTCTTTCCACCTCCCAAGGTGACTTCAGCAATCGTTACACTGCGTCCCTTGCGCCCCGGTCCGGGGACAGAGTTAGACCACGATCTGAAATCCCTTGTTAAAGCTTCGTTCACTCATCGCCGCAAGACGCTTCTGAATTCTTTAAAGCGAGACCTGCGGTTCGGGCAGATATGCGAATCTCTAATCAGCCTGGCTGGTATGGACCCCGGAAGACGAGCGGAGGAATTGACAGTGAAGGAATACGAGCGGCTGGCCCTGATTTACCGTGAGAACTTTTCTGCCTGAAGCTGGCGCCCGAAACAACCGAGGCAGGAATTTCCTCGAGCAGAGATCGGGGGTTGGCGAAGCTCAGCTTGTGTTATACTGGGCGAATATCGGAGTGGAGTGGCTACAAGGCTTGAGTACGGACGACACGATTGAAGTAGTTCCCCTGGGAGGCCTGGGGGAGTTCGGCATGAATATCATGGCGATACGCTACCGCGGCAGTATCGTGGTAGTGGACGTCGGAATGATGTTCCCCCGGGATGATTTGCTAGGGGTGGATCTCGTCGTCCCAGAATTCACTTACCTGCTGGAACACCGGCAAGAGGTCAAGGCCGTGGTCCTCACTCACGGGCATGAGGATCACATCGGAGCGCTTCCCTATCTTCTCCGCGAACTGTCCATCCCAATCTATGGGACTCCTCTGACCCTGGGCTTTGCCCGCGGGCGTCTTGCCGAACACGGCCTTCTCCAGAAAGCGCAGCTGAACCGAATCGGTTCCCGCCAGACTCTGGAGGTCGGGAGCATGCATCTCGAGTTTCTCAGCGTGACGCACAGCATAGCCGACAGCCTGGGAATCGCGATTACGACGCCTCTGGGGACGATCATTCACACAGGAGATTTCAAGTTCGACCAGACGCCGCCGGACCAAAAGCCGACCGACTACGCGCGTTTCACCCACTTTGCGGAACAGGGCGTTCTGGCTCTGTTTTCGGACAGCACCAACAGCGAGAGGCCGGGCTATACGCCGTCAGAGAGTAGCGTCCGCAAGCACCTCGACCAGATCTTTCACACAAGCAAGGGCAAGATCATCGTAACTTGCTTCGCCTCCAGCATTCACCGGATCCAGATCGTTCTGGAACTGGCCAGGGAGTCTGGCCGGCGCGTAGTAACTGTGGGCCGGAGCATGAAAGACAACATTGGCATCGCCCGGGAGCTGGGGTACCTCACACTCCCCGAGGGAGTGCTGGCCGACGCCCGCGAAGCCTCGCGAACTCCGAACGACAAGCTCGTCCTCCTGTGCACCGGCAGCCAGGGGGAACCCTTGGCGGCCCTCACAAAGCTCGCCTTGGGAAAGCACAAAGAATTCACCGTGGCAGAAGGTGATGCCGTCATCATCAGCGCTCGATCCATCCCGGGAAACGAGCGGCGCATTTCTCATCTCATAAACCACTTCTGCTATCGGGGCGCGGCCGTGTACGACGAAAGCCGCTGGGGAGTGCACGTCTCCGGCCACGGGAGCCAGGAAGAACTGAAGCTGATGATCAACCTGACCCGGCCTCGATTTTTTGTTCCTGTTCACGGAGAGTTCCGGCAACTGTTCCACCACGCCGTGCTGGCCCACGAAACAGGCATCCCCCGGGAACGAATTCTGCTTGCAGAAACCGGGGACATCATTGCTCTGACTCCCGAAAAAGCCGAGATTCGCGGCAAGGCTCCGGTCGGAAGACGGCTGATTGACGAAGGGGGCCTCGCCGAACTGGACGAGCTGGTCGTTCGGGACAGGCAGCATCTGTCCGAGGAGGGGGTCTTGATGGCAGTAGTGGCGATCAATAAATCGACGGGGCGGGTCGAAGGATTGCCCGAGATTGTCAGCCGTGGGCACATGCAGGAAGACGGAGGCGCGAAGATCCTGGCAGAGGCTCGCGAGGTTGTCCTCAAAACCCTTCGGGAGTGTTCCAATGAAGAGCGTTCGGACTCGCTGGTGCTGACGGAGCTGATCCGCACTGATTTGAAAAGGTTTATGCGCAAGCGCACCGCGACCCACCCCATGATAGTCCCCGTGATTCTGGAAATCTGACTCGATCCGGAATATCATGCCGCATGCCAAGTGAAGCGTTAACCGCCAGACGTCACGAGTTTGTAGGCATTTTTGTCCTGATCCTTACCCTGCTGATTCTCGTTTGTTTGATCTCCTACGATCCAAGGGACACCTGCTTTAACGCTCTGTCGTACAAAGCTGCGCCCGATAACCGGGCGGGCCGGATTGGAGCTTACGCAAGCGACTTGATTTTTCAGGTCTTCGGGCTCCCCGCTTTCCTGCTCGTGTTACCGCTCGCGCTATTGAGCTGGAGACTCCTGCGGGGGCGCGCGATCGAAGGCCCTTTCATGAGGGGGCTCGGATTCTTCCTCGTGGTCTTTGTCTCGTGCACGGCCTTGCAGTTGACCCACATCAGGCTCCCCAACACGAACTTTCGGCCGGGCGGCATGACGGGATTTCTTCTGGCCGATATTCTCGTTCCCAACCTGAACATGACGGGTACGTTAATCCTGCTTCTCGGAGGGCTTGCGCTCGGGCTGCTGGCATCGACAACGTTGTCACTTGGAGCGGTCCTGGAAAGGTTTTCCGTTGCCAGCTCCCTGGAAACGCTTTCGCCCGGAAAGTCTCCGAAAGGACCAGGTGTCTTAGAGCGATTTCGCAACTGGAGAGAAAGCCGGAAACCCCGACTCACCGTGGTAAGCTTCAAACCCCCTGCTCCGCCCGCGCCGGAAGTGACCCTTCGCCCGGCTCCCGTCAAAGCGCCCGCGCCAGTAGAAGAAACCAAGCCGCCGGTAGTGCGCGCGCCCGCGGCCGAGCCGGTCCGTTCCGCGCCCGTTGAAGACTACCCGCACGCCCGCAAGTATGTCTTCCCACCGATAGAATTGCTGACCGAGCCGGACACGCATTTTTCAGTCGACGAGGCAGAACTTATGGAACGGGCGGGTCGTCTGGTAGAGAAATGCGCGGAATTCGACGTACATGGAAGCGTCACGCAGATTCATCCGGGACCTGTCGTGACTACGTTCGAGTTCAAGCCCGATGCCGGCATAAAGTATTCGCGCATTACCAACCTGGTAGACGACCTGTGCTTGGGGATCAAGGCCGAATCGATACGCATCGACCGTCTTCCGGGAAAGGCTACCGTTGGAATAGAAGTCCCGAACAGGCAGCGGGAGACGATTTATCTGAGGGAGCTCATCGAATCGGATGTTTTTGTCAGATCCCAGTCGAAACTCACCCTGGCCCTGGGAAAGCTCATCAACGGGAATGTTTACGTCACCGAACTGAACAAAATGCCGCATCTGCTCATTGCCGGCGCGACCGGCGCCGGCAAGAGTGTCGCCCTCAATTGCATGATTGCTTCGATCCTGTACAAAGCGACGCCGGACGAGGTCAAGTTTATCCTGATCGACCCGAAGCGCCTGGAACTGGGCATGTACGCAGACATACCGCATCTGCTTACCCCCATCGTCACGGACCCGAAAGACGCGGCCAACGTGCTCCGCTGGGCAACCAGCGAGATGGAATCCCGTTACAGGAGACTGGCCCTGCGGGGCGTCAGGAACATCGACCAGTACCACAGTCTCATTCGTTCCGCGGGAAAGCAGCT
>WNGG01006973.1_pt1 | contig 16891 bp, 14 predicted proteins | sample 5400661 | NCBI WGS metagenome assembly WNGG01 (sample SAMN13153372, study PRJNA577476) | soil metagenome | isolation source: 100 cm soil or saprolite under Garry oak tree replicate 1 | place: USA:California | collected 2016-06-15 | reverse complement strand
GCCGCGGGTTTCTGGCTCATTCCCTTGCTGGGAGCCTTCCGCGTCGTGGCTCTCGTCGCCGGCATCAATCTCGTTCTTGCCCTGCTTCTCGAGTTGCGCATCTCTCCGCGGCGCATTCTTGCGCTGGCCGTGAACGTTTCCCTGCTCATGGCTGTCGCGCTGACCGGCTGGACCTCGCTCTTCTACAACCGCGCTCTGGCCTATTTCGGCACCGTCCTTTACTGGAATTACCGCGAATCCCATCTCACCCTCGCCGAAAGCGCCGCCACCACCGACTTGCTCTTCGCCACCGACGGCCTCAATGCTTCCATCGCCGTCGCCCGCACCGACGACTACTGGGCGCTCAAGACCAACGGCAAAGTGGACGCATCGAACCGCGACGCCGCCACGCAGCTCCTGGTCGGCCATCTGGGCACCATCTTTCATCCTGCGCCGCGCCGCGTGCTCATCATCGGCTTCGGCAGCGGCATGACCGCTTCGGCTGTGGCTCGCTATCCGGATGTCGAGCGCGTTGACGTCGTCGAAATCGAGCCCGCCGTGATGCAGGCCGCCCCTGTCCTCGAAAAACTGAATCGCGGCGTTCTCCGTGACCCGCGCCTCCGCGTCCATCTCGACGACGCCCGCAATTTTCTCCTCACCTCGCGCGACCGCTACGACCTCATCATCTCCGAGCCCTCCAACCCGTGGATCGCGGGCGTGGCCACGCTTTTCACCGATGAGTATTACGCCGCCGTCCGGCAGCGGCTCGCTCCCGGCGGCAGCTTCGTGCAATGGGTCCAGGCCTACTCCCTCGATCCCGCTGACCTGCGCATGGTCCTGGCCACCCTTGCCAATCATTTTCCCGAAGCCACCGTCTGGCACGCCCTGGATCCGGATTTGCTCGTCCTCGCCCGCACCGCCACATCTCCCTTGCGATTCGACCGGGCGCGTCGGCTTTGGTCCAACGCCGGTCTGCGCGAAGATTTCGATTCTCTCAGTCTTCGCCGGCCGGAAAGCTTTGCGGCGTATTTTCTCCTCAACGATGCCGGCGTCCGCCGGTTGGCTGCCGGCAGCGTCCTCAACACCGACGACCTCGCCCTGCTCGAGTACCACGCGCCGCGCGCCCTGCTCCGGCATGGCTTGGTCCAAACCAACGAGGACATGCTTCGGCAATTCCGCGACGGCCTGCTCCCCGCCAATCTCGACCCTGCGGAAGCTGCCGCTGCGCTTGAAGGCGCTGCGGAAACGCATCTCGAATTGAGCGACACCTCCGCTGCCCAGGGCTATCTCGCGGCCCTGGAGGGCCTGCCGGCCACTTCCACGCTGGCCCTGCTTCGCGGGCGCTTGCAGCTTGCCCAGAACCACTTCGAAGCGGCGCGCGCCTTCTTCGAAGCCGCTCGGCATCTCGATCCCGATTCACTCGAAGCCGCCCACTGGCTCGCTGTGGCCAGGCACCGCCTCGCCGACGACGCTGGAGCCCAGCAGCTCCTCGGCGAGATTCTCCGCCGCAACCTCAATTTTCTTCCGGCTCTCACCGACCTGATGGAATTCGCGCGCGACCGCGAGGATTGGCCCGCCGCCGCTCAAGCCCAGATGGCCCGCATGGTTGCCATGCCGCATCCTCCGCCCGAGGAATACTGCACTCTGGGGGAGTTCTGGCTTCGTGCCCGCAATTCTGCCGATGCTGAGCGGGTTTATCTGCGCGGCATTTCGGAAGATCCCTACAGCTACTCCTGCCACCGCAACCTCGCTAACCTCTATAAATCAACAAAACGGTTAGCGGAAGCCCGCGCCCACCTCGAGTTCGTCGTCCATTATTTCCCCGACGCCGACTCCGAAACCTACGCCTCCCTTGCCGAAGTGGACCGTGCCCTGGGTGACCCGCGCGCCGCCCGCGAAGTCCTCCGCAAGGGCCGCCGCATTTTCCCGGGCGACGCCGCGCTCCCGAACGCCCTGACCGGCGAGTGATTTCTCTTGAATCTTCTTCTGTTAATCTTAAGTACAACCGCGCGCCGCCCTCGGAATCGCGTGCTATGATTCACGCGGGGGATATGCTGCCGCCGCGGGAAAAGGAGTTTTTGAGATCGGGCGGGCAGCGGCTCACTCGCGGGTAGGCGCTTGGGCTCGATCGCGGAGTCTCCAATTTGAGGGTTCCTTTGACCTCTGATAAACAGACCTCTGACCCGGAAATGCCCGTAGTAGGGCGTCGCAGGAGTGGGCGCTTCCCTGTGCTTGTCCCCGTCGAAGCGCGCTGGAAAGAGCGGGACGGCAAGGCCACGAAAGCCGACGCGCAAGCCAAAGAGGTCAACATCCACGGAGGGCTGCTCCAGTTTCTCGACACGCAGGTGTATCCGCCCGTCGGCACCGAGATGGAATTGACCAACTTGTTTTCTGGCGAGGAGGCGCGGGCGCGCAGCGCGGCCATCCGCTGCTCCGATGCCGGAGCGGTCCTCGGAGTCGCCGTCGAGCTGCTTTTTCCCAGCGAGACTTTTTGGGGCTTGACCTTCCGCTTGAAGAAGACCACTTCGGAATTACTGAGGCTGGACCACGCCATCAAATCGGGAAGCATTGACGCGCGCGTTTTGCGCGAGTTCCGCGACGCTGTGGATTACGTCCGTAAGACCGCCTGGGCCGTTCAGGAATGGCAGGAGCGCCAAATCCAGCACCGCGACACCGCCACGGTCCTTCCCTTGCTCGTCCAGGAGCGTGTCCGCCGCGCCGTGCAGCTCTGCGCCACCGTTACGCAGGACTTGAGGGGAAACGAAATCACCGCGGAAACCGTTGGAATCGAGGCCCTGTACCACTCCACCCGCCAGCTTGCCCACGACCTGGCCGCTCTGTTCGTTCCCCTCCAGGATCAATAGAAACTCGTCGCTTCACGGCGCGCCTGGCCAGCATTCAGTTCGTCTCGGGTTTGATCTGCGCCACCGGCTCTTGCGCCCCGCGGAACGGCAACTTGCACTTCCTCGAAATCTCCGGCCAGAATTCCCGCAGCACGTCGAACCCCACATCCGTAAGGACGCTCCAGCCCACGCGCTCCGCCGCCGGTGCAAACCCGCGCTGGTTCCCCGGGTGATAGGTATTGCTCAGCGCCACCGCGCTGGTTGTTCCCAGCCATTCCGAAAAATTAAACATCCTCTGGCCGTTGTCGCGGTGCGCCACAAACAAGTGCCGCACCGCATGGAACAATCGCCTTCCGCCGCTGGCATGGACCAAACGGTAGTAGCGCGGGTCCTCGGCAAACAGCGACGGAAACGCGAAGTCCTTGAAGAATGTGGACGAAGCCTCGTCGGCGAAGTTCGCTCCAAATCGTTTCCCATAACCCGCCGCGCCCTGTCCGAACGTCGGGTCTGAATTCTGCGCCTGGTCTATTCCGGCATCGAACCCTGCACCCAGAAACGTCACCGGGTCAATCGTGTCCTGCACGAACAAAATGAATTTATCTTTCGGCGCGAACGAACACAGCACCGCTCCCGGCTTGTAGTGCGGCGGGTGCGCCGACTTCCGTTCCAGCCTCCCCGCAAACGCTCCCACCGTCTTTTTCAGCGGCCCGTCGTAGTCCTGCCACCTCACCATCGGCGGCGGCTCCACGCACTCCGCCGTCGGACTCTTCGTCGCTTCCTCCTTGCCCTGAGCCGACTGTAAGTCGGCGAAGGGTTTGGTCTGAACCAATGGTAAGTCGGCGATCGCAGCGCCCAGGCGCGGAGATTCCGACCCAGTCGGAAAGCGCGTTGTTTGCGCTCCGAACGCGTTTGCGGAGGGCCCTTCTTGCCCCGACACCACTCCGCCCCCAGCCAACAGGGCAATCCCTACGAGCAATCCCACCTTCGGCCATCTCATCAAGAAAGTTTGTGCTCCCCTGCTCCCGCAAGAAGCCTATCATCATCCCCGCTTTTCTAGCTCGCCCCTTTACGAGCAAAGTTTCTTCGGCCCAGCAACGGCGAATTTATGGGCCCACGTCCTCCTCTGCGCTCTCCGCGTCCGGCGCCTGCCCCGACTTTGTCGGGGTCGGGGTGTTTCAATTCTTGCCGTTCGTCTGCGAAAATGCTCTCATTCGCAATCATGCCCTGGGATTTCATCATCATCTTCCTTATCCTCGGAGTCTTCGTTCCCTGGCGCGGCTCCGTCCGTGTCCGCAAACTCCTCGCCCAACCCGCCCTCTCCACCACGGACCGCCTCTCCCTCTACGCTTCCACCATCGCGTTCCAATGGCTCGCCGCATTCATCGTCGCCTGGCGAAGCTTTGCCGGCGGACTCACCGCCTCCGATCTCGCCCTCGGTTCCTTCGCCTCCAAGGCGCCCGCCCAGCCCAGTCTCTTCCACGCGGTCCTTGCCACGCTGTTTCTCACCGCCTTCCTCTGCACCACCCAATTCTTGGCCCTCCGCCGCATGCCTCAACTGCCCCCCGAACGCCGTGCCTTCGTCCAGCAAATGGCCACGAAAATCTTCCCGCAAATCGGCGTCGAGAAACTTGCCTTCGCCGCCCTTTGCGCCACCGTCGCCCTCTGCGAAGAGTTCCTCTACCGAGGTTTCGCTTTCGCCGCCATTCAGCGAGCCACGCATGGCATGTGGGCCGCGAGCGTGCTAGGCTCGTCCATTCTGTTCGCTGCGGCCCATCTGTATCAGGGACGTCGCGGCCTGTTTTCGACGTTTTTGATTGGCGTCGTGTTCGCGTCCGTAAGAGCCTTTGTGCAGAGCCTGGCACCGAGCATCGTCGCGCATTTTTGCGTGGATCTTTTGGGCGGTCTGCTCGCGCCAAAGTTCTTCGTGGCCGCCGCAGCCTCGTCGGGGGAAGCGCCGGCGGCAAGTGCGGGCGGCGGCCCTGGCCCTCCGCGGCCCTAGGGCGCCTGTCCGATGTCGGCTTGTTTCCTCACTGATTACTGTTAACTTATAAATTAATATTGAGCCCATGCCCCGAGCCCCCAAGCCGCCCGGTCCCACCCTCACCGACGAGGCCATCGCTACCGCGCTCCTTCCCTTCAAAGTTCACGTCACTCCCGGCCTTGCCTCTTCCATCCGCAAGTACATTGACCTGTTACTCCTTTGGAATCATAAAGTTAACCTGACTTCCATTACCGATCCCGAGGAAATTCTTCGCCGTCATTTCGGTGAGTCCATGTTTGCAGCTCACTCCGTCTTCATTGAAACAGGTCGGCTCGCCGACGTCGGTTCCGGAGCCGGCTTCCCCGGCCTAGCCCTTAAACTTCTTGCGCCTGACCTGGAAGTCTTTTTGATTGAATCGGTTATGAAGAAGGCGGCATTCTTACTTGAGGTCGTCCGCCATCTCAATTTGACTGGTGTCAAGGTCGTGGTTAGCCGTTTCGAAGAGCTCCGCGATACTTTGGCCCCTCTCGATTTCATTTGTGCGCGCGCCCTCGGAGATCACCACCAGCTCCTGGATTGGGCCAAGTACAATTTAAACATAGGCGGACAAGTCGTCTTGTGGCTCGGAGTCGAAGACGCCAGGCACGTCACGGCGCTGCCCGGCTGGACTTGGCGCGAACCTATCCCCATTCCTGAGTCCCTTCGTCGTTCTCTCATGGTCGGCACGCCTCCAGCATCAGCATGAGATTAGTCGACCCCTAACTAACCTCAGCTAACCTCTCAAAGGGCAGCCCCCTATAGCCGCGAAGTGTAAAACTACACCAGTTTCGCCCTCGGCGGGGGGCCAACCAACCCTCTTCATGGATGTTTTTGCTGAAGGAGAGATGCCGGGATAGCAAAAACTCGCGATCTAGCTAAGTCCATTGTTTTGTTTGAGATCACTAAAATGTTTCACGTGAAACATTCTTCCCGGAGCCCTATTTTCACTCGTTGCCGGTGCAGACGCGCGCGCGCCGCCCCTCTCGCCGCCCAGTGGCGGGGCCAGGCCCAGCAACCCGGCAGGTGTCTGGAGCCAAGACGTGTGGCCAATGTTTCACGTGAAACATCTTGCGCTCTCCAGCATCTTCGGTTAAATTCCAGGGCAGACTTCGGGGGTGGTTTTGGCGAGGATCATCGCCATTGCAAATCAGAAGGGCGGCGTCGGGAAGACCACTACCGCCATCAATCTCTCCGCTTCGCTCGCTGCGGCCGAGCAGCCGACACTTCTCATTGATTGCGACTCGCAAGCAAACGCCACGGCCGGACTGGGATTTGCCAAGGACCCTTCGCGGCACACGCTCTATCACGCTCTGGTCATGGACGAACCGCTGGAGAAGATCATCCAGCCGACGCAGGTCAGCGGACTCGATCTGCTGCCGTCGGACAAGAATCTGGTGGGAGCCGCGGTGGAGCTGGTGCAAGCAGAGAACCGCGAATACCGGCTGAAGGCGCTGCTCGAACCATTAAAGGAAAAGTATCGGTTCATAATCCTGGACTGTCCGCCGGCGCTGGATCTGCTGACGCTGAATGCGCTGGTGGCGAGCGACTCGGTGCTGGTGCCGATCCAGACGGAGTACCTGGCGCTGGAGGGGGTCTCGGAGCTGCTGGACACGCTGATGCGCATCCGGCGGAACTTAAACTCATTACTAGAAGTGGAAGGTATTCTTCTTACAATGTTCGACGAGCGGACCACGCTCTCCAAGCAGGTGGCGTCGGACCTGAGAAGTTTTTTTGGAAAGCAGATTTTCAATGCGGTGATTCCGCGGAACGTGCGGCTGGCGGAGGCGCCGAGTCACGGTAAGCCCATCATTTTCTATGACTTACATAGCCGCGGGGCGGAAAGCTATCAGCAACTTGCACAGGAGGTGCTCGGCAATGCCAAGAAACGCGTTGGGACGGGGGCTCGGAGCGCTCATACGGGAAGCTGAGCCGCAAAAGGCGCCGCCGACTCCGAAAGACGCCGTGTGGGCCGAGGGACATACGCCGATTCCCACCGGGGCGCACAGCGTGTCCATTGACCTGATCGATCCGAGTCCGTATCAGCCGCGGAGCAAGTTCCGCGAAGGAGCGCTCGAGGAACTGACGCGCTCGATACAAAAGAGCGGAATCATTCAGCCGGTGATCGTGCGTCCGGTGAAGGGGCGATTCCAACTGATTGCCGGGGAGCGGCGCTGGCGGGCGGCGCAGCGCGCGGGGCTTCAGGCGGTGCCGGCAATTTTCAAGGATGTGCCGGACGAACTGGCGCTGGAGATGACGCTGATTGAAAACATCCAGCGGGAGGACCTGAACCCCATCGAAGAGGCGCGAGCGTTTGACCGGCTGATGAAGGAGTTCAATCTGACGCAGGAACAGGTGGCGGAGCGCACGGGGAAAGACCGCACAACGGTGACGAATGCGCTGCGTCTGCTGACGCTGGAGGTTACTCTGCGAGACATGATCGAAGACGGACGGCTCACGGCGAGCCATGGACGAGCGCTGCTGATGGTTCCGGACACGTTCTTGAGGATCAAGCTGGCGGGCCGCGCAGCGAAGGGCGGGGGCCTGTCGGTGCGGTTGATCGAGAAGATGATGGCGCGGCGAGAACGGGGCCGCGGCGGAGGGATGATCAAGCCGATCGAGCTGGACGCGAATACGAAGGCGGCGGTGGAGGAGTTGCAAAGGTACTTGGGGACGAAGGTGTATCTGAGGCCGAAGGCGGGGAACCGGCCGGGGCAGTTGATACTGGAGTTTTATGATGATGCGCAGTTGGCGGAGATTTACGACCGTCTGATGCGGTGAGGGAACATGAAACCGGCAACCTTGAAAAACCAAAGCGTCCGGCGTCCGCCGCAAAACTAGTCGGGGGGAGGATTCGTTGTAAACGGAAGGCTCGGGCCCCACCTTATCTCTGCCATAAACCCTCTTTGTGGGTCGTAGACGAATGAGCGTACGTTCTTGAAACCTGCTTTCGATGCAATGACCTCCACATCGTATTCTTCTCTGAAGGTCGCGTCCCACGGTAGGATCGCGACTACCGGGCAATCCCCCCCTCTTTCCCTCAGCAGATCGCCGAGAGGGGAAAGTGGGTCCTCGACGGGTTTAGATTCGATCTTATAACTTATTCGCCCGTGTGTTTTCAGAACCGTGACGACGATCGGTTTTTCGCGGTCCTGCTGTCCCGGCAAACGTTCCACACCAGTACCGAAAAAGAGTGCGACCGCTCCGAGGAATAGGACCTCTGTCCTCGATACGATTGTCATTTGCCATCTCCTATCTGCCTTATTGGCCTATATATCTCTGATATGTTGCGACGTTCGGCTGAAACTTGTAGTCCGGACCGATGACTGTTTCGTGAGCAGCCATGGCGACAACAACGCCATTCTTGCCAACGGATACGACGATCCCAGAGTGTCCGGTGTAGTCGGCATGCCCTGGCAGTTTGTAAGCAGCCGTATCTCCAGGTTGAGGCTTCTCGCCCGGCTTTAGGATTCTAAAGTTGGGAATCTTGGAGCCAGCCCATTCCGCTGCTCCAGGAGCACCTTTTGTGCCGTCAGCCTTTGTCACTTCCGGCTTCGGCGCTCCAGATTCTGCGACCACCTTTTGGAGAAATAGGTTACAGGTAGGATGCCCCGGAGTGTACGGCATCGAGGTGTCTCCGTCGTGTGCTTGTGCCGCAGCTGCGATAGCAGCGCGCCTGTCCAGATTCGGTTGACTGCCTTCTCCCGAGGTTGGCTGACTTTGCTGCTGCGGCTGCTGTTGAGCTTCCTGGAGTGCAACCTCGGGGTCGGCGGGCGTGCCGAGGGCGAGTAAAGCGGACAGAGCCAGTAGCGGGTCAGATTTCTCCTCGCTACCGCCTGAACCAGAGCCGAACTCCATGCCACTGTTGGGAGGAGTCCCGGGACCGAACGGCGCTCCTGACTCTGTGAAGCCCACGAGCATATGCCCATCCAGATCGGTGCTGGTTGTCGGCAAGTTCCGCACATAGGTGTAGAGATTCAGCGTTTGTGGATCGAGGAACTTCGCGTAGGGGACGGGGACGGGAATTGCCGACCAATCCGAAGAAACGAAGCGGCCTAGGGCGCTGCTGTAGTAGCGAGCGCCGAAATCGTCCAGGCCGGATTCGGAGTCGCGTTCTTTGGAGGTGAATTTGTAGGTGTTGCCGGAGGAGGAGACGATGGGGCGCTCGCCGCCGAAGGGATAGAAGTCAGAATCGTCGAGGATGGCGCCGGAGGCGTTGGTGACGACGCGGGCGGTGCCGAGGTGGTCGGCGAAGTAGTAGGAGACGTTATTCGAGGAATCGCGGCGGGCGATGCGCTTGCCCGCAAAGAACACGTATTCGTTGGTGATATTGCCGGAAGCGTCTGACTCGTCCAGCGTGCTGCTGCCCATGCCGTACCAGTAGAGCTTGCCGTTGGATTTGGAGACGCGCTTGCCGTCGCCGTTCCCTCGGCTACGCTCGGGACAGGCTCCGGTGTAGGTGACGCCGGCAGCGGAGGTCATTTGGCCTTCGGTGTTGTAGGCGTAGCTGGCGACGGAGGGGATGCTGGTCATGTTTCCGGCGGCGTCATAGCCGTAGCCGCTGACCTGATTCTTCGTGGTGGCCGAGACGGTGAGGCTTTCCTGCGTGCAGTCCGTGTACGCCGAGGACGCTCCGCCAATCATTTGCAGATCCCCCCAGGCATCATAGGAGAACGCCTCGCCCCAGCAGTACGCGGGACTGGTTGCGTAGGTAGAGGCCGTCGCCGCCGTGGCGATGCGATTGAGCGCGTCGTAGGTGAAGGACTGCGAGCGGGTGGTGTCGCGATTGTTGGCGATGCCGGTCACGTTGCCGTTGTCGGCGCTCCCCAAACTGAAATTGTAGCTGAAGTCGAGCACGTTGCCGATGTTCGCGGTGTCAGCGAAGGAATCTCCGCACGGCGCTCCGCGGGATCCGAGGTCCAGGGCAGGAAGGCAGCCTATAGTGGACTTCACGGTAGCTGGGTTGAGTGGAAAATGTGTGCCAAATAGGCCGACATTCCACTCTCGCAATCCAGTTAACGAATGTCAGCCGAAAACACCATAGAAGAAGGCCGGTTCGGGTTGGCGACCGGCGCTGCCGAGACCGCAGTCAGCGTGCCGTCGGAATTGATCGTGTAGGCGAACACTGCACCTCCGACATTCTGGGTGCTGGTCGTGACATATAAAAACTTGCCCGATGGTTCTGCGTATACGCCCGCGATGTTGGCCAACGAAATCGCAGGATTCAGCGAGATCGGCGTCAGGGCACCGGATTGGGCATTCACCGAAAATGCGCTCACGCCTGTGCTGTCCGCTGTATAAACGAACCGGCCGGTCGGTTCCGCGGCCACGCCAGCGGGCTGTCCCGCGAGGCTGACGCTTGTCATTAGTGCGATGTGACCTCCGCTGTTGTAGTCAATGGCATACACGCGAAGTGTCTGGTCGCCGCAAACCACGTACAGAAACGATTCGGTGGAATCCACGGTGAACGCCACCGGCTTCCCGCCGACAGCAAAGGGTGAACCGTCAGTGAACGGCAGGACAAATGTGCCTTTGGATTCGATCAATTCCGGACTCGTGCCGAAGTACTGGTATGCCGAAATGGAGTTGTCCGTTTGGTTGGCGACATAGACGAAGCGTCCAAAAGGATCGACCGCGATGGGACCTGCACCCTGGCCAGCGCCGAAGCTGGTGACTGTGGTCCCATTCACGAGATAGCTTAACAAGTCCCAGTTTGTGCCGAATTTGCCGAAAGTATAGACGGCGGCATTGGCAGAGTCGGTTTGGAACGCCCATTGCCCGGAAGGATCGATGGCAACACCACCTGCTGTGGTGGCCTGACCGAAGTTGAAACCCGAACCGGGGGCGCCAGTTGTGACGGACAGCGGATAGGCCGTCAGGTTTGGTGGACCGGAAACTTCCGAGGCAACCATTAGATCGGTCCCCCACGGCACCAGGCTAAGCGAGAAAGGAGAGGTTTGGGCGGTGATGCTCTGCGGAACTCCCAACGTTCCGTCGGTTTGCAGCGCATATGTCGAGAGCTTATTGTCGCCCGTGGAGCTGACATAGGCGAATTTCGGAGTGTACTTGACTGGAGAATGGCCGCCCAAGACGACCATGCTGAGACCCTGGTTTGGCTGAATTCCGACGCGGCGGGAGAATTTAGGGGTCCCGTCAGCGCCGATCTGAAACGAATACACATACGAGGTATTTGCGCTGAGGTACAGGAACTGACCAGAAGGATCCACGTTCAGATCGAACGGAGCAGTCGCAGACGAAGCGCTTCCGACATGGGTCAACGTGCCATCGGCGGCAACTGCATAGCCATCGACCGATGCGCTGTTTGGATTCCGAGCGGCATCTTCCGAACAGGCGGTGTAGGCGAACTTTCCGTTCGGGCTGAACCGAACAGCCGTAGGGTTAATGCAAGTCGCAGTTGAACTGGCTAAAGTCAATTTGCCCGTCGCACGGTCCACAGAATAAACATCAACAGACTGCCCATTGGTGTTCGCCATGTATAGAAGGTTTCCTGAAGGGTGAAACGAGAAAACTCCTGTGACATTGGGAAGTGCAAAGGGCGTACCGGGAACGGGCATCAGCGCCCCGGTTGACGAGTCAATTGAGTACCCATAGGCTTGGGCAGGGTTGGTGAGAGCAATGGTTGCGGCATACAGATATTTTCCCAGGGGATCCACTGCGACTTGCAAGGCGGTACTGTTCAACGAGATCGTATTGATCAGCGAGAGCGTGCCGGTGTTTGCATCTCGCGAATATGTCAGAAGCTCCGTTGTCCCGTTATCTATACTGCTGACATAACCGAACTTCCCATTCGGTTCAAATTGAATACAGCCTATGGGAGCGGTTGCGGGGAACGGACTTCCCGTTAAGGGCGTCAACGTTCCAGTGGCCTGATCGATGCTGTAAATGAGGATTTCTCCCGACGTGCTGTTAACCGCAGTTCCGACATAAAGGAATTGGCTCGAGGGATCCGTTGTCTCACATGGAAAAGCCACGTTGTTTGCATTGGTGGTCATATAGCCGGCCATTCGCAGTTGGCCTGTGCCCGAGTCGATCGTCGCCTTCGACAAGATTCGACCTGAATTCGATGAGGCATACAGAAACCTGGGGACGGCGACGACGGTGAAATCCGCCGCCGCCGAGAAGGATCCATTGGTCGCGCCGATCTTGGTGTAGCCGGTATGCAGCGTGGTTACGTTGCCGGTGGCATCGATGCTTGCAGTAAAGGAGTTTGTGTTACTCCAGATCACTTGGCCGGAAATATCCACGGTGCTCTTGTCAGTAAAAATGAGAAGCGCAGTGAGTTTGGTTGGCTGGCTGCCACCGATTAAAATCGATGAGCTCGCAGGCGAAATGCTCAAACCGGTTGGTACCGGCGGGCCGATGTTGAATGCCACACTCCCCATCACCGAACCTGAGGCTGCGGTCACCGTAACCATGCCCTGCTTGAGCGTGGTCAGGAGCCCGGTTGAGCTCACCGTCGCTAAGGTTGCATCGGAGGTTGACCAGTTTGCTGAGGTGAGCGGCTTTGCTGTGCCGTCCGAGAAGTTTCCTTTCGCTGTGAATTGGTCAGTGAGCCCTGCGGCGACCGAAGAGTTCTGCGAGGGTCAGAACGGCAGCGGTACAAAGCAGGCCAAGATACACAAATAGCGACAGATGACTAGATTTCAGAAGGAAGGGAAAGATACAAGTAAAGATTATTTTCCGAGTCATTGTTTCAACTCCTACCCACTTCAACGGGGTTGAATATCGGACGAATTGCCAGCGCTAGATAGTCTACGCTTATAAGGATTCAGATAAGTAATGTCAATGGAATTCCTCAGTCTCATGTGGAACTCATCGGGAGTAAACGCGGGGGAGGAGCTGCAGAGGTACTTGAGGACGAAGGCGTATCTGAAGCCGAAGGCGGGGACGCGGCCGGGGCTGCTGCGGATTGGTTCGCTCGATAATGCGCATACGACGGTCAGTACCAGAACCTTTTGGCTAGTACTTATTTACTATTACTTATATATGGTAAACACCCGATTGATAAATGATAACGCCCGCCTCATGATCACCGCCTCCCCGGCTAAATCGTTTATTTGGAGGGTACCATCACTCGCAAAATTTCCGCGAGCCGAATTGTCTTCAGTGCGGCGCTCATCACCCTGCTGGTCTGACCAACAAGGCTAAGTGCTGACTCAACACAATCCGGTGCCGTAGCGTTCAGCGGTCAAGCGACTGTAGTGCGCGCCACGGTACTCGGCATCACGGCCACCCTATAGGAGGAGTCATGAAGACGAAAGCACATTTCCAAAGGTACTGGCGCGTGGTTGCAAGCACGACCCCGCGTCTACTATTGCTGATCACAACGTTTCTATTGTTGTTCCTGATCGGCAAGCGGGTCGCAAATCGCACCACGCTTGCCGGCAACACTGTAGGCAGCTTCGAGATCGACGGAAACCTAGCTGTCGATCACCTGGTGCCGCCGTCAGAGCCCATCGATTGGGACAGCAACCCCTTTCCCGCCGCCCTCACCACGTTCACCGATGGGACGGGGTCGACCGACGATATTTTCGGCCTGGGCTCCAAAGAGAACGACCAGAGCAGTTGGGTCTGCACCACGGGAAGCGCTCCGCCCAAGGACGACGTCGTAAACGAAATCTCAATAAATGGCGCTCCTTCCATCGCCGGCGAGATCGCCTTGCGCTTCTTCTCTGTCAGCGGGGTGCAGAAGCAGTTCCTCTACGCCAACTGGTCGCGCCTATCCAACAACGGCGACGCCCACATTGATTACGAGTTCAGCCAGGCGGACCCCTCGACTAATCCGGCCAGTCCCAGTTGCCCGCACCTGCCGCGACGCACGCCCGGCGACTTCTTGATCTCCTTTGACACTCAAAATGGGGGAGCGATTATCGGCGTCAGCGCCTTCGCGTGGAACGGCACTACTTTTGTGCCGCTCTCCGTGGGGAGTCAGGGGATTCTTTGGGACGCCGCGGTAAACACCGCACCCAGCATCACCGGATTAACGGCGACAGGAATCAACCTTTTCGGCGAGCTGGCCCTCAATGTCAGCGATACAATCGGAGAAATCCCGTGCAACAAAGTTCTTTTCGCGGCCATGAAGACGCGGGCTTCGACCTCATTGAGCGCTGAACTAAAGGACCGTACCAGGGTCAAGCCGGTCAATTTCACCGTCTTCAATCCTGCAGGTGCGAACGCTAACGGTAATGCCCTGGCGGCTAGAGTCCAAGACACGCTCCTGGGAATCAACCAGACGCTACCGGCTGCGACCCCTGCCACTTGCACACAAGGCGTTTGCAGCTCGCAGTCCGGCATCGGCTCCACGAGCAACAGCAACCAAGTGCTGAACGTAGCGGTCCCGCCTCCCGGCGGCGCTGTCCTGAAGGCCAACGTGCTTAGCGCGTCGAGCACAAGCACGGTTGACCCGACAACGAACTCCGCGACGGATACCGGTGTTGCCGAGTCGGCCGGGGTCAACCTCGTGGGAGGACTGGTGACTGCAGACGTGGTGCGGGGAGTGGCTACCGCACAAGCCTCTGCTTTCAACTCTTCTTTCAGCTCAGCGGGATCGGCCTTCAACAACCTCGTCGTTAACGGCACGCAGGTGAATAACGTCAACTCCAACACAACGATAGACCTGCCCGCGGCCCAGTTCGGAGCCGGCAGTTTTGTCAAACTCTTCGAGGAGATAGGGTCTAGTTCCCAGCCTGCCTCCGGCCAGCTCGCTGGCGGGACTTTCGCCGCCGACCTAACGGTCAACATGATCAGGGTTCATATCACTAGCCTGGCGCTGACCGGCGATGCTATTGATGTGGTAGTGTCGCATGCCCAGGCACACGCCGACTTCCCGCAGCCCGCTGGATGTCCCTCGCTGGCCGGAACGGTGAGCGGGAATGCCACGATCGTCAATGAGCAGACCAATCCGTCGGAACTACCCGTGATAGTTGGCTTCGTGAGCATTCCGCCGCAGGGCGGGCACGATCATCAGGACTTAGACCAGCTATCTACCTCGTCGGTGAGCGGCGGAACCTCGGTGAGCGACAGTGCCGGTACGGTAGTCAGCTCCAGCAGCAACTCGTCGAGTTTCGCGAAGGCGCAAAATGTGTGCGCGCTGCCCGTGGCCGGGGTGTGTACGGTGTTCGCCAGCGCAATCACTTCGCAAGCCAACAGCGTCTCGGGTGGCGGCAAGTCCTCATCCGACCCGCAGGGCACGAGTCTGCTTGGACTCTCAGTCGGAGGCATGTCGGTGAGCGACAATCCTCCGCCCAACACGACTATCCTGTTGCCGGGGATCGGCTCGGTCACCCTCAACGAGCAAACCTGCGATGGCGGCGGCGCTCTACCGTGTTCTGGCACCACCAGCAGCGGTATATGGGTGCGCGCAATCCATGTGATCGTTGACAACCCCAATGCTTTGGGCGTTCCCCAAGGCGCGGATGTCATAGTGGGCGAGGCGCACGCCGACTCGGCTCACCCGTAATAAGCCCTAAGTGGGCGAGGAGAGGGAGAGCCCGGCGTAACTGCCGGGCTCTCTTTTGTGGGTCAATGGACCGGCCAATGTATGCCGGATTGATCTATGCCGGTAACGAGGCGGGTCAAGCCGAGATGGTCCTTGTGCACGAAGTAGGTGGTGCCGTTCTTGTATTGCGCCACGAGCTAGCCCAACAGGGAGAGGACGAGCACGCGTTATTGTATTCGGTGGCGACGTGGCCGAATTGATCGTAGAGGTATTCGGTGATGACGCCTCCGGCGATAATTCCGCCGCGTTAATGTCAAGGGGTAAATTAAGGTCACCAAAAACTCATCGGGGAGTTAACGCGGGGGAGAGGGAGCGGGAGGCTCCGGGGATCGGGTGGGAGAGCAGCAGGAGCAAAGGAGCCTCCGCTCTGAAACTTCGTTGTAGCGTGTATATAGGTTATTTCGAGATTTCCAATCGGGTACATACCCTAATTTTGGATCAGGGATGTTCCCGGCATCGGCTACGCTCCCTTCATGGAACCCTTCAGGGCAAGCAGGGCAGGCTCCATGACCAGAAGAGAGCTAAACGCAGAGGCGCGGAGGACGCAGAGAGATTCCTCGACTGCGCTGCCGCTCCGCTCCCTCGGCTTCGCTCCCTTCATGGAATTCTTCAGGGCAAGCAGGGCAGGCTCCGTGACAATGCAAGGGTGGGACGCGAGAAACGGTGGGGCCTCCAGCAGTCTGATTTCCGATTGGGCACGAGGCGCGGCGGGGCGCTTTGACTAAACGGCGCGCTGCGGTAGATTGGAGGTTCATCTTTACCGGCATTGGGGGAAGCCATGGCGTGGAAGTGGTCGGGGGGAAGCAAGGGCGCGGGCAACGTCAGCGCCAGCGATGAATGGACGGGGTTTTTTGACCAGGGCGTGTCGCTGGAGGGGACGCTGCAGCTTTCGGGAACGTTCCGGCTGAACGGCCAGGTGAAGGGAAACATCATCTCCGAGCAAAGCCTGATCCTGGGAGAGAATGCCAAGGTCGAAGGGCAGATCGAGGGCAATCACGTGGTGATTGCACGGAGTGATCTTCGCCAAAGGGCGCGTGGAGATTCATCCCAAGGGCGTGGTGACCGGAGAGATCCATTCGCCGTGCCTGGTGATCGAGCCCGGAGGAATCTTCGACGGGCGCTGCCACATGCTGGCGTCGTCGGAATCAAGCGCGGCGGTGACCATTCCGATTCGCGCGGCGAGCCAGGGGTAGAAAGAATTCAACACAGAGGACACAGAGGGCACAGAGAAAGAAAGACCTCATTTCAGGCTTTCCCCACCGCGTTTTGCTCCAGAGATGTTCGACCTTGCCGCGGATTCTTCGTTCGATTCGAGTACCTCCACCTGCGTAAGACTCTGCTCGGAATAGTAATTCTGGGGAGGGATTCCTCGACTTCGAGGCGCGACGCGCGCCCCGGAAAGGCATCCGGGACACAAAGAACGTGCTTCGCGCGCGAAAATGCAAAGGCGTCGCGTCTCTCCGCTCGGAATGACAATCTGCTAGGTGTGTTTCGGGTAGCGGCGGGCGAGGGCGTTCCAACGGATCTGCAGGA
>WNGG01006294.1_pt1 | contig 16891 bp, 15 predicted proteins | sample 5400661 | NCBI WGS metagenome assembly WNGG01 (sample SAMN13153372, study PRJNA577476) | soil metagenome | isolation source: 100 cm soil or saprolite under Garry oak tree replicate 1 | place: USA:California | collected 2016-06-15 | reverse complement strand
CTGATGGTGGCCGGTGACGGGATCATCCAACGCGCCGCCAAGCTGGCCGTGCCGATTGCCTTATGCCGCTATTTATTGGGGAAGGATCCCGGTCCCGGGCATCCGCACAAGGATCTGCTCCGTTTAGCGAACCGCACGTGGTTCTTCAATGGTGTGTGGATGGCGGGCGGAGAAGATTCAAGCGGGGTGCCGCAAGTATGGCGGCTCCGTTCAGACGGTTCCGGGACGTCGCAAAAGGGTTTTCCTGGGGGACCGGGACGATTTTCGGACGGCACGAGAATTCAAGCGTCGTCGGAGGTAGCGGACGGGTTTCACGAGCAATTCCGTTGGAACGACGCTGAACGAGGCACACCAAGACCTGGCGAGCTTTAGGAGGCGAAGCCGTCGGGATGGGAACAGCGTTCGTAACGAGCCGGCGTAATCGGAGGGGGCCTTGATGGAAGGCCGAGGTAATTTAGAATTTTCTGCGTCGTTTCGGGTTCCTGGATCGCGGCGATCACACGGACCGGTCCGCCACATCGCTCACATACAAAAACGTCAATTTCGAACACGCGTTTCAGAAGCTCTGACCATGAATAATTTTTCCTTCGCGGCGGAGGCGCGGACTCCGTCGCGTCCGGTTCGCTTCCCGGGTGCCCGGTGGATTCCGGCGGGACGGGAACGTGGGCGCATACGCCGAAGTGCACGTCCGGTGTTGGAACGATGCGAGCACGCCATTTGGGGCGGGGGCCAGAATTCCGTACACCATGCCGCGCCGGTATGTTGAATCACGACTCGTTGAGGGCGGCGAACATCGCTTCGCGCTGCTGGCGCAGGTGGGCTGCGGCGCCCAATGCAACTTCATACGTATCGTTGTCCAGCGCCTCGAGTATGCCGCGAGCCACCTCATGGGCACTCATGACAAAGTCACCTTCCGGGCGGCTCCGCCGTCCGGAGAGTTCAGTGCGAACGATGGGAGGCGCCGCTTCAAAGACGCGCACGCTGGTATTCCGAAGTTGGTGCCGCAGGGACAAGGTGAAGGCGTGGATTGCTGCTTTGGTGGCGCAATAGACAGGCACGGCAGCCAAAGGTGTGAAGGCAAGTCCCGACGAAATGTTCACAATCGCGGAACGCTTTTGCTTACGAAGATGCGGAATGAGCGATGCGCTCAAGTGGATCGGACCCGCGAGATTCGTAGATAATTCTGCGTCCACCTGCGGGAGATTACGACCAGTGCGGAAATCGATGGCGCGCTGGATGCCCGCATTGTTGACGAGAATATTCAGAGCCGGGAAACCGGAGGCGAGCCACTCCACGAGCGACTTTCTAGATGCTGCTTTAGAGACATCGCAGACTCGGGTTTGCAATCCGGGCAATTGCTTCTTTGCAGATTGCAGCCGTTGGATCCGGCGTCCACAGATCACCACGCCGTTACCCCGGCTGATAAATTCCTGGGCAAGGGCAAAGCCGATACCTGTACCCCCTCCAGTGATGAGAACCGTATTGCCGGATGTCTTCAAATTCAACCTCACTCTCGGTATGGCTAAATGAGCCGGATTTCGACGGGCAGACCTTCTCCCCAGCCGTACTTCTCGCGCGCCAGTTGGCGTGCACGCGCGTAAGCCTCAGCATCTCGTTCGGCATCGAGCACGCGCGCCAGTCCGTCTCGCTGCTGGTCATCGAATCGGATCCGCACACGATTATTTTTGAGAACGTTTTGCACCCAATGAGCCCTGTAGCCATGTTCGGCGAGGATGAACAGGCCGCCGTCTGCCTCAACGAACCAGATTTCGATTTCGCGCGGCAGACCGGTTTTCCTACCCGAGGTCGTCAGGTAAACGAACTCCCGAGACGAAATGTCGCTATCCACCAGTTGGACCCTAAGTCTTGAACCTTGTATCGCACGTCACAATTTCCATCAAGAGGCCTTTAGCGTCTTCCTGGCCGGCACGGCCCAATGATCGACTGCAGCCCATACGGATGTGCCGTGCAGTCACAAGGCAAGCCATCGCGTCGAGCAAATCGTCCAGTGCAACGGCTCCTCGTGGCAGGGAAGAGCGCTTCTCGCTAACCCATTCTTCAGAGATTTCAACCCCAGCCTTCTTGAGGACACTGATTCGTTCCCTACGGCCGGCGAATGTCTTTTTGTTGTGCAGCATGGCTCGTCCGCCGTTCAGTTGCGCGAAGGTCACTTCGGGATGTGCTTCGCGGACATATCGCTGCCTCTGCCTGTCCATGAGTGCGTCCACTTCACGAATTTTGGGCATGATGAAGAACGTCTGTTGGGAGATACCGATGTTGAGTTGTTTGAGGTTGATGCGAAAAGATTCCGTGAAGGTATCGCCCTGGAGCGCCTGACGAGCGGGCGGAGAAAATACGCTACTACTGCGAGGTCTGCCGAGTATTTGACGAGCTACAATGTCGCAGACGCGCGGCTCACTTTTCGGAAGACCGATCGGGATATCAATGGCAATGACACGCTCAGGACCGGCCTGACGGAAGAGCGGCTCCACGGATGGCACAAAGCGGAAGCTTACGTCTTCGACGTTCGCATCGGAGTCGGCGACCACCCATCCGCCATTGCATCCATCCACGCCGTGCAAATTTGACGCCTTGGCCATAGGTGAGGTGGTAAGAATAAAAACTACAATGCCGACCCGCCGCTGGGCAGGCGTAACATGTCTTGGCGATCTTCGCCAAGATCGGCTCGGCTCCGCGTTCATTCGGAGACAGAATTACGGATCACGCTCCTACGATCTGAACGCTGATACCTTCCGGATCCTTGACGTGAAATCCGGCATCGATGTCCTGTTCCGGATTTATCCCGCGCTGCTTGAGCTTCTGTGTTACCGCGTCGCGGTCGAAGCCTTCGACAGCAATCGCAAAGTGATCCACGATGCCCATGGGCGCTTTATGATGGAGCGAAACGAGAGTTTTGTCCGTTGCGCCGAGGCGAACAATTTCGTTCGGCTTGTCTTCGCTCACCTGGTGTAGCCCGAACAGTGTCTGATAAAAACGAATCGAGCGCGGTAGATCGCGAACCTGAATGCTGATGTGGTCGATCTTGACAGTTTTCATTGCTGCATCTTGTGCAGCGGCCGCCCTAGCCGCGCCGCCGGCGGCCAGCATCGTCAATCCTTGAATCAGTTCGCGTCGTGTGAGCGTACCTCGATCGAAACGGTTCACTAAAGTGGAAATGATCGATTCCATATGCCTCCTTTCGGAACAACAACGCGTTCAATTTGCGCCGTAGGTCTTGGCGAGATATTGGGCAAGCGGGGCAACGTCGGCGGCATCGATCTGGGCGCCCTTGGTTCTCATTTCAGTCACAATGTCTCGCCACTTGTCTTCGGTATACTTTGCGACCTCGATTCGTTCCAGCGTGTGGCATGTTCTGCATACGCTTTCAACAACCCTTTTGGCTGCCGTATCCCGGGCCGCGGTGTCGCCGCCGCCGAAATTGAGAATAGGGCCCTCGGCGCGTGTTCTGGGGAAGGGTTTCGAATCCGGGCCGAATTTACTGACGAGCCAGTCGAGTAGAATCGACCGGTCGTCGTCGGAAATGACGGCTCCTTTTTCTTTCATGCTGTCGATGAGCTTCTGCCAGCCCGTTCTGTCCATCGCGTAGTAGGCGTAGTCATCGATGCCGTGACAGGCCGTGCAGCTGTTGAGGATGACTTGCCTCACCGTGCCCTTCGGCAGTTCCACAATCGGCCGATTTCGTCCTCTCCGGTTTTGCGCAGCCACCGGCATGACGGATCCCGCCAGAATGACGGCAATCGCGAACCACAACACCGCTTTCTCAGACCTCTGTTTCATCGGTAAATCTCTTAGGCGAATCCGGGCAGACGTCCCGTGCTGTCGCCGATATGGTCCAAGTGAATGTCGTAGAGATCGAGAATGCTCAACAGCATGTTCGAGTTCCTCTGCGTGTTGTCCGGGAACACAAGGTGACGGTTGCCCTTGAATCTGCCGTCGATTCCGCCTACAAGCTCGACCGGGATTTTCTCGTGCGCGTGCCGGTGCGAATTGCCCATGTTGGTGCCTTTGTAGATCAGCACGTGATCGAGCACGTTACCGTCGCCGTCTGGAATATTCCGCAGCTTCTCGCAGAAGTACGCGAGGTTTTGTACGTGATAGCGGTTGATCTTCGAGTAGTTCGCCTTATTCGCCGGAATGTCGCCGTGATGCGACGTTCCATGCCATGGGCCATTCCAACCGCAGGGCGGGAAGTTGGTGGAGCTCAGATCGCGCCCGAGCATGAATGTCGCGACGCGTGTGATATCGGCCTGAAAAGCCACGGCGATCAGATCGTACATGATCTTGAAATGGGCATCATTGTTGGCGGGTATGCCGAATGGGACCTCGAACGACGTTCCCGAAGCTTCCGGTTTACTGGTGATATTCTGGATGCGCCGTTCGATCTCACGAACATTTTCGAGATAGGTGTCGAGCTTGGCACGATCGCCCGCGGGAATACCTTTTTTGAAGCTTGCGATCTCGTGAGTAACGGAATCGAGGATACTGCCGGTCCTCTTCCGGTCTATGACGCGTTCATCCGCACTCGCGCCATCACCAAACAACCGTTCGAAGACCATACGCGGATTGATTTCTGTCGGAAGCGGTGTTGTAGGCGTCGGCCATGAGATGGAATTGGAATATGCGCAGCTGTAACCCCAGTTGCAATTGCCGGTATTGTTACCGGGATCTTCGATTCCCAATTGAATCGAGGGCAGCAGCGTATCTTTCCCCCACTTGTTGGCGATCATCTGATCGATCGTGACCCCCAGATATGGACTGACCGAATCGCGCCGCGGACGCGCGCCGGATAAGAGGTTGGCGCCGCGCGCATGATCGCCTCCGGGTTCGTCCGCCGTCGGACTCGAACCGGTTGCGTCCAGGCCCGTGATCAAGACCACGCGATCACGCAATGGCTCCAGCGGTTTTGTGATAAAGGAAAACTCGAAGCTCGAACCTTCCTGCAGGGGACTCCAGTATCCCGGCGCCGCGCCGTGCGGATGCCAGATGCCGACAAAACGTCTCACCGAACCCGGGCTGGCAACGGTCTGGCGGAGAGGCGTTTGGGCGGGCAGCATCGATTCAAGAAACGGCAAGGCTAAGGTCACGCCGCAACCGCGAAGGAACGTCCGCCGCGGAATATGTTTTTTTGTCACAAACATTATCTGGCCCTCCTGCTTGAAGGTTTTCTACTAATTCGCCGCATTTTCGTCCAGCTTGGTCCTCATCTGGAATGGGGGACTCTTCACAATACCCAACACAATCGATGAGAAGCGGTAATTATTCTTGCTCGCATCGCGCACGATCGAGCGGATCACGGGCATGTCGTAGTACTCGACACCACGGCCCAAGCCGTATGTCATCAGCTTCTCTGTCACCATTCGCACAAACTGAGGGGAGTAGCGCATCAGCGCGTTCCGCAGGCCCGACGGTCCGTTCACTTGCTGGCCGTCGTACAATTCCACGGACGCATCGATGGAAACCCCGCCGTCGCCTCCATCTCTGGTGCGCCAACTACCGTCGGCCGAAAAATTCTCCAGCGCGAAACCCATCGGGTCGAAGAGTTTGTGACAACTGGCGCAAGGCTCGTTCTTGCGATGCAACGTCTGCTTCTCGCGCACCGTCAAGATTTTTCCAGGCTCACCCGTCGTGTCTTCCAACGGCGGCACATTCGGTGGAGGCTCCGGAGGTGGAGTACCAAGGATATTGTCCAGTATCCAAACGCCGCGCTTGACCGGTGAATTTCGATCGGGAACCGACGTTATTGCCAGGATACTTCCTTTGCCGAGCAAGCCCCGGCGATAGTCGAGTTCCGGACCCAGGGTCACCCGGCGGAATTGAGACCCATAGATATTGGGGATGCCGTAGTGTTTCGCGAGTCGGTCATTGACGAATGTATAGTCGGCAGTCAGGAAGTCGAGGATGCTGCGGTCCTCGCGCATAACGCTTTCAAACAATAGTTCCGTTTCGCGCCGGAACGCATACCGCAACTGATCGTCCCAATCTGGATAGCTTGTGGCAACAGGAGACGTCGCCTTCAAATTCCGCAGGTACAGCCACTGCGCCGCGAAATTATTGATCAGAGCGTCGGATCTCGAATCGGCAAGCATCCGTTTGACCTGCTGTTCGAGCGTGACGGTATTGCTCAGTTTTCCCTGGCTGGCGAGGTTGATCAACTCGTCGTCCGGAATGCTGCTCCACAGGAAAAACGACAAACGGGACGCCAGTTCCGGATCCGTGATGCGATATGTTTGGCCCACAGCCAAATTTGCCGGTTCTTTTTCAACGCGAACGAGAAATTGCGGGCTTGCCAGGATTCGGCGAATAGCGATCTCAATGCCGTCTTCAAACGTGCCGCCCTTCCGTCCTTCCTGATAAAAGCCCATTAATGCTTCAAGGTCCTCGGCATTCGCGGGACGCCGGTAGGCGCGGCGCGCAATCGTCGCGAGGATCTGCTTGGCGCAGGGCTCTTCCTGGGCGGCGTTGGCCGGACGGCATGTAAAGACCTTCGTGATGCTGCGTGAGGCGGCGGGACGTTGAGCGGCAAACGGTCCTTGAATCTTCAGAAGACCGACTTCCGGATAGTTCGAGAAGCCGGCGATACGGCTGTTTTCCAGAGTGCTTCGCGCGAAGTGCTTGGCCAGATCGAGACTCGGCCGGTAGTTGGTGGCCAGGAACGTCACTCCGACCGTGTGCGTGCCGGCTTTGACGGGGACGGCGATTTCCAGGCCGCCTCCGGTGTCTCCATCCGCTCCCGGGTTGCCACCTTGAAGATCGTTCCACTCGAAGAGCCGCACGCGTTCGCCATCGATATTCAGCTCGAGCTGCTCGTCTCCGATATAGGGACCGAGAACGAACTCCTTGAGCGAGAATTTATACTCGCCGTCCGCTGGAAAAACGTGGCTCACCACCATGCCCCCGCGCGTGCCGAAAGGTTGGCCCTCGATGTGGTATTCCTGCGAGGTATCGCTCGGGGCGATGTAGGTTCGTTCCGTCGGTGTCTTCCAATAGCCGACGGCGATGCGCGCGATCTTTCCAGCTGCGTTGGCGTAGGATTCCAGCAGCGTCGACGACAAACCTAGCGAGCCGGCAACGTTATCAAAACCCCGGCTCGAGTCATCCGGCGGCAGAAGTGTGGCCGGATCGATCTCGATATCCAAGAGATCACGAATGGCGTTCGCGTACTCGACACGATTCATTCGATGCAGTACGACGGTCCCCGGATTTAGCTTCGCCTTGCGGTCGATCTGTGTTTCCAGCCACTCCGCCAGACCGTTGTAGGTGGGAAGATCCGGCCGCCGCATTCCCGGCGGGGGCATGACGCCGGCGCGAAGCTTGCGGATGACCTTCTCCCAAAATTGCGGATTCTCGGTGACGTGCGTCGACAGATCGAGTTTTTCAAGCGAAAGATTGGCTCGCCTCGTGCGATCGTTATGGCAAGTGACGCAATACTGATCGAGAACCGCCCGCTTGGCTGCCGCCCTCGCCGCGGTATTTTCAGAAGGCCTCTGAGGGCCGGCAGCCTGTCCATAGCCAAGAACCGCAGTCACAAGCACAGCCCAACCCACGAGTAGCTTCCGTATCATCGCTGCTCCGATTAAGACATTAAATCTTCCATGTAATATCCCTCCGAAGGTATTGAAACTTCAAGGAAATTTCCCTTGCTACAACATCATTCGTTGCATCCTTCGAGTCAGAGGAGAATAATTTTAAGTGCAAATTCTCTTCTGGAGATTCACAAGATAGGAGGATCACGTATGTGCGATTATTCCCTTCATGGCATACGGAATCGCCTTGCGGAAGAGGGCGAAACCTTGGTCGTTCACCGGTTCTTTACGGGGTCAAAAGGATTGACCTCGCCTGAGTACCTCAAACCAACCACGCCGGGCAAAGGGTTGCTCGCCGCGGTCAAGAAGTTCTTTGCCGCGCAACGAGAGATTTGTGCGGTATGCGTTCCCGACGGAGCGAAGCTCATGGTTCATGACATTCCGCAGCGGCTTCAGGAGGCCCATTGCTTGAGCGCAGATGAGGCCGTCACCTTCCGCCAGCTTTCTCTGGAGGCTCATACCTACAGAGATGCTGTCGAGTTCAGGAACGGCGTCAGGGTTCGCCTGCAAGAGCTAGAAAACGGCCAACAGATCCAGGTCCTGGCGCTTTCGCCGGAGAAGGCCAAGGTTGAAAGACAGCCGCTACGGGTTCCTGCCTAACTCGTTGCGAGGGTGCTTCATCATGGCCGTGCCTTTCGCGAGTTGAAGCAGTTGGTGAGGACCGCACCGCGCCGGATAAGCAGCTTGGAGACAGCGACCGAAAATGAATCGCGCTTTTTCCGTAAGCGAATCGTTTACGGTGAGAAGGGTGTTCGTCCGATTGCTCTGTACGTTGGCACACACGTAGAGTCCCACCGCCCTGAGGAATACCTTTTGGTCGCGTGGCATGATACATATCGAGCCTTCCAAGCTCTTTCGCGCCGTTAAGGAACGCATCGAGGTCGACGACAAGGAACGAAAACATCTGTGACGAAAACATTCTCGGGTTTCAGATCCCGATGCACGATGCCCTTCTCATGCGCAGCCGCAAGGCCGTGCGCGATCTGAATCCCATACTCAATCGCGTTGCGAACTGGAATGGGCGAGTCCTCCAGCCGCTCGCGAAGCGTCTGGCCATGCAGCAATCCGGAAATGATGTAAGGTAGAACGTGAGCCTAGGTAGAATAAGACGCTCTGCGTGTGGTTGGCAATGTATCGAACCTGGTTGAACCCGACTGTGATTTTTCGTCATACTCATAAGGGCCTTTCGAATTGCTGAAGTTTTTCTCGGATTCGGCTGCAATCCTTGTCAGCCATAAGTCCTAGACGAGGAACTGATCGCACAATGGCGTTTTCAAAAGGCGCAGTTTTCTTCTTGCTCGCCTTCCTTTCCGGCACGCTCGTAATTGAGGAGGGCGAGTGTCAACCGGTTTCTGCGATAGCCATCAGCGAGGGATCGCCGGTTCGGACTTTTATTCTGAACAATGCCGGCACGGTGGCTTTCGCCACGGGGCAAAACCCCAGGTCGGCAGACCGAATCGGGATCGCCGATTCCAATCGGTCTCTCAAAATCGCCTCAGCCGGTGACGCGGTTCCTGATTTGGCGAACAAGGTTTTTATCAGTTTTCGAAGAAGGTGATATTGCATTCGGTGCGTCATTCGGACCCTTTCCTTCGGGGGGTGAAGGACTATTCCTGCGCCGTAAAGATGGAACGGTGGTTCGAATTCTTGCGGTGGAGGATCCGACACCAGCGGGGGGAACGTTTAATGTTCGGTACTTCGAAATCACTTTTTTCGGCGGACTAGGAAATTTCGTTTACGCTCTGCGCGGCTGCCGGCCGAAAATCGATAAATCCGGCAATGTCCTTTTCGCGCTTCCGATCAAAGACAGCCCGGTTTCGGGTGCGCTCTTTCTCTATACGCCCGACGGTATAAAGACAGTCGTTGCCAACGGTGATCCGGCCCCGCTGGAGACGAATGCCAATCTCGCCTTTTTCCAGTCATTGAACGCAACGCAGCCGCCCGTGGCGAGATTCCTGCGCTATACGATAAACGATGCCGGCACAATCGCCTTTACATCCCAGCTAAGTACGGGGCCGTTGGCATTGTTCCAGATTAAGGATGGCAAAATCAGAGAACTGGCAGCCGTGGCGAATGCGGCTCCGGCTGAGGACGGCATATTTGCCGGGGATTACCCGGTGCTCTTACAAAATCCCCGCGGCGATATCGCTTTTCAATCCGGTCTTTGCTGCAAGCGATTTCCCGAAGGAATCTTCCTTTCTCCGGCGCCTGGTTTAGTCGCAAACGGCGGTTTCGAATTGCCCGGCGACAACGGGTTACCTGCGGGTTGGCAGATCGTGTGGCACGAGTCAGGAACGGGCGACGCGTTTCGCTACGACAGTGGTGGCACGGATGCGATGAAGGGAACGAGCGTCTTGCGCTTGCATATCGATGCCGGCGGCGCTTCGACTTTCGTTCTCTCGGATGAGATGCCGGTGTTGCCCACAACGAGCTATGTCGTCAACGGCTGGATGCGGTACAGCCTGAGATCGGAGGAAGATTCCGTGTTTTTCTCCGTCATCCAATTTGACGCCGCCGGGAACGTTGTTGGCTTCGATGAAGTGCGCGGCGTCAAAGGCGACAATTACTGGCAGTGGATTCCCAAACGTGTCCTGATTCGTACTAGCCCCGCAGCGAGTAGTATCAGAGTCCGTGTCGGTCTGGTCTCCACAACTGAATCCTATCTTGACGTAGATGACGTCCGTTAACGCTTCTCCGAGTCGCTTTTGAAAACCCCATAACCCCATCACCCGGCATTCGTCGACGGATTCAGTTCAAGGGGGACTTTGCCGCGCCTAAAAACTCTCGGCTGTGGCTCACGAGACTTGGCGGCACGCAGTTTGACCTTTCGCCAGACGGCAAGCGCGTTGCAGTTGTGATGCCGGCCGGCGTCTATCTCATCACCGCCAAGCTCGGCGAGGGCGGAATGGGTGGCGATCAAGATCCTGTTCGATGAGTTCTCGCGTGAAGCGGATCGCGTCAGCCGCTTCCAGCGTGATGCTGAAGTTCTCGCTTGGCTCAACCACCCTCATATCGCTGTGATTTACGATCTGCAAGAGGCGCCGCGATCCGGTCCGGTTTCGACGAGTCTCGTTTGCATGACCTTGCGATTATTCAATACGTCTGGTGGATACACACGGAGGACATGACACCTTTGGTGAATACCCCTTGAACGTGAACTTATAGGCCCCAGCGCCCCCACTATGTCCGTCGGCTCCACTGAGTTCGGCTTGGACCGCGTAAACGTTGCCTTTGTGATCAACCGCAATCAAGTGGCCCGGGGGGTCCCCTTGCGGCGAACCGATGTTGAATGATCCAAGAACCTCGAGGGTCTTGCGATTAAGTATGTAGATGTCCGGGGACCCGGCGACATAGAGGAACCTCTGTGCCGCATCCGGGGAGAACGCCACAGATCTTGCCTGAAGCGGATACTTGCTATCGAGGCCAACGAACTGCTCCTCGATAAATTTGCCATCGGGCGTAAAAACCTGCACTCGCTTGTTTCCACGATCCGCGACATATACCAATCCGTCGTTGGAAATATTCACATCATGCACAGGCGATCCAAACTGCTGCAGAACTTCAGAGACCGCTACCCAGGGGTTTCTCGCAGGCTCGGAGCGTGGCGGACGCGCGTCGATATCGAGTGGCTTGTGGCCATACGCACCCCACATGCGCTTGAACTGTCCCGTGTCTGCGTCATACACCATGATGCGGCTGTTGCCGTATCCGTCGCTGACGAATAGTTCGTTCGTTTTGGGGTAAACATAAAGCCTGGTGGCTCCTTTGAGGACTTGCGTTGCGTTGCTTCCGGTCTGGCCGCTCTTGCCAATGGCCATGACAAATTTGCCTTCCTTCGTGAACTTGAGAATTTGATTGTCATTCGGAAGATTCGCGGGGTTGTTTGATTTTCCGTCGGCGTTCCCGAGGATCCAGACGAAGCCCTTGTAGTCTATGTGGATGCCGTGTTCGTTTGAAGGCCATTGATATCCAGGTCCGCTTTCCCCACCCCACGCCTGGATGAAGTTACCGTCCGTGTCGAACTCCATGACGGGCGGCGCCGGAACCGAGACCAAGTCAGGCGGCGTCGACCGGGGGTGCGCAAGAGTGTGGGGGCGGCTAAGTATCCAAATGTGATCCTGAGCGTCGACCGCGACGTCGGACCCAAAACCCATTCGCCACTTCGATGGGACTTTCGGGAAGTTGGGATCTCTCTCAAAGAGCGGCAATCCACCTTCCCCAAAATGAGGCGCCTGCGTCGACGCTGCTTGTCCCAAGGCGGGGCGGATTGACCGCGGGATTAACGACAACAAAATAATCACCGCGATAATGAAAGCGATCAAGCCTTTCTTGCTCATGGGTTCTCCTAGCAATCTTGGAAACGTACAGTGAAAACGGGATTTTCTTTCTTGACCATCTTTGAAAAACCGCTCACTGCGCGATAACTTTGAACCTCGTTAATCTCCGGCCTTCGTCCTCGGCCACATAAACGTTGCCTTTGGAATCCACAGCCGCGCGAATTGCATCGAAGATCTGACCGTCGAAGAAAAGCCCTCGGCCGTGACCGAGAGTCCAGAGAAGCTTCCCTGTCTCACGATCGAGGACATCAACTTCCCTTTGGTTCTGGTTCACGACGTACATGAGTCGCTGATTCGGGTCGCGAGAAAATTCGACCGAGACTGCTGAGGTGCCCTCACCAATCTTTTGTATCAGAGTGCAAGGGGGGAAGGTCCGCCACAATGTCATGCAATATTTTCGCAAGTCCTCATTTTGCGAAGAGGCCGCTTTCCACGGGATACCGATGTTCTTCTTAAAATTACCCATCTTATCGAACACTTGTATGCGGTTCATATGCCGGTCACATACATAAACCATCCCGTCGTTGCCCAACCTAAGGCAGTGCAGAACGTGTTCGGCCGCTTGTTCGGTTTCCGTACGGTACAGTTGCCACTGGCGCAGAAATTTTCCTTCTTTATCCAACACCGCGATTCGATGGTTACCACCCCCGTGACCGTCGGCAACGTAAACATCGCCGTTTAAGGGATCGACATCGATAGCTGAGGGACCGTTGAATTGCGGTGTCTTTGAATTCAGTGGCTTCCCCTTGCTTGTGCCATCGGAAGAATCGAATACACCCGATTTTCCAATCTGCAGCAGCAACTTCTTTCCGTCGTGCGTCCACTTTTGGGCAAAGCCGGATCGGGCACCAACAATCCAAATGTTGCCTTCCTTGTCAAAATTACAGTCGTGGAGGTACTGTCCAAGAACATTTGCATCGCCCCACGAATTGACTAAATTACCCCTAGGATCGAATTCCATCACCGGAGGAGCCGCCATCATTTCGTCTCTTCGATCTCTCGCCGTCAACGTCGACAGCCCTTCCTGGCGGTGCAGGATGAATAAATGGTCCTGAGCATCGATGCATGACCCGCCGAGGGGCCCGACTACCCATTTGGCCGGAATCTTTCGGCACGGCGCCTTCCGCCTGCACTGCAAGTGGGCACAATATTGCGGATACCGTCGCCAACATGATGGCCGTCGCAACGATGAGGCAATAGCTGATTTTTGTGTTCATATTCGACCTCGCTTTGCATTCGATCCCAACGCCAGATTCTCGTACCAAACGATCTTCGGAAGGTAGGAATATTCAGGCAATGCCAGTAATCTGTGAAGGGGGATGTGGCTCGACGACCTGAATTTTGGCTTGATCGAAAGACCGCCACGCCTTGGTGATCCTCGCCGTCGATCTGAGCCCACCCTATCGACTTTCGTGTAGGCTGAGCAGGTCTCGCACAAGTACGCCGGAATAACTTAAGGAAGAACTTCTAATGAGTAAATACGTGCCGCCTATCGAGCAACTCGTTACCGAAATAGTTGTCACAGATATAAAGCGGTCTACCGAGTTCTACTGCCGTTTGGGGTTCGAACTTCTCCGAGACGGCGGTGACTTCGTGGAACTGACCTGGGAAGACCATCGTCTCTTTCTGGCCGAGCTCTCAGCGTTTCCGCAGATCGGGGAGATTTGATTTCCCGGCGCCTCCGAAGTTTCCGCTCGCGAATATTCGCGTCATGGTTCCCAGCTGTACATATGTAGTTTCAAGATTTGCATTTTTGAGCCCGTTAATGCGGTCTCATCTGCGACAACGGCGAACGCCGCACTACGTCACATATAGTCAGCTCAGTAATTCGTTGTAACTAAGCGTGTTAGTCCATTTCGACTAATCCGAAGTTCCCGGGAACTTCGGACTAATACATAAGATCGCTATGACGCGGCACATCCAGAGTGTTAACAGATTGTTCACGAAGTTTCTCCGACAGGATGTCCGAATCGACAACACGCATGTGACAGGCGCGTATGACTGTTGAATAGTTTCTTTTCGCGAGAAACGGCTTCCACCAAGGTTTTGGGGATGATGACCGCCGCGCAAAGGAAGCCGAAGCACAGAATAGCTCGTTTCCGTGATTTTGGCGGTTATGAAGAACAACGCACGTATTGCGAAAGTCGGATTTGCACCTCGTCTAGCTCCACAGCCCGCATCAGAATCGCCTGCTTACGATTGGGTTCGTCCTGAAGTACGAGGCAAGTTTCTATGGATCGGTGAGAAGAAGTTTTATGTGCGAGGTGTGACGTACGGACCTTTCGAACCGGACAGCTCCGGTGATACGTATCCTGCGCCGGCGAAGGTTAAGCAAGACTTCAGTCTCATGTCGGCGCATGGCATAAATGCCATCCGAACCTACAACGCTCCTCCCCGATGGCTGCTGGACCTTGCGCAGGAGCATGGACTGCGTGTGCTCGTGGGACTGCAAGGAGAGCGGCACTTCGCCTTTCTCGACGATTCCAAGGCGGTCTCGAATATCAAGAACCAGATAGTGACTGGCACGCGTCGAGCGGCGGGTCATCCGGCAGTTCTGTGCTACACGGTCGCCAACGAGATTCCGGCGCACATTGTGCGATGGTACGGAGCACGCCGCATCGAGCGATTCATACGAGATCTATACGGCATCGCGAGGAATGAAGACCCTGAAAGCCTGTTTACGTACGCGAATTATCCCACGACCGAGTACCTGGATCTCCCGTTTTTGGATCTCCTGTGCTTCAACGTTTTTCTCGAGTCGCAGCCCCGTTTTGAAGCGTACCTTGTCCGGTTGCAGAATCTGGCGGGTGACCGTCCCCTGATCATGTCTGAAATCGGTCTGGATAGCCGCCGGAATGGCGAACTGCTTCAGGTCCAAACGCTTAATTGGCAGATAGGAACATCATTTGCGATGGGTGCTGCCGGTGTCTTCGTCTTTTCCTGGACGGATGAGTGGCATAACCGCGGCGATCACGTTCAAGACTGGGATTTCGGAGTCACCAACCGTGACCGGGCAGCGAAGCCAGCCCTCAAGGTCGTCAGCAACGCGTTTGCGGACATACCGTTCTCCTTCCGCGGCGCTTGGCCGCGCGTTTCCGTGGTGGTCTGCTCGTTCAACGGAAGCCGCACGATCCGCCAGTGTCTCCAAGGTCTCGAAGAAGTTCGTTATCCAAATTTCGAGGTCATTGTTATCGATGATGGGTCGACGGATGGAACAGGAAAAATCGCTCGCGAGTACGACGTACGCGTCATCCACACACCAAATCGCGGCTTGAGCTCTGCCCGCAATACTGGACTGGCGACCGCAACGGGAGAAATCATTGCGTATCTCGACGACGACGCTTGTCCCGATCCGGATTGGCTCAGTTATCTGGTAGACACGTTTCAAAAGATGAATTGTGCCGGCGTCGGAGGTCCGAACATTCCGTTTCTTGATGATGGAAATGTTGCGGCCTGCATCGGCCTTACACTAGGGCGGCCCACTCACGTCCTTCTTTCAGACCGGGAGGCGGAACACATTCCCGGCTGCAATATGGCATTTCGAAGAGACAGGCTCCAGGCCATCGGCGGATTTGACACGCAATTCCGAGTCGCCGGTGACGACGTGGATGTCTGCTGGCGCCTCCAAAATTCCGGTGGAAAGCTGGGTTTCAGTCCAGCTGCGATGGTTTGGCATCATTGCCGCAAAACTGTGCGTGCATTTTGGAAGCAACAGGTCGGCTACGGCAAAGCGGAAGCGATGCTGGAAAGAAAATGGCCGGAAAAATACGATTCTGCCCGCCGCATCGCTTGGGGAGGACGAGTTTACAGCGATGGACTGCTGCGCCCCGTCTCCTGGAGGCGCGGCCGGATTTATCACGGGATATGGGGCACGGCCGGCTACACCCGCCTTTATCATCCGCCCCTTGGTTTGCTGGATTCGCTGCCGTCCGCACCGGAATGGCTTCTGGCGAATTTCGTCCTCGTAGGACTCTCGCTCCTGGCCTTCTTGTGGCACCGGCTGCTGCCTGCCCTGCCATTGACATTTGTCTCCGTGGGTTCCGGTCTAATCGCGGGTAGTGCGCGCGCATCTCGCGCCCGTTTTCCCAATGGGGTACGCAGCCGGTTGGGACGGTTCCGTCTGCAATGCCTTACTGCTTTCTTATACGTGCAAGCGCCACTGGCGCGGGTGTGGGGACGGCTGGGTTATGAAATCGGTATATCCCGTATCCACAGCAAGACGGGGTTGAGCGTGCCATTGTCCCGCCGATTCCGGCTTTGGACTGAGGAAAGACAGGAGGCGGTGGAATGGCTCCGAGCCATCGACGCCGCGGTTCGCGCTCACGGCATCGTGGTCCGGCGAGGTGGTGATTACGACGACTGGGATTTGGAAGTATGCGGCAATGTTTTCGGAAACACGCGCATTCGCCTCGTTAATGAAGAGTACGGCGCTCGCAAGCAAATGGTGCGGGTTCACGCTTCCCCCAGGTTTGCCGTACTACCAATTATATTGACCGGCACGCTTGTCTTGTTGTCTGCCCTGGCGGCCTCCGATCACGCCTGGATTGCCTCGGCGGCACTGGGCGCCTTCTCGATGGCACTCGCAGGGCTCGCTTACCAAAGCCTCGCGGTGGTAACGGGCGCCGTGTCGCGCTCACTGAAGCTACTCGGATTTCGGGAATCGTGATGTGGAAATGTCTCGCCGCCGGTGGAATAGCCACAAATAGGCGCAAGAGTCACATAAGATTCATTTGTGTTTTTTGTGCCTCTTTGTGGCTAAAAAATTCCGCCCGTAAAGCTGTTTCCGCTCTTTGTTTGTGCCTGTGTCTCTTTGTGTTTCGGCCGCTTCTCGCACAGAGTATTCCCGTTGCAGGCAATGGCGCGTTGATGTCACGCGAGCGAAAGAGATTCAACCCGCGCATAAACGTGTATTCGACGGAAACCGAGGTACGATCCCGAAGCTCTTGCTCA
>WNGG01003849.1_pt1 | contig 16891 bp, 13 predicted proteins | sample 5400661 | NCBI WGS metagenome assembly WNGG01 (sample SAMN13153372, study PRJNA577476) | soil metagenome | isolation source: 100 cm soil or saprolite under Garry oak tree replicate 1 | place: USA:California | collected 2016-06-15 | reverse complement strand
TGAATCGAGAGATGGAGGAACTCGGGCAGTTTCTTTCTCGGACCCCCGCCACAATGAATTCAGGAGGCCGCTGGGTGGTGTTGAGTTACCACTCGCGGGAAGACCGCCTGGTGAAGCATGCGTTTCAAGAGGGAGAGCGGGCAGGAACGCTCCGCGTGCTGACGAAACACGTGATCCAGCCCAGTGAGCGGGAGATAACGGGCAACCCGCGTTCGCGAAGCGCGAAGCTGCGGTGTGCGGAAAGAACGCCGGCTGCGTAACAGCCGACAAGGTAATGCTATGGCGCGAAAGAAAAAAGCACGAGCAATGACGGAGTTTCATACCGTGAAGCGGATCGACAATTCGCGCATCGTGCGCCACGTCGAGCCGGCAAGGATGCGCAAGATGTTCCGCATGGCCGCGCTGGGTGGTATCGTCGCGGCGTTTTTCATGCTGTACATTTACCAGCATTTCCGCTGCATCGATCTGAGTTTTCAGCTCGAGGACGTGAAAGCCAAACAATCCGAGGCGGCTTCGCTGAACTCGTCCTTGAAGCTGGAGATCGCCAGCTTGCGTAATCCCATGCGCATCGACGTCATTGCACGGCGCCAACTGGGATTGACCGAACCGCTGCCGACGCAGGTGCAGGAATACGACGCTCCCGCGGGCGCCGAGCTAGCCGCAGCGCGATACATTCACCTGGGCCGTGCGCGCTAGGCGTTTGCCGTGGCTGTCCATCGCCAGAGAGTTGGCTGTCAAAAGCAGGAACTTCCAGGCGGAGTGCTTTTCGATCTGAACTTGCCATGCAGGAAAACCGTGCCCACGCCTCCATAGGTGGCCGCAGAGCGGTCAATTTGAATGGTGACCATAAAATGGTCAGCCGCTTGCTGATCGTTGCCGGCGCGGGCTTGTTTTGCATGACCGCGGTTTTTGGGCGCCTCGGTTACCTCCAACTTTACCGTCACCGAGAATACTTGACCCGTGCGCAGCGCCAGCAACAGCGCGTAATCGAGATCACGCCGAAGCGTGGCGCGATCTACGACCGCAACATGCATCCGCTGGCCATGAGCATCCCCGTGGATTCGGCGTTCGCGGTTCCTTCTGAGCTTGCCGACGAGCAACTGGCGGTGCGGCTGCTGTCCGGAGTGCTGGGTATTCCGCGAGAGGCTTTGGAAACGCGGCTGGAATCGTCACGATCCTTCGTCTGGATTGCCCGCAAACTGCCGCCAGACAAGAAGGAAGCCGTCGAGGCGCTAAATCTGAAGGGTGTCTATTTCCAAAAGGAGAACCAGCGCATCTATCCGAAGCGTGATCTCGCTTCCCATGTGCTGGGCTTCGTGGATCTCGATGAAAAGGGTTTGGGCGGGATTGAATACGAATTGGACGGCCAGATCCGGGGCAAGAGCGAAAAAATCATCGTGATGGCGGATGCGCGACAGCGCTGGTTCGACGGCGGGGAGGCACAACGCGAGCGCGGCGCAAATGTAGTTCTCACGCTCGACGAAAAAGTTCAGTACATCGCGGAGCGCGAACTGGGTACAGCCATTGCCAAGACGCATGCCATCGCCGGCACGGCAATGGTGATGAACCCGAACAACGGAGAAATCCTCGCGTTGGCCAACTGGCCAAAGTTTAATCCCAACGCGGCGAGCGAAGTGCCAAGTGAAGCGCGCATGAACCGCGCGGTGAGCGCGCTTTATGAGCCGGGATCCACCTTCAAACTAATAACGCTGGCCGCCGCATTCGATCAGGGGATTACCCGACCGGCGGAGGTCTTTGATTGCGAAAACGGAGCAGTCTACGTGGCCGGGCATCGGATCCGCGACCATAAACCGTTCGGCTTGCTGAGTGTCTCGGACATTCTGGCGAAATCGAGCGACGTGGGGGCCATCAAGATTGCACTGCGGTTGGGAGCGCCGAAATTTTACGATTACATCCGGGCCTTCGGTTTTGGGCAGCCCACCGGAGTCGATATGCCGGGAGAAAGCCGCGGTATCTTGCGGAAACTCGAGAACTGGTCGGCGATTTCGATTGGGTCGATCTCCATGGGGCAGGAGGTCGGCGTCACGCCGATTCAACTGATCAGTGCCGTCTCCGCGATTGCCAATGGCGGAATGCTTTGCAAGCCGCATGTTGTTGCTCAGTTGACGCGGGGAGATCAGGCGTTGCCGGCGGTGGGCCTGCTGGCGCCCGCTGAGCCCAGAAAAGTAATCCGGCCGGAAACCGCGGCGACCCTGCGGAGGCTCATGGAAGGGGTCGTACTGAACGGCACGGGAAAGCTTGCGCATCTCGATGGCTGGACGGCCGCTGGCAAGACAGGTTCGGCGCAGAAAATCGATCCGGCCACAGGCCGATATTCGAGGACGCAACTCATTGCTTCTTTCACCGGTTTCGCCCCGATCAGCAACCCCGCGGTGACGATCCTGGTTTCTCTCGATTCGCCGGTCGGGCAGCATGAGGGCGGACAAGTGGCCGCGCCGGTTTTCAAGCGCATCGCGGAACAGGTTCTGCCGTACCTTGACGTGCCACGAGATGTGCCGGTCGGTCCCCGGCTCATTCAGGCTTCGTACAAGAAGGCTGACGCCGCGGACAGTACCGCCCTGGAAGACTTCACGCCGGCAGATTTCTCGGAACAGCCTGACCAACCTCCCGCGGGGTTCACCGCAACAAATTCTAAAGAGGGTGTGAGCACCACCCCTTCCGTGACGGTAGCGATTGACGAGGCGGGCGATATTCAAGTGCCGGACCTGTCCGGCAAAACGATGCGCGAAGTAACGGAGATATGCTTGCGATTGGGGCTGGACCCCGTTCTCATTGGTAGCCGTCTTGCTACGAATCAAGCACCGGCGGCGGGCGCGAAAGTTAGGCGCGGTGTAAAGATCACCGTGCAGTTCGGGACACCGGGGCCAAAGATTGCAAAGCCGCTCCAGAGAGCAAGGCACTAGGATGAGAATTGCATTGAGTCCAGAAGAACGAGTACAGGACGCCGCCACGAACCAAGCTGACCGCCAACGAAAACAGTCTGCCCAGGGAACCCCCGCGGATTATCGAAAAAAGCTGACCGAAGTGTTTCAGGGCGTGGGAGCAACCCTACCTGCGGGCACGAGTGGTCTGGAAATTCGCCAGGTGGTTTGCGATTCACGAAAAGTGCGGCCCGGAAGCCTGTTTTTTGCTCTGCACGGAGCTAAGGCGGACGGAAACGCGTTCATTCAGGACGCTATCAAGCGAGGTGCGGCCGCCATTGCGAGCGAAGAGCAAGCCCCCAGCGCGCTTCCGGCGGGTGTGGTTTGGATTCGGGTTCGAGAAGCGCGTAAGGCTCTGGCCGTCGCGGCCGCTAATTTCTTCGGGCACCCCGCGAACACGCTGCAACTTGTCGCGGTGACCGGCACGAACGGAAAAACCACCACTACTTCAGTGATCGATGTGATCGTCAAGTCATCCGGTGCAAAGACTGGCTTGTTCGGCACGATTGCTTACCACACCCCGCTCGGCGATTATCCTGCGCCAAACACCACACCGGAGTCCGTGGACTTGCAGGGGTTTCTTGCGGAGACTCGGGATGCCGGCGGGAAGTATGCGGTCCTGGAAGCCAGTTCTCATTCGCTGGCGATGGACCGGCTCTGGGGCTGCCATTTTCAAGCCGCGGTCTTCAGCAACCTGACTCGCGAGCACATGGATTATCACAAAACGTTTGAGGATTATTTCTCCGCCAAGAAGCGGCTCTTCGAAGGTACGGGGGCTGGGGCGCCGGAAGTTGCGGTCCTGAACACTGACGATGAGTTCGGGAAGCGGCTGGTCGGGCTGGCCAAGAAAACGGTCACATACGGACTGGAATCAGACGCGGACATCACCACGAAGAAATTCCAGCTGACGTTCGATGGTTTGACGTTCACCGCGCACACGCCGAACGGAAAGGTGCACGTAGTTTCACCGCTGGTTGGAAAAATCAATGTCTACAATCTTCTGGCGGCGATTGGAGCGGGGCAGGCGCTTGGTCTCTCGAATGAGGCTATTGAAAGTGGCATCCAAAATCTGGAAAGCGTTTCGGGGCGTTTCCAGCGAATCGATCTTGGACAACCCTTCCTTGTGATTGTCGATTACGCGCACACCGACGATGCACTGGAAAACCTAATTCGCACGGCGCGCGAGCTAAATCCCAAAGCGCGGATCATCACGCTCTTCGGATGCGGCGGCGAAAAAGACCGCACCAAGCGGCCGGTGATGGGAGAAGTGACTGGCAGGTTGAGCGACCTGACGATTCTTTCGAGCGACAACCCGCGCAGCGAAGATCCCCTGAAAATCATCAGCGACATCATCGTGGGACTGCAGAAAACCGCCGGCAAATATCTGATCGAGCCTGACCGGGAAAAGGCCATCGGCACAGCCATGGATGAAGCCCGCAGCGGAGACATCGTCTTGCTCGCCGGAAAGGGCCACGAAAACTATCAGATTCTTGTCGATAGAACTCTCGAGTTCGACGATCGAGAAATGGCACGACGCGCTTTGCGTGAACGCGGGTTCGAAGGGCCGCGAAACCAGGTGAATGGCGGCCAGTTGAAAGGCGAGCCGCGAGGCGGCTCAGGGTTTGGCACCTAGCGCGCTTGTCTCTGAACTGTGACGAGGGCGCTCAGTCCCCGGATGCTCGGGGCGGGCCAATTGCGGACCTCTCGAAAGGAGGAGCCCTCAAACGTTGAGAACACACCGAACTTTGGGATACTGGAGTAAGACAAATCCTTTGAGGAACTTATGCGGTGGACGATTGCACAGGTGGCTGGCGCGCTGGGTACTCGGCCGGGGAAGGAACTCGACCCCATGGCCCGGGTGGCCGGCGTGTCGATTGATTCTCGCACGATTCGTGCCGGAGAACTGTTCATCGCCATCCACGGACCGAGTCACGATGGACACGACCATGTGGCCAGCGCTCTGGAACGTGGAGCAATCGCGGCCGTGGTGGCGGAGGCGCAGCTTCCACGATATGCGGGCCAGGTCGGCGGCCGATGTATTGCGGTGGCCGACACTTTCGAGGCGCTCAAGCAACTTGCGCGCGCAGTGCGCGAATCCTGGGGCGGGAAAATTGCCGGCGTCACGGGTTCTGTCGGCAAGACCACCACGAAAGAGATCCTGGCGGCACTGCTGGGCGCGAAGCTGCGGGTCTTGAAATCGGAAGGAAATTTTAATAACGAGTACGGTCTGCCGTTGACACTTTTTCGGCTGGAAGAAACGCATCAGGCCGCAGTGCTGGAGATGGGTATGTCGCGCGGCGGAGAGCTTGCGCGGCTGGCGGCGATTGCGCGGCCCGATGTTGGCGTGGTGACGCGCGTTTCGCCCGCGCACCTGGAATTCTTTGCCTCGGTGGATGAAATTGCGCTCGCGAAACGCGAGCTGATCGAAGGACTGAATGGACACGAATCGACCGCGGTGCTCAACGCGGACGATCCTCGCGTTGCCGCGTTCGGAGCATTCGCGCCCGGTCGCGTGTTGACTTATGGCATCGAGAAGCAGGCCTTTTTTATGGCCCAGGAAATTGAAGACCGTGGAGCGCTGGGATCGGCGTTTGACTATGTGAGTCCGGAAGGGCGCGTGCGGTTGGAGCTGAACGTACCCGGACGTCACGCGATTGCCAATGCGCTGGCGGCTCTGGCGGCGGCAAGCGTCTGGGACATCGGCGCGGCGGAAGCGCAAAGCGTGTTTCGGTCGCTGCGCGCGCCCGCGATGCGCGGAGAACTGTTGCGATTCTCGAATGGAGCGGCGCTGATCAACGACAGCTACAACTCGAGTCCCGCAGCGCTGCAAGCCATGATGGAATTACTGGCGGCGACGCCGAATTTCCACCGCCGCATCCTCGCTGCCGGCGAGATGCGCGAGCTCGGCACGGCTTCGCAGGAATTGCATCGCCAAGCAGGGCAGTTTGCCGCGAAGACCGGGAAAATTGATTGGATCATTGGCGTCACCGGTAATGCGGAGCAGATTGTGGAGGGCGCTTTGGCAGCGGGACTTCCCCGCGCGCGCGCAACATTTTTCGCCACGCCCAAGGAAGCCGCCGAGTTTCTGGCGAACTTCATCGTGTCCGGCGATCTCCTGCTCGTAAAAGGATCGCGTGGCGTGAAGATGGAGCAAATTGTGGAATCGCTGATCGCTCGGCACGCGGCGCCTGGGGAAATCACGAGCCAGGAGGTACGGCACTGAGATGCTTTACTACCTCCTTTACCATACGCTTCAGCATTACTTCAGCCCACTGAATGTTTTTCGTTATATCACCGTGCGCACGGTGTACGCCAGCCTCACGGCCATGTTTCTGGCGCTGGTCTTTGGCCCATCGCTGATCCGCCGCCTCCGCGAATTGCAGATCGGCCAGTTCATCAGGGAAGAAGGTCCACAGGGGCACAAGAAAAAGGCGGGCACTCCAACGATGGGTGGCGTACTGATTATTGTCTCTACCGCCGTGCCGACGCTGCTCTGGGCCGATCTCACAAATCCGTTCATCCTGCTATCGCTATTTGCCCTGGTCGGTTTCGCGGCCATCGGCTTTATCGACGACTATGCGAAAGTCTCCAAGCAGCGCAATCTGGGGCTCACCGCGAAAAAGAAGATCTATTTCCAGGTGTTCGTCAGTCTTGCTGTGGGTGTTTCTCTCCTCGCTCTGACCACCCACAGTGCTTACTCCACGCAACTGATGATCCCGTTTCTGAAGCGCGTTCGCCCCGATCTCGTCATACACTCGCTCATCAATTCACGGCATTTCTGGCCCCTCGCTTTTGTTCCGTTTCTTGTATTTGTTGGCGTCGTGATTGTCGGCTCTTCGAACGCGGTCAACCTGACTGACGGGCTAGATGGGCTCGCCATCGGCTGCACGGTCATTGCCGCCGGCGCCCTAACGGTGCTGACCTACGTCAGCAGCAACTCCCGCTGGGCAATTTACCTCGACATTCAATACATCCCGAAGGTCGGCGAGCTCACGGTATTCTGCGGCGCACTCGTTGGCGCGTCGCTCGGCTTTCTCTGGTACAACGCGCATCCCGCGGAAATTTTCATGGGAGATGTGGGTTCGCTTTCGCTCGGTGGGACTCTCGGCGTGGTTGCGGTCATCATCAAGCAGGAAATTCTCCTGTTTTTTGTTGGCGGCATATTTGTGCTGGAAGCCGTCTCCGTGATTTTGCAGGTAGGCTCGTTCAAGCTGCGCGGCAAGCGCATCTTCCGCATGGCGCCCATCCATCACCATTTTGAACTGCTCGGTTGGAGCGAATCCAAAGTGATCGTGCGGTTCTGGATCGCTGCGCTGGTGTTTGCGCTGTTTGCGCTGACGACGTTGAAGTTGAGGTAGTCGAACATTTTGAAAGCGGTTTTTGCGGAAAAAATGGCGAGTCCGTTCGAATTGCGGGGCAAGCGCGTGCTGGTCGTGGGACTGGCCAGGACCGGTGTGGCCACCGCGCTATTTTGCGCGGCGCGGGGCGCGAACGTGACGGCAACGGATGCGCGGTCGGAAAACGAAGTTGGCGAAGCGCTCGTTTCGCTCCGTGCCGCTGGCGTAAGCCTGGAGCTAGGCGGCCATCTGGAAAAATCATTTCTCGAGCAGGACTTGATTATTCCGAGTCCCGGCGTGCCTGCTGATGTTCATTTGTTGCAGGCCGCGCGGACTAAGGGTGTCACCATTTGGAGCGAAGTGGAGCTCGCGGGCCGTTTCCTGCACGGACGCTTGATTGGCATCACCGGCTCGAACGGAAAGACCACGACAACGTCCTTGATCGAACACATTTTGAGGAGCGCCGGTTTTTCCACGATTCTTGCGGGAAATATCGGCACTCCCCTGATTTCGCGCGTGGAGCAAACCAGCGGCAACACCATCACCGTCGTTGAGTTGAGCAGCTTTCAACTGGAGTTGATTGAAACCTTTCGGCCCAACATCAGCGTGTTTCTGAATCTCACGGCCGACCATCTGGACCGGCATCACACGTTCGAAGCCTACGGCCGCGCCAAAGCGCGCATCTTTGAGAATCAGACGGAGGCAGACAGCGCGGTCTTGAACGCGGATGATCCGGCGACCACGCCTCTCGTCCCGGCCAAGCCGCACGTGTATTGGTTCAGCCGGAAGCAGCGTGTAGCCCAAGGTGCGTTCGTGCGGGAAAACGAAATTGTTTTTCGCGATGATGGCAAAGAAGGAACAGTATTGAACCTCCGCGACATTCCTCTCGCTGGCGCGCACAACGTTGAAAACGTTCTGGCGGCCGTGGTGGCAACGCGTCTCGCGGGGGCCGCGCCTGCGGCGATCGCGAAAGGCGTGCGCTCCTTCGCCGGCGTCGAGCATCGCCTCGAGTTTGTCGCGGAGATCGGCGGTGTGCGCTATTACAACGATTCGAAAGCCACCAACGTCGATGCCACCTTGAAGGCCCTGGACTCTTTTCCCGGGCGGATTTTGATCGTTCTCGGCGGCAAAGACAAAGGCAGTGATTACACCATTCTTCAGAAGCCATTGCGGGAGAAAGCCATTCTTGCGCTGCTGATCGGCACTGCAGCGGAAAAAATTGAAAGACAGATCACCGGAAGCGTAGCCATCGAGCGCGCCGGCTCGCTGGAACGCGCCGTGGAAATCGCTTCTCACGCCACGCGCCCCGGCGACGTTGTGCTTCTCGCGCCCGCTTGCGCCAGCTTCGACCAGTTTCAGAACTACGAACACCGTGGCCGCGTCTTCAAAGAGTTGGTGCATCAATTGGAGCGGCAAGCGGCCAGTACCACTTCGGGGAGAGGATAAAACAAACGTGCCCAGACGACTGGAAACCGACCGCTGGCTCTTCGGAGTGACCCTGGTGTTGTGTCTGCTCGGTGCCGTAATGATTTTCAGCGCTTCGGCCGTCACCGCGCAACAACAGTTCGGCCACTCCTACCTGTTCCTCGCCCGCCAGACTGCGTGGCTGGTGATTGGCCTCTTCGGTATGTTCGCGCTCATGCGCACGGATTACCGCAAGCTGCGCGAACCGGCAGTTGTTTACCCCGTTGTTTGTGCGGTTTTGCTGATGCTCGTGGGAACTCTGTTCCTCGACAAGTCGCATGCCACTCACCGCTGGATCAAGCTCGGCCCGGCAAACATCCAGCCTTCCGAACTGGCAAAGCTTGCCGTGATCCTATATCTCGCGTGGTTCCTCGGCCTCAAGCGCCGCGGCAAAATATACATGGAGTTTTGCAAAGAAGATTTTCTGCAAACCATTCTCCCCGCAGCCGGGCCCATCTTGATTTGTGTGGTGCTCATCCTGCTGCAGCCAGACCTCGGCACATCGGTAGACATTGTTCTTATCGCCACTGCCGTTCTGTACGTCGCGGGCCTTTCCTGGAAGTGGTTAGCGGTTGGAACGGCGGCAGCTGTGCCAGCGCTGTATTTCCTCATCACGCATGTTTCCTACCGCCAGGCGCGCCTGCTGGCGTTTCTCGATCCGGCCTCCGATCCGCAAGGCGCCGGATTTCAGTTGTTGCAATCGCTCATCGCCGTGGGTTCCGGCGGATTTACCGGCGTGGGGTTGATGGAGAGCAAGCAAAAGCTTTTTTATCTGCCGGAAGCGCACACAGATTTTATTTACGCGGTGATCTGCGAAGAACTCGGCTTTATCGGCGCCATGGTTGTGCTCGCGCTTTTCGTTGTTTACGGCTGGCGAGGGATGCGCGCCGCGTTCGGCGCGCCGGATGGATTTGGCCGGCTGCTCGCGCTGGGAATTACAACCATGGTCTTGAACCAGGCGCTCATTAATTTTGCCGTCGTGCTCGGCATGGTGCCCACGAAAGGGATTCCACTGCCGTTCATTAGTTATGGCGGCTCGAGTTTGCTGGTCATGCTCCTCGCCACCGGCGTGCTTCTGAATATCTCACAGCAGGCCGCGGAAGCATGAGGAGCGGACCCGCCAAGTGAAACTGCTGATTGCAGGAGGCGGCACGGGCGGACATGTTTTTCCGGCGCTGGCGATCGCGCGGGAATGGCTTGCAAGAGGAAACGAAAGGGAAGTCGTGCTGGTGGGAACACAACGCGGAATTGAAATGAAGCTGGTGCCGCAGGCGGGGCTGCCGTTGGAAACGCTGCGGGTAGCCGGCTTGAAAGGGAAGGGCGGCACGACCCTTCTAAAGAATTTGGCGATGCTCGCTCCCGCGATGCTTGATGCGCGACACGTCCTGCGCAAGCACCGGCCCGTCGCCGCGTTTGGCGTTGGTGGTTACGCAGCCGGACCGATGCTGCTGGCCACATGGCTGGGGCGCGTCCCGAATGTCATCTTCGAGCCAAATGCCGAGCCGGGATTCACGAACAAAGTGCTGGGGCGAATTTCTACGCGAATTGCCACCGGCTATGAAGTTTCTGCACGGTTGTGGGGGACAAAGGCGATCGTCACGGGCTGCCCGGTGCGCCCGGAGTTTTTCTCCATAACGCCGCCGAGACTCGGCAGACCATTTCGCCTGCTCGTCACCGGTGGCAGTCAGGGAGCGTTGCCGGTCAACCGGGCCTTCGTCGATGCCATGGACCGGCTCGCGGCACGCAAGGGTGAACTGGCCATCGTGCACCAGACCGGCGAACGCGATTACAATGCGGTTCGTACCGCCTACGCGCGGCGCGAGATCAACGCGGAGGTCGTCCCCTTCCTCAACAACATGGCCGAGCGCTTTGCCTGGGCGGATGTCATTGTTTGCCGGGCAGGAGCAATCACCGCAGCGGAAATCGCCGCCGCGGGACGAGCCGCCATCTTCATCCCTTTCGGAAGAGCCACCGACAGTCACCAATTACGTAACGCACAGGAAATGTCCCGCGCTGGCGCTGGCCGCCTGATTCCCGAAGCGGAGCTGACGGCCGAACGACTGACTGGCGAAATCTTCTCTCTCCTCGATCAGCCCCAGGAGATCGAAAAGCTTTCTACTGCCGCGCGCGGACTTGCCCGCCCTTATGCCGCGCGCGACATTGTCAACCTCATCGAAGAGGCCGCTAACGTGCACACAAATTACCCGAGGGCAAATCCATGATGGTCTCCTTTCGCAATTTTCAGCGCATTCACCTTGTTGGTATCGGTGGCATCGGCATGAGCGGTATCGCTGAAGTGCTCTTGACGCTCGGCTATTCCGTTTCCGGCTCGGACGTCAAGCTCTCTGCCATCACCGAGCGGCTGCAAAATCTGGGCGCAACGATTTATGAAGGCCACAAGGCCGCGAATGCGGATGGCGCCCACGTCGTGGTGACCTCTTCCGCCGTCCGAGCGGACAATCCCGAGGTCGTCGAAGCGCATAAAATGAAAATTCCCGTGATTCCGCGTGCGGAGATGCTTGCTGAACTTATGCGCCTGAAATATGGGATTGCTGTTGCCGGAGCGCACGGCAAAACGACTACCACTTCCATCGTCGCTTCCGTCCTTGCAGCAGCGCATCTTGACCCTACGTTTGTGATCGGCGGGAAAGTCAACCAGGCCGGCACGACCGCGCGGCTCGGCAAAGGCGAGTATTTTGTCGTGGAGGCTGACGAAAGCGACCGCAGCTTCCTGATGCTTGCCCCGGTGGTAGCCGTCGTAACCACTATCGACCGCGAGCACCTCGACCAATACACCTCGCTCGAAGACATCCAAGGAGCTTTCGTCCAGTTCGTGAACCGCGTTCCATTTTACGGCGCGGCGATCCTCTGCATCGATGAACCCAACGTCCAGGCCATTATTCCCGACGTGAAGCGCCCCATCATTACCTACGGAACGTCGAGCCAGGCCGATCTGGTCATCAGTGATGTGAAGCTGGAGGGTTTGGGCAGCGAGTTTCGCCTTACCTACAAGGGCGAAGATCTTGGCCTCTTCCGGCTAACGCATCCTCCAGGCATGCACAATGTCCACAATGCAGCGGCGGCGGCCGCAGTGGCGCTGTACTTAAGCGTTCCTACTGACCTGATCCGCGAAGGCCTTTTCAAATTTGCCGGAGTGGGCCGCCGCTTTGACGTCAAGGGCGTCGTCAACGGCATCACGGTGGTCGATGACTACGGCCATCACCCGGCGGAGATTCGCGCCACGCTCGAAGCGGCCCGCGGCTGCAAGTTCAATCGCCTGCTGGTGCTCTTTCAACCGCATCGCTACTCGCGCACGCAGCATTTATGGGACGAATTCTGCCTCGCCTTCAATCAAGCGGACATTCTCGTGCTGACGGACATCTATCCGGCCAGCGAACCGCCCATCCCGGGCGTAACCAGTGAGACCCTGGCCAATGCCATTCGCGAGGCCGGCCACAAAAATGTCCACTATTTTGGCTCTATGCGGGCGGGCATCGAGTACTTGCTGAAGCAGGCTCGACCCGGCGACGCTGTCCTTACCATCGGCGCGGGCAATATTAGCCGCGCGAGCAATGAATTCATGGCCCTCTTGGAAGCGGAGCATCCGGCACATCATGCGCATTAGTGACCCCAAAATCGTCGCTCGGCTCGCTGAACTCCACGTCGAGTTGCAGCCAGGCGCTGCGCTGGCCGGCCTCACCTCCCTCGGCATCGGCGGAACGACAGATTTGCTGCGCATCAAGAACCACGAAGGCATTCCGGATCTCCTGAATCTGCTCGATTCGAACCACATCCCGCACAAGTTCCTCGGCGGCGGCTCCAATCTGCTTGTCGGCGATGGAGAATTGCCCTGGGTAGTCCTGCAGCTCGTTTGCCCTGAGCCCGATATCGTCCTCGAAGGCAACTTTGCCCATGTCGATGCCGCCGCGGACCTCGGCCGCACGATTACCTTTTGCGCCAAAAACGACCTCGGCGGGATGGAAGGGCTCATCGGTGTTCCGGGAACCGTCGGAGGCGCGCTGCGCATGAATGCCGGAGCCTATGGCATGCAAATTGGCAGCTACGTCCGCGAAGTGAAGCTCCACCGGGCGGCCACCCGCAAGATTGAAATCCTCCGCGGCCATCAAATTTCCTTCGAATACCGGCACACTTCTTTTGCGCCTGATGATATGATGCTCTCGGTGAAACTGGAACTACCCTCCAAACTGTTCAAAGATATTCTTCAAGGGATTCGTATCTGCAACGAAAAACGACGTTCAAGCCAGCCGCTCGGCCAAAAAAGTGCCGGCTGCATTTTCAAGAACCCTCCGGGCGCTTCCGCTGGCCGCATGATTGACGACCTTGGACTCAAGGGACTTTCCGTGGGCGATGCCCGTGTCAGCGATCGCCATGCCAATTTCTTTGTTAATGCGGGCCGCGCTTCAGCCCGGGACATGCTCGCGCTGATTGCCGACGTGAGCGAACGCGTGCAGAAGACTTACGGTGTTGAACTGGAGAACGAGGTGGTCGTTTGGAACGCCTGAAAGCCATGCAACGGAACGCCACCTCGGCCGATGCCGATTCCTATCGGCCTGAGCTGATTGCCGAGGACGAACCGCGCTACCTGCGCCGCCAGAAGCCGGTGGAAATCCGCCGCAAAAAATTTACCGGGCGAGGCTGGCCGTTCTATCGCCGGGTACTCGTAGTGGGCGCCGTCGGTGTCGCCGGTGTCACCGTAGCCTTTTACGGAACACAGTTTCTTTTGTATTCGCCCAGTATGTTGTTGCTGAAGCCCGATCAAATCGAAGTGAGCGGCAATCACATCGTGGGCCGCGAAGCGGTGCTCCAGCAATTTGTTCACGACCGCAACCGTAGCGTATTGCAAATCCCTTTGGACGCCCGCCGCACCCAACTCGAACAGATTCCCTGGGTCGAGTCCGCCAGCGTGCAGCGCATCCTGCCCAATCGCCTTCGCGTCGAGCTGACCGAGCGCACTCCCGTGGCTTTCCTGCGCAACGGCAACGAACTGGCGCTGATTGATGCTCATGGCGTCATTCTCGACCGTCCCCGTGACGAAGATCTCCGTTTCCCCATCGTCAGCGGCGTTTCGGATGACTTGCCTCGTGACCAGCGCGAAAAGCGCATGCAGACCTACGACGAATTCATGAAGGACATCGAACTGGTGCGCGGCGGCTCTTCCGATCGCGTCAGCGAGGTCGACCTCTCTACCCCCAAGGATTTGCGCGTGGTGATGACCGGGCTCGCGAGCGCCACTGATTCGCAGGCCGTCGCCATTCACTTTGGTTCGGCCGAATTTACCGGCAAATACAAAATGCTGGTCGACAATTTTTCGCAGTGGCAGGCAAATGCCGGCCACGTGCAGTCCATCGATTTGCAGTATTCGCGGCAAGTGGTCGTGAATCCCGACACCAGTCCGGGCATCACCACTGCTAGGAAAAAATAGACTCATCGCAGGAGCGGCGGCTTGGCGAAGAAAGACAAATACCTGATTGGGCTGGACATCGGCAGCACCAAGACCTGCGTGCTGATCGCTGAGATCGAAGGCGAACTCCTCAAATTCCTGGCGCTCGGCGCGGCCGAGTCCAAGGGACTGCGCAAGGGCCTGATCGTCAATCTTGATTCCACCGTAAGTTCCATCCGTCGCGCCGTTGAAGAGGCCGAAAGCGTCGCGAATGTGCCCGTGGAAGAGGCGCTCATCGGTGTAGCCGGTGGCCACGTGCGCGGCGTCAACAGCCGCGGCGGCATCACGCTGGGACACCGTCCGCGCGACATCGAGCGCGAAGATGTCCGCCGGGCCGTGGATGCCGCCCGCAACATCACTCTTCCCGAAGACCGCGAGGTCCTGCACGTCCTCCCGCACGAATTCATGGTCGATACTCAGCATGGCATACGCGACGCCGTCGGCATGATCGGCCAGCGGCTGGAAGTCAATGTCCATCTGGTGACGTCCTCCGTTGCCGCCACGCAAAATCTTGTCACCGCAGCGAACAAAGCCGGCATCCTCATTAGCGATACGGTCCTCGAAACCCTCGCTTCCGCGGAATCTTGCCTCACGCAGGACGAGCGCGATCTTGGCTGCTGCCTCCTGGACATCGGCGGCGGCACCACGGAATTGCTTGTCTTCGGTGCCGGAGTGGTGCGTCACACCAGTTCCATTGGAATTGGCGGCGATCATTTCACCAATGATCTGGCCGTCGGTTTGCGCACCCCCATCCCCGAAGCGGAAAGAATCAAGCGCCGCCACGGCTGCGCCGCGTCCGCCTTCATGGCCGGAAACGGTTCCATCGAGATTGCCAGCGTGGGCGATCGTCCGCCGCGGACCATCTTCGCGCACATGCTCACGGACATTATCGAGCCGCGCGCCATGGAATTGCTCTCCCTGATTCGCGACGATTTGCAGCGCGCCGGGCTTGACGGCCAGATCCCTGCCGGATTCGTCCTGGCGGGCGGCGGCGCGCGCCTCCACGGCCTGGAGGAACTTACCGAGCAGTCTTTCCATTTGCCGGTGCGCGTCGCGGAACCAAAGGGTTTGGCTGAACTGCCCGAACAGGTGGCCCAGCCGGAATATGCAACCGTGGTCGGGCTCGTTTTGTGTGGCGCAAAGGCGCGACGCTCCGCGCCCCACCGCGCCGGAAATCTTGTATCAAAATTGAAAGCCATGTTCGCCGGCGCTTCGTGACCCAGTCCGAGTGCCGCAAGCGAATCTGGAGAAAATTGGTGAACGACATGACAACGAGAGATGCGGCAATCCGGATGAGCTTCAGCGAGGAGCTGCAGCCGGCGAAGATCAAAGTCATCGGTGTGGGCGGCGGCGGTTGTAACGCCGTGAACCGCATGATTCGCGCCAAGCTCGAAGGCGTGGAATTCATCACCGCCAACACAGATTTGCAGGCCCTCAAGCTCTCCCAGGCGCCCGTGAAGCTTCAGCTCGGCGCCAAGCTCACCAAAGGTCTCGGCGCCGGCGCCAATCCCGAGGTCGGCCGCAAAGCCGCCCTCGAAGACACGGAGAAAATCATCGAAGCGCTGGAAGGCTCGGACATGATCTTTATTACTTCCGGCCTCGGCGGAGGCACCGGCAGCGGCGCGGCGCCTGTGGTCGCTTCGCTCGCCAGCGAATTGGGCGCCTTGAGCGTCGCCGTGGTCACCAAGCCCTTCGCCTTCGAAGGCAAACGCCGCATGATGCAGGCCGAACAAGCCCTTCAGGAGCTCATTGGCGCCGTTGACACCGTCATCGTCATCCCCAACGAGCGCTTGATGGAAACCGTCGAGCGCGGCACGAGCTTCTTCGACGCTTTCCGTATCGCCGACGACATCCTTCGCCAGGCCGTCCAGGGCATCTCGGACATCATCACCGTGCCCGGTATCATCAATCGCGACTTTGCCGACGTGAAAGCAATAATGCACGGCCAGGGCTACGCCGTCATGGGCACTGCCGTCGCCACCGGTACCAACCGCGCCGTGGATGCCGCCAACCGCGCCATCGCCAGCCCGCTTCTCGAAGACAATACCATCCAGGGCGCCCAGGGCATCCTCATCAACATTTCCGGCAGCTCCAGCCTCACGCTGCACGAAGTTCACGAAGCCTCCAGCGTCATCCAGAAAGCCGCCCACGAAAACGCCAACATTATTTTCGGCGCCGTTCAGGACGACAATATGAAGGACTCCGTGAAGATCACCGTCATCGCCGCCGGCTTCAAGGACGTCAATAAGAAAAACATCCATCAGAAGGAATCGTTCCTGCCAAAAACTTGGAAGGCCGGCCGCGAAATCATGGATGAGCCGCCGGTACAGCAGACGCTGCCCAACGTCGTTCACCAGCAGCGGGGTTCGGGGTTTGTACTTACAAACCCCGAGTCGAATCGGGGTTCGGGGTTTGCACTTGCAAACCCCGAGTCGAATAACGTCCGCGAAGTCAGCCAGGACGTCCCCGCCGACGATCTCGACGTCCCGACATTCCTCCGCCGCCAAGCCCAAAAAGCCTAGGGCCATTTCTCGCCGCAATCTAGTGCGCATCGGGTGGCATGAGCAAAGACCGACATACGAATCCCGTCGAAGAGATATTGACCTCAATTCGTAATGGTCTCTCTGAAGCAAATTCAGCTTTTGAGAGGGGAGAGGAGGCTGCGTGGCGTGTCGAGGAAGCCTTTG
>WNGG01006602.1_pt1 | contig 16893 bp, 18 predicted proteins | sample 5400661 | NCBI WGS metagenome assembly WNGG01 (sample SAMN13153372, study PRJNA577476) | soil metagenome | isolation source: 100 cm soil or saprolite under Garry oak tree replicate 1 | place: USA:California | collected 2016-06-15 | reverse complement strand
CGAGCCGGTGCGCCGCAAGCGGCGGTCCGCTCGGCCTTTCGACCGACCCTTCCTGGCGCAGCACGACGTAGTGAGCGCTGGCGCGCGAGGCGAGCTCGCGGTAGTAGGCGTTGCGCGGCCAGGGCGTGGCGAAGATCTCGCGCTCGATCTCCTGGACCGTGTTGACGTCCGCTTCGCGCATCAGCTCCAGCGCGAGCTGCTGCCTGATCTGGACCACTTAACTACGAGCTGAGAACGACTGCATGTATTCGATTTCGAGACTACCATAGGCCACCTCGCGCGCCGTCTCGAGCATTCTTGCGGCCGCCTCGACAAACCGCCGCAGCTCCCTTTCCGGCTTGAATCGATATCCGGCCGCCAGCAGCTGAGCCTCCCTGTTCGCCACCCGGCCAACCAGCGGATGTGCTTTCGGGATGTCTGCCGGCTCGCCCAACGCAACTGTCCCGCCGGGTAGCAGGAAATAGAACCGGCCGCGTCCCGCGTCCGCGACCGCGGTCACCGGCTCGTCGCTGCGGGCCGCCTGCAGCTCCAGGGTCGGCAGGGGAACGATCGGAACCTGAAGTCCCATCGCAAGGCCAAGGCCGAACGAGACGCCCACGCGAAGGCCGGTGAAGGAGCCCGGCCCGCTTGCCACGGCAACCTTGGTGATCGGCATCTTGGCGAGTCGCCTCAGGTGCTCCATATCCAGGCCGCGTCCCGTCGAAAACGTCTCTGACATTCGCCGGTCGTCGATCGTCGCGATGACCGACGAGCTCGGCGACGAGGTATCAATGACTAAGATCACGAATTGTCCTGATCAGGCGGCGGTCGCCGCCCAGATGCTTGATCTCGGTGCGTGGAAAGTCGTCATCCGCCTCCCCGACTTCGCCGGACCTCCCCACCAATGAGGAGGACAAGCGCTCGCCCCACTCCACCACCACCGCACCCTGCTGCGCCAGCTCCTCCAGGCCCAGGTCGCGCAGCTCCGAGCTGTTCTCGACCCGAAAGAGATCGATGTGCGCGAGCTGCAGGCGTCCCGGATAGATGCGCACCAGCTGGAAGGTCGGGCTGGCGACCGGCGCTTTGGAGCCCGTGCCCTGCGCGACGCCGCGGACGTAGGTCGTTTTGCCCGCGCCCAGCTCGCCGGTGAGGAGGACGACGTCGCCCTTTCGAAGCCGCTCGCCGAGGAGCATCCCCGCCCGCTCGGTCTCGGCGGCGGAGTTCGAGACCTGGTCAGGCAAAGTGGTCGTAACCGGTGCTCCGGAGCTGGATCGGCGCATCGCGTGCGTCGATGACCTTGACGATGCGATCGTCGGTCAGGTTGCCTACCAGCTGTAGCCCGGCCTTGCGGATCAGCTCCTCCGGTCCCACGCAGACGAGCTCGGCTTCCTCTCCGCTGGTCAGCGCGTCCTCGATGGACGCGCCTGCCGCCCGCGGCACGTCTTCCCCCCACAGCACGCTGCCGACGCCCGCCATCGCGGCGAACTTCTCCATCTCGCGAACGAGGCCGTCCGATATGTCGCCGCAGCACAGGCCGAGCTGGTTGAGGCGGCGGCCCTCCTCGACACGCGGCACCAGCCGGAACGGCTGGTGGGCGCGCAGCGCGACGGCGGCTCCTCCAAGCGGACCGCTGACCCCTACGGACCACCCCGCTTCGGCCTGGGCCCGCGCCAGCGGCATCTCGACGGTGCGGCCCGCCACGGTGAGCGAGATGACCGCCGGACCGTCGATCGAGCTCAGGTCGCCTCCGGCGATGAAAAGCTTGAAACGTTTGGCGAGCCCCGACATGCCCGTGTACAGGCCGTCGAGGTGCTGGAGGGGCCACTGTTTCGGCATCGCGACCGCGGCAAGCGCCCACGCCGGATCCGCGCCTTTCGCCGCAAGGTCGCCCAGGGCAAGCGCGAGCGATCGCCATCCGACGTCCTCGGCGCTCATCCACGCCAGGTCGAAATGCACACCTTCGACGAACATGTCGGTGCTCACGACGACGAACCCGGTCGCGTCGCCGATGACGGCAGCGTCGTCCGCGCCGGCTGCGGCCGCGAGATATGGCTTGATCCGCTCCAGCAGGCTGAGCTCGCCTACACCCTGGACGCTCACGCGGTCAGCATGGCACGCAGGTGTCGCGCGGCCTGCTCCGGGTCAACGGCGTCGCCCACAGCGCGAATGACGCATGCGCGGTGTATCCCGAGCGCGGTCAGCTGCCCGACGTTCTGCTCGTCGATGCCGCCGATGGCGAAGACGGGTACCGCGACCTCTTTCGAGACGGCGGCGATTGCCTCAGGTCCGATGACCTGCTTCTCGGTCTTGATCGGGGTGGCGAACGCGGGGCCGCACCCGATGTAGTCGGCGCCGTCCTCGACCGCCTCGCGCGCCCGCTCCGGCGTGGATGCCGACGCTCCGATCAGCAGGCGATCGCCCGCGACGCGACGCGCGGCGGCGATCGTCAGGTCATCCGGCCCAAGGTGCACGCCGTCGGCTTCGCACAGCAAGGCGATGTCGACGTGGTCGTTGACAATGAAAAGCGGTTTCGAGGATTGCACCCGCCCCTCCGGCCCTCCGGGCCACCTCCCCATGAATGGGGAGGAGCCGATTACCCGGCGCAACTCGCGGGCGAGGGTCAAGAGCTCGCCCCGCGGGAGGGTCTTGTGCCTCAGCTGGATGATGTCGGCGCCTCCGCGCGCGGCGGCCGCCGCGATCTCCATAACGCGCCCAGGCGAAGCGTCCGGGGTGATGACGTAAAGCCGGGCGGCTTCTAGCTGAGGATCTCGCGCAGCTTGTCTCGAAACGCCTTCGGGGCGGTGTCGCAGTCGCACGAGTGTTTGACCACGCGCTTCAAGTGCTCCTGGAACTCGTAGTGGTCCATGCAGTCGGGGCAGCCTTCGAGGTGCAGCTGGACTTCCAGCGCCTCGGTGTTGGTCAACTCGCGGTCGACGTAACGGTCGAGCTGGTCAGCGCACTGTTCACATCTCATGTCTGAGTCACCTGTGTTTGGCCGCCGGGATGGACGATACCCGATTCGACGGCGTACTCATAAAGGGATTTTTGAAGCTGCTGGCGGGCACGGTGGAGGCGGGACATGACCGTCCCGATGGGAACCCCGAGGGTCTCGGCCGCGTCCTTGTAAGAGAACCCTTCGACGTCGACCAGCAGGACCACCTCGCGGTGGAGCGGGGGCAGCTTGTCGACGGCCGTCACGACCTCGGAGGCCGCGATCTTGTCGAGCACGTCAGCCTCAGGCTTGGCGCCGTCGTCCTTGAGCTTGTCGTAGAGAACGAAATCGCCCACGTCGTCGAGGCTGACGTCTTCCTTGCGCGAGCCCTTGAAGCGGTCCCAGAAGAGGTTGCGCATGATGGCGAACAGCCACGCCTTCATGTTGGTCCCCGTCTGGTAGCTGTGCTGGTAGCGCAGAGCGCGGAGGTATGCCTCCTGGACGAGGTCCTGGGCCTGGTCGGGATCGTGGGTGAGCCGGAGCGCACCCCTGTAGAGCGTGTCGAGATGGGTCAATGCCTCTTCCGCGAAGGCAGTTTGTGCGGCGGGTTCCGCCATCAGTAGAGCCAGTTTAGGATCACCTGCCTTGCAACCCCTTTGAAATGCCTGGTTGAAGCGTGTATTCCCAGAGCCGGGGCCCGCTAAAGTCCGCGCATGAAGCCGGTCACAGGAACGCAAGAAGCGCGATGAGCCCGGCTCCACAGCGTTCGCCGGACGGCCGGTGGTGGTGGGACTCCCAGGCCCGGCGGCAGGTGTCGGCCGACGGTCGTTGGTGGTGGGACGGTTCTCAATGGCAGGCGCTGCCAGCCGCTCCCTCTCAGGCGCCGATCGGCTCGACAGCGGTTCCGTCCTGGAAGGCCCTTACTCTGCGCTACGGCAACCGGTGCGTTGTCTGCGGAACAAGCCTGCCGAGAGGCACGGCCGCGATGTATCACTCGGCGACCAAGACGGTCCGCTGCCGTGTTTGCCCGGCGGACGCGGACGCCGGTGTTCTGTCTGCCGCCGATGTCGGCGTGGCCGGTGCCTCGTCGCAAGCCGAGTACGAGCGTCGCAAAGCCTCTCATGAAGCCCGGCTAAGGGGGCAGCTCGGCGACATCCTGCGCGGTGTCGCGCTGGCTGTCGAGGGTGAGGCAGGGACGACGACAGCATGGCGGCGTGGGGCGATCGGCGAGCAAAAATTCGCGGAAGCAATTGCCGGCGTCTCCGGCGTCACCGTGCTCAACGATCGTCGGGTGCCCGGAACGCGCGGCAACATCGACCACATAGTCATAGCGCCAGCCGGAGTCTTCGTCGTTGATACGAAGCTCTACAAAGGCGTGATCGAGGTCCGCGATCTAGGTCTGTTCAAGAGCGACAAGAGGCTGTATGTCGGTAGGCGTGACTGCTCGCATCTGGCGGCGAACATGGAATGGCAGATCACTGCCGTCCGAGAGGTCATTACTGCCGCAGCAGCCGACCTGTCCGGTGTTTCGATCGAGCCCGTTCTCTACTTTGTCGATGGGGACTGGCCGCTGTTTCCTCCTCAGGCGTATCAGGGAGTGCGCCTGGAAGGCAAACGATCTATCAAAGGGCTGATCACAATACGGTACGTGCTCGACCCCGCCACCATCGCTCGACTCAGCCGCATCCTCGCCGTCGCCCTGCCCGCGAAACGCTGATCGGTGGGCCAGCGTGGTGGCCTGAAGCCCTGATCCGGATCGCAATACACTGCCCGCAACGTGGGCCCACATCCCGAGCTTGCCGAACTGACCGCGAGCGACCTGGGACGCAGGCTGGCGGCCGGCGATCTCACCTCGGCCGAGCTCGTTCAGATGAGCATTGGCCGCATCGCCGTGCTCGACCGCGGCATGACACACAGCGTGATCGAGCTCAATCCGGATGCCGCTGAAATCGCGAGGCGGCTTGACGGAGAAAGGCGGCGGGGCCGCGTGCACGGGCCGCTGCACGGCCTGCCTGTGCTGGTCAAAGACAACATCGACACGGGGGACGGAATGCTGACCACGGCGGGTTCTCTGGCCATGACCGGCGCTCCGGCCCTTCGCGACGCACCGCTGGTGGCCCGGCTGCGGCGCGCCGGGGCGGTGGTGATCGGCAAGACCAACCTGAGCGAGTGGGCCAATATCCGGTCGAGCCGCTCGAGCTCAGGGTGGAGCGGTCGCGGACGGCAGACGCACAACCCGCATGTTCTTGACCGGACTCCCAGCGGCTCCAGCTCCGGCTCGGGTGTGGCCGCGGCCGCGGGGTTCGCCGCATTCGCAATCGGGACCGAGACCGATGGATCGATCATCAGCCCCGCGTCGGCGAACGGAATCGTCGGGATCAAGCCCGGTGTCGGCGTCGTGAGCCAGACGGGGGTCATTCCGATCTCGGCGAGCCAGGACGCGGCCGGGCCCATGACGCGATCGGTCGAGGACGCCGCTCTTGTTCTCGGCGTGATCGCGACCCGCCCGGCCGACTATCGCGACAGCCTGCGCAAGGGTGCGCTGCGGCGCAGGCGAATCGGCGTGCTCAGGAAGCCGTTCACCGGCTACTCGGAGCACACGGATGCCTGCTACGAGCAATCGCTCGTGGCGCTTAAGGATTGCGGCGCCATCCTGGTCGAGGTCGAGCCCGCAGCCTTCAAGGAGCTTCGGGAGGCCGACGCCGAGCACACGATCCTTCTCTGTGAGCTCAAAGACGGCCTCGATCGCTACCTCCGGGGACGGCGTGGCCTGGCCGTCAAGAGCCTTGCCGACATCATCCGCTGGAACCGGAAACACGCGGCGGAGGAGATGCCGTACTTCCAGCAGGAACTTTTCGAAGAGTCCGTGAAGACGCGCGGCCTGACGAGTAAGACATACCGCGAGGCTCGTGAGAAGGCTCTGCGCCTTGCCCGCACGGAGGGAATCGACCGCGTGATGCGCAAACACCGCGTTGCGGCGCTTGTCGCCCCAAGCGGCGCACCCGCGGGCAGGATCGACGAGCTCAACGGTGACACGCACCTGGGGGGCAGCACGCAGATGGCCGCCGTGGCCGGGTATCCCATCATCACGGTGCCGGCAGGCTTTGCGTACGACCTGCCACTTGGCCTGTCTTTCTTCGCCAGCGCGGGCTTGGAAGCACAGCTCCTTGGATTCGCGTTCGCGTTCGAGCAGCTGACGCAAGCCCGGCGGACGCCCAGGTTCTTGCCGGAGCTACGGCTGCCTTGACCCGTCTCGCGGATGGCGGCGCTCGACTCGATGCCCGATCGAGGTCAGCACCTCGTAGCTGATGGTGCCCGACCACTCCGCGACCTCTTCGGCCGTGATCACCTGGTCGCCGTCATGGCCGATCAGGCTCGCCGCATCGCCGACCTGGACACCCGGCACGTCGCTGACGTCGAGGGTGATCGCGTCCATGCTGACCATCCCGATCAGCGGCGCCCGGCGCCCGCGGACCAGGACGTGGCCCCGGTTGGCGCGCGCGCGGTGGACGCCATCGGCGTACCCGATCGCCACCGTGGCGACCCGCGCCTGGCCAGGCGCCCGCCACAACGCGCCGTAACCAACCGTCGCGCCCTTCTCCACCGTCTTGACGTGCGTGACGGTTGCGCGAAGAGCCAGCGCGGGCTTGGTGCCCGGCCACTCGCAGCCGTAGATGGAGATCCCGCACCGCGCCGCGTCCAGCGCGAAGTCCGGATGGTTCAGCGCACCGGCGGAGTTGCAAGCGTGGCGCAGACCCGGTCCGACGTCAAACCGCGACACCGCGTCGAGGAAGATCTCGAACTGGCGTCGCGCCATCTTGTCATCGGACTCGGATGACGCGCAATGCGTCCATGTGCCGGCGAGCCGCATCCCACGTGACTCGTCGATGAGCCGCGCGAGCTCCGGGGCTTCCTCGGGCGGGCAGCCGAACCGGCCCATGCCCGTGTCGATCTTCAGGTGCACAGGCACCGTCCGGTCGGAACCGGCGAGGGCCTCGGCCAGCTCGCGGCTCGAGACGGCGAGGCTGCAGCCCGTGGCGGCGGCCATTTTGGCGTGCGCGGGCAAGAGCCCTCCCATGACGAGGATCTGCTCCGGATCGATGAGTCCGCGAACCTGCGCCGCCTCCTCAAGAGTTGCCACCGCGAGCCCGGTTGCCCCGCCCTCGAGGGCGGCGTGGGCCACCGGCACCGCGCCGTGGCCGTAGCCGTTCGCCTTGACCACGGCAAACAGCTTCGTCCCGCGCGGCACGTGGCTGAGGATGTGCGCGCAGTTGGAGCTGACCGCTCCAAGATCGATCTCCGCCCAGCGAAGGCTGGTGCTCAGAGGCCGCCCTGGCGGAGGACGTGCATCACCAGTGGGATCTCCGGCAGCAGGTCACCGGCAAGCAAGCCCGAGTCGCCCAGCCGCTCAGAGATCCGGCGTCCGGCCGCGGCGTGGACGTACACGCCGGTGACGGCCGCCGCGAAAGGCTCTGATCCTTGTGCGATCAGGCCGCCGATGATGCCCGACAGGACATCGCCGGTGCCGCCACTGGCGAGGGCCGGCACCTCGTGCGGGTCTTCGCTCGTCCGGCCGTCGGGATGCGCGACGACCGTGTGCGCGCCCTTCAAAACGATGATCGCCCCCCTCTCCTTGGCCGCCTTGCGTGCGGCGGCCGTGCGGTCGGCGTTGATCGCGTCGGTTGTCTTGCCGGTCAGGCGTCCCAGCTCGCCCGGATGTGGCGTCAGGACGCGCTTGGGGCCCAGCTTGCCCTTGGAACGCTGCGAGTCGGCCAATGCGTTCAGGCCGTCCGCGTCGATGACCAACGGGCACCTCGCATGCTGCGCCAGGTCGACGACCAGGCGCCAAGTCGAGCTGTCCCGGCCCAGACCCGGCCCGATGATGCCGACCTCGGCGGTGGCGAGCTGGCGGAGGATGGAGTCGTAGGCGGCGTGGCCTATCGCGCCGGGTGCGACCTCCTGCACAGGCGTCGCCATGACCTCGGTGCACTTTGCGGCGAGGATGGGATAGATGGTGTCCGCGACCAGCAGCCGGACCAGACCGGCGCCGGTCCGCGCGGCGGCGGTCGAGGAGAGAAACGCCGCGCCTGTCAGGCCGAGGCTCCCGGCCAGGACGACCGCGGTGCCAAAGGTGCCTTTGTGAGCGTCTTTCGGCCGCGCGGGAATGAGCACGGCGTCGGGCGCCGGGAGCATGGTTCCCGCGTCCGGGATCTCGAGGTGGGCCGTGGCCACGGCGAGGCGGCTTTGGTGCGTGATGCTCACCTCGACCTGGGCGCCGTGATCGTTGCCCAGCAGGCGGGCGCGAGGTGCGCCGTTGGGACCGGGTAGGACCTCGATCCGGCGGCGCGGGAAGCAGATGCCGGTGCCGTCGAAGCACTTGATCACGGCTTCCTTGGCCGCCCACCGCCCGGCCAGCCGCTCGTCGTTGCCCGCGCAGTAAGCGAGCTCCGCGGGGGTGTAGACCTTGGCGAGGAAGCCGGGGCCGGAGCGTTTTACGGCGAGCGCGATCCGGTCAACTGAAATCGCGTCGACGCCGATGCGTTGCACCTTCCCATTGTGGGGACTCCGCCTGCCCCTCCGGCGCTGCCCGCTACCTCCCCACTAATGGGGAGGAGCCTATCTCCCCTACTCCACGGTGACGGATTTGGCGAGGTTGCGTGGTTGGTCTACGTCCTGCCCCAGCTTCACCGCCACGTGGTACGCGAATATCTGGAGCATGACGATGTTGAGGACGGCCGACGCCGCCTCCTCGACCACCGGCATCTTGAAGATGTCGGTCGCCACGCCGTCGAGTGACTTGTCGCCCACCGTCACCAGCGCGAGGACCGGTGCGTTCCGCGCCACGATCTCGTGGACGTTGCTGACCATCTTGTCCTTGGTCGCGCTGGCGGTGCATATCGCGATGACCGGGAACTGCTCGTCGAGCAGTGCGATCGGCCCGTGCTTCAACTCGCCGCCGGACGTCCCCTCAGCGTGGATGTAGGAGATCTCCTTGAGCTTGAGAGCGCCTTCCAGCGCGACGGGGTAACCAAGCCCGCGCCCTGCGTACATGAAGTTGCGGTAGTTGCTGTACTTGGTTGCAAGGTCCTGGATCTCCTTGTCGCGGGCGAGGATGCCCCGAATGTGCTCCGGCAGGTCGCGCAGCGAATCGACCAGCTCCTGCCGGCGCTCCAGCGAAACCCGTCCTTTTACACTCGCGAGGCGCAGTGCGAGCAGGTAGAGGCTGACCATGTGCGCGTGCAGCGTCTTGGTCGACGCGACGCCGATCTCGGGCCCTGAATGCAGGTAGATCGCACCGTCCGCATCACGGGCCGCGGAGCTGGCGATCACATTGGTCACCGCGACCGTGAGGGCGCCGCGCGCCTTTGCCTGCTGCATCGCGACCAACGTGTCGGCCGTCTCCCCCGACTGGGTGATGACGACGTCGAGAGTGTGGTCGCCGACCGTCGGGCGGCGATAGCGGAACTCCGACGCATCTTCCGCGCGCGCCGGGATGCCGGCCCAGTCTTCGATGACGTACTCGCCGATCATCGCCGCGTGCAGCGACGTTCCCATCCCGAGCAGGAGGACGTCCTTCACGTCGCGGAGCTTTTCGTCGGGGATGTCGAACTCTCGGAAGGAAACGACGCCGTCGTCGGAAAGCCGGCCTCTCGCCGCATTGGCCACGGCCTCGGGCGCCTCGTGGATCTCCTTGAGCATGAAGTGCGTAAAGCCGCCCTTCTGCGCCTGCGCGACGTCCCAGTCGACGTGCACGATCTTCGGCTTCACCGTGACACCGTCGAGGGTCGAGACCTCCGCTCCCAGCGGTGTGACCGCCGCCACCTCACCCTCGCCGAGGACAAGCACCCGCTTGGTGTACGGAATGATGGCGGTGATGTCCGAGGCTATGTAGTACTCGTTGTCGCCCAGGCCGACCACGAGCGGCGCGTTGAGGCGCGCCCCGACGAGAAGGTCGGGGTCATCGCTTGAGAACATGGCCAGCGCGTACGCGCCCTTGATGCGCTTCAGCGCGGCTCGGACGGCGGCCAGGAAGTCACCCTTGTAGTTGGCCTCGATGAGGTGTGGGACAACCTCGGTGTCGGTGTCGGAGGGGAACTCGTGGCCGGCCGCCTGCAGCTCCGCCTTGAGCTCGGCGAAGTTCTCGATGATGCCGTTGTGGACGACGAAGATCTTGCCGTGGCAGTCCGTGTGCGGGTGGGCGTTGATGTAGGTCGGCTTGCCGTGGGTGGCCCACCGGGTGTGCCCGATGCCAAGCCTGCCAGAGGGCATGTTGGCCTGGAGCTTCTCGATCAAGGTGTCGACCTTGGCCTCCGACTTGGTGACGCTCGTGCGTGTCACCTCGCCCGGCTTCGGCAGCTCGAGGACCGCCACGCCGGCGGAGTCGTAGCCGCGGTATTCGAGCCTCTTCAGGCTCTCCATGAGGATTGGAGTGGCCTCACGACCGCCCAGATAGCCGATGATTCCGCACATCTCTTTACCTTCTTAACTAGAACTTTTGGGGCGCGTATTTCCCTTACGTTGTGCTGGGATACGTAGGAACGGCTGCGGAGGGCGTCAGGTTACTCCTAGGGGCCTGGGGATGCGTTCGGGTTCGCCGAGATCGAGTACTTCACCGTCGCGTTGGCAACGGAGCCCGAGATGCCGTCCGGATAAGGGATCGCCACGGAGAACGTGGCGTCAGAGGTGCGGCCGGTGAGGTCCACCGCGGGCAGGACGATGCTGCGGACCTTGCCCAGGGCAACAGGGTCGCCGCTGATGATCACGGTGTTCGGTGTGATGGTGATCGCCGTCACACGGTAGCCGCTGGCGGGCGAGTGCGAAGGCGCGGCATCCAGGAGCGGCACTGTGCTGCTGGTCGAGCCGGCCACGGCGTCGACATGGATGGAGACCGAGGTCACGTCGAGGCTGACGCACGGGGTTGTGCGGCAGGACGTCATGTCGAGAAGCCCGTTGTTGTTCTGGAGATAGACCGACTGGTTTGGAGAGTTGTCGGTGTTCGTGGCGACGGTGTGGGGGAATGCCACGTAGGCGTGGAGGTTTGTCATCCAGCTTGTCGGCCCGGTGAAGTGCACGGAGCATGGGTTGGGTTTCGACGACCCTGGGCACATGACGACCGTGTTGGTGATGCTCCACCCCGGCGCCGCGCTGGCCTTCACCTCCACGGGTACTTCCTTGGTGGTCAAGGTGTCAATCGTCACGACGATGGGGGCCGGGGCCTGTGGGGTGACGCCGTTCACCGTCGAGGTGGCGATGACGTTGAGCTTCACCGCGGCGCCAGCGGTCGCGTGCGACGCATCCACTTTTGCGCTGAGGTTGCTGGTCGTCACCTGGCTGATCGGGCCCGAGAGTCCTGTGTACGTGACATTGATCTTGTTGGGCGGGCTGATGAGAACGAGATTGCTCGGCACGTTGGGATAGGTCAGACCCACGCTCAAGGTGCCTGAGGTCGGCGGGTTCTGCGAGAAGGCCACCGCTCCGAGCATCAAGATTGCAAGGCCGACCGCGAGCAGCTTCAGCCGCCAGTCGTCGGTGATGAGCTTCCAGCTCATCGGCGGATCCTGAAACGCGACAGCCCGTTGCCGTTCTCTGACGGCACCTTGAGCGCGACCCTGCGACGCAGGCTGTCGGGGTCGAGGTTGCGGCTGATCTTTCCTTCTTCGATCACTGAGATGTTTCCAGTCTCCTCGGAGACTACGAGCACCAGCGCGTCCGATGCCAGCGAGAGCCCGAGCGCGGCGCGGTGCCGCGTGCCGAGGCGCTCGCGCACGCTTCCCTCCTCAGGCAGCGGCAAGAGGCACCCGGCTGCGATGATGCGGTCCCCGCGCACGATCACCGCTCCGTCGTGGAGGGGCGAGTTGGGATAGAAGATCGACTGCAGCATCTCGGTCGAGATCTCGCCGTTGATGCGCACGCCGGTCGCGGCGTAATCCTCGAGCCCGACGTCGCGCTCGAACGCGATCAGGGCGCCCGTCCGCTTGACGCTCAACCGCTCCGCCGCGCGGATGGCTTCGGAGATCGCCTGGTTGTACTGGCGCGCGTTGAACCGGGAAAGCGGACGGCCGATGTGACCGATGCGCCCGAGCTGGTCGAGCGCGCGTCTCAGCTCCGGCTGGAACATGAGGAGGATGCCGATGATGATGTAGACAGTCGCGTTCCTGAACAACCACGAGAGGAGGACGAGGTTGAAGGTCGTCGAGACCACGCCCACGACCGCGAGCAGGATGAGCCCAACGAGGATCTGCGTGCCCTGGGTGCCGCGCAGCAGCCGGAGGAGCTGATACAGCACGAACGCGACGACCGCCACGTCGACGATCTCGATCGGTTCCAGGTGGCGCGCGACCTCCACCAGCTGCAGCCCGAAGTTATGGATCATTTCCATGCGCCGAAGATCTCCGCCATAAGAGCCATCTGCGCGTAGAGACGGTTCTCCGCCTGCTGGAACACGACCGATCGCGGACCGTCGATCACCTCATCCGTGACCTCTTCGCCACGGTGTGCCGGAAGGCAGTGCATGAACACGGCGCCGGGGGCGGCATCCATCAGGCGCCGGTTGACCTGGTACCCGGTGAACGCGGCGCGCCTAGGCGCCCGTTCGTCTTCCTGTCCCATCGAGGCCCAGACGTCGGTGTAGATCGCGGTTGCATTGTCGAGGGTGACCTGGTTGGTGAGCGTGAAGTGGTTTCCAGAGCCGATGGTACGGGCCCTTTCGATCACGGACCCCGGCGGATCATAACCAGGGGGGGTGACCACCGTCAACGCGAAGCCGCTCAGGGCAGAGGCTTCGATGAGGGAGTTGGCGATGTTGTTCCCGTCTCCGATGTACACCACGTGCCGACCGCAAGCGCGCGACGATGCCATCCACGTAGCGGTCCAGCACCCTGGCCGCGTCAGGGACCGACTCTCGAAACCCGAGCTGGACATCCTGTCCCGTGAGGGTGGTTATCGCCGCACCGAGGCGGGCGATTCCGACCTCGAACGACACACGGGTGCGGTGTGAGGGTCGCTGGAAGAGCATCGCAATGTGCTTGCCCTGGAGCGGCTTCTCAGTCCACGTGCCGCCCTTGATGGCGCGCGCCAGGTTGAGCAAGTGGCGAAGCTGGCGCGGGTCCAGGTCGGCGACGTCGATGAAATCGCGGCCCTTGATCGATTCCACTGGCGCGATCATGATCGCTCCGCCCTAAAGGCGTGGTTCGATAAGGTCTCCGGCTACGACAGGGGAGATCGCCAGGTCCCGCAGCGAATCGAACTCGGGGAGTCGGGCACGCAGCTTGGGGTCGTCGCGCAGCCTCAGGATCAGGTCGCGGCACGCCGCCGGCTCGAGGCCGAAGAGCGCCGGCTTGAAGCTCATCGGCGGCTCGTTCTTGAACTGGACGGTGAGCCGGTCGGTCAGCGTCACGCGCGGCCAGGAATGCGGCTCGGACAGCGTCACGGCCTCCATCGCGGTCCAGACCGCACGCATCTCGTGGCGGCCCTGGATCACCAGGAGCCGGTCGCGGAAGAAGCCGAGCTTTGCCGGCGGCCACGTGCGCAGCCGGAGGCCGGCCCAGCCGGCGACGACCGCCCCGCCCGCGGCCCCGATCGCCAGCGCGACCCCGGCGACGGCGCCCTGCGGCAGGCTGAACGCGCCGAGGGCGAGCCCCCCGAAGACGACGGCCCAAGCCAGCCCTGCGATGCACAGCGTCACGATCGAGCGGTGCGATCGAACGTAGATCAAGCTCGCCCCACCACCACCGAGTAGTGTATTCCCGAGCATGGTGCGCGACATCAAAGCGGAGCGGTCCGCGATGGACCGCGCGGCAAAGGGCAAGACAGTCCTCACCAACTTCGACCAAACCTGCCGCGACATACCCGACCAGGCGGCCCTCAAGTGGAAGGACGCGTCGGGCGCCTGGAACACCCTGACGTGGAGCCAGTACCGGCAAGAGGTGCGCAAGGCCGCGGTCGGTCTCAAGGCGCTGGGCTTTCGGCCGGGGCAGTTCGCGGTCATCATGGCGCGCAACCGGCCGGAGCATCTGATCGCAGACCTTGGAGTCCTGCATGCGCGCGGGACTCCGGTGAGCCTCTACAACACGCTCGCGCCCGAGCAGGTCCAGTACATCACCGCGCACTGTGACGCGACCTTCGCGTTCGTCGACAACGCCGCGTTCCTCGCCAAGTTCCAGGCGGTACGAGACCAGCTTCCGAAGCTGCGCATCGTCGTGGTGATGGACCCCGAGGGCGTCGCACTCGACGACCGGGTGACGAGCTGGGAGGCGCTGATCAAGCGCGGCGAAGAAGAGGACCGTCGCGATCCGAAGGCCTTCGAGGAGTGGCGCAAGGTCACGCCGGATGACCTCGCGACCCTTGTCTACACGTCGGGCACGACCGGTCCGCCGAAGGGCGTGATGGAGGCGCACAGCAACGTCTGCTGGATGGCCGAGAGCGCGCAGGTCTTCCTCAATCGCACCGGACACCGCCACATCTCCTACCTGCCGTTCGCTCACGTCTTCGAGCGTTTCGTCGGACATTACGGCGCGATGCGTCAGCACTCGATCGTGCATTTCTGTCCGGACCCGGCGCAGCTGTTCGCCTACGCGGCGGAAGTGAAGCCGACGTCGCTGATCGGCGTGCCGCGGGTCTGGGAGAAGCTGCAGGCCGCGCTTTCGGCCGGTATCCAGGCCGATGCCGACGAGCAGCGGCGCACCGCCATCCTCGGGGCGATCGAGGTCGGCCGCAAGCTGGTCCGCCTCGAGCAGGCGGGACAGGAGCCTCCCGCCGACCTGCTCGCGATGGCAGAGCGCGCCCGGCCGGTGTGGATGGCGATCCGGTCCAAGGTCGGGCTGCAGGACCTGGAGTGGGCGATCACCGGCGCCGCGCCCATCAACCCAGACGTCATCGAGTTCTTCCAGGCCCTCGGGATCAGGCTGTGGGAAGGCTGGGGCATGACGGAGTGCACCGTGGGAGCCACGTACAACCCACTGGAGCGCATCAAGAACGGGACCGTGGGCATCGCCGACCCCGGCATCGAGATGAAGGTCGCCGAGGACGGTGAAGTCCTCCTGCGCGGTGGGAACCTGATGCGCGGCTACTACAAGGACCCGGAAAAGACGGCTGAGACCATCGACGCCGAGGGCTGGCTGCATACAGGCGACGTCGGGGAGATCGACGGCGACGGCTACTTGCGCATCATCGACCGCAAGAAGGAGCTCATCATCACGGCCGGCGGCAAGAACATCTCACCCGCCAACCTGGAGGCGCTGCTCAAGCAGCATCCCCTGGTCGGGCAGGCGTGCGTCATCGGCGACCGCAGGCCGTACGTGAGCGCGCTCATCGTGCTCGACCCAGAGGTCGCGCCTGTGTGGGCGCGGAAGGCCGGCATTCCGTTCACGTCGGCCGCTGAGCTGGCGAAGCACGCCGCCGTTCGGGCCGAGATCCAGAAGGCCGTCGACGAGTCCAATCAACACGTCTCTCAGGTCGAGGGAGTCAAGCGCTTCACCATCCTCCCCGCAGACTGGACGACGGATACGGACGAGCTGACCCCGACGCTGAAGCTCAAGCGGCGCGTGATCACGCAGAAATACGCGCAAGAGATCGAGGACATGTACAGCCGCGAGGAGCGGTCGAAAGAACCCGCGACGGAGGCTCGGCGCGCCTAACCCCTAGGTCCGTTCTTGCTCGCTGGTTTGGCCGGCTTGAAAGCCATCACGGCTTCGGTGAAGAGGCGCCTGGCCAGGCGGGTTTTGGGCTCTCCTGTGCGGGCGGAGATCTTCGCGAGCTGATCGATGACCCGCGGCTCGACGTTGAGCCGGTAGAGCTGCGTCACGGTTGGTGTCTTTTCCTTCATCGGTTCGCCTCCTGGTTTGGTGTTAGAGATTTTCCGAACCCAAGGCGCGCCACGCCAATCCAGGTTGTTAATTGCGAGAATCCGCCCGATGGAGGGCGACGTGCAATGGCACCACGGACAGACCCTGGCGGCCGGGCAGGTGGCCGAGTTCAAGGTGTGGGCCGAGCTGGTGCGGCAGTCGATGGGAGGCCTCCATGTCTTTCTTCCATTGCGAGATATGGGTATCGACGCCGTCCTCGATCGATATCGGGAGGCGCTGGAGTCGCTGGGGTCCATGGTTTCGTCACTGCTGGCTTGAGCGGGTCGAAGATTTGGGCGGTTAAGGCCGTTCCTTTGTCGAACGTTCTTTCGTAGTCTGCGACGCATGCCGGAATCGTCTTTGGGCGTTCAGCTACTCATTGCCGAAATCGAGCGCTTCTGCGCCCAGCCATCGCCAGTGGCGGGTGACGAGCTGGCTGCGGGTTTGCGAGAGGTTGCACGGGGGAGGAACCTGCTCGACCTCAAGTTCTCCGAGATGGCGGCTGCCTTCGCGCAGACCGATCAATACGACGTCGATGGATGCGTGTCGCCGATCCACTGGATGCGGCTGAACTGCCATATGACCAGTGGCGCGGCGGCCGACAGGATTGCCGTCGGTGAACGGATTGATAGCGTGCCTCAGAGCGTCGAGGCGATGGTGGGCGGCGAGGTCGGGTTTCCTCACCTCGCTCTCATCGCGCGCGAGGCGGAGGCGGTCGCGGAGTTGGGCGGCGGCAGGCAGTTCGATGAGACTCCTCTTCTCGCCAAGGCGCGCGACTTGACCGTTGGACGCTTCCGGAATTTCTGTCATCACCATCGGCATGCCATCGATCCGGAGGGCTACGTAGCGAACCAGGCTCAAGCCTGCGAGGCTCGCGCTTTGACCCTTAAGACGGGTGAGGGCGGGATGCTGTGGATACGTGGAGTGCTGGACCCGGAGGGTGGTGCGGTGGTTCGGACGGCCCTCGAGCCTCTGGCCAAGCGAAACGGCAGAAACGACGACCGGACCGCCGCTTGGCCGATGGGTTGGTTGAGTTGGCTCACCACGCGCTGGAGGGTGGTTCGCTGCCGCGCCAGGGTGGACACCGCGCTCACCTCCAGGTCACCGCGACGCTCGAAACCTTGTTGCAGCGCTGCGGGG
>WNGG01006064.1_pt1 | contig 16904 bp, 13 predicted proteins | sample 5400661 | NCBI WGS metagenome assembly WNGG01 (sample SAMN13153372, study PRJNA577476) | soil metagenome | isolation source: 100 cm soil or saprolite under Garry oak tree replicate 1 | place: USA:California | collected 2016-06-15 | reverse complement strand
TATGTAAACTAAGTTTACATCGCCTCCCTGAATGCGCATCCCACCAAATTTATAACCTGTTGAAATCACCGTAGTTAATAATTATTAATATCCGGCATGCTTTATGAAAGAGAACCAGCATGCGAGAAAGGTTATTGCCAAAATATAGAGTTAACGAATTTCCCAGCTACAAAAGCTTTTCGAGGGGGTAAACCGTGATGGGGAAAAATCGGGAGATGAAATTACGCTGTAACGGTAAAATGACCGTGCAATTTATTGCGATTGCGTGGTCATTCTTGTTGTCGGCTTTTGTCTTTGCCGCCGATCTCCAAGCGGCAGACAAATTGCCGCAGGTGAACCTTTCGGTTAAGCCCCTCGACCTCTCCAAGCCGGTTTCGAGGGATGCTATCATGGCCGCCGGTCAACTGGGGGGGCAACTCTATCCCACCCATGAAATAGCGGACAAGGCAAGGGACCAGGAGATCAACAACTCCTTTGGCGCTGCGATCCAGGAGTGGAACAAGCACAACTATAAATATGCAGTCAAGCTCTTCAAAGAGCATAGCCTAAAATACTCCGACAGCCCGTGGACGGCGGAGGCGGTCCTCCATATCGGCTGCGACGCCCATTACACCGGGAGGTACAGCGAGGCGGAGGAAAGCTTCAAATGGATTCTGGACAATTTCAAGGGCAAGGACCATGACGGCGCGAAAAAACTGGTGAACAAGGCGACGCTCCGTCTCGCGGTGCTCAAGGTGGCTGAGAATAACTTCGACGAAGCTGATAATCTGTTCGCTGAACTGTTTAAATCGAGCGACAACTGGCGGGACAGGACCTATGCCAGCCACTGGATTCAGCGGCTCTCCCGCTACAAGGCCGACAAGCTCGCCATGCTCAATTGCGGCACACTTGCCCTAGCCCATGTGTTGGAGAAAACAGGCAAGTCGAAGGAGGCCGGGGCAGTGAGGAAAATACTCCCATCTTCCTTGTCAGGCCACAGTATGCAGGACCTCGCGAATATAGCATCCAGATACGGTTATGATTTCGTAGGGTTGCGCGTATCCGACAGTAGCATGAAAAAGCTGCCGTTGCCGGCCATCATCCGGCTGCATGGGGCAGAGGCTGACTCAGGCGTAAAAGGAAAGCTTTTACGGCGGCTGCTGCGGCGTGCCGCGACCGCCGGATGACCTGGGCGATCCGGACGATGATTGTAATAAAAAGGGATCTTCAAGCTCTTGCACCTCCTGCTCTTCTTCGGAAGGCGCACCCGCTTGGTCGGTGAACATGGTGAGCATGAATCTGTTCGCTGCCGATACCCCTCTCTGGTACGAGCCCCCCATCGGTCCGCCGGTGAGGATTTCCCTGAGCTACAATTCCCAGTCTTCCATAGCCAACAACCAGCCGTTCGGCAACAAGTGGCAGCTCAATTACGCCGGTTACCTCGTGGTTGATACCGGCGGGCAAGTGACGATTTTCATGCCGGACGGCAAGAACGACGTCTATTCGCCTGACGGGTCGGGAGGCTACACAAGGCCGTTCGGGGTTTTCAACACCCTGACCAAGCTGGCGGATAACCATTTTACCCTGCGTTTTCCGGACGACACGGTCTACGAGTATGACATCCCTGCCGGCACCACTTCGTTGCAGCCGTTCCTGGTGAAGATCAGCGACCGCTACGGGCAGAGTCTGACGTTCGGATACAATACCGACGTCCATCTCGCGACCATTGCCGATGCCTTGGGTCAGGTAACCACCATCACCTATACCAACGGTCTGGCATCCAGCGTAACGGACCCCTTCGGACGCAGTGCCACATTCGAGTACGACGCAAGCAACAACCTCACGAAAATCACGGACATGGGGGGCTACTGGACAAGCCTCACCTACGACCAGAACGTCTATCTCACCTCGTTGGCGAACTCGCGGGGAACTTGGCAATTCTACACCGAGCCCGCGGACGGAATAAACAACGGATCAAATCCGTATCCTGCGCCCGGCGCAACCATGTGGCAGAACTATCGCGTCACCGTGACTAATGGCTTGGGAGGCAAGGAAGAATACCATTATAACGGTTATTCATACTACAGTTGGCATGTGAGCCCGAGGTACTACATTACGTACGTCAACAGCAGCACGAATAATTACGCATCCGGCGTTCCGAAGAATAAGTACTATTTCACTACCGTTGGCGGGAAAGGTAAGGTTTCCCAGATTCTCAACCCGGACGGAGGATATACTACCTTCACCTATGATTCTGCTACGGGAAAGCCTTACAGCATCAGGGATTCCCACTACCATACAGTTTCCTACACTTACAACGCCATGGGGCGTGCAACCTCGATCACCGATGCAAAACTGAAAACGACAACCATGACCTACGCTCCGAACAACGTCGATCTGACCGGCATAAGCAACGGCCTCGGAGCCGTATCCATGGGCTATAACAGTTCCCACGACATGACCTTCAGGACCAACCGCCTGGGCAAGACAACGGGGTATGTCTACAACGGTTTTGGCCAGGCAACTACCATAACGGACCCCCTCAACACAGTGACATCTTTCACGTATTACGATGCTGCCGCGTCGACCAAGTACCGCATGAAGGATATCACCCGCGACGGGAAGACCCTCTACAGCTTCACCTACGACTCGATTGGGAGGGCGCTGACCCGCACCGACCCGACAGGGCTTACGCTCATGTACGGGTACAACAATCTGAACCAGGTTACCACCATCACCTACCCGGACTTGAAAGAGGAGGTATTCACCTACTCCCCCTGTTGTCCACGGCTTCTCGACAGCTACACCGACCGGGGAGGGCGCACGACCTATTATACGTATGATGCATTGAGGCGGCTCACCGAGGTAAAGCAGCCGGACAACACATTGATCAAATACGAATACGACGCCGACGGCAACCTGACTAAACTCACCGACCCAAAAAACAACGTTACAACCTTCGACTACGATACTATGAAACGCCTGACCAAAAAGACCTATGCCGACGGCAAATACGAGACGGGCAGCTATGACGGGGAGGGGCTGCTCACTGCCAAGGCCAACGCGAGGGACGTGGCGGCAGGCAGGACGACCGCAACCTACAGCTACGACGAGAACCACAACCTGACCGGCATCACCTACACGGACGGCACGCCGAATGTGAGCTACGGCTACGACGACTATAACCGGGTAATCGCGAGGGGGGATGGCGCAGGCGCCTGGGGATACGCGTATGATGCCGAATTACGTTTGTTGACTACCGACGGGCCGTGGGAGAACGATACGGTAACGTACGCTTACGACGATAATGGGCGGAGAACGAGCGTGCAGCCGCAGGGGGGAGAGACGGTCGGTTACAGCTACGATGCGCTCGGAAGGCTCTCGGGGATAATGCCGGGCTCGCGAAGCTTCGGCTATACCTATCCGTCCAGCAGTCCGAGCCCTCTGCCGGCAAGCCTCACCCGGCCGAACGAGAGTTTCACCACGTATCAATACGACACCCTGTTGGAGATTGCCAACAACAGCTCCCAGCAACTCATCAATGCCGATGCGTTTACCTACAACGGGCGGGACATGCGTGACACTGAGACAACCACCAACGGGACCCCGATAACCAATATTGCCGCCAAACTGACTACATACAACTACAGCAACATCAACCAGCTCCTATCGACACTTGGCCCAATCCAGGCCTTCGTTTACGATGCCGACGGGAACATGACGACGGGATACACCCCTGACGGGTATGCCTACACGGCGACTTACGATGCGGAGAACAGGCTGAAAACGATTGATTATAACAATGGCGCGGCGCATCATACGGATTTCTATTACAGCGCCGACGGATTCCTTGCCAGGCAGGTAGTGGACGGCGTGGAGACGAGGTTTGTCAGGAGCGGCTATTCATTGTTGCAGGAACGGGACGGTTCCAACAATGTTAACCGTGCCTATGTCTGGGACCCGAAAGCACCGGGTGGGATTGGCGGACTGCTGGAATTGAGCCAGGGCGGACAGCAGTACTCGTACCTGTTTGACGGCAAGGGGAATGTTTCTTCGTTGATTGACGGTTCTCAAGCTCCGAGCGCAAGCTATACTTATGATGAGTTTGGCAACCTGATGGTGAAGAGTGGGACGCTCGACCAGCCGTATAGATTCTCCACCAAGCCGTATGACGAAAAGACAGGGCTTTCGTACTATGGTTACCGTTTCTACGCGCCGACCAGTGGCAGGTGGATAAATAGAGACCCGCTTGGAGAAAAGGGTGGAATCAATCTTTATGGGTTCGTCCAAAATAATCCGGTGAATTATGCTGACCCACTTGGATTGTGGCGATGGTATGGGAACTGGGGTGGTCCTAATTGGACGGGTGGCCAGAAAGGCACTTGGAATACTATTGACCATACCAAAGCGAAGTCACCAATTGACCAACAGGACGAATGCTATATGTTTCATGATATTTGTTATGGGCTTCGTCGCGACACGGCCTCCTGCAACGCGGATCGCTCTAGCTGCTTTGAAGCTTGCGATAGAAAACTTTCTAGCTGTCTTAACGGGCTTAGTAGTGATCCCTCCAATGATTGGCATGCAAAAGGCGCAGCTAAGTATTTTGAAAGCAGTAAGCCAGGAGCTGATTGATGAAAAGTTTATTTTCCCGAGCCAGCAAAGCAAGCTATCAGTTTGGGTTGGTGTTGGGTCTTATTCATCTAGTAATTGGGTGGTGGGTAATTTTAAGACTTATCCAGAATGAACCAGATGCCCAATGGCAATTGGTGTGGATTTTTTTTCTGCCTTTTGATCTTCCTTTTTCTCTGCTGGTCTTTTATTCGAGTTCTATTTTCTCTGACTGGACTTTCAAATCACTTCCATATCCTATGAGTCAGTTTAGGAGTTTTATATTACCCGTCTTTGTCCATGGGATAATAGGTCCTATCTGGTATTTCCTCTTACCAGTGATGATCAGCAGTTCATGGGGGCGGTTTAAAAGAAAACTTAGACACAATCGGGCAGGTTCCGAGGATTGATGGGGGAGGGATTCATCTCCAAAGGCATTATTTGGCTTTGAAGAACCATATATCAGGTGTCTATATCCTAGCAAATAAACAAAGCACCAATTAGTGCAGTGTACAGAAAATACTTGTGCTTACTGAGTTAAACGTATATTACCATGTAAACGTTTAAAGGCTATTATGATTAGTTACGCTTGGTTACTTACTATTCCACTTAGACTCTACTTTGTTGGAGGTATAGGACTTACCATGCCAATAAGGTTATTTGTTGTGTTTAAATTATCGGATTATATAAAGCATTGACAAGGAGCATAGCCATGTCATCAACACAGAGGGCAGCATTATTTGTCACAATTTTTGCTTTCACGCTTATTTCAGTCATTGCCTCTTTTGCAGACACAATAATTTACACCTATGATGATCTGAACCGTGTGACGGCTGTTGAATATGGAGACGGTTCAAAAGTTATTTATACTTATGACGAAGATGGAAACCGTCTGAAAAGGGTTTCCGGTAAAAAAACCAACACCATCACATCTTCGGCAAGCACTGGAGGAACCATCACCCCATCAGGCGCGGTTACAGTCAATCTGGGAAATGATCAGGCTTACACCATGACGCCAAACGCATGTTACTATGGCGCAGATGTAACGGTTGATAATGTTTCCCAGGGAGCCGTCCCCAGCTACAGCTTTACCAGCGTTATCGTCGATCATACGATAGCGGCGAGCTTTGGTTTATACTTGTCAGTGAAAATCGCAAGAGCTACGCCGGTTTACTTTTCCACGCTGCAGGCTGCCTATAACGCCGCCGTAAATGGCGATGTTATAATGGTTCAATCAACGTTCTCGGGTGGTTTAATAACAAACCGGAATATCGCGCTGACAATAAATGGGGGATATAACTGCGATTTTAGTTCGAGTGCCGGAAATACTATTCTGACGAGCATTACCTACAGTAATAGCAGCAGTGGAAATATAACTTTTAATAATGTTGACATAAAATATAACTGAGTGCTTCTCAGCCTAGGCGGTCACGTGTACGGGAGGAAAACATGAAAGGTATTTTCAAAAAAATTGGCCTCTTTGCAATGGGCCTGATACTAAGCCTGAGTTACTCCGTTCCCACGGCTTCAGCAGCGCCGCTGTGGACGGTCACGACAGGAACCGGCCCCCACGGTGTAGTCGTCGACGGCAGCGGGAACATCTACGTCACCAACTTTGATGCCAAGCAGCTGCAGAAGTTCAACAGTGCCGGAGCACTCCAGTGGACGGTATCGACGGGGACTTACTCTTACGGCGTGGCCACTGATGGCAGCGGGAACATCTATGTCACCAGTTACGGTGGAGCCAAACTATTTAAGTACAACAGTTCCGGTACGCTCCAATGGTCGCGAGGGATTGGCACCTACGGTGTGGCCGTCGACGGCAGCGGGTACATCTACATCACGAGCGGCACCACTACGTTTTCGAAGTACAACAACGCTGGCACGCTCCTGGATACGGAGACGACTGCATCCGGCGCGCACGGCGTGGCCACCGACGCCAGTGGAAACGTCTATGTCGCCTGTTACACCGCCAAACAGCTTCAGAAATATAACAGCACCGGCACGCTTCAAGGATGGGTCTCGACCGTGAATTACCCGGAGAACGTGGCCGTTGATCGCAGCGGGAACATTTACGTCACCTGTACCGGTCAGCTGCGAAAATATAACAGTTCTCTCGCACTTCAATGGACATCCACGATTGGGAACACCTCCTACGGCGTGGCCACCGACGCCAGCGGCAACATCTTTGTCAGCAATTACAGTGACAATACGCTCCAGAAGTTCAACAGCGCCGGTGTGCTTAGTGGGACGCTCACGACCGGCACCGGCCCCCGCGGTGCAGCCACCGACGGCAGTGGGAACGTCTATGTCGCAAATTACAGTGCCAATACGCTGCAGAAGTTTCCCCCGATCTGCAACGGCCCAGTCACCATCAACTGGAACGAGTCGATAACTGCCGCCACGACCTCAATACGAGGCGCTCATATTGCCGAACTCCGTACTCAGGTCAATAACAGACGAGCCGATGCCGGGCTTTCTGCGTATCCATGGACAGTTCCGACCCTGCCAACTGGCACAATCCCGTTCATCGACACGTACATCAATGAATTACGCACCGGTATCTCAGGGGTCTATACACAATGCGGGTGGTCGGCTCCGTCGTTCACAACAGACCCTACCATTACGCCAGGAGTAACCCCCGTTAAAGCCGCCCACATTAACGAATTGAGGAGCAAGGCTTCCGCTGCACCGTAAAATCCTGCGATTTTCTAAAGCCATAAGGCATATAGCTTCCGACAGCTCGCTCCAAACGAAATTTTTTGCTGAAATGTTTTGCTTGACAAAGGTAAGGGCCGTGTATTAAATTTCGACCGGTTTTTAAATCCCAATGGAGGAGGTGAAATTTTAATGAAAAAGATCGCTATTGCCATGGTTTCGATTATCGCTTTTGCAGGGTCCGTATTTGCCGCTGACGTGATCGAGTTCCCGGCCAAAATGGGCAAGGTAACCTTCAATCACAAGGCACACCAGGAAAAAGTCAAAGGCGTCTGCACGACCTGTCACGAAAAGGCAACAGGCGGCAAGATCGAAGGGTTCGGCAAGGACTTCGCTCACAAGACCTGTAAAGGTTGCCACGAGAAATCGGGCGGCCCGATGAAGTGCAATGAGTGTCACCACAAGCCAGCATAATAGATTTGTCTCAGCTGTAGTACGTGAAAAAGGGGTAACAAATTTTTGTTATCCCTTTTTCTGTGAAAAAATCAGTATGAATTTTCCGCCGATTGTTTTATTATTTGGCGATTACAATAACATCCAAAGAATATCCCTTCTCAGGAGTTAGCCTTGACAACGAACAAACGTGGATTCATCCAGTCTGTGTGGGACTTTTTCTGTTCCCTGAAACTCTCGATCAGCCTCCTTATCGGCCTGGCGGTGACCTCGATCATCGGTACCGTCATCCCTCAGAGCCCGCCGCGGGAGTACCTCGAAAGCATCAGCCAGACCAAGATCGCTCTCTACAGCAAATTGGGTTTCTTCGACATGTACCACTCCTGGTGGTTCATCCTTCTTCTCTATCTCCTGACGATCAACCTGATTTGCTGTTCCATCAAGAGGCTGCCGCGGGTATGGAAGTTCGTTTCCGAACCGACCCTGATCTTTGACGAAGGGCTGGAAAAAACCCTCTCGCTTACCCGCCAGTTCAAGATGGAAGGGGATGCCGCATCCCTGAAGGACAAAATGGCGGCGTTCCTCAAGGGGGAATTCGCCGCGCCGGTGGTCTCCGAGGTTAACGGCGAGTATCACCTGTTTGCCCAGAAGGCCCCCTACTGTCGCCTCGGGGTGTATGTCGTTCACTTCAGCATCATTATCATCTTTATCGGCGCCCTGATCGGTTCCTACTTCGGCTATAAGGGTTACGCCCAGATCGAGGAAGGAAGCAGCATCTCCGCGATTGAGAACCGGAACGGCAAACAGACCGATCTCGGCTATGCCGTCAAATGCGAGAAGTTTTCCGTTTCCTTTTACGACACCGGCGCACCCAAGGAGTTCAAGAGCATCCTGACGGTCCTGGAAAACGGCCAGCCGGTGCCGGGGTACGAGAAGATAGCGATTGTCGTCAACAGCCCCCTTACCTACAAGGGGATAACGTTCTACCAGTCGAGCTACGGTCCCGCCGGGATGTTTCTGATTACGGTCCGCGACAAAAAAGGGGGCGCGCCGTTCAAGCTGGCAGCCCACCAGGGGGAGAAGGTTCCTCTTTCCAACGGCGGGTCTATCCAGGTGCTTGAAGCTACGGCGGACGTGAAGCCCTTCATGCCTCAACTCTCCGGTCCGGGCCTGAGGGCTGACTATGTCGCACCAAACGGGGTGTCTCAGCCGCTGGTGCTCCTGCGCAACTACCCCGATTTTGACCTGCAGCGTGGGGGCGATCTGGTCATCACCTATGACGGCGCGGAAGAAAAGTTTTATACCGGGCTTCAGGTGGCGAAGGACCCCGGCGTCTGGGTCGTCTGGTCCGGCTGCGCGCTTATGGTGCTGGGTATATGCATAGCCTTCTTCCTCTCCCATAAGCGGATCTGGATCAGGACGGCGAACGGCAGGGTGACCGTCGGTGGGACGGCAAGCAAGAACCAGGCGGCCTTCCAGCCCACATTTGACGACCTGGCGGAAAAACTTAAAAAAATGTGACGAGGATCTTCATTCGGCCTAAACCGTAACTACGCGGAGGATTAATAATGACCAGTTCCATGCTGTTTAATGTTACCACTTTCTCATACCTGGTTTCCATGCTGATCTTTTTTACCTTCCTGGCGACCAAGAACAAGACCATCGGCCTCGTCGCCAGCTGTACCGCCTATTTCGGCTTTATCGTCCAGACCATTGCCATCATCCTCCGCTGGAAGGAGTCGTACGCCGCCGGTGCCGGCCATGCCCCGCTCACCAACCTGTACGAGTCGGTCATATTCTTCTCCTGGACGATTATCCTCATTTACGGGTTGATTGAGTTCAAGTACAAATACCGGGTGGTCGGGGCCTTCGTCGTCCCGTTTGCCCTGCTCGGGATGTCCTGGGCGCAGCTGGGGCTCGAAAGCCACATAGAGCCGCTGGTGCCGGCCCTCCAGAGCAACTGGCTCCTCTACCACGTGATCACCTGCTTCCTCGGCTATGCGGCTTTCGCGGTGGCCTGCGGTATCTCCATCATGTATCTGATCAAGGAGAAGCTGGAGGGTGTGTCCGGTGATGCCCAGGCCGGCGGGATTGTCTCCCAGTTCCCCTCCATCCGGGTGCTCGACGACCTGAACTACAAGGCGATCATGATCGGCTTCCCGCTGCTGACCCTCGGGATCATTACCGGAGCGGCCTGGGCCAACTACGCCTGGGGGACTTACTGGAGCTGGGACCCCAAGGAAACCTGGTCCCTGATCGTGTGGTTCATCTACGCGGCGTTTCTCCATGCCCGCATTACCCGGGGGTGGGTCGGCAGAAGGGCCGCCATTCTCTCGGTGGTCGGGTTTGCCGCCACCATCTTCTGTTATCTCGGCGTCAATCTCTTCCTGTCCGGGCTCCACAGCTACGGTCGAGGCCGGTAGGTTCCCCGCCGGCTGCGGCGCAACGAAAAACTGTTACGGAGAAAAGCCGGGTACTCGCCCGGTTTTTCTTTTTGACCTGAATCCGTGGCGGAAAAATCTGTAGGGATACTCCTTGCGGGGATACTGATTACGGGCACCCGCAAGGAGTGCCCCTACAAAATCTGTCACTGATTCCGGTAAGGAAGGGTATGTCCGTTCCAGCGAAAATCTCGATCATCATCCCGGTGAAGCCGGGCGGTGCGGTGAGCGCCCTGGCCGGGCTGCGTGCAACCGACTACCCCGCCGATTCCTGGGAGGTGATCGTGGCGGAAGGGCGCTGCCCGAGCCGCCAGCGCAACAGGGCGGCGGCGGAAGCCGCTGGGGCGGTCCTCTATTTTCTCGACGACGACTCCCGGGTGACCACCGGTTTTCTCGACAGGGTGGCCCGCCACTACGCCGATCCGGCAGTGGCCGCGGCCGGCGGGCCTTCCCTCACCCCCGATACGGACACCCCTCTCCAGCAGGCCTTCGGCATGGCGTTCGCCTCTGTGATCGGCGGCGGCGGGATGCGCAACCGCTACCGCCGGACCGGGAACGCCCGGTCAACCTGCGACCAGGAGCTGATCCTGTGCAATCTCAGCTTCCGCAGGGAGCTCTTCCTGCAGTATGGCGGTTTCGATGAGCGACTCTACCCCAACGAGGAGAATGAGCTGATGGAGCGGGTGAAAAGGGGTGGGGGCGTGCTCATTCATGATCCCGACCTTGCCGTGCGGAGGAGCCAGCGTCCGACCCTCAAGGCGTTCTGCCGGCAGCTGTTCGGCTACGGCAGGGGACGCGGAGAGCAGACGGTGGTAAGCGGCATCATCAAGCCGATCACCTTCGTCCCTTCCCTGTTCATCCTCTATCTGCTCCTGTTGCCGCTGGTCCGGAAGCCGGTTTACTATTTGCCGTTTTTGTGCTACCTGTTAATGATCGGTTCCGTTGCCGTTCTTAAAACGCTAAAGAGCGGCCGTCCACGGTCGGCGCTACTGTTGCCGGTTGTCTTCCCCCTTTTCCACATCTGTTACGGGGCAGGCCTCTTGAGGGGAGTTGCGGCGCCGCGGTTCAGGAAAAGGGTCGTGTCCGACTGCGAGGTGACCATCCGGCGGGTGAAGGAGTTCGGCGGTGATTTGGAATCAGTCACCGGTCACGTATTTTAACGGAAGGGGTTTCCCGTGGATTTAAGCATTGTCGTCCCCATTTACAACGAAGAGGAAAATATCCCGGCCCTGCATGAATGTGTAACGGCAGCGCTGGCGCAGAGCGGTCTGGAATACGAGCTGATCCTGGTGGACGACGGCTCCAGCGACGGCTCATTCCCGCTGTTGCAGGGGGTCGCCGGAAAAGACCCGCGGGTCAAGGTGATCCGCTTTCGCCGCAATTTCGGCCAGACAGCCGCCATGGCCGCCGGTTTTGACGCCGCCGCGGGTCGGGTGGTTGTGCCGATGGACGGCGACCTCCAGAACGATCCCGCCGACATCCCGCTGCTCATGGCAAAGATTGACGAGGGGTACGATGTGGTTTCCGGCTGGCGCAAGGACCGCCAGGACACCTTCATCAACCGCAAACTCCCTTCCATCCTTGCCAACGGCCTTATATCGCTGCTGACCGGGGTCCATCTCCACGATTACGGCTGCACCCTCAAGGCATACCGGAGAGAGGTCCTCGATGGGATCAATCTCTACGGGGAGATGCACCGCTTCGTGCCGGCCCTCGCCTCCCAGGTCGGAGCGCGGGTGACCGAGCTTCCCGTGCGGCATCATCCAAGGCTCCATGGCACGAGCAAATACGGCATCTCCCGCACCTTGCGGGTCGGTCTCGACCTGATGACGGTAAAGTTCCTCCTCTCTTACTCCACCAAGCCGATCCAGCTGTTCGGCAAGTGGGGGGTGTATACGGTTTTTGCCGCTTTCTTGAGCGGCGGCGCCACCCTCTACATGAAACTGTTCGAGCACATGAACATGAACCGCAACCCATTGTTGATCCTCACCGCGTTTCTGTTGTTCATGGGGGTACAGTTCATCGTCCTCGGCCTTTTGGGGGAGCTGAACGCCCGTACCTACTACGAGGCCCAGGGTAAGCCGATTTACGTGGTGAGGGAAAAGATCAACTTCGGGGAACGGATAGATGCGGGATCGTAAGGAACTTGAGGAAGTGTCCGGCAGCCGGTCGCCGGTCGCCGGGGCGCTCCGCGTCCTGATGCTCGCCCCTACCCCCTATTTTGCCGACCGGGGGTGCCATGTCCGCATCTATGAAGAGGCCCGCGCCCTCAGGGAGCTGGGTCAGGAAGTTTTGATCGTTACCTACCATCTGGGGCGGACCATGCCCGGGATTGCGACCGTGCGCATCCCCCCGGTCCCCTGGTACCGAAAGCTATCCGCCGGCCCTTCCTGGCACAAGCCCTACCTCGACATCCTCCTGTTTTTCACCGCGCTCCGCGCCGCCCGCAAGTTCAGGCCGGAGATCATCCACGCCCATCTCCACGAGGGGGCCTTGATCGGCCTGCTGCTGAAAAAATTTCTCTCCGTGCCGCTGTTGTTCGACTGCCAGGGGAGCCTCACGGCAGAACTGAGCGACCACGGCTTCATCCGGCGGGGGTCGCTTTTGTTCCGGCTGTTCGCTATCCTGGAACGATTCATCAACCGGCGGGTCGATTTTATCGTTACCAGCTCCGGTCCTGGCGCGCAGCAGCTGGTGGAGGAGCGGCAAGAGAGCAGCAGCAAGGTTCTCCCCCTGATCGACGGGGTGAATGCCGGCGACTTCCGGCCGCTTCCGCGGGAGGAGGCGCGCAGGGCACTGAATCTTCCCCAGGACCGGATCATCGCGGTCTTTCTCGGTGTCCTCAACCGCTACCAGGGGGTGGACCTCCTGCTGGAGTCGATCAGGATGCTCCGCGAGAAAGGGAGCCAGGTCCATTTTCTCATCATGGGGTTTCCCGAGGACGGCTACCGGCGGTTGGCCGTAGAGACCGGGATCGGGGACTCGGTGACTTTTACCGGCAGGATCGATTATGCCCGTGCCCCCCTCTACCTTTCCGCCGGTGACATTGCCCTTTCGCCGAAAATATCCCATACCGAGGCGAACGGCAAACTGTTCAATTACATGGCCTGCGGTCTTCCTACGGTGGTGTTCGATACCGCCGTAAACAGGGAGATACTGGGGGACCTCGGCGTCTACGCCGCCTATGGCGATGCCGCGGACTTTGCCGCGAAGATCGAGGCACTCGCCTCTGACAGTGCCCTGCGGCAAAGTATCGCTGCCAAAATGATCGGAATGGCCGTTTCCGAGCACTCCTGGCAGGCGCGGGGGCGGAAGCTGCTGGAGCTGTACCGGCGACTCCTTTCCGGGCAGGCGGGGAAGTGAAATTAAACCTGAAATATATTTGCAATTTCACCATGGTTGTTGTATTGTTCACTTTATGAACGACAACGATGAAAAAATGCTGGACACCTACCGCTCCTTTCTCCTGATCTCCGAACTCGCCAAGGAGGAGTCGCTCTCCCAGCGGGAGCTGGCCCAGCGGCTCGGCATCGCCCTGGGGCTGGTCAATTCCTATATCAAGAACCTGGTCACCAAGGGTTACGTCAGGGTCAAAAATTTCCCTAAAAACCGCTACGGTTATCTCCTCACGCCACAGGGGGTTGCTGAAAAAAGCCGGCTCGCCTACCAGCACCTGCGGTATTTTACCAATCTTTATACCACCACCCGCCAAGATTACCTGTCCCTGTTCCGTGAGCTGAGCGCAGCAAAGGTGCGGAAAATTGCGTTTTGCGGGGTGGATGAGGTGACGGAGATTGCCTACCTCTCCCTGCTGGAAACGGACCTCAGCCTGGTGGCGGTCATGGACGATGAGGTGGCCGGCGCGGATTTTTTCGGCCTGCGGGTGGTAAGCCTTGCCAATGGGGTACTCTCGGGCTATCAAGGGGTAATCCTTACCTCCCTGAAGAAGGGGGACATCCTGAAAGACCAGCTCCGCCGGCTTGGGGTGAGCAGAAAAGAAATCTATTCCGCCAGCGAGGCCGGATATGCCGGGACGCCGGAAGAAGCGACATTAACAATGCAGGAGGGTAGGGAGTGAATATGAAAAAGGCGTTAATTACCGGGATTACCGGCCAGGATGGTTCATACCTGGCGGAACTCTTGCTGCAGAAGGGTTACGAAGTGCACGGCATCATCCGCCGCTCTTCATCTTTCAATACGGGGAGAATCAACCATATCTACCGCGACCCGCACGAAACTGATGTGCGCATGTTCCTCCACTACGGCGACTTGAACGATGCCAGTTCGATCAACAAGGTGCTGCGGGATGTCCGGCCGGACGAGATTTACAACCTGGGGGCACAGAGTCATGTCCGGGTCTCCTTTGACGTCCCGGAATATACCGGCGAGGTGGATGCCCTCGGGGCGGTGCGGATCCTGGAGGGGATTCGGGAAACGGAGCTGAACACCAAGTTCTACCAGGCTTCTTCCTCAGAGCTGTACGGCAAGGTGGTGGAGACCCCTCAGCGGGAGACCACCCCCTTCTATCCCCGTTCCCCCTACGCCTGCGCCAAGGCCTATGCGTTCTACCTCACCGTCAACTACCGGGAGAGCTTCAACATGTTTGCCTGCAACGGCATCCTTTTCAACCATGAGTCCCCCCGCCGGGGGGAAACCTTCGTGACCAGAAAAATCACCCGGGCCGCTGCGCGGATCAAGCTGGGGATGCAGGAGCGCCTCTATCTCGGCAACATCGATGCCATGCGGGACTGGGGCTTTGCCGGCGACTACGTCGAGGCGATGTGGCTGATGCTCCAGCAGCCCGAGCCGGATGATTTCGTGGTGGCCACCGGCGAAACCCATAGCGTCAGGGAGTTTGCCGAGAAGGTCTTCACCCGGCTCGATATGCCGCTGGAATGGCAGGGGAAAGGGGTCCACGAGAAGGGGATCGATACCCGGAGCGGCAAGATCGTGATCGAGATCGACCCCAAATACTTCCGTCCCGCCGAGGTCGACCTCCTGCTCGGGGACCCGGCCAAGGCCAAGGCGAAACTGGGTTGGCAGCCGCAGACCGGCTTCGACGAGCTGGTCGACATGATGGTTGATGCGGACCTCTTGTCGGCGGAGCGGGAAAAGCGGGCAAACGGCTAGGGATAAAACCGTCTCTCGCAGAGTCCGCAGAGGGCGCAGAGGAAGAAAAAAGCGAGGAAAGATTCACGGGTTTACAACAATAAAAGCGAATTAAAGATTTTCTCAGCGTTCTCTGGAGAGCGGAGCGAACGGGCGAGAGACATTTTTTTCGAGGGCTCTATGAACAAAGATGCAAAAATTTATGTGGCCGGGCATAGAGGTCTGGTCGGTTCCGCCATTGTGCGCAGGCTCAAGGCCGAGGGGTACGAAAACCTTCTCGTGCGGACGAGCGCCGAGCTCGACCTGCGCGACCAGGCGGCGGTTGCCGAGTTCTTCCGGAAGGAGCGGCCCGAATACGTCTTTCTCGCCGCCGCCAAAGTGGGGGGGGTCGTCGCCAACAATAGTTATCCGGCCGAGTTCATCTACGATAACCTGCAGATCCAGACCAACGTTATCCACCAGGCTTGGCAAAGCGACGTCAAGCGCCTCCTCTTTCTCGGCAGCACCTGCATCTATCCCAAGCTCGCCCCCCAGCCGATAAAGGAGGAGTACCTTTTGACCGGGCCGCTGGAGCCGACCAACGAGCCGTACGCCATCGCCAAGATCGCCGGCATCAGCATGTGCCGCTCTTACAACCGGCAGTACGGAACGCGGTTCCTCGCGGCCATGCCGACCAACTTGTACGGTCCGTTTGACAACTTTGATCTTGAGACCTCCCATGTCCTGCCGGCGCTAATAAGGAAGTTCCACGAGGCGAAGGCCGCCGGCGAGAAAACGGTCACGGTCTGGGGGAGCGGCGCCCCCTATCGGGAGTTCCTGCACGTGGATGATCTGGCGGACGCCTCCCTGTTCCTGATGAATTTATCTGAAGACGTGTACTCTTCGCTGCTCAAATTTTTCTCCTCACCCGCCTTAATCAACATCGGCTCCGGCGAGGAAGTGAGCATCCGGGAGCTGGCCCTGCTGGTCAAAGAGACGGTCGGCTTTGCCGGGGAACTGGCGTTCGACGCCGGCAAGCCGGACGGCACGCCGAGGAAGCTTTCCGACGTCTCCCGCCTCCACCAACTCGGCTGGCGGCACCGGATAAGCCTGAAAGAAGGCCTGGAAACTACCTATACGTGGTACAAGGAGTATCCGCAATGAAAATACTGGTGACCGGCGGGTGCGGTTACATCGGTAGTCATGTGGTGCGCCAGCTCTCCGAGGCGGGCTATGAGGTGGTGGTATTCGACAACCTCTCCACCGGCTCGGCTGCCGCGCTGGTGCACGGCGAGCAGCTGGTGGTGGGGGATCTCGCCGACACCGCCGCGCTGGAGGCACTTTCCCAGCACTACCGCTTCAGGACGGTGCTTCACTTTGCCGCCTCGATCGTCGCCCCGGAATCGGTCACCAATCCCCTCAAATTCTACGGCAACAACACCCGCAACACCCTGAACCTCCTCACGGCTTGCGTCCGTTTCGGGGTGGAGCGTTTCATCTTTTCCAGTACCGCGGCGGTGTATGGCCTGCCGGAGACCGGGGTGGAGGCCGAGGAGAGCCCGACGGTACCGATCAACCCTTACGGCACCTCCAAGCTGATGAGCGAGTGGATGCTGCGTGACACCGCCTTCGCCCATGGTCTGCGCTACGTGGCGCTTCGCTATTTCAATGTGG
>WNGG01012612.1_pt1 | contig 16909 bp, 20 predicted proteins | sample 5400661 | NCBI WGS metagenome assembly WNGG01 (sample SAMN13153372, study PRJNA577476) | soil metagenome | isolation source: 100 cm soil or saprolite under Garry oak tree replicate 1 | place: USA:California | collected 2016-06-15 | reverse complement strand
CGCAAGTACCGTCCCAAGCAGTTCGCCGACCTCATCGTGCAAGACCACGTGGCGGCGGCGCTGCGTGGCGCGGTGGCCCATGGCCGCACGGCGCACGGCTATCTGTTCGCGGGTCCCCGGGGTGTGGGTAAGACGACCGCCGCGAGAATCCTCGCCATGGCGCTCAATTGCGAGCGGCGCGCGGCCGGCACGGGAGAGCCCTGCGGCGCGTGCGACTCGTGCACCCGCATCTGGACCGGCGCCGTCAACCTCGACGTCGTCGAGCTCGATGCCGCGTCGAACCGCGGCGTGGACGACGCACGCGAGTTGCGCGAGCGCGCGATGTACGCCGCCAGCGCCGAAGGGCGCCACAAGGTCTACATCGTGGACGAGGCGCACATGCTGACCCGCGAGGCGTGGAATGCCCTCCTCAAGATCCTCGAGGAGCCGCCGCCGCGGGTCGCGTTCGTGTTCGCGACCACCGAGCCGCAGAAGATCGCCCTCAGCGCCGCGCCGATCCTGTCCCGGCTGCAGCGCTTCGACTTTCGGCGCATCGGACCGCACGCGATCGTGGAGCGCCTGCGCCACGTCGCGGCCGCCGAGGGGCTCGCCGTGGAGGACGACGCCTTCCACCTCATCGCGAAGAGCGCCGACGGTGGGATGCGGGACGCCCTGTCCATCCTGGACCAGGTGCTCTCCTTCGGCGAAGGGCCCCTCACCGCCGGACGGGTGCGGGAGGTGCTCGGCCTCATCTCCGACGAGCTGTACGGTGAGCTGCTGCGGGTCGTCGCCGAGCGGGACGTCACGGGGGTGTTCCCGCTCGTCGACCGCCTGGTCGAAGCGGGCGCGGACCTGGGGGAGTTCGTGAGCGGGGCGGGCGAGACGCTGCGGGCGGTCCTCGCGGTCGGCGTGGGGGGCGAAGCGGAGGGGATGACCGAGGGTCTGCAGGCGCTGGTGCGGGAGCACGCGGACCGCCTGCCGCCCGCCGACATCGTCCGTCTGCTGACGATGCTCGGCGAGATGGAGGTTCAGCTGCGCGCGAGCGGAAACCAGCGGCTCATTGTCGAGGTGCTGCTGCTCCGCTGGGCGATGATGGATCGCACGGTCGAGCTCCAAGCGGTGCTCAGGGCTCTCGGGAAGGAGCCGGGGAAGGGGGAAGGGGGAAGGGGGACGAGTGGCTCCACGCCCGTGCTGCGAGATGCCGCACCGGCATCACCCGTCCCCCCTCCCCCTTCCCCGGCCGTTGTCCCCGAGAAAGGCCCCCTCGAGCTGGACCGCCTGCGCGCGCTGTGGCCCCGCATCATCGAGGACGCGCGGGCGCGGAGCCCGTTGCTCGGCGCGTTGCTCGCCGTCACCGAGGTTGCCGTGGTGCAGGGCGCCACGGTGGGCATCCGCCTGCTCGATACCAACGCGGTGCACGCCGAGGGCATCGAGCGGCAGCGGGATGCGCTGGCGCAGCTGGTGGGGCGTTACGTGACCGAGCCCGTGCGCATCACGTTGGAGGGGGCAGGGAGCGGGGAGCGGTCCCCGCAGCGCGCGGCGCGGATGACGGAGGAGGGCGCGCGGCAGGAGCGGCTGCGGGCGTTGCGCGCCAAAGATCCGAGCCTCAGCGCCGCAGTGGACGCGTTGGACCTGGAGCTGTTGGAATAGCTTGCACCTCGGGGGGGTGGGGGGTAACTTTCGACGTATGGCGGATTTATCCAGCCTGCTCCAGCTGGGGCAGCAGATGCAGTTCCGGCTATCCGAGATCCAGTCGCAGCTGGCGCAGCAGACGGTAACCTGCTCGGCGGGCGGGGGGATGGTGCAGGCGACCGCCGACGGGCGCGGCCAGATCCGGGCGATCAAGATCGACCCGCAGGCCGTGCAGCAGGGGGACATCGAGATGCTGGAGGATCTCGTGCTCGCGGCGGTGTCACAGGCGCAGCAGCGCGCCGCCGAGCTCTACCAGGCGGAAGTGAAGAAGCTCGCTTCGGGCCTGCCGCTCCCGTTTCAGCTGCCCCTGTAGTTCGCCGTGTCGGCCATCGAAGATCTCGTGACGGAGCTGTCCCAGCTCCCCGGGATCGGTCGCAAGACGGCGCAGCGGCTCACGTTTTACCTGTTGAAGCAGCCGGTGGAGACGGCCAGGCGCCTCGCGGACGCGATCCGCGCGGTGCGCGACCGGGTGAAGGCCTGCGGCGTGTGCGGGATGCTCACGGACGACGATCCCTGCGTCATCTGTAGCGATCCCCGCCGCGACCCGAGCGTGGTGTGCGTCGTGGAGGAATCGGCGGACGTGGGCGCGATCGAGCGGGCGGGGCGGTTTCGCGGCCGCTATCACGTGCTGGGAGGCCGCTTGTCCCCGCTCGAGGGCGTCGGTCCCGAGGCGCTGCACCTCGAGCACCTGCTCGGGCGAGTGGGTGACGGGTCGGGGGTGCGCGAGGTCATCATCGCGACGAACCCTTCGATGGAAGGCGAGGTCACGGCGACCTATCTGCAGCAGGTGCTGCGGCCGAGCGGCGTGCGGGTGACGCGGATCGCGCGGGGTCTGCCGGTGGGTGGGGATCTCGAGTACGCCGACGGCGTGACCATCGCGCAGGCGCTGCTGGCGCGGCGCGACATGTCCGAAGCCGACTGACCGAGGGACGCGATGGCGGGTGCGGCGAGCTGGTCGTTCTCCGAGAACGACTTCAAGCAGATCCAGCAGCACTTGCAGGCGTTCCTCCGCGAGTCGAACGCCCGCTGCGCGCTGCTGGTCGACCGCGCCGGCCAGCTCGTCGCCACCGTCGGCGACCCCCCCCAGTTCGACTCCACGGCCTTCGCTTCGCTCACCGCCGCCGACTTCAGCGCCAACGACCAGCTCGCGAAGATGATCGGCGAAGCCGAATTCGCCTCGCTCGTCCATCAGGGCGAGAAGGAGTCCATGTACCTCGCCGACGTCGCGAAGCGCGTCATCCTGGTCGTGCTGTTCGACCAGCGCACCACCCTGGGGCTGGTCAAGCTCAAGGGGAAGTCCGCGGTCGAGAAGCTGAACAAGGTGTTCGAGGAGATGTTCAACCGCGTGGGGACGGGGCCGGCCCCGCAAAAGGGCCTGCTCGAGGGCGCGGAAGACGAAATTGACAAACTCTTCGGTTAGGGGGACGCGCGCCCTATGTCGATGATCAACTACGCGTCCCGCGAGATCAACTGCAAGCTGGTCTACTACGGCCCCGGCCTGGGGGGCAAGACCACCAACCTGGAGCACATCTACGGCAAGGTGTCGCCCAACACCCGGGGCAAGATGATCTCGCTCGCCACCGAGACCGAGCGCACGCTGTTCTTCGATTTCCTGCCCGTGGACCTCGGCACGATTCGCGGCTTCAAGACGCGGTTTCATCTCTACACCGTGCCGGGACAGGTGTACTACAACGCCAGCCGCAAGCTCATCCTCAAGGGCGTGGACGGCCTCGTCTTCGTGGCCGACAGCCAGATCGAGCGCATGGAAGCGAACGTCGAGTCGATGCAGAACCTGTACGACAACATGGCGGAGTACGGCTACGACCTGACCAGGATCCCCTTCGTCATCCAGTACAACAAGCGCGACCTCCCGAACGCCGCCCCGATCAAGGACCTCCAGGCCGCGTTGAATCCCGGGTGGCCGATCGACGACGCGGCTCAGCAGAAGGTGACGCCGGACCCCGCCCATCCGGGCGAGCATCTGGTCGAGCAGGCCGGGGGGCAGTGGGTGGGCCACGCCTCCTACGTCGAGGCGGTCGCGACCCGCGGCGACGGCGTGTTCGACACCCTGAAGAGCGTGAGCAAGCTGGTTCTCAAGACGCTGAGCTGACGGGGGCGCGATGCGGTGGACCTTGCCCAACATCCTCACCCTCGCCCGCATCTGCCTCACGCCGGTCATCGCCCTGCTGCCGTTCATTCAGGGCTACTGGCCCAAGGTGATCGCCTTCGTGATCTTCCTCGTGGCCGCCTTCTCCGACGTGATCGACGGCTACCTCGCGCGCCGCCACAACCAGATCTCCGAGCTCGGGCAGCTGCTGGACCCGATCGCCGACAAGCTGCTCCTCTTCGCCACCCTGATTCCGATCTTCTGGCTCACCCGCCATCCCACGATCCTGGTCGATTACCGCATCCCGTGGTGGGGCAGTTTCCCGGTCTGGGTGGCGCTGCTGCTCGTGGGGCGGGAGCTGCTGATGACCGCGTTCCGCTTCTTCGCCAAGCGGCGCGGCGTGGTGATCCCCGCCGTGGGCGCGGGGAAGCTGAAGGCCGTTGTGCAGAACGTCTTCATCGGCGCCACCCTCTTCTGGTTCGCCTGGAAGGATGCGCTCGCCACGCATCCGTTCGCGGGGTGGTTCCGCACCTTCTGGGACCAGTTCCACGGCGCGGTCGTGGCGCTCACGCTCGCGGGCGCCATCCTGCTCACCGTCTACTCGCTGGGCGTGTACCTGTACCGCTACCGCCAGCTCTTGAAGTGAAGCTCGAAGTCGTCACCGTCGGCACCGAACTGCTGCTGGGCTACACCGTCGACACCAACGCCGCCGAGCTCGGGCGCGCGCTCGCCGCCGCCGGGATCGAGGTGGTGCGCCGCACCACGGTCGCCGACCGCCCCGAGGCGATCCGCGCCGCGGTCGCGGACGCGCTCGAGCGCACCGGCATGGTCGTCACCACCGGCGGCCTCGGTCCCACGCGCGACGACGTCACCAAACGAGTGGTGGCGGAGCTCTGCGGGAAGCGGCTCGTGCTCGACGCCGTCGTGCTGTCCGCGATCGAGGCGCGCTTCAAGCAGCTGGGCCGCTGGCCCATGCCCGAGAGCAACCGCTCGCAGGCCGAGGTCCCCGAAGGGGCGACGGTCCTGCCGAACCCGCGGGGCACGGCTCCGGGCCTGTGGCTCGAGGACGAGCGCGGGCGACTCGTGGTCCTCCTGCCCGGCGTGCCGAGCGAGATGCGCGGGCTCCTGGCGGAGCAGGTGCTGCCGCGGCTCGCGCAACGGGACGGCGCCGACCGGCCGCGGGTCGTGCAGTCGCGCACGCTGCGCACCACGGGCGTCGCGGAGTCGTCGCTGGCTGAGCGCATCGGGCGGCTCGACGAGGAGCTGGCGCCGCTGACGCTCGCATATCTCCCCTCGCCCGACGGCGTCGACCTGCGGCTCACCGCCTGGGGGCTCGAGCAAGGGGAGGCAGAAGCCCGCCTCGCCGCCGCGATACGCCGCCTGCGGGCGATCGTGGGTGAGGACTGCTACGGCGAGGACGGGACGGACCTGGCGGCGGTCGTGCTCGCGGCGCTGCGCCGGGGGCGCCACCGCCTGGGCGTGGCGGAATCGTGCACCGGCGGACTCGTCGCCCAGCGCGTCACGGCCGTGCCGGGGGCCTCGGACACGTTCGTCGGCGGGGTCGTCGCCTACGCCGACGTGATGAAAACGGCGGCCCTCAAGGTGCCGCTCGAGGTCCTGCAGGCGCACGGCGCGGTGTCGGAGGAGACGGTGCGCGCCATGGCCGTGGGCGCCCAGCGCCTGTTCTCGGCCGACTGCACGGTCGCGGTCACGGGAATCGCAGGGCCCACGGGCGGCACCGCCGACAAGCCCGTCGGCACCGTGTGGCTCGCCGTGGCCGTGGACACCAAGCTGCGGGCGCTCAGGCGCCTGTTCCCGGGCGACCGCGAGGAGGTGCGGCGCCGCGCCGCCCAGGCCGCGCTCGATCTGCTGCGTCGCACGCTGGCGCCTGCGTGATGCCGTCCCTCACCGCGCCGGACGGCACCCAGCTCACCTATGACGCGTACGAGCCACCGCAGCCCAAGGCGGCCGCCCTCTTCCTTCATGGCTGGTCCGACCACGCGGGCCGCTGGCGTCACGTGGGGGAAGCGCTGCAGCGCGCGGGCGTCGCCGCCTACGCGCTCGACCAGCGCGGCCACGGCCGCTCCGGGGGTCGCCGTGGCCATCTGTCCCGCTTCAGCCAGCTGCTGGGCGACCTCCAGGCGTTTCGACGCGCGGTGCGCCACCGCGTGGACCGGCCCCAGGCGCTGCTCGGCCACTCGTTCGGCGGCCTCGTAGCACTGCGCTACCTCGAGACCCAGCCGAGCGACCCCGTGGCGGCCGCGGTGATCTCCTCGCCCTGGCTCGGGCTCGCGAGGGCGCCGGCCGCGTGGAAGCGCATCGCCGCGCGGCTGCTGGCCGATCTCTGGCCCACGCTTCCCTTCGCGGTCGACCTGGATCTCGACCACTTGAGCCGCGACCCTACCGTGAGCGAAGCATACCAGCGTGATCCTGCCGTGCATCGCGTGATGACGCCGGGCGCGTGGCGCGAGATCCGCTGGGCTCAGCGTTCCGTGGTCGCCGACGGGAATCGGATCGAGTGCCCGCTGCTCTTCCTGCTCGCCGGGGAGGATCGGGTGGTGGACGCCCAGCTCGCGCGCGCGTTCGCCGACGGCCTCAAGGCGCCGGTCCAGGTGCGCTGGTACGCTGAGATGTACCACGAGGTGCTCAACGACCCGCAGCGGGACTCGGTAATGAGCGACATCGTGGCCTTCCTGTCGTCGCACGGCCTCGCCTAGACCGCCGCACACGGCTATGTTCTTGCCCGGTAGCAATTTCCGCCGCCACTGCGGCGGGAGGGCCGTCAAAACGGCGTACGGCGGGCGGCATGCTCGTTGCTTGAACGCGGAGCGCCATGGACGATAAACCCAAGCGGCCTCGACCGACCGAGCAGCCAAGTCCCGCAGCCGACGATGCGGCTGAGCGGGCCGCCCCGACGCCGGTTGGCGACCTTGCATCCGAAGCGGCCGTCGCGGCACCGGCGGAGATGGTGCCCAAGGACACATACCTGCGGCTCGCCGCCGAGTACGACAACTTCCGCAAGCGCACGCTCAAGGAGCGTACCGAGCTGTGGTCGAAGGCTCAGGCGGACCTGGTGCAGCGTCTCGTGGACGCACTGGATGACCTCGCCCGCTTCGCGCACATCGAGCCCAGCGCTGAGACGGCGAAGACGATCCACGAGGGAGTCGATCTCGTGGAGCGCAAGATCTGGAAGGAGCTCGAGGCGGCTGGAGTGCGACGGGTGGATGAAGTCGGGGTGCCGTTCGATCCGAGCCAGCACGAAGCCGTGACCACGGCGCCCGCGTCGGCGCCCGAGGAGGACCACACGGTGGGCGCGGTGCTGCAGGCCGGCTATCAGCTCGGGGGAGCGCTCATCCGACCCGCACGCGTGACGGTGCTGACGTGGCAAGGCGGCCACGGGCGGGGCGGGGGCGGCGCAACCGAGGGCGAGCGCGGCTGATGGCTGCGACGAAGGACTACTACCAGGTCCTCGGCGTCCCGGAGACCGCAACCGTCGACGAGATCAAGCGCGCCTTCCGACGGCTGGCCAAGCAGCACCATCCGGACCGCAATCCCGGCAAGCCACAGGCGGCTGAGCGCTTCAAGGAGATCAACGAAGCGCACGACGTGCTCAGCGACCCCGCGAAGCGGAAACAGTACGATCAGCTCCGCAAGTATGGGGCCTTCGCCGGGGCGGGCCGTTACGGCGGCGCGGGGCGGGGGCCGGGCAGAGGGGGCGGGGGCGCGGACTCGGGCATCGAGTTCGATCTGTCGGACCTCGGCTCGTTCGGGGGGCTGGGGGACCTGTTCTCCTCGATCTTCGGGAAGCGGGGCGAGGGCCGGATGGAAGAGGCGGAGGACGAAGTCGAGGCGACGGTCTCGATTCCGTTCCGGGTGGCTGCGCTGGGCGGCAAGGTGCCGGTCACGCTGCCGATGGCCGAAGTGTGCCCCACGTGCGGCGGCAACGGGGCCGCGCCCGGGGCCACCATCTCGGTCTGCCCCGAGTGCAACGGCCGGGGGACGATCTCCTTCGGGCAGGGCGGCTTCGCGGTCAACCGGCCGTGCCCCGTGTGCCGCGGCAAGGGCCGCGTGCCCTCGACGCGGTGCGGGACCTGCCAGGGCGCGGGCGAGGTCCGGGTCGAGAAGCGCTTGATCATCACCGTGCCGCCGGGGACCGAGGACGGCACGCGCATGCGCCTCAAGGGCCAGGGCGCAAAAGGCAAGGGTGACGTCGTGGTCCAGTTCCAGGTCGAGCCGGACCGGTTCTTCCGGCGCGAGGGCCTGGACGTGGTCTGCACGGTCCCCATCAATCTGGCGCAGGCGCTACTCGGCTCGAAGATCAAGGTGCGCACGTTGGAGGGGCGTCACGTCCTGCTGAAGGTGCCGCCCGGCACGCCGCACGGGCAGAGGTTCCGCATCGCGGGCCAGGGCATCGAGAAGAACGGCCGTCGCGGCGATCAATACGTGGAAGTGCGGGTCGAGATCCCGGACCGGCTCACGCCGGAGCAGCAACAGGTCGTGCGGGCCTTCGCGGAAAAGGCGGGGCTCAAGTACTAGCGCGACGCTCCAGCTCCGCCGCCATCGCGAGCGCGCTCGTCGGACAAGCGCTCGTGAACTCCACCGATCGCTGCACGGCGGGGTCCACCGCGTCGCGGGAGATGGCCCGGAACCCGAAGCGCGGGAAGAACCCTCCAGCCGTTTCCGTGAGCAGGTACACCGTCCGGATCTTGCGGCGGCGCGCGAGTGCGAGCGCGTGGCGGGTGAGCTCCTGGCCCAGCCCCCGGCCGCGCAGCTCCGGCGCGACCGCAACTGAGCGGAGCAGCGCCGTAGTGCCGTACAGCTCGAGGGCGGCGCTGCCGACGACGTGGCCTGCCTCGCGGGCCACGAGCGTCGTGTCGAGGTGATCTGCGAGCCCGGCCGTGGGGAGGGCGCTCTGTCCAAGCAGCTCGAGGAGGGCGGGAAGGTCGGCGGACGTTGCGGCGGCGATCGTCGTCATGGGGTCCTCTTGCCCACGGCACGGGGCCGTGGTACTCTAGGCACCATGAGGACGTTCGCCGATCTGCTCTCGAATCGCAACCGGAGCGCGCATCACAAGCGCGGGGCGGCGTAGCGTCTCCGTTCGCTGACGCGCCCGCCCCCGGCACCTTCTTGCTCCGCACACCTGTTCACCGCTGGGCGTCTGAGCGTCTCGTGCCTGGCGGCTGTAAACGGTGTGGGGGTGCGGTGCGGTGCTCTGGGGTGTAGGTCAACTGGCAGACCGCCCGGCTGTTAACCGGGAAGTTGGAGGTTCGAGTCCTCCCGCCCCAGCTCGACAAGTTCAAGCTCGCCAACCGTTTCGGTCTCGGTCATCTCCGGGCCCTCGGCTTCCGTGACGGTTGCGTGACGGTTTCGGTCGCCGATCTCGCCCAAGAGTCGATCCACGGCTGTGGCGGCTTCTTCCAACCGCGGGTCGCGCGGGCGCAAGTAGCGACGGGCCATCCCGAGATCCACGTCCCCGATCCAATCGAGCGCGAGCTTCAGATCCCGCGTGAGCTCGAGCACATCCCCGGCGATCGCGCGACGGAAGCCGTGCATCGCGCGATAGGGAAGATGCCGGACGCGGGCGCGGCGCTCCGCCTTCATAAGCGCGAGCCAGAGCGCCTGGGCGGTCCAGGCGGCCCGCTCGTCATCCGCCCCGTTCCATCGCTGACGGTGCGGCGTATAGAAGACCCAGGGCCCCGCGTAGCCATCGCGTTCGCGCCATTGCCTCGACACGACTAGGGCCACCCGGGCACCGTCGGTCATCGGCTGCACGCGCTCTCGGCCGGTCTTGTCCCACCGCGCGCGCCAGGCAATCTCGCCGCGTTTGAAGTCGAGATCCCTCCACTGGAGGTGCAGGATCGCTCTCATCCGAGCACCCTGGTAGGCAGCGATCGCGACGGCAGTCCACGCGCGCCATTCCGTGTGCAGATCGGGACGCAGCGCTTGGAGGATTGCATCCCGCTCCTCGCGAGCGTACTCGGCCGGCGGCTCAGGCCGCAGGTCTTTCGCCACTTTGAACCGGTAGAGCGCGAGGCGATTCATACCGAGGAGCTCGCGGCGCTGGCCCCAGTTGTACACGGTCTTCACCACGCCGATCGCCGTGTGGATCTGGCTGAGCGCGCAGTCTTGACGTTCAAGGGCTGCCCGGAAGTGATCGACGTTGCCGAGCCGAGCTTCTTCGGCTGTGAAGTCTCGTCCCAGGAAGAGCTCCCAACGTGAAGGCGTGGCGCAGTGTGGGTGAAAAACTGATAATACGTCTGTCGAAGCCAGAGCTTCCACTTGAGATGGGGGGACGCTTGCCGAAGCGACGCTCGCGACGCCCAGCCGGCCGGCGCACACCCGAGGGAACTGGGATCGCCGAGGTCACGCGAGTCCGCGAGCGGTTCGAGCGTCTGCTCACAGCGGGGGTCGAGATCTTCTCGGAGCATTCCTTGGAGCGCGTGCTCCAGCGGGTCGTCGATGCCGCCCGGGAGGTGGTGGGAGCGCGTTATGCGGCGCTGGGCGTCTTGAGTCCCGACGGCACCTCGCTGGTCCAGTTCGTAACGTCGGGGATCACTCAAGCCGAGCGGGACCGGATCGGGGACCTCCCACGCGGACGTGGCCTGCTCGGCCTCGTGATTCGCGAGCCGGCGCCCATTCGGACCGCGGACATCAACCGTCACGCGCAGCGCTACGGTTTCCCTCCGCACCATCCTCCTATGCGTTCGTTTCTGGGCGTGCCCGTCGTCGCCCGTGGCAAGGTGTTCGGCAATCTCTACCTCACCGAGAAGGTCGGCGTGGACGAGTTCAGCGTGGAAGACGAAGCCATCGCGGTACTGCTCGCTGCGAGTACGGCAGTCGCGGTTGAAAACGCGCGGCTCCACGAGGCGAGCCAGGACCTGTTGGGCCAGGTCCGGGCCATGCAGCGCCAGCGGGACTTGTTCTTCGCGATGATGAACCACGAGCTGCGTAACGCGCTCACCGGCGTCTACGGTTGGGCGGAGCGACTGGTCAAGGGGAAGTCGGCCGAATCGATCGCACAGGCCGCGCGCGAAGTGTACGAGGGCGCAGACCGGACGATCACGCTCCTGAACAACTTCCTCGACCTCACCCGCCTGGACGCGGGGAAAGTACATCCGGTGTGGCGCGAGGTCGATGTACCCAACTCCGTGCACCGCGCGCTCACCGGTGTGCGCCCTGCGGCGGAGGCGAAGGGCGTCGCACTCGACGAGCGCAGTCCCGATGCTCCGCCCCCTCTCCGCACCGACCCCGTTCGGCTCGAGCAAATCCTCGTGAACCTGCTGTCGAACGCCGTGCGGCACAGCCCCCAGGGGGGCATTGTCACCGTCCTGGTTGAGCCTCAGCCAGCCGCGGTGGCATTCCGGGTCAGCGACCACGGACCCGGGATCCCGACGGAGCTGCAGGAGCGGATCTTCGAGCCGTTCGAGCGCTTTGACCCCCATTCGGGAGTTGGGACGGGGCTCGGTCTCCCAGTCTCCCGACGATTGGCCGAGGTGCTCGGCGGACGGTTGACCGTCGAGAGCGTGGTCGGTCGGGGCGCCACGTTTAGCCTCAGCCTTCCCTTGGCACCTCCGTCAGCGTGAAGGTTTCTTCAGGCGTCCTTTGGTCTCGGTTCAACTCCACCCCCTTAGTGTCTGATCATGAAGATTCTCGTCGTTGAGGACGATCGCAAAGTTGCCGGATTCATCGAGCAGGGCTTGCGGGAAGAAGGCTACGCCGTCGACCTCGCGCCGGATGGCGACGAAGCGACGATGCTCGCGCACGTCTGCTCGTGCTCGATGTGATGCTCCCGAAGAAAACGGGACTGCAGGTCGCCGCCGAGCTGCGGCGCGAGGGGAGCACAACACCCATTCTGATGCTCACGGCGCGCGACGCGACCGAAGATGTGGTGCGCGGGCTGGACGCTGGCGCAGACGACTATCTCGCCAAGCCGTTCAAGTTCGAGGAGCTGCTCGCCCGTGTGCGGGCGTTAGTCCGCCGCGGTGGCGCCTCACGCACCGAACTGCTGAGCTACGGGCCGGTCCAGGTGGATCGTCTGAAGCACAAAGCCACAGTCAATGGGAAGCGGCTCGATCTCACCCCGAAGGAGTTTCAGCTGCTCGAGCACTTCCTGCTCCGGCCGGAGGACGTGCTCCGCCGGACGGAGCTCCTGGAGAAGGTCTGGGATATGCAGTTCGACCCCGAAAGCAACGTGGTGGACGTGCACGTGGGGAACTTGCGCCGCAAGCTAAAAGACGCGGCCGGCGTGGAGGTGATCCACACCGTGCGCGGGGTGGGGTTCCGGTTGGCGACACCGGATCGGGTGGACTCGTGAAGCGCTCGCTCCGTCGCACGCTCGTTCGCTGTGCCGCCCATTCCTGCGCGGGGACTGCATGACCGACCAGGAGGCGGCCGCCCGGCGAAAGCCAGCTACGCCCGGTGCTCTGTGGCGCCGGAATTCTTCGACGCGTTCTATCGTCGGTTCTTCACGCTCTGCCCTGCCGCTCGACCCATGTTCGCCAAGACCGACTTTCGATCGGCAGCACCGGTTGCTGCGTCACGCCTTCGGCCCGCTGCTGAACTTTCCCGCGCAGCCGGACGGCGAGCCCACGATTCTTTCGCGGGTCGCCGACCGGCACAGCCGGCGAGACCTCGCCATCGATCCCGCGCTCTATCCGCGGTTCATCGACAGCCTGATCGACACCGTGAAGCAATACGACCATGAGTTCACGCCCGCTGTAGAGGGAGCCTGGCGCACGGCGGTCGCGACGGGCGTGGAGTACATGCAATCGAAGTACTGAGGGCACACCCCGCCTCGCGTGAAGATCTCTTCACGCGGCCTTCATGTCTGGCCTTCCCTACGCGTGGCAAACTGTTCCCTGCAGACGGAGTTCCAACTTCGGACCAGGAGCAGTGATGTCACGCCACATCGGGACGGTCTTCCTCATCTGCACTCTGATCACGGGCGGTGCGCGGTCGGCCGTCGCCGACCATGGCGGACGCGATCGAGCAGGCGCCCGCGAGGCGTTGATCATGTATGCAAGCGCATACGTCCACTCCGCGACGCACCTCACCCCGACCTACGCTCGCCAGACCGGCCTGGCGTGCAGCGCCTGCCATACTCATTTCCCGGAGCTCACACCCACGGGGCGGGCCTTCAAGCTCAACGGCTACGTGTTCCGAAGGAGTGAGTCCCTCGAGGGCAAGAACCCCGAGGGCCAACAGAGCCTGTTGCTCAACCTGGTGGCGCCGGTGTCCTTGATGTTCCAGACCTCGTACACCAGCACGAAGAAGGCGCTGCCCGGCACGCAGAATGGCACGGTGCTCTTTCCGGACCAGCTGAGCCTCTTTACCGGGGGCGAGATCACTCCGCACGTGGGTGGTTTCCTGCAAGTCACCTTTGATCCGCAGAGCGGTCAGCTGGGAGTCGACAACGCGGACTTTCGCTTCGCGACTCATGCCACCCTCCTGTCCAAGCGTACCACGCTCGGCCTGAGCGTTAACAACAACCCGACCGTCCAGGACATTTGGAACAGCACGCCTGCCTGGAGCTTCCCATATGGCAGCTCGGCCGCCGCTCCGACACCGGGCGCCGCGACGCTCGTCGACGGTACGCTGGCCCAGCAGGTGGCGGGGCTGACGGCGTACACGATGTGGAACGATCGAGTCTATGCGGAAGTCGGCGCCTACCGCTCCGCACCGCTCGGGGTCCAGCGCCCGCTCGACGCGACAGCTACGGGTGTGATCCAAGGCGCCGCGCCGTACTGGCGAGTCGCGTTCCCGAACGTGTGGGGCCAGAACTATCTGTCGGTCGGGACCTACGGCATGGCGGCGAGCGTCTTCCCCGCCGGCGTCGTGGGGCCGACCAATCGATTCACCGATTTTGCGGTGGACCTCGCATACATGCACTCGTTCGGGTCGAACAGCGTCACTCTCGACGGTACGTGGATCCACGAGAAGCAGACTTGGACCGCCGGGGGTGCGGCGAATCCCACGAACACACTCCGCACGTTCCGGATGGCCGCTATGTACCACATCGGTCAGCGGTACGCGTTCACTGTCGCGCCGTTCGTCACGACGGGCACGAGCGACGACCTGCTCTACGCCCCGGCGCCCGTGGTGGGGAGTCGTACCGGCAGCCCGAAGAATGACGGCCTCGTTGCCGAGGTCGATGTCATGCCCTGGCAGAATCTGCGGCTGCAATTCCAGTACGTTGCGTATGATCAGTTCAACGGCAGCTCGCGCGATTACGATGGGTTCGGGCGCCGGGCGAGCGACAACAACACGCTGTACATCCTGACGTGGCTGCTGTACTAGCGGCGAGCGTCGTCCTCATAAAGAGAGAGACTGTCCCTATGCGGCCGCCAATGCGCTGGACGATGCGAGTGCGACGCGGGCTACTCCTGGTTAGCACGCTCCTCCTCGGGGCGGTCGGCGCTCGAGCACAGAGCGCGAAAAGCGGCAAGATAGATGCAACCTGGCTACGCGCGGATGCCGCACGTAAGACCGCCGACTTCAAGCTCGTGGCGGGCCTCACAGAGGCAAATGGTGGAATGAACTTCAACGGGTTCGGCCGGGGCGGCCTTGTGCTGACGGTGCCGCGCGGGTGGAACGTGGTGTTTCATTTCAGGAACGAGGACCCGAACCTGCCACACTCGGTGGAAGTGATCGCTGATGCGGAAGCGATCCCCATCGGTCCCGTGCCACCGGCGTTCGAACACGCGACGACCGGGCGCATTGAACAGGGCTTCCCGACCGGGCAGGGGACCGATGTCCGGTTCGTGGCGGGGAAGGCCGGATCCTTCCTCATCTTCTGCGCCGTGCCCGGTCATGGTGTCGCTGGCATGTGGATCCGGCTCGCGGTTTCCGATGCTGTCGACAAGCCCGCGCTCGCGACCGCGGCGGAGCCGTAACAGCAGTGGGGCGGGCTAAGCGGATCCGAGGGCTGCAAGGAGGAAGTCATGAGCGAGACGACGGTGCTGTTCCTGGCGATAACTGGGGCCGCCGTGGCGCTGGCGGTTTCGACCGCTCTGTCGTTTGCCCACGTGGCGCGGCCGCTCGGTCGAAGCCGCAGTGCCGCCTCGCTGGGGAGTGTCCTCTGCCCGGCGACCGGCGATGTCGCGCTTGTGGAGATCGGGCTTGATTTGGGAAGCGGCGAGCTTGCCGTGGCGACTTGCGAGCGTTTCCCCACGGGCGCATTCGAGTGCGACCGGGAGTGCTTCCCGCCGCAGGTTCTCGAACCCATGGTTGGTGCTTGGGGATCGCCCGCGTAGCCGCGACGCTACCACCGCTTCATGCCGCGGTCACTGAGCTTGCCGACGAACAGCCTTCGCCACCTGACTGAGGTCGACGGCGCCGAGCTTCCCCCGCGGTTAGCTTTATCGCGTGACACGCCAGGGGAGGGGAGCTACATGAACCGCAACTTGGTCCTTACCGCACTGGCGCTGGCGGCGACTCCGCTCGCGGCGCAGCAGCCCGCCAAGCCGGACAGCATGCGGCATCCGATGATGGGGCCGGGCCCCATGTCCGAGATGATGATGGAGGGCCCGATGATGCAGCAGATGGGCCCAGCCATGATGAAGGTGATGCTATACACGGCGCAGCACCTGCTTGCCCGCAAGGACGCCCTGGCGCTTACTGCCGATCAGGTCACGCGCCTCACCGCGTTGCGCGAGGGCGCCAAGACAGCGCACGACGCCGCCATGGCCGATGCAATGACGCACATGAAGGAGCTGGAGACGGCCGCGAATGCCCCGCAGGCCGACACCTTGACGCTGAAGACCCACTTCCAGGCTGCCCACGCGGCGATGGGGAAGGCGCATTGGGCCATGCTCGCGTCGGCGGCGCAGGCGCGAGCGGTGCTCACCGACGCTCCGCGCACCAGGGTGCAGGTGTGGGCCGACTCGATGCAGGCGTGGATGAAGCAGCACCACCAGATGATGAATCCCGCCGGGCCGCACTGAGCTGCGCGCCGAGAGCTCGCTGCGCGCGTTACGCGAGCACACTCAAGAGAACGTGTATGAGCCGTCCAACCCGTTCTCTTTGACCGCGGGCACAAGCCACGTCTTATCGTCCACAACGAGGTCGATATCCCCGTTCGACGAGACACGGGCATTGAGAATGTCATACGTTCCCGAAATGGGAACCTCCAAGCCCCGCAACATGACGTTGGTCGGCAATGGGCGGCCGTCTCCCCACTGCAGAACTTCCCTGACCCGAATCGGGCCGATGTGGCAAAAGAGCGCCTGACCTTCCCCACTTCCACCCAGCACGGTCACCCTGACATTGGGTAGGTCGGCCCTGAGCTCCTGGCCGTGCAAAACCTTCGCCTCTTCCATCCTCTCTATGAGCCGAAACGGCTGCGACTGCGATGTGACGCGGGCTTTCATAGATCCCTCCCGTGCGGTGTTACGCTAGCTTTGGCACTTCAGATAACAACAGCAGAGGAATAGCCGCGGCGGTGTGGCGTCACTCACGGCGAGTTAGAGAAAGGGTCAGGCCCAACACTCCGCCCACGATTAAGGAGATCGGGCACAGCTTGCTAGGCATAGCTCCCGACATTCCAGTCTTTCCCCCAGGGCAGCGCTCGCAACAGCGTGATCGCGGCACCCGTCATCCCGAGCGTCAGGCTCGCCACGCCTACCAGCGCCAAGGACTCCCACCAGCTCATAACGCTCCGCGTCGCCGCCCGCTCGACAGTCCGTCACGGCACCGCTGCTGCCGGTGCCTGGAGCTTGCGCTCGGCCTCGGCGAGGGCTTCGTAGATCGCCGCCGCGTCCGCTGCCGCGAGCAGGGCCCCGACCGCCGCGGGGCGTGCGACCATGTGCGACAGCTTCGTCAGCCAGGGAAGATGCAGCTCCTCATATTTGAGCCCGAGCACGAAGAAGAGATGCGTCGGCCCCCCGTCGAGCGCGTCGAAGTCCACCCCGGTGTTCGATCTCCCGAGGATCATGAACGGACGGACGACGTGTTCAGGATTTCGGTGCAGCGTGTGCAGAAACGCAATGCCGTTGCCAGTAGCGCTCGGCATCACGTTCTCCCGCTCGATCAGGCCGCCCACGAACCACGTCTTGTCGCGCACGAGCCCCAACGAGTGGGCGTGAGCCGCGAGCTCTTCCACTGCCGTGGTCTTGGTGCGGGCCGCGAGATCAG
>WNGG01025092.1_pt1 | contig 16911 bp, 14 predicted proteins | sample 5400661 | NCBI WGS metagenome assembly WNGG01 (sample SAMN13153372, study PRJNA577476) | soil metagenome | isolation source: 100 cm soil or saprolite under Garry oak tree replicate 1 | place: USA:California | collected 2016-06-15 | reverse complement strand
TACTCGGGCGTGACGTCCGCGTCCGGGACGTCCGGCCGATGCTTCAGGAACTCGGTGAACTGGAAGAATGCGAGCAGCGGCAGGAAGTACTCCTTCATCATGCGGCCCATCATGCCGCCCGCCGACAGACGCATGGCCTCCGCGTCGGTGTCGGCCACGAAGATCTCCCGCACCAGACGCCAGTCCGCGCGCTTCGGCGTCCGGCCGCTTCGCGCCGCGCCCTGCTCCACGGAGTCCCAGTGGCTCGCGACGTACGCGGGGTTCAGGTTGAGGCTCATCGGCCAGAAGCCGCGCTCGCCGGCGAGCTTGAGCGTGTCGGAGCCCTTGCTCACCCCCGCCACGCCGATCGGCGGGTGCGGCTTCTGCAGCGGTTTGATGTGCGGCCGGAGCGTGTCGATCATCGTGCCGGTCTTGGTGACGTGCCAGTACTTGCCCTTGTGGTCGAACTCGGGCTCGTCGCTCCACAGGCGCAGGATGATGTCGAGCGCCTCGCGCGTCATCTCGCGGTGCTGGCCGGCGTTGCCGTCCACGTTGAACATGGCCCAGTCGCTGGGCAGGCCGCTCGCCGCCACGCCGAAGTTGAGCCGGCCCTGCGCCAGATGGTCGAGCATCGCCACCCGGTTGGCCAGCTCGGCCGGATGGTGATAGGGCATGAGAAAGCCCCCCGGGCCGATGCGCATGCGCTTCGTCTGGAGCAGCGCCTGGGCCACGAGCAGATCGGGGGACGGGTGGGGCTCCCAGGGCGCCGTGTGGTGCTCTCCGATCCACGCCTCGCTGAAGCCGAGCTCGTCCGCCCAGCGGAGCTGCTGGAGATCCCACTGATGCCCGTCGTAGAGACTGCGCTCGGGTGGATGCGAGGGCATCGTGAACAGCCCGTATTCCATGGAACCCTCCTCGTTGCGGACCGGCGTATGCTACACCGGATGGCGGGCTACGTCCTCGTCGAGAAGTCGGAAGGCGTCGCGATCGTCACCATGAATCGTCCCGACCAGCTCAACGCGATGAACCACCAGCTCAGCGCGGAGCTACGCGAGGCGGTCGCGCGGGCGGGCGCGGACGCCGACGTCGGGTGCGTCGTCATCACCGGGGCGGGCCACCGCGCTTTCTCCGCGGGCGGCGACATCCACGAGCAGCGCGAGGACGATCGGAAGTACGCGCAGGCCGAGCTCGACGCGCGCGGCGCCGTTCGCGCCCGAGGCAGCTACGAGATCGGCGCGTGCCCCAAGCCGACGATCGGAATGATGAACGGGCTCGCGTACGGTGGCGCCGCCGTGCTGGCCTCGTCGCTGGACATGCGCGTGGGGTGCGAGCACTGCAGCTTCCGCTTCCTGGCCGCCGCCTACGGACGCATCAACAGCACGTGGACCCTGCCCAACCAGGTGGGGTGGCCCATCGCGAAGGAGCTGCTCTTCTCGGGCCGCGCCGTCGACGCCGAGGAGGCGCTCCGCATCGGCCTGCTGAACCACCTGGTGCCGTGCGAGCAGCTGCTCCCAAAGACCATGTGGCTGGCGACGCTGATCGCCAATAACCGCCGCGAGGCCGTGATGGGCGTGAAGGCGCTGCTGCTCGAGGGCATGGGCGGCACGCTCGAGGAACAGTGGGCGAACGAGCGGAGCTACACGACGAAGGTCGTCAGGGGTGCCAGGGCCGAGTCGGCGTTTCCCGAGTTCATCGCCCGCAAGGGTCGGGCCCTGTCCTGACGTGTACCTCAATCGCGAGCTCCTCGGCTTCACCTCCGGCCTGAGGTCGCGCGTCGTCGCGTCCGCGGCGCTCGGCCTCGTCGGCGTCGTGCTCGGCATCGCGCGGCTGGCGCTGCTCGGATGGCTCCTCGCGCGCGTGTTCGCCGGCGACGGGCTCTCGGCGCTGATCCTCCCGATCGCCGCCGTCGCGGCGGTGATCGCCGCGCGGTCGTTCGTCGAATACGCGCGGACGATGATCGCGCACCACACCGCGTTCCGCGTGCAGGCGCGGCTCCGCCAGCGGCTCTACGAGCACCTGGCGCGCCTCGGACCCGCGTACCTCACGCACGAGCGCACGGGACCCGTCGCGACGTCGATGGTGGAGGGCGTCCAGCAGCTCGAGGTGTACTTCGGCCAGTTCCTGCCGCAGCTCGTCGTCGCCGCGGCCACGCCCCTCCTCATCCTCGCCTTCGTGGCGTTCGTCGACCTGCCGGTCGCCGCCGTGCTCGTGGGCGGGGCGCTCGTCACGCTCATCGCCCCCGCGCTCTGGCACCACCGCGACCGCGACGCCAGCTACGCGCGCAACCGCGCGTACGCGGCGTTCGGCGCCGAGCTGCTCGACGCGCTGCAGGGCCTCGCGACCCTGAAGGCATTCGGCCAGAGCGGCGAGCGCGCGCGCCTGCTCGAGCGGAAGAGTCGCGACCTCTTCCGGAGCACGATGTGGCTCCTCGGCGCGAACACGATGGGCCGCGGGATCACCGACGCGGGGATGGCGATCGGCGCGGCGGCCGCGCTGGCGCTCGGGGCGTGGCGCGTCCACACGGGCGCGATGGACCTCGCCCCGCTGCTCGTCATCCTGATGCTCGGCATCGAGGTGTTCCGGCCGCTCCGCGAGATGCGGATGCTGCTGCACGCGGGGATGCTGGGGACGGCCGCCGCGCGCGGCATCCTCGACCTCCTGGCCGCGACACCGGCGGTCGTCGATCGCGCGCAGCCGACCAACGGGGCGGCGCTCCAGCCCACGGTCACGTTCGAGGACGTGAGGTTCGCGTATCCCGGCGCGCGGCGCATCGCTCACGACGGCGTCTCCTTCCACGTCGGCGCGGGCGAGCGCGTGGCGTTCGTCGGCCCGAGCGGCAGCGGCAAATCCACCGTCGTCCGGCTCCTTCTCCGGTTCTACGACCCCGACGGGGGCGTGGTCCGTCTCGGCGGCCGCGACATCCGGGAGCTGTCGCTCGCCGAGCTGCGCCGGCGCATCGCCGTGGTGAGCCAGGACACCTACCTCTTCCACGGCACGGTCGAGGACAATCTGCGGATGGGGAAGCCCGACGCGACGCCGGCCGAGCTCGAGACGGCGGCGCGCGCGGCGAACGCGCACGAGTTCATCGCGCGGCTGCCCGAGGGCTATCGCACCATCGTCGGCGAGCGGGGCATCCGGCTGTCCGGCGGGCAACGGCAGCGTATCGCGATCGCGCGCGCGCTGCTGCGGGACGCGCCGATCCTCGTGCTGGACGAGGCGCTCTCTTCGGTCGACGCGGAAAGCGAGGCGCTCATCCAGGGCGCGCTCGATCGCCTGATGGAGGGACGGACGACGCTGATCTTCGCCCATCGGCTCTCGAGCGTGATCGGTGCCGATCGCATTCTGGTCCTCGACGGCGGCCGCGTGGCCGAGAGCGGCACGCACGCCGAGCTGATGGCGCGTCAGGGCCCGTACCGACGTCTCATGGAGCCGCAGGCGGACGCGGCGGCGCGCCCGGATCAGGTGATCGCGGTCGACGGCCGGCCGGCCGAGCCGGACGGCTCCGGGAGCGACGGTGCGGGCCCGCCGATCGCCGACGAGAGCGTCGTCCGCGCCGCGGGGATCGGCTGGCTCCAGGCGTTGCCGATCCTGTCGCGGCTGATCGCCGGCTATCGCGCGCGCCTGTTCGTGACCTTCGCCCTCGGCATCGCGCGCGTCGCGGCGATCATCGCGGTCGGCGTGCTCAGCGCGCTCGTCGTGCGCGCGGTGGGGCGCGGCGCGCCGTACGGCGGGCTCCTGATCGCGCTCGCGACGGCGGCGCCGCTCGCCGGGCTGCTGCACTGGCTCGAGTCGTGGCTCGCGCACGACATGGCGTACCGGCTGCTGAACGACATGCGGCTCGCGCTCTTCCGGAAGCTCGACGCGCTCGCGCCGGCGTACCTCACGCGGCGGCGCAGCGGCGATCTCGTGGCCGTGGCGACCCACGACGTCGAGCTGGTCGAGTACTTCTTCGCGCACACGGTGACGCCCGTGCTCGTCGCGATCATCGTGCCGCTCGCCGTGCTCGCCACCCTCGCCGTGTGGGGCTGGCCCCTCGCGGTCGCGCTCCTGCCCTTCCTCGCGTACGCCGCGCTCAGCCCCGTGCTGCGCCGGGCGCACATCGACGGCCTCGGCTCGCGCGCGCGCGAGGTATCGGGCGATCTCAGCGCGCATACCGTGGACTCGATCCAGGGCATCGCGGAGGTGGCCGCCTTCCAGCGTGAGCGGGCGCGGGGCGAGGAGCTGGCGACGCGGGCCCGCGCCTATCTCGCGGTGCGCATGCCGTTCCTCGCCGACCTGACGCGTGAGCACGCCCTGCACGAGGCGGTGACGGGGGCCGGCGGCCTGGCGGTGATCGCGGCGGGGGCGGCGCTCGTCGCCGCCGGCCGTCTGGACGCGCCGATGCTGCCGCTGCTCACGCTGCTCGCGCTGTCGGCGTTCATCCCGCTGTGGGAGGTGTCGCAGGTGGGCCGCCAGCTCGCCGACACGCTCGGCGCCACGCGGCGGGTGCACGCGATCCACGCGGAGCCGGTGCCGGTGCGCGACGGGCCGGGCGTCCCGGCGCCGCGCGCGACCGGACCCATGCTCACGCTGCGCGACGTCACGTTCACCTACCCCGGGCGGCGTCGGCCGTCGCTGGCGGGGGTGTCGCTGAGCGTCCCCGTCGGCGGAACCGTCGCGCTCGTCGGCTCGTCGGGCGCCGGCAAGACCACGATCGCCCATCTGTGCCTGCGGTTCTGGGATGCGACGGCAGATCGCGCTCGTCGCCCAGGACACCTACCTCTTCAACGACACGCTCCGCGCGAATGTCCTGCTCGCGCGCCCGACGGCGACCGAGGCGGCCCTGCGCGCGGCGCTCGAGCGCGCCTCACTGGGCGATCTGATCGACGGGATGCCGGAAGGGGCCGACACCGTCGTGGGCGAGCGCGGGATGCGGCTCTCGGGCGGCCAGCGCCAGCGCGTCGCGATCGCGCGCGCGTTCCTGAAGGACGCGCCGGTCCTGATCCTCGACGAGGCGACGTCGCACCTCGACGCGGTGAACGAGGCGGCGGTCCGCCAGGCGCTGGACGCGCTGGCGCGCGGCCGGACGACGCTGGTGATCGCGCATCGCCTCTCGACCGTTCGCGACGCGGACCTGATCGCGGTCCTGCACGAGGGCCGCATCGCGGAGACCGGGCGCCACGCGGCGCTGCTGTCGTCGGGCGGCTTCTACGCGCGCCTCGTGTCGCGCCAGGTGGCCGCGGTCACTTAGCGCGCGCGATCGCGGCAATCTTGTCGGCGAAATTCACCTGGCTGTCGTCCTCGGGCGCGTAGCCGATCTTGCTCTTCGCGTTGGCGAGGCTCCAGAACCGGTGGGTGTTTCCGCTGATGCCGTAGACGATCAGGAAGGGCACGCCGTGCTCGTCGCTGATGTCCTCGGTCTCGACCATCCGGATCGCCTGCTGGATCTGGTCGCGCCCCGAGAGATAGGCGCCGAGCGCGCGATGCATCACCTTGAGGTCGCCCGGCTTCACGTGGTCGATGTCGTCGTCGCGCGGCCCGCCGATCCGCCACTGCACGATCTCGAGCTTGCGTCCCTCGACCTCGCCCGTGGCGAAGACGAAGCCGAGCAGCTCGTAGGCCGCCTTGGACCAGCCGTACCAGTTGTCCGAGCGCGGCGGCATCTCGGGCGTCACCATGTCGAGCTTGTCCGCCCAGACCAGGCGCTCGTAGTAGTCCGCGGCGTGGTTGGAGCTGGCCACGACCACGCGCCGGGCACCCTCCTCGAGGGCCGTCCGGTACACGTTGTACGCGAGCGCGACGTTCTGGTGCTCCGCCCAGAACTTCGCGTCGCTGTTGTTCTGCCACGTCGTCGCGTCCAGCCCCGGCGCGCGCACGTAGCCGCAGTGGATCACGGCGTCGGCGCCGCGGAAGTGCCGCCGGTACTCGTCGCGATCCGGCCGGGCCAGGTCGGCGACCACGATGCCCGGGACCGTCTCGCCGGTCCCCGTCGTGGCGCGGACGTCGATGGGCACGAGGTCCCAGCGCGCGTTGAGGGTTTTGAACATCCGCTGCGCGACGTACCCGGCCGCGCCCGTCAGCACCACGCGTCGCTTCGCCATTCACGCCCTCCTTGTCTCAGCCCGTCAACAGTCGGCCGAACCCGGGAATCGACTCGCGGACGCCGGCCAGGCGGAGCGCCCGCCAGAGCACGGCCTGGTTCGACGTGACGACGGGTTTGCCCAGATCGCGCTCGATCAGCTCGAGCACTTCGACGGTGGGAAGCCCCGTACCGCTCAAGAGGATCGCGTCCGCCTCCGGCACGTCGGCCTCGCGGGCCAGCCGGTAGGCGCGCTCCTCGCTTTCGTCGTAGATGTTCTCGACGACGGCCAGCCGTCGATAGCCGACGACGTCGAGTCCCGCCGCCGTCCAGTAGGCCTTGCCGAGCGCGCTGATGGATTCGGGGTACGGCGTGCCGAGGGCGAGTTTCTTGACGCCGAGGTGTGCCAGCGCGGCGAGGATCGCCTGCGCCGCGGTGAGGGCGGGCGTTCCCGCGAGGGACGCGATGCGATCGGCCAGCGCCTCCTCGCCGTCGAACCCGTTGACGTAGCTCGCGGCAGTGAAGGCCAGGACGACGACCGCCGGGTTCACGGCGGCGAGCGTTCGCGCCGGCCCCGGAAGGGAGTCGACGTAGGCGCGCGTCCGCTCCAGGAGCCCGTCGTGGCCGCCGGGCGCGCTCGCGGAGGTCGACGCGTCGAGGCGGGCGAAGTGGATCGACACGCCCGTCGGCGCCATGCGGTAGAGCTCCGGCTCGACCGTGGGATTCCCCGGAGGCACGAGCACCCCGATGCGGGCACGCCAACCGAACACCGCGTGACTCTATCGCAATGCGCGCGCCAGGGCTATGCTAGCGCGCCTGGAGGGATCGTATGAGCGCTCACGCGTTGTTCCTGGTCCGGATGGACGTGGCCCACGACCACGAGGCGACCTTCAACGAGGTCTACGACAAGGAGCACGTCCCCAACCTCAAGGTCGTGCCCGGCGTGCGCCGCGCCAGCCGTTACCGGCAGCCGTCGCCGACGGAGCCGCGCTACCTCGCCGCCTACGAGCTGGACGGACTCGCCGTCCTCGACAGCGCGGCGTGGAAGGCGGCCGGCGAGGCCGGGCGCTGGCCGACCGCGGTGCGCCCGCACACGCTGAATCGCCACCTGGCCAGGTACGAGTGGGTAGGCGGGAGCGCGGCGCTCACGGGCAAAACCCCGTACGTGTTCTGGGTCATGATGGACGTGGAGCCCCATCGCGAGGCGCTCTTCAACGAGCTTTACGACGGAGAGCACCTGCCGCTGCTGGGGAAGCTCCCGGGGTTTGTGAACGCCGCGCGTTACCGGACGTCGACCGCCGGCGAGCCGCGCTACCTCTGCGTGTACGAAGTCGATCGGAGCGACCTGCCGATGTCGAAGCAGTGGAACGACACCTCGGACGTCGGGCGCTGGAAGCCGGAGGTGCGGCCGTACACCTACAACAAGAAGTGGATCGTCAGCGAGCGCGTGTAGAGGAGCGTCCCGGCTTGGCCGGGGCGCTCCGAACGTTGGGGGTTTGGGGGCCATATCGGGGCCCCCATGTTCAGGATCTTCAGCCGGGCACCGTGCCCGGCGGAAGAGCCTCGACATGCGCGTAGATGTCGCGTGGGCGCGTCAGCCAGACGCGCTCGCGGTGCTCGAGGATGTGCTGCAGCGCCCGGCGCAGCCGGCGGATGCGATACGGGCGACCGAAGACGAACGGGTGGAGCGAGATGGGGCACACGAGCGGCTGGCGCGCCGACTGTCCCAGCATCTCGTCGAACTGGTCGACGATCATGTCGGCGAACTCGTTCGCGGTGTAGTGGTACCAGATGATCCCGCGCGTGTCGTTCACCTCGATCGGATACGGGATGGCGAGGATCCGACCTTTGCGGGTGCGGATCCAGATCGGCTGATCGTCCATCGTCCAGTCCATCACGTACCGGTAGCCCGCCTCCTGTAGCAGGTCCATGGTGACCGCGCTGTTCGAGAGCCACGGGCTCATCCAGCCGATGGGTGGGGCGCCTTCGTGACGCGTGATCGTCGCCGTGACCTCGTGGATCAGCGCGCGCTCCTGGTCCTCGCCCAGACGCCCCTGCTCGTCGGAGTTGGTCGCGCCGTGCCCGAGAATCTCGTCGCCCCGCGCGCGCAGCCGCGCGGGGACGTCCGGCGCCATCTCGTAGACCGCCGTGTTCATCTGCGCCTCGGCCGGCATGCCGAGCTCGTCGAGCAGCTCGAAGAGGCGCCAGATGCCGACGCGGTTGCCGTAGTCGCGCCAGCTGTAGACGCTGTGGCTCTGCGCCTGGTCCGGCGGCGCGATGGCCGCGCCCTTGCCGACGCCGAAGCCGAAGGCCTCGATGTTGAGCGCCAGGTAGACGGCCAGGCGGCGTCCGCCGGGCCACGAGTAATCGGGTCGCGTCGTGATGTTCGAGTACTCGTAACGCCCGTGCGTCGGCAGCATAGGGGTCATCGCGTCGCGGTGGCCGCCAGCCGCGCCACGTCGAAGTGGTAGACCCGCGCGGTGTTGCGGCCCACGATCTTCGCCTGCTCGTCTTCCGGCACGCCGGCCAGGATCTCCGCCAGGATACTCCGCGACCGGGGGAACGTGGATTCGCTGTGGGGATAGTCCGAGCCCCACATCATGTTGTCGACGCCGATCGAATCTCGTAAACGAATGCCGATGGCATCCTCCTGGAAGCTGAGCACGACGTTCTTGTGGAAGAAGTCGCTCGGACGCATGCTGTCCTTGAAGCGGTAGATCGCCTCGCCGTGGCGCTCGCGGTACGTGTAGTCCATGGTGGAGAGCAGGTGTGGAGCCCAGGCGAGCTCGAATTCCACGATGGCCAGCGTGAGGCGGGGATGGCGCTCGAAGACGCCCGAGAAGATCATGTCGCACATCGAGAGCGCCGGATAGAAGGCTTTCGTCGCCCGGCTGCTCGCGTCGCGCAGCGTCTTGTCTCCGGCCCCACGGATCTTGCCCTGGCGTCGCGTGGCGGTGTGCAGGCTGATGGGCATGTCGAGCGCCTCGGCTGCCGCCCAGAACGACTCGTACTCGGCCTGGTCGTAGCGCCGGTGCTCGAGCGGATACTCCGTGATCATCGCGCCGGCGAGGCCGAGGCCGGCCGCGCGCTCCAGCTCCTCGATGCCGTCCTGGACGTCGTCCAGGTTGATCATCGCGATGCCCTTGAGCCGGGACGGGTCCGTGCGACAGAATTCGGCGAGCCAGTCGTTGTAGGCGCGGAAGATGGCGGACATCAATGGTGTGTCCGCCACCCTGAAATAGAAGAGGCCCTGCGAGGGATACAGCACCTCGCCCGCCACCCCATCGAGCCGCATATCCTCGAGGTGCTGATCGGGGTCGTACCCACCTGGATGCACGTCTTCGAAGCGCCCTTGAGCGGAGATGGTCTCGGGAGCCTCGAACCGCGCGCCGGCGTTCGAGATGAGCCCGATGCCGGAGAGGACCTGGTCGGCTTCGATGACGATCTGGTCGGCGCCGTCGATCCGCCGCATCCGGGGCGCCCGATCGCGGAATGGGGTATCGATGCGGGTCTGCCACAGATCCGGCGGCTCGAAGACATGCGAGTCGGACGACAGAATCAGGGTGGGGAGCATCGGCCTGTCCTTTCGTGGGCATTGTAGATCAATCGGGCTCGGCTGCCTTCGCGAGGTCAAGGTAGAATCTCGCCGGGAGACGGTCATGGGGAAGCTGGACGGGAAGGTGGCACTGATCAGCGGTGGGGCCCGAGGGCAGGGAGCGGCGGAAGCCGAGACGTTCTCCAGGGAAGGCGCGAAGGTCGTCTTCGGCGACATCCGGGACACCGAGGGCCAGAAGGTGGAGGCCAGGATCCGCGCGGGCGGCGGCGATGTCGCGTACGTCCACCTGGACGTCACCAGCGAAGCGGACTGGCAGGGCGCCGTCCAGACCGCGACCGGCCGCTACGGCAAGCTGGACATCCTCGTGAACAATGCCGCGATCGTCATTCCACGCGTCCCGATCGAGGATCGCACGGCCGCCGAGTGGGACCAGGTGATGGCCGTGAACGCCAAGGGCGTCTTCCTCGGCACGAAGCACGCGATCCCTGCCATGCGCCGGGCGGGTGGCGGCTCGATCGTGAACATCTCGTCGGTGGCGGGGATCGGCCAATCACTGCACCAGGAGCCCGCGTATGCGGCGAGCAAGGGCGCCATCCGGATCTTCACCAAGGTGACGGCGAGCCAGCACGCGAAGGACATGATCCGCTGCAACTCGGTTCATCCGGGTCCGGTCGACACGGAGATGTTCCACAGCGCGTTCCGGGGGGACCGGGAGGCCATGGAGCGACGGCTTCAGCGGGTCCCGCTGCGGCGGATGGGCACAGTGGCCGAGATCGTGACCGCCGTGCTCTATCTCGCCTCGGACGACTCGTCCTACGTGACCGGGAGCGAGCTGGTCATCGACGGGGGAGCGCTCGCGCAATGAGCGCGCCGGCGTGGGACCTGCTCATCCGCGGCGGGACGCTCGTCGACCCCGGCCAGGCCATCTCGGCGAAGCGGGATGTCGCGTTCAGCGGCGGCAAGGTGGCGGCGATCGGGGAGACGCTGGTCGGTGATGCCACCGAGGTGATCAACGCGATGGGTGCCTTGGTCACGCCCGGGCTGATCGACATCCACACCCACGTCTACCACGGCCTCGCGACCGGCCGTCACGCCGACCAGACGTCGCTCGCCAACGGCGTCACCACCGTGGTCGACGCCGGGAGTCACGATCAACCGGGTCATGCCCGAGCTGGCGGAGATCAAGTTCGCGCAGGTGGACGAAGCCGCGCGGACCGTGGCGGAGAACCGCACGCTCGTCTGCGGCATCAAGGTGCGCATCGCCCACGGCGCGACCGGCGCAGGCGACCAGGCCAACGCCCGCGAGGCGCTGCGGCGGGCGCGCCAGGCCGCCGACCTCGCCGGCGTTCCGCTCATGGTGCACGTCTCCGACACGCCGATCCCGCTGGAGGAGATCCTCGATCAGCTCCGGGCGGGTGACATCGCGACCCACATCTTCAACGGCAACGCCGAGCAGGTCCTCGGCCCCGACGGCCGCGTGCGCAGCGCGGTGCGGGCGGCGCAGGAGCGCGGCCTCGTGCTGGACATCGGCCACGCATCGGTCCACTGCGACGCGAAGGTGGCTCGGCGGGCCATCGACGAGGGGTTGCTACCGACGACCCTCAGCACCGATCTTCACACGCCGCCGGCGGGGCGGATCGTCTACAACCTCCGGGGCGTGATGTCGAAGTTCCTCGCCCTCGGCATGACCCTCGACGACGTGGTGGCGTCGGTGACGAGCCGGGCGGCCGCCGCCATCGGCAAGTCGGCGGAGCTGGGCTCGCTCGCGCCCGGGATGGCGGGCGACGCCGTCGTCCTCGACCTCGAGGACGGTCACTTCACCTACGTGGACGGCGCCGGCAACGAGGTGAAAGCCACGCGCCGATTCCGGACGCGTCACGTGGTCCGCGCGGGCCGGCGGCTCCCGGCGGCCCACGCCGACCAACTATGAGCCGGCCGGTACACCGACGTCTGGGCGCGCCGCGCGGGCCGCTGGCTCGCCGTGTCCGCGCACGTCACCCGCTGCTGACGATCTCCGCGGCGAAGGCTTCCAGCGCCTCACAGTCGTAGGGCCCGTTGCGGAACGCGATGCAGAGCCGCGTGCAGCCGAGCGCGCGGAACGCGTCCACCATCTTGCGCGCGTCCTTCACGGTCCCTCGGAGATAACCCGTGCGGTCGGCGCGGTCGCCGGTGCCGAAGTGGCTGCGGAAGACCTCCTCCGCGCGCGCGGCCCCCCTGGCGTCGACCCCGAGATAGAAGCCGAGGTTCACGGTCCGCATGATCGTCTTCGGGTCGCGGCCCTCGGTCTCGCACCACCGGTCGAGCACCTGGCTCTTGTGCTGGAAGTCATCCGGACCGATGTAGGCGCCGTTCCAGCCGTCGGCGTACTTCGCGGCCGCGCGGAGCGTGCGCTTCTCGCCCCGCCCGCCGATCCAGATGGGAATGCGCGGCTGCAGCGGCTTGGGGTTGTTGGGCGCCTCGGACACGCGGAAGTGCTTCCCCTCGAAGCTCGCGCGCCGCTGCTCGGGGTCGAGGAGCAGGCGCATGATCTGCGCGTACTCCTCGAGCATGTCTTCGCGGGGGCCGATCGACGGAAACGCGTAGCCGTAGGCCCTCGCCTCGACGTCGTGCCAGCCGGCGCCCAGACCACAGTCGACGCGCCCGCTCGACAGATGGTCGATCGTCGTCAGCGACTTGGCGAGCAGCCCGGGGTTGCGGTACGCGACGCAATAGACGCCGCTGCCGAGCCGGACGCGCGTCGTGTCCATCGCCGCCGCGGTCAGCGTCGCGATCGCCTCGTAGCAGTCCATCTCTCCGCCGCGCGGCGGCGACTCCTGGAAGTGGTCCGAGACGGAGAACCAGTCGAACCCCTTCGCGTCGGCGAACTTCCACAGCTTGCGCATCTCGGCGAGCGGGCCGCCCATGTGACCGATGTGGATCCCGAATTTCATTGTCACGCTCCTGTCACCCCAAGAACAGCTCGCAGGTGTCGAGCCAGGCCTGCGTGGTGAGCGCGAGCGACTCGACGTCGACCCGCTCGTCGTTGCCGTGGAAGCGTCCCGACATCGCCTCGGCCGTGAGGGCGCGCGAGAAGAGGCCGAAGCCGTAGGCGACCGCGCCGTGCTCGCGGAAGTAGGGCGCATCGGTGAATCCGACGATCAGGCGCGGCAGTAGTTTCGCGCCCGGGTAGTGGGCGTCGACGACCCGGCCCAGCACGTCCCAGAGCGGCGTTCCCGTGGGCGACACCGATGCCGGCTTGGAGAAGAGCTTCTCGACCGCAACATCCTCCGAGAGGTCGCCGAGGGCCTTGTCGAGATGCCGGCGCACCTCGTCCTCGCTGTCCCCGGGGATCGTGCGGATGTCCACCTCGATGTCGACGACGTCGGGGATGACGTTGGTCTTCACGCCCGCGCGGCACATGGTCGGCGAGAAGGTCGTGTGCGTGGCCGACCACGCGAACCTGGCCAGGCCCGGCGCCAGGTGGGCAATCGTCTCGTCGACGCGGGAGGGATCGGCGAGCGCCGCCTTCACCGTCGGGTCGACGTCGAGCGAGGCGACGAAGGCGGTCCACAGGTCGTCCACGTACGGCGCGGGCCGGTAGTCGGCCAGGCGCGTGACGACGTGCGCGGCCTTCACCAGCGCGTTGTCCGCGCCGTACGGCATCGAGCCGTGGCCGGGCGTGCCCGTGACGCGCAGCCGGCGCCAGGCCACGCCCTTCTCGCCGACGTGCACGGTGACGTTCAGCTCGTCGCCGCGCGAGCTGACGAGGCCGCCGTTCTCGGTCAAGAGATAATCCGCGCGCAGCGCGTCCCAATGACGCTTACACACGTGACCGGCGCCGAGCGCGCCGCCGGCTTCCTCGTCGGCGCACGCGAGGTAGACGAGCGTGCCGCGCGGCCGCCACCCGCGCCGCGCGAGCGTCTTGAGGGCGACGGCCTGCGAGGCGGTGAGGTTCAGCATGTCGACGGCGCCCCGCCCCCACACCTCGCCGTTCACCAGCTCGCCGCCGAAGGGATCGCGCGTCCAGTGCGCGGGCGTCACGGGCACGACGTCGGTGTGGCCCATCAGGCAGAGCGTGGGCGCGGCCGGATCGGTTCCCTCGATGTGGGCGACGAGGCTCGTGCGGCCCGGCGCCCCGTCGGGCTCGTAGACCTCGATGTCGAGACCAGTCCCGTCCAGGTACGCGCGCAGCACGTCGCTGGTGCGCACCTCCTGGCCGGAGGCGACGGTGCCGTCGTTGACGCACCGGTTGCGGATGAGCTGCTGCAGCAGCTCGACGGTCTGCGCCGTCAGCGCGTCGTTCATGCCGTCAGCGCGTCGTTCATGAAGACGGCGTGTTGCGGCTGAGGAAGTCGGTGACCCGGCGGATCGACTCGGCGAGATGGGTGGGCCCGCGCCAGTCCTTCTGGATCTCGAGGTTGGGAGCGAGCCGGGCGATCTCGGCGCTCGTCTCGGCGGGGTGGGGCTTGTCCGTGCCGGGCTGGAGCAGGAGCGGCGTGCGGCAGCGCCGCACGAACTCGCGGCTCACCGAGAAGACGAAGTCGCCGCCGAACATGTTGTGGCCGAACTTCCGGATGACCTCCTCGGTCAGCGTGGCATCGCGGGCCAGCATCGTCTTGGCGAAGCCGCTGACCGCCTCTTCCCAGGTGTCCCGGTTCTCGTGCAGGCCGATCGGGTTCTGCAGCACGGCGGCGGTGACCCGCTCGGGCGCCAGCTCGCACAGCGAGAGGCAGTAGCTGCCGCCGATACACCCGCCCATGACGTGAAAGCGCCGATGGCCGAGGTGGTCCATCAGCGCCAGGTGATCGCTTGCGTACGTGTGCCAGCCGTGGGTCGACATCACCGTCCCGCGCGACTTGCCGGCGTTCCGCTGGTCCATGCCGATCACGGTGAACCGGCTGGCGAGATCGACCATGGGATTCATCCACGCCGGCGGGACGCCTGGATTGCTCGGGCTCTCGCGCCAGAACTCGAGCTGCGAGCGCAGCCCGCCCGGCGCGAAGAGCAGCAGCGGATGGCCCGACCCGTGGACTTCGTAATGGATCTCGGCATCTGGACGCGTGAAGACCGGCATCGTTCTCCTCCCGTGATGGGTTACGCGATCTCGACCAGCTCCAGCGCTTCGCGGCTCGGGCCCTCGATCATCACGGCGCGCGTGTCGCCGAGGCGGTAGGGCTCTTCGAGGAACCGGACGCCCTCGCCTCGCAGCTTGGCGACCCAGGCGTCGAGATCGGTGACGCCGAGCCCGATGTGATCGTACAGGTGGCCCCGCGGGCTCACCAGCGGCTGGTCGCCCTGACGCATGTAGCAGGGCAGCGCCACGTCGCCGAACACGACCGCGGCCGACGGCGCCCGGAACATCCCGTCGCGTTCGAGCGCCGGCCAGCTCCGATCGGGCCCGCGCGGCACCGTGCAGGTAGCCTCGGTCAGGGGCGTGCGGCTGGTGCGCCCGGCGAACACCGGCGCGTTGAGGTGCTTGCCATACCAGAGCTGCGCGCAGAACGGATCGTCCTGGAACATGTGCACGTGGTTGAAGCGCTCGGCCGGATGGTTGCCCGCGTATTCCACGAGGGCGTTGTCGGGACCGCGCATGTAGCCGAAGCCGCCCGTGCGGGTCGGCTGCACGCCCTTGGCCTCGGCTTCCGCGATCTGCGCCTTCGTCAGGCCGGGCGTCCCGCCCGTGCTCGGCCAGGTGTCGCTGCTGACCCAGACCGAGCCGCCTTCGTCCGTGGTGTAGAGCGGCAGCAGCGTGACGTCCGGCCGGCGCCGGTAGGACTCGAGGCTCGCGCGCGTGTCGGTGACGTGCCAGCCGAAGTGCCAGATCGCGGTCTGCGGCGATGTGGCGGGCGGGGCGGCAACCCGGGTGAACAGGACCAGGACGTTGTTCGGCGCGGCGAGCGCCGGCAGGCCGCCCCAGCTCGTCTTCGCGGAGGCCGGGAACTGGCGGACGTAGAAATCGATCGCCGCGTCGGGATCGATGGAGTTCAGGTGCAGATGATGGAAGCCCGGCGCCGGGAGCATGGCTCCGTACAATAGCACCGCGAGGACTTCATGGACCCCACGACTGAGACCCGAAGTCTCTGGCATCATCCCGCCTTCCTCAAGCTCTGGGCGGCATCCGCCATCTCCGACGTCGGCTCGCAAATCTCGGCGCTCGCGCTGCCCCTCATCGCCGCTCTCACGCTGGGCGCGACGCCCTGGCAGATGGGGCTGCTGTCTGCGGCCGGGGCAGCGCCCATCCTGTTTGTCGGCCTCTTCGCCGGCGTGTGGGTGGACCGGCTCCGGCGCCGACCGCTCATGATCGCGATGGACATCGGCCGCGCCGCACTTCTATTGACCATCCCGTTGGCGAGCGCATTCGGTCTGCTGCGGATCGAGATTCTCTACGTCGCGGCGCTGCTGGTCGGCGCGCTCAGCGTGCTCTTCAACGTGGCGCACCTCGCCTTCATCCCGTCGCTGGTCGAGCGCGAGCAACTGGTCGAGGGCAACAGCAAGCTGCAGACGACGACGTCCGTGGCGCAGGTGGCGGGCCCGGGGCTCGGCGGCCTGCTCGTCGGCCTGCTGGGTGCCGCCTTCGCGGTCCTCATCGACGCGCTCTCGTTCCTCGCGTCCGCGTTCCTTCTCGTGGGTATCCGCGCGAACGAATCTTCTCGCGCCGCCTCCGATGCGCGTGGCGTATTCGCGGAGATCGGCGAAGGGCTGCGGGTCGTGGTCGCTCACCGCATCCTGCGCGTCCTCGCGGGCTGCTCGGCCACGATCAGCCTCTTCGGCCTGATGTTCCTGGCGGTCTACGTGCTGTACATGGCGCGCGACCTGGGGCGCGGCGCGGTCGGCGTCGGCCTCGTGTTCTCCGCCGGCGGAGTCGGGGCGCTCGTGGGCGCCGTCGTCGCGGCACCCGTCACGCGGCGCCTCGGTCCCGGGCCGAGCATGATCTGGGCGCAGCTCTGCTTCGGATTGACGGGGATGGCCGTGCCGCTGGCGGTGCTGATGCCACAGATCGCGCTCCCGATGGTGGTGACGGCAGAGTTCTGTCAGTGGATGGCCTTGAGCGCCTACTACGTGAACGCGGTCAGCGTCCGCCAGGCGCTGGCGCCCGACCATTTGCAGGGCCGCGTCAACGCGACGATGCGCTTCTTGGCCGGCGGCATGCAGCCGATCGGCGCGCTGCTCGGCGGCGCGCTCGGAGGGCTGATCGGTCTGCCCCTGACCCTGGTCGTAGCCTCGGTCGGCATGCTGCTCGCGTTCCTGTGGCTCTTGCTGTCGCCGGTGCGCGCGCTCCGCATTTTGCCGGCGGCTGACTCGGCCGCAGGATCCCCCGCCGCCTTGTAAGGCGCGCTCA
>WNGG01003841.1_pt1 | contig 16912 bp, 19 predicted proteins | sample 5400661 | NCBI WGS metagenome assembly WNGG01 (sample SAMN13153372, study PRJNA577476) | soil metagenome | isolation source: 100 cm soil or saprolite under Garry oak tree replicate 1 | place: USA:California | collected 2016-06-15 | reverse complement strand
GTTTGCGAGCGGCAGTCCGCGACCGCGACCCGGAGTATCGCCCGGTGCCAGGTGACCTCAACGGTGAGCCACCCACCCCGCCCGCTGTCCGTGTGCCGGACGGCATTGCTCCCCAGTTCGGTTGCCACATACGCAGCGTCCTCCCGGGCGGGACACTCCGGCAGCAGCGATGTCAGCCACCGCCGCAGCACTGAGATCTGGCGCTCTTCCCCGGGAAAGACCCGTCGCCAGCGCAGCCCCGGGTCATGCGCTGGTAATGCCCCGGACACTCCCGGGTACTGCTCTTTGGCTCCGCTGGCAGCCGACATCCGTCCTCCTTCACGGCTACCGTCCCCGATCCAGCCTGTGCCCCCATTACGCCCGGAGTCAAGGCCACCGGCGCACGTGTATGGCGCAATTTCCGTGAACGGCGAGTCTGCCGTGAGAAGAATGACCTGCCTTTCAGGTGGTACGGCTGGGTCCATTCCGGTGCAGCCATATCTGGCGCCAGGACCCGCCGATATTCAGCGGAAACATGGGCCTGCCGGATGTACAGGCCGGGTACGTCCGCCCGCCGAGATCCGGTTCAGCCCCCGTCAGGCGGCCCGGTGGCGGCTCAGCTCGCCCGGCTGGCTGTGCTGCACCACCGGCTCGATCAGTTCCTGCTCGGGAGTGAGCCGCACGCCAACGTGATAGTCCTGAACCAGCATCCAGCCGAAGAATCCTCCTGTGACCGTGGCCCCGACCCCCAGCGCCGACAAAGCGATGCCCGGCGCGGCACTCACCGCCGGGCCGTTCCAGTCATTCAGGTACGAGGCGAGCACCGCGACGAACAGGCCAAGGGCGGCCACGTTGAACCCGGCGTGAATGAGGCCGACCTTCTTGGCAGCTGAGTCGCGCGGGATGCCCAGGGCCCAGTCGACCACGCCAGGGAACGCGGCAATGGCAGCCATGCACACCCCGGCGACATTGAGGGCGATCGCCAGGTTGAGCCAGAACGGGTGACCATTGGCGGCATAGATCAGGAAGGCCACCAGCGTGCCTGTGTAGCAGGCCACCGGATAACCCACGAGCATCGGGTGGATCGGATGGCCCGCGATCTTCATCTTGCTGTACACGGCGTCTCCTTTCACGAGAGGCAGCCGCCGTGAGGCGGGCGCTATCATCTCACTGGTACTTCCCCGTCAATCGCAAACCATCCGTCACAGCGAGCCGGGGAACCTCTCATACACACGTCACCGGCAGCAGTCCGGTTCACTCCGATGTGTCATAACTTGCGTACGCTAGGTAACACTTGCGTACACCGGATAACACTTGCGTACGCCAGGTAACAACTGTGTTCGGGCAGAGGTGGCTCACCGAGCGTCAGCCATCAGGCGGCCGCCAAGATCCTAATCCGGCGGATCCGCCTGGATCGGCTCGACTTCATCGGGTGCGAAGTACCAAAACCTGCCGTGGTTGCCCTGAAGTTCGGCGACCGGGTCGCCGAGCGGGCTCACGGCCAGATGCACCTGCCCGTCCACGTCGTGAAGCACGGCCTGAACCAGTGCTTCGCGGCCGGTGAGGAACAGATCCTGCGCGTCCGCCCGCCGGGATCCTGGCCGCATCCTGACCCTGCTCCCCCGGGCCACCCGGGCCCGTCCGATCATGATGTGGTCTTTTTCCGGGGAGACTGACGTGTCGGCCCCCGGATCCCACCATGGCTGCGCCGCCCCGCCCACCACGGGAGCCACGCCCATCACGGGGGCCACTGGCGCTGCGGGAGCCACGGGCGCTGCGGGAGCCACGGGCGCTGCGGGAGCCACGGGCGCTGCGGGAGCGAGGTACCGGATGGCGCCATGCAGGCGCTCCAGAATCTCGGGCGCCAGCCCATCAAGCCGGTCCATCAGATCAGCGGCACGAGGGTCGGTCGCCCGCGCCTGCCGTTTCTCCGCGTCGGTCAGTGCCAGCGTCCGCAACGTGAGGATCTCATCGATCTCGGTTCCGTCGAAAAGCTCACCAGGGCTTTCGGGAGCAATCTCGGGATGGTCGGCGAGGATGACCGGGACGGAGAGCATGAGGTTGCGGCACTCCGGGGGCCCGGCCAGCACCGGCCAGGCACCGATGTTCGTGCATGCGGCGGTCTCGGCGGCGGCCCACTCGGGCGGGTCGGTCATGGACAGGAAGGTGCCATCCGCGGCCCCGATCAGCACGTGCGAGCCGATGAGGGCATGGCGAAGACCGTCGTCGCGTGTTTGCAGGGGCTCGTCCGGCTCGGTTCGGTTCTGCACCGTAATCCGCAGCCGCAGTGCCCGGAACGGGCCGCCGACCCGTTCGGCGTGCACCACGATCGCGCCGTGTATCGTCTCCCACCGCCGGATCAGCCTGCCCACCTTTTGGCCGTCCGAGCCGGCGAGACCCTCATTCGTCTCCCCTCGCCCGAGGTGGAACGCCAGTTCAGCGTCTGCCGCGAGCAGGTTTGACACCGACACGGACAGGCACTCTTCCCGCTCCGCAGCCTCGTCCCAGGACGTGAACTCCATTCCGTCCACGGTCAGTGCATCCACGTCGTGCATGGTGCCGTTGCCCGCTGCCCTGCCCTGCACGCTCCGCCGCTGCAACCGCAGGAACCTGACCAGCACCTCCACCCGGGCATCATCAGGGCACTCGAGCAGGCACTCGGTCTGGCTGACGGAACGCTCGGAGGAATCACGGTTGGCGTATGCGGGTGGCATCAAAACGCCAAACTGAAATCTGGCCTGGTTCTTGCCCGCGGACCGCCGGTACGGGTAGAGCAGGTATCCCTCGTACAGGACGGCATCGGCGACTTTGCGCGCGTGAGCGATGTGGTCGGCGCTGAGCGTCATCGGTCACGCTCCACCGGTTCCGGCGCCCGCGCAAGCAGCGCCGCCAGGGTCGCGTCCCACGTCGGCAGCGCCTGACGGCTCTTGAACCGCTGCAGCTCATCCAGCGTCTGCCGGCTCATCCTGATCCAGGCGCTATTGGGAAAGTGGGCGTCAATAGCGTCGCGCCAGACGCTGGCGGGAAGCTGGTACCTGGCCTCTTTGCTCCACGGCACCGGCTGCACTTGCATCCGGCCGTCCACCACCGCGAAAATTGTTCCGCTGAAAAGCATCAGCAGTGGTATCTCCCCCGACTCCAGGCTCGCGAAGTACCTGGCTGAGCCTATTTCCAAATCATAACTAAACGGAATTGCCACCTCCGTCTCCGTACTCCCCTTAAAGCCGGGGATCATCATGGACACCGTGGTGAACTGAAGTGGCTTCAGGGTGTCGGCCCAGCGCTGCCTCTCACCGAAGAGGTCGTTCAGCCGTTCCTCCTCCGCGCTGGAGTAAGTGCCGCCGCGCGGGCTCGATCCTGATCTGGCACCTCAGCGCGATCGCGTCGACCTGCTGGCCGCTGGCCTCGCTGATGCGCAGCGTGAGGGACATGGCAGGAACGACCGAGTAGGGTTCGGGGCGCGCGCCAGTGCAGTCGAAGGCCAGTTCCGCCATCTCATGCCTCCTGAACCAGCGACCGGGCCCGGGACCGGACATTGGCGAGGAAGTCTGCGATGTGCTGGCGCGCCTCGGTCCCGCCGTCAAACCCGCGCCAGTGCAGGCGCATCCGGCCGGCAAGCTCGTAGCAGGCGTCGATCGGCACGAGGAAGTGCTCGACGCCGTCGGTGGTGCGGCAGATCAGGGCCGCCTCAACGTCAGGCGTGATGGCCCGCAGCAGCGGGTGGCCTGCGGCGATCCGCTCCCACGCCATCAGGTCAAGCCTGCACTCCGTCACGCCGGCCGGGCTCGGGTAAAAACCGGTCACCTGTTCCTGGCGAGAGCTCTTCAGGAAAAACGCCAGCCCGACGGGGATCTCCAGATCGTCCCAGTCGGTCGCCGACATTGGCCGTTCCGGGTCGCACAGGTAGCGATCCGGGACTGCCCGGAAACGTCCGCGCGCGGCGTCGGGGGCGGTGAACAGGAGGTAGCAGGCACGGCATGCGCAGAGCAGCGCTGCCGCCTCAAGATCTGCCACGTGGCCATGCTCGGGTGGAACGCTGGCCGCGCACATTTCGCAGGACTCCCGGGCACGGCCAGCCACCTCCCGCCGGCCGGCCACGCCGGGCACCCTAATCTCACCGGAATGGATGCCCGGCCGGCCAGCCAGGCTGGGATGGCTGGGCCGGCCGGGCTGACCGGCTACCGCCCGCCCCCCCGCAAGCGGTAGCCGGGGCTCCGATTCCGCGGACTCTCCCTGGATGAATCTCCGCAAGCCAGTAGCACGGCTCATGACCGCACCACCGCTGGGACGGCAACCCGGACGCCCTGGCTGTCAGCGAGAAGTGGCAGTGGGTCCAGATGCGCAGCCGGGTCTGGAATACCTTTGCCAGCCCGGCAGACGTCGTACCGGGACCCACACGCACACGTCAGGACCTCGCGGTCCAGGCTGCCACCGGCCAGGGAGGATCCGCAGGCAGCGCATGCGTCGCGGTAGGCGTAGAGCGTCCCGCGCACCGCACAGACCACCACGTCGACGCCACCGGCAGACGCGGTGACGGGCCTGGATGTGGGTGGGCCCAGGTTGGGCAGGCTGATCCAGGCGCCGTGCCCGCCGGCCGCATCAGCTTCGCTCCCAGCCAGATCACCAGCGGAGGCCCCCGGCATACCGGTCCGGTTGCCCTCCGCGGAACCGGGGCGCGGGCCGATCTGGAGCAAGGCGGGCCCTGCCGGCTCGGTCATTCCCTCCACCACGACCTCGCTCACCTCGGGTGCAGCCTCGGTAACTGCTCCCTCGATGGCAAGCCGCACGGTGGCCGCGGACGACGGGCAGCCATGGCAACTGCCCTCCAGCCGCAGCCGGGCGATCCCATCGGTCACCCCGAGGTAGCGAACCCCGCCGGCGTGCGAACCCAGATAGGGCCTGACCAGCTCCAGGGCGCGCTGTATCCGGGCATCGACGTCCAGTGGGTGCAGGCCATGCAGCAGCAGCAGGCTCTCGACCAGCGGATCGCCGGTGAGCCTGGCCAGGATTGCCTCGCCGGCCTCACCGTCCGCGCGAAGTGCCGCCACGATCCGGGTGAGGCTGTCCCCGTAGAGGCCGACGAGCAGCCGGACAAGCGCCTCGCCGTCGTCCGCTGCCCGCCCACCCTGGGACCGCAGCCGGGCGAGAAGATCTTCGATCTGATCACCCACCTGCTCGACCCGGGTCATCGCCTCTCCTTGCGTGTTGCCCCTAACAAACGCCACTCCCCCGGTTGCGTGCCAGCCATACAACGCCACTCCCCGGTTGCCATGCCGGCCATCACGTGGCCAGGGTGACCGCGGCGTACGGCGAATGCACCTTGTCCAGCACGGCGCCGTTCCCGAGGTACATGTGCACGCCGCACGGCAGGCACGGGTCGAAGCTGCGCACCGTGCGCATGATGTCGATGCCCTTGAAGGTCTCCGGAGGGTTCTCCTCGAAGATCGGTGTGTTCTGCACCGCGTCCTCATAGGGACCGGGCGTGCCGAAGCTGTCCCGGACGCTGGCGTTCCACGGGGTTGGTGGGTAGGGGTGGTAGTTCGCGATTCTCCCGCCCCGGATCACCATGTGGTGCGACAGCACGCCGCGAACCGCTTCAGTGAAGCCACAGCTGTTCGCCTCATCGGGGACGGTGAACGGCTCCCAGGTCTTGGTGTGGCCGGCCCTGATCTCGCCGAGAGCCTTTTCGATGAAGTGCAGTGCGCACGCTGCGGCGTATGCCTGGAAGTAGGTCCGGGCACGGTCACGCTCAATGGCGTTTGACAGCGGCGCGCCCGACTTGTCGGCCGGGATCGTCCATTCGAAGGTGACCTCCGGCTTGCTGACCGTGCGGGGCAGGTTGATCAGCACACTGTGGCCGGTGGACTTGACGTATCCGATATCGACCAAACCGCCAAGCGCCGTTGCCCACAGGCGGGCGATCGGCCCGCCCCCGGTGTCCGCGGCCAGGTGGTTCGTGCCGTCGAACCAGCGCGGCGACATCACCCAGCTGTACTTGTTGTCGAAGTCCCGCTTGGCCGGCCGGGGAATCGTGTGCTGGTTCCACGGGTGCCTGCGGTCGACCGGGTTCCCCAGCGGGTCGGCGGTGACGAACATCTCCTGGTCTTCCCAGTCCTGGTAGTAGGAGCTGCCGAGGAGAATGCGGATTCCGAGGTTGATGTCCACCAGGTCATTGGTGAGCAGCTCACCATTCCTGATCACGCCGGGGGTGACGAACATCTTCCTGCCCCAGCCGGACATGTGGTCATACCGGAAGTCACAGTGCTCCGGGTCGTTGAGGCTGCCCCAGCAGACCAGGTCGGCCCGGCGCCGGCCAACTTCCTCATACCCGGGCAGGGCCTCGTAGAAGAAGTCGAACAGGTCGTTGTGCATGGGTACGACCCGTTTCATGAATTCCACGTAGCGCATCAGGCGGGTGAGGTAGTCGGTGAACAACTGCAACGTCGCGGTGGTCCCCACCCCGCCGGGGTAGAGCGTCGAGGGGTGTACGTGCCGCCCCTCCATCAGGCAGAACATCTCCCGGGTCGAGCGGCTGACTTGCAGTGCCTCCCGGTAGAACTCGCCTTCGAGCGGGTTGAGCGACCGCATGATGTCGCCGATCATGCGGTAGCCGTGATCCGCGGCGTGGGGTGCCTCGGTGCGGTTGGCGAGCTCCAGCACACCCGGGTTGGTCTCAGCCACCATCTTTTCGCAGAAGTCCACGCCGACCAGGTTCTCCTGGAAGATGTTGTGGTCAAACATGTACTCGGCGGCCTCGCCCAGGTTGATGATCCACTCGCCGAGATGGGGCGGCCGTACACCATAAGCCATGTTCTGGGTGTACACGGAGCAGGTTGCGTGGTTGTCGCCGCAGATGCCGCAGATCCGGCTGGTGATGAAGTGGGCGTCCCGGGGGTCCTTGCCCTTCATGAAGATGCTGTAGCCGCGGAAGATAGACGAGGTGCTGTGGCACTCAATGACCCGCTTCTGCCGGAAGTCAATCTTGGTGTAGATGCCCAGGCTCCCCACGATCCGGGTGATCGGGTCCCACGACATATCCAGGACGCCGGTATCGTCGGCGGTCGTCATCGCTGCCACCCCTCCTTCGCGCTGGACGCGGGTCCCAGCGCCTTCCCCTGGCAGAACCTGTGGCTCCGGCCGGCCGCACGCCCGGCACGGGACACTTGCCTCCCAGCCCGGACAGTCTCACCATGTCTTCTGGTAACCGGTCAGCAGTTCGTCACCTCGCTTGCGCCACTTCGGCTCCTCATCGGCGGCCCTCGTGGTGAAACCGCGCAGAGCGCGGACAACCGTCCCGTACATCGTGCTGGCCGTCGTGGTCACCCTGGCCCCGGGCGGCTCGTCCATGAAGGGCATGAACTTGTCCGGGAACCCGGGCATCGTGCACGCGATACAGATGCCGCCCACATTCGGGCACCCACCCACGCCGTTGATCCAGCCACGCTTTGGCACGTTGCACTTGACGACCGGCCCCCAGCAGCCCAGCTTGACCAGGCACTTGGGCGAGCCATACTCGGCGGCGAAGTCACCCTGCTCGTAGTAACCGGCCCGGTCACAGCCCTCGTGCACGGTCGCGCCAAACAGCCACGTCGGCCGCAGTGCCTCGTCCAGCGGGATCATGGGTGCCTGGCCGGCCACCTGGTAGAGCAAGTACAGGATTGTCTCCGAGAGATTGTCCGGGTGTATGGGGCAGCCTGGGACGCAGACGATTGGCAGGTCCGCCTTGGACCGCCAGTCCCAGCCCAGGTAGTCCGGCACGCCCATGGCACCAGTCGGGTTCCCCGCCATGGCGTGAATCCCGCCGTACGTCGCACAGGTGCCGACCGCCAGGACCACGGTCGCCTTGGGTGCGAGGCGGTCCAGCCACTCGCTGGTGGTCATCGGCTGGCCCGTCGCAGGGTTATTCCCGAAACCGCACCAGTAGCCTTCGGCCTTAATCGCCTCATTCGGGATCGATCCCTCCACGACAAGGACGAATGGGTCGAGTTCGCCACGGTCCGCCTTATGCCACCACTCGATAAACGTGTCCGCGCCCTGCTCAGGCCCGCACTCGAAATCGATCAAGGGCCAGTGCACAGCTACCTTCGGCAGTCCGGGCAGGGCGCCGAGCGCGATTTCCTCGATGCTGGGTTGTGTTGCCGCGGTGAGTGCGACCGAGTCGCCGTCACACCCCAGCCCGCCGTTCATCCAGAGGATGTGAACTACCTGGTCAGCGGCATCATCTGGCGGGGTGTGCGCCTGCGCGCCTGCGGGCATGGCGAAGCCACCTCCTCGCTCGGTGATCCCCGGAATGCGGTGAAACGTCACGCGGGGCCGCAGGTCCGCCCGACGTACCGGGAATTGCACGGGTAGCCACGTTCACCCGTCCCTGCCTGCGGAAAGGCCAGGCACAATTTGCCGTGTCTCGTACATCGGAACGCGCAACCTCGTCTGACCAGATAACCATGGCTTAGCTCATCTTCATGGCTTAGCTTGCCCTCGTAATTTGCGCAGACGCCGCCATGCTAGACCCGTTACGCCCCGGGTACAAGACGAAACAGTCAGTTGAGAGGACAGAAGTGTCCACCTGCCCGGAGACGCCTGCGGCTCCCCGGTGTCCTTGCCGGCATGTGATTGGTTCTCGCCAGTACGATGCCAGCGGAATGCCCGCCCCAGTCCGGTAGTAACGTGACAGGAACCCCACTGAGCCAGCCTCTGTGCCGCGCCGGCCACAGCAGAGCCGGCCTCGGCTGAGGGAGAGATCTGATGGCTGAGCCTGCCAACGGTCCTGGCGCGGACCCGATCGAAGTCACACCTGTGGTCGTGATAGCCCAGGCTTTTCCGGCGCGGCCGTCCTCGATCCCCGACATCCGTGATTTTGTCCGCCGCTGTCTGGCGGAGTCACCACTGACAGAGGAGGGCAACCGCCAGGTCGGCGAGATTGTGTTCCGCGCCCTGCTCGACGCCGCCGGGCCGACGGGATCGATTCAGGTAGCGTTCCGCATCTTCCCTGAGAACGTCGAGGTCGATGTGCTGCACTCCGATTCCCCCGTCCAGCCAACCGGGCTGGGCGGCGCGGCAGGGGTGCCCACCGCAGGGGTCCCCACCGCAGGGGTGCCCACCGCAGCCGACGGCGGGCGGGCACCCGTGACGGCCGCCGCCAGCCACGGTGACGCTGGCACCCCCGGTTTCCTGCACGGAAGTTCCGGCGAGGCGCCCGTTTCCTTCCCCGGTGCTCCCACCACCGGTGCGGCAGGCCAGCCCAGCGAAGCCGACACTTTCTCTGAGTGGATGACAACGGCGCTCCGCAGAGAGGGGCTGACCCAGGAGGCGGCTGCGAGGATGCTCGGCGTGTCCGTCAAGACGGTAAGCCGCTGGGTCGGGGGCGCGACCGAGCCGCGGTTGCGTGACCTGCGGCGGATACAAGAAGTCTTCGGCCAGGTGCCCCTCCCCTGATCCTCCGCCAGGCGCCCTCCCTGACCTCCGCCAGGTGCCCTCCCCTGATGTGGGCAGTGAGCGCTCAGAGAGACAGTCGCACCACACACTGTGACCCAGTCGCTCCGGATCGCTGGACGTCCCCCCACATGTGTCCTACGGTGCTGTCATGGCGGTTCTCCTGGGTGGGCGACGCCGTGGACGTTGAAGACGACGCCGAGTTGCTGGGACCCCGCGGCGAGCGGGGTGTGCGGTCATGACAGGCTGGGGCGGGCTGCCAGAGGCGGCAGAGCCAGCCGCCGAAGGTGACGAGGCGATCCGGCTGTTCGGGCACCGCAGCGAGCCCATGCTGGGCTTGGTCAAGCAGGCAGCGGCGGTCGCGGCGGCATGCCATGCGATGGCGGTCCGCTTCCATCAGGGCGGCAAGCTGGTGGTGTTTGGCACTGGCGGGGCGAGCACCGACGCGCAGCATGTCGCGGTCGAGTTCGTCCACCCAGTGATCGTAGGAAAGCGTGCGCTGCCAGCGATTTCGCTGACAGCCGATGTGGCAACGGTGACAGGACTGGCAGCCCGCGAAGGTATGACCGCCGTCTTCGCGCACCAGGTCCGTGTCGTCGCGGCACCCGCGGACATCGCACTGGGAGTCTCCGCCGACGGCAACTGCCAGAGCGTACTGGCGGGACTCAGCGCGGCCAAGGACCTGGGTTTGCTGACGATTGCGCTGGTAGGCGGGGACGGCGGCGCGATTGCGACCAGCCCTGCTGTGGATCACCTGGTGGTGGTTAGGTCCACAGATCCCCGCGTGGTGAAGGAACTGCACGTGACCACGTACCACGTGCTCTGGGAGCTGGTGCATGTGTTCTTCGAGCAACCGGGCGCACTGGTGCCCGGCGCGGTCGCGTGACGGTGGCTGACGGAAGGGTGGCCAGCGGAAATGGAACCCCAATGGGCAGGCGCGGATCCCACGGACCGCCGATGGCGCCCGAGTGCCACGGGGATGTCTGCATTACCTGCTCGGACACCGCTGTTGAGGTCACCGTGCTGCGGCTGGCCGAAGATGGGCTGGCAGTGGTGGACACAGGCGCAGGCGAGGAAGAAGTGAGTGTCGCACTGGTGACGGTCAGGGTCGGCGACAGGATCCTCGTTCATGCCAAGGAGGCCATCGCCGTCGTCAGGAGGTGACCGAGGGTGCAGCAGGAGAGCCAGGGCCGCCCCGGTTCGGTGGAGTCGCTGTACCCGTTCCTGTACTCCGGCACGGCCAATGTGTCCGCGCTGCTCGAGCACGTGCGCGCATCCACGGTGGCAAAGGCCGGGGAGATCATGGAACTGCGCAGGCTCATAGCCGAGCTCGACGGGGCCCGGCTGGAACGGTGCGGGGACGCGATGGCGGCCAGGTTCGCCGCCGGAGGACGCCTGTTCGCCTACGGCAACGGTGGCAGTGCCACTGACGCACAGCAGCTTGCCACCCTGTTCCTCAACCCGGGCCGTGGCACCCGGGCCCTTCCCGCATTCGCGCTCGGCAACGACACCTCGGTGGTGACGGCCCTGTGCAACGACATTGGAGTCGGGGTGGTGTTCGCCCGGCAACTGGCAGCCTTCGGTGGCACGAACGACATCGCGATCGGGCTGTCGACCAGCGGCAGCTCGGAGAACCTGCTGCGCGCCTTTGACGAGGCGAGCAAGCGAGGGATGCTCACGGTCGGGCTGGCCGGTTACGACGGCGGAAAGATGGCTGAACTCGACAGCATCGACTATTTGTTCGTCGCGCCGTCATCCTCCGTACACCGGATCCAGGAGGCACAGACCACCGTCTACCACGTCCTCTGGGAGCTCACCCTGGCAGCCCTTACCCGCCAGGAGGGCAGGTGAGGACGGCATGGCCGGTGACACGCGGCACCTGACGAGGCGGGTCCTTGTGGCCGGGGTCGGCAACATCTTCCTCGGCGATGACGGTTTCGGGCCACAGGTCGCCAGGCGCCTGAGTGCCATGGATTTGCCCCAGAGAGTGCGGGTTGCCGATTACGGGATCAGCGGCATGCACCTCGCCTATGACATCGCCGAGGGATATGACACCACCATCGTCATCGATGCGGCCGCCTCCGGCGGGGAACCGGGATCTGTCGTCGTGACCGAGGTGGATGGCGAATACCGGCACGATCGCGTGGCTGGCACGGAGCCATCCGCCACGCCGCTGTTCGATGCCCACGGCATGCAGCCCGATGTGGTGTTCGGAGTGCTTGACATGCTCGGCGCCCGGGCAGGGCGCATCATCGTCGTCGGCTGCGAGCCCGCCAGTATCGACTGCCGCATCGGCCTGAGCGAACCGGTTGAGGCCGCGGTCGACCAGGCAGTGACAATCATCATGGACCTCATCGCCACGACCGGGCCCAGTCCCGCTCCGCCGCCCGGCTCCAGTCCCGCTCCGCCGCCCGGCCTTCGTCGTGCTCCACCGGCCGGCCTTCGTCGTGCTCCACCGGCCGGCTTGAGTTCTGCTCCACCGCCCGGTCTTAGCCCTGCTCCACCGGCCGGCCTGAGTCCTGCTCCACCGGCCGGCTTCAGCCCGCTTCCCTCACCGGCCGCGGCACCATGTGGCCATAGTCACTTCAGCTGCGAGCAGGCGCCCGCACGTCGTCCCGGCCGACCCGCCCACGGTCAGCTACCGTGACAAATGAGGAGCGCGTCCCATGTGTCTTGGAATCCCCGGCGAGGTGATCGAGCGCCTTCCCGGCCAGCCGGACCTGGCCAGGGTTGACGTCAGTGGTGTCCGGCGGGTGATCAACGTTGGTTTGCTCGGCGATGACCCGCCCGAACCGGGCGAATGGGTACTGATCCACGTGGGGTTCGCGCTGTCGAAAATCGACGAGACCGAGGCCGCGGCGGCCCTGGAGTTCCTGGAGGGAATCGGCCAGGCGTACGCGGACGAGCTTGCCGCGCTGGCGGAGTCACGGATCGAATGACAGGAGCGAGCAGCCATGCGTTTTGTCGACGAATTCCGTGACGCGGAGAAGGCTCGCGCCCTTGCCGCGAAGATCGCGGGTCTATGTGAGCCGGGGCGGCAGTACCACCTCATGGAAGTGTGCGGCGGGCACACCCACACCATCTACAAGCACGGCCTGGAAGATTACCTGCCCGAGTCCATCACCCTCGTGCACGGTCCTGGCTGCCCTGTCTGCGTGATCCCCATGGGGCGGGTCGACGACGCCATCCACCTGGCGTCCCGGCCGGACGTCATCATGACTTCGTTTGGCGACATGATGCGGGTACCTGGCAGCAGCGGGTCCTTCTTCGACGCCAAGGCGCAGGGCACTGATATCCGCATGGTCTACTCCCCGCTCGATTCGCTCAAGATCGCGCGCAGCAACCCTGACAAGCAGGTCGTGTTCATGGCGATCGGATTCGAGACCACCGCCCCCTCGACCGCCATGACCATACTGCGCGCCGCCACCGCGGGAATCTCGAACTTCTCGGTGTTCTGCAACCACGTCACGGTCATCCCGGCGATCAAGGCAATCCTTGACTCCCCCGACCTCAGACTCGACGGGTTCATCGGGCCGGGTCACGTGTCCACGGTGATCGGTTGCCGGCCCTATGAGTTCATTGCCTCCGCCTACGGCAAGCCGGTGGTGGTCGCTGGCTTTGAGCCGCTGGACATCCTCCAGTCCATATACATGCTGATGCTGCAGCTGTCGCAGCGCCGGTCCATGGTGGAGAACCAGTACACCCGCGTGGTGCCGTGGGAAGGCAATGCCGTCGCCCTGAAGGCGATCAACGAGACGATGGAACTGCGCCCGTTCTTCGAATGGCGGGGCCTCGGTTTCATCTCCCACTCCGCGCTGCGGATACGCCAGAAGTACGCACAGTTCGATGCCGAGTTGCTGTTCGAAGTTCCTGGCGTGCGGGTTGCTGATCCCAAGGCGTGCCAGTGCGGCGAGGTGCTCAAGGGCGTGCTGAAGCCGTGGGAGTGCAAGGTGTTCGGAACCGCGTGCACACCGGAGACTCCGATTGGCACATGCATGGTCTCCCCGGAAGGAGCCTGCGCCGCGTACTACAACTACGGCCGGATGCGCCGCGAGCGGCTCCCGGAAACGGCCGGAGTGAACAGGCAATGACCGCCGGCCGGGCCGCCCCCGACGCTGCCGGCCGCGAGCAGCAGGTGCTTGACCGCATCGACCGCGCCCGCCGCCGCCGGCCCAGGGTTAGGGAAGAACGCATCACGATGTCGCACGGGTCGGGCGGGAAGGCGACCCAGACTCTGATCGAGGCCATCTTTCTCGACGCGTTCCGCAACTCACTGCTGGAGCCGCTGGAGGATTCAGCGCGGCTGCTTGTCAACGGGGCGCGGGTGGCTTTCACCACTGACTCCTATGTGGTCTCGCCGCTGTTCTTCCCCGGCGGAAACATCGGGGACCTCGCCATCAACGGCACGGTCAACGATCTGTCCGTGGCTGGTGCCACACCCTTGTACCTGTCGGCGGGGTTCATCCTCGAGGAGGGCTTCGCCGTGGCCGACCTCACCCGGGTGACTGAGTCGATGCGCGAGGCCGCCGCCGTCGCCGGGGTGCAGATCGTCACCGGGGACACCAAGGTGGTGCAGAAGGGCAAAGCCGACGGTTGCTACATCAACACGGCTGGGGTTGGCCTCATCGAACCTGATGTGACGCTGGGGGTCGCCCAGGCACGCCCAGGAGATGCCGTTCTGGTGTCCGGGCCAATCGGCGATCATGGTGTCACGATCATGCTGGCTCGCGGCGAACTGGACATCGAGGCGGACCTCCAATCAGATACCGCGCCGCTGAACGGCCTGGTGGCAAGCTTGCTCGACGCTGCCCCCGGGGTCCGGGCACTGCGCGACGCGACCCGTGGCGGGGTTGCCACCATTCTCAACGAGATCGCCACGTCGGCCCACGTTGGCGTGCTGGTGAGGGAGGAAGCAATCCCCGTCCGGGCGGAGGTCCGCGGGGCAGCCGAACTGCTCGGGATAGACCCCATGTATGTGGCCTGTGAGGGCCGCTTGGTGGCGGTCGTGGCTGGTGACCAGGCGGACCAGGCACTCGCCGCGCTCCGTGCGCACCCGCTCGGCGCGCGGGCAGCGATCATCGGTCAGGTTACTGAAGAGCCACCCGGAATCGTCCAGCTCAAGACAGCGTTCGGCGGTACCCGGATCGTCGACCTGCTCGTCGGCGATCCGCTGCCGCGCATCTGCTGACGGGTCCGCGTCACCAGCGCCCGTTGCCGGGACAAGGCCCGCTCCGAGTTCGTCACGGCGTGGTCGCGAACAGCGCCCAGACGACTTTCCCCCCGCTGCTGGGCATGGTGAAACCCCACTGGTCGCAGAGCGCGCCAATGACGTGCAGCCCGCGGCCGGTCTCAGCGAGGTAACCCATTTCCTTCGGCACAGGCGGTTTCTTGCTGAGGTCGGCGACCACACACAGGACACAAGACCCGGGCTGCACCAGCCCCACCCGTATGGGCCAGCGAGGCGGCGGTTCCCCGGAGTCCGGGCGCCCGTGCCGTAGTGCGTTTGACACGAGTTCCGACACGACGACCGCGATATCCGCGCACCGCTCGGACACACCCCACCGCCGCACAGTCGCGAGGCTGAAGTCCCGCGCGGTGCCGCCGGACCTGGCGTCGCTCCCCATCCTGCGCGTGGCGACCCGTGGGAAGCACGTCCAGCTCAACGGCCCGGCCTCTGGCTGCAGTGGCCAATTCCCGCTGGCCACGGCGGCCATCTCGATGGCCGGCATCAGCCAGCCACACCCCGCTCCGCCGCTCTCCCTGTCCGCAAGGGTTAATGGTTGAGGTCTCATCGCCTGCTGGCCATTCTCCCCGCCTCGGCGGTGCAACAACCCGTGATCCCATCGTGCCGCATGCACACGCCAGTTGCAACTTTCTTTTGCACGGGGCATTTGCACTGTGCATCCTACTGTTAGGCTGCACAGTGCAAGGGGTGCCGGCACCGTTAGGCCGGCGCTTGCGACTGCGTTTCCCCGCTCACGACAGGAGTAAAATATGCAGGTCAAGAACGGTATCCCGGCCGATCAGCTGAGTGTGCGCTGGCGCAAGAGCCGAGCCAGCAACCCCAGCGGAAGCTGTGTCGAGGTTGCCGAGCTTCCTGATGGTGAGATCGCTGTGCGCAACTCCCGCCACCCGTCTGGCCCGGCTCTGGTCTATACGCAAGCCGAAATCGATGCGTTCCTGACGGGGGTGAAGAGCGGCGAGTTTGACGACCTGCACCCAAGTGGCAACGCAATGTTATTAACGGGCCCCACCCCTTGAATGGCCCCACGACAGTACGGCCATTCAGGTGTATCGTGCTATTTGTGCTCGGTCGGAGCGATCTCGGTCGGCGCGGTAAGGCGTGCGTGAGCGTGCCTGATGTCTCTTGTGGGTGATATCAGGCACGCTGGGGTGGGACAACCATGATCACTGCCCGCCAGTGGCCAGCGGCGTGTACTGAGCGCTGGTGATCCATTGGTCCGGGAGCGGGAATGAGCACGATGGAGTCGGGCATTGAGCCGCCGGACGGCGCCCCGGGTGCCGCACGGCCCGACGCGACCGTATTGCGCATGCTCCTGGGCAACCAGCTTCGCCGTCTTCGCGAGACCGCAGGCCTCACGCCAGATCAGGCAGGGTATGAGATCCGGGCATCCCGCTCCAAGATCAGCCGGATGGAGAATGGCCGGGTCGGCTTCAAGGACCGGGACCTGCGCGACTTGCTCATCCTGTACGGCGTTACCGACGCCCAGACACAGGCGGAGATGCTGGCGCTGGCCCGGCAGGCCAACACACCGGGCTGGTGGGCGAAATACGGCGACGTCCTTCCCGACTGGTTCGAGGCATACCTGCGGCTGGAGGCAGTCGCTTCGGTCATCCGCAGCTTTGAACTCCAGTTCGTGCATGGCCTGTTCCAGACCGAGGAGTACGCCCGGGCCGTCACCGTGCTCGGCCACAAGGCCTCGTCTGCTGAGGAGATCGACCGCCGGGTGGGCCTGCGGATGAAGCGCCAGGACGTGCTCACCAGGCCGGAGCCACCACGGGTGTGGTCGGTCATGGACGAGGCAGCGCTGCGCCGCCCGGTCGGCGGCCGCAAGGTGATGCGAGCCCAGGTTGAGCGCCTCATCGACGTAGCCGGGCTGTCCCACATCACTTTCCAGGTGATGCCGTTCCGCCGCGGTGGCCACGCTGGCGCGGGTGGCTCCTTCACCGTGTTGCGCTTCGGTGAACCGGACCTGCCGGATGTCGTGTACATCGAGCAGCTCACAAGCGCCTTGTACTTGGAACGGCGCGCCGACGTAGATCATTACATGGAAGTCGTGAACCGCCTTTCCGCCGAAGCCCTGACGCCAGCTGGCACGGCCCGCTTCCTCAAGGAGATCATCCGTGAGACGTAGCGGTCCCGGAATCACCAGACAGTAGCGGTCCCGGAAGCACCAGACATGAGGGTTTTCGCAGCCAAACGAGATGGACGGACCAGTGAGCAGCGACGGCACACGCCCGGCAGGCGAGGGACGCGGCG
>WNGG01009474.1_pt1 | contig 16914 bp, 20 predicted proteins | sample 5400661 | NCBI WGS metagenome assembly WNGG01 (sample SAMN13153372, study PRJNA577476) | soil metagenome | isolation source: 100 cm soil or saprolite under Garry oak tree replicate 1 | place: USA:California | collected 2016-06-15 | reverse complement strand
TTCGTCCTGACACGGCTCGATTCTTGGCACAGGAGTAGCGGGATGTACTACCGTGCAGGATGCCTTCTGAGGTGGCGTCCCGGACCCGTCCTCCACAAGAACATTGCCTTTCGCCTGAAACACTCCAGTTTTCTGATCGAGGAAAGCGCCGTCGGAGCGAATGGTGTACACATCGAAACTGAGCGTAACAGGCAGCAGATTGTCGATTATCCGAAGGGCTCCGTAACGAGTGCTAGTCAGCCCATCCTCGAATTCGCGCGACCCATAAAAGACAATGAACACGTTGCCGTCATAATGAAACCTGTCCTCCCCGCGGGAAAAATTTTCGCGTGCTTGGATTATCAGCCTGAAGTCGAATTTCAATGTGGTTCCTGGCTTCACCCTGAACGGGGGCCGATGGACCGGAACCAGTCCCCTCGACTCGACGGTGATGGTGTAATTCACGTTTGCAGGGAGCGAGATGCTGAACTCCCCCTTCCCGTCTGTCAATGTTTCAAGCGGGTCACCATTTTCGGGCTGAAAAGTGATTCGCGCCCCCGGCAGTCGAGCGCCTCCCCTGGGGCTGTACAACCACGGTGCCCACAATGACACCATTGGGAACACGTTGTGCTGCACAGACCGTCCAGAGACCATATACTGCCACTGCTTGCACGAGGAATCTCGGGCAGGTTCGCATTGCACTCCTTTCCGCGACAAAATTAGGATGCTCGCGTTTTGGGTTGGCGTATCATCCAGCATAACTCTTCGGCACCTGGATGTTCGTTTCATACAGCGAATTCCTGTTTCGCGCGCTCCCATTCCTCGGGCGTATTCAGGTTCCGAAAAATTGAAGCGTCGAAACCTGCGCGGGCAAGCTCTTCCTCGCTAATGACCCGAGTAAGTACACCGGAGAAAAGCGCGTCGACCTTATTCTTTCCGTTTGAAAGCGCGCGCTCTGCGGACACGCAAAACTGCTTGCGATACACCGCGCACAGAGGATGAAGATAGCCGCTTGCGAAAGGAACCGTAACCACCGCCCCTGAAGATTGAGCTTCAGACAAAAGATAATTCAAAAACGAGACTCGCAGGAATGGGAGATCGACCCCCAAAACCAGGTTCCAATCTGTGCTGGAACCAGCAAGCGCAGCGTGGATTCCGCCCAGCGGCCCGCGATCGGAATAGACGTCCGCGATAACGGCCCCGAAACTAGCAAACTTGTCGGGATCGCCTACGATTTTCACTTCGGTAGCGACCGAGCGGGCCAAATCGAGGGAGTACGCAAGCAGTGGACGCCCGGCAAGCTCCAGAAAAGCTTTGTCCGAACCCATGCGGGTACTTTTGCCGCCGGCCAGGACGAAAGCGGTGATGAAATGCACATGGCGATCATATCGCGGCGCCACCGAGGCAAGTATCGCCTTGAGTGGGGATTTCTGCCCGGCTGCCGCGGGTCAGCTACACGAAAGTAACCTACCCGATTTTGCGGCTCCGTTGCATGATGAGTCTGCCGGTGCGCTTTGCCGGTGAGGCAAACCCTTATGCCCCAGAAGTTGCTCGATGTTCTGCTCCTAGGCCGTTGCTCACACGAATTCTCGTGGCCGCGCCGCGCCGCCGATGGCCAGTACTACCAGGTCTGCCTTCTATGCGCCGCCGAATACAAGTACGACTGGACCACCATGCGTCGCATAGAACGATTGAATCACGAGGCGCCAGAGACCGCCTCGACCTCGAAACGCCGGCCGCACGCGCGCAAGGTGACCTGGGTGCCGCGGGCGCGCAGAATCAAGATGGATACGCAAGTCCGGTACAGGGTGAAGAACCTGGGGACCTGGAGTGAAGGCACCATCGAGAACTTGAGCCAGTCCGGAGTGCTACTGCACGGACCACAGCGCTTCCCCGAAAACACGTTGGTGGAAATGGTTTTCGAGATGCCCGAGGAAATCTCGGGACAGAAGAACAGCAAGGTTCTATGCCAGGGACGAATTATCCGCATGAAGAACGCGCAGGAGGAAGCGGAACGTCATGAGTTTGCCGCCTCAATCCTCGACTATAAGTTCATCCACAGTTAAGCCTGGCGTGGTCGCAGCATTTCCTGCTAATTTTGTTAAAAAAGGCCTCCATTCTGCATCTAAACTGGTGGAAACCTATTGACATCATCAGGAGTTAATACAATGAAAGCGAGACCTTCTCTCTTTTTCCGGATCGCTCCGCTGGTTGCAGTCCTCGCCGTCGCCATTGCGTGCACTAAGGCCCCCAACGATGCGCAAGTCACGTCGGACATTCAATCCAAATTGGGCGCCGACTCCGGTTTGCAGAACAAGCAGCTCACCGTCCAGGCGGCAAAAGGCACGGTGACGCTTTCGGGCACGGTGGATAGTGATGCTCAGCGTGAGGCGGCCGCCAAATATGCGGCTTCCGAGCCGGGCGTAAAGCAGGTGATCAACAACCTGCAAGTGGCTGGGATGGCATCTGCTGCGGCGCCAGCAACCGAGCCGGCGCCGGCTCCAGCCGAGACCACCCCGGCAAGAGCCTCGAAACCTTCTCCGTCTGCGAAGTCACGCCACCACAGATCAGAGTCTCAAGATCAAATGGCGCAGTCGGCTCCGCCCCAGCAGCCACCGGCTGATGCTCCGTCCCAACCTGCTGCGGCACCGGAGGCCGCCTCTGCCCCTCCGCCTCCACCAGCGCCGCCTGAGCCACAGAAAGTCACGGTTCCCTCTGGTACTGCCCTGCCCGTCAGGCTGGTGGACACGATCGACAGTGCAACGGCACAGACCGGGGATACGTTCCACGCCACGCTCGATGCTCCCATTGCTGTGGATGGAGACGTCGTAATTCCCGCTCATTATGAAGTAGAAGGCCACGTCGTAAATGCGCAGGCCTCTGGAAAATTTGCCGGACGAGCACTTCTGGATTTGCAGCTCGACCGGATCAAAGTGGGCAGCAAGTGGTACAACATCCACACCGATGACTTCAAGCAAGAGACGGGCTCGCGCGGAAAGAATACTGCCGAGAAAGTTGGCGGCGGCGCGATCGCCGGAGCGATTCTAGGCGGCATCTTCGGAGGCGGCAAGGGTGCAGCGATCGGTTCAGTTGCGGGCGCGGGAGCCGGAGGCGGAGTGCAAGCGGCGAGCAAGAAGCCTGACATCAAATTGTCTTCCGAGAAAATCCTGACCTTTACGCTGCAAGCTCCGGTAACAGTTACCCCCACGACGAAGCCGGCGCGCGAGGGCCAAAAGCTCGAAACAAGCCCCCAGCAGTGAAAAGTTTTGCAGTTCATTAAAGAGGGCGGCTGTAGCCGCTCTCTTTTTTGCACTGAAGTGTGTAAGCAGCATCAGAATTCATGTTAGATTCTGTATCAGTTAATTTCACCTTCCGCCGCTTCTTCAGGTTTCGACCACTCGTCATTTCGCGATGCGCAACGGAATAAGTTCGATTTACAGATTTGAACCGAGGTGGTCAGACCGAGTCGCATGGTATGGCTCGGCGCTGGCTGCAACCGCGCTTTCATGGTGCATTTGGTGGCTCTCGCCAGTGATGCATCAGGACCCGTTTGTAATTTTTATTCTGGCGGTGGTCTTCATTGCGCGCTTTTTTGGCTTCGGACCCGCGGTGCTCTGCACCTTCAGTTCGGCATTGGTGCTGGACTACTTCATGTTTCGCCCGAAGCTGGGCATCGCGATGTCTGGGAATGAACTGCAACGGGTGGGGATTTTTGTTCTCATCTCGGTGCTGGTTGCGGGGTTGGCCCGCCAGCGCTCGCGCGCCGAAACTCGGGCTGACGAAGTACGCCAGCAATTGGCGGCCATTGTGACCTCTTCCGAGGACGCTATTATCAGCTTCACCGTCGATGGAATCGTCACCAGTTGGAACCGCGGTGCTGAAGCACTTTATGGTTATTCGGCGTCAGAGATCATCGGCAGACCGATATCCGTCCTGGTCCCTCCCGATCGGCTGGAAGAATTTGGTAACAACATGGCGCGTTTGAACCGCGAGGAGCGCGTAGGTAGTTACCACACCGAGCGGCTGGACAAGACCGGGACTCGGTTGACGGTTCTGTTGTCGGTCTCGCCGTTGCGCAATGAGGAAGGCAAGTTGGTAGGAGCTTCGGCAATCGCTCGCGACATTACCTCGCAAAAGCGCACCGAAGAGGCGCTGCGGCGCAACGAGCGGCTGGCGACGGCCGGAAGGCTGACCGCGGCGATTGCTCATGAAATCAGGAACCCGCTCGAAGCACTGACCAACCTGGTGTATCTGGCGCGGCGTGATGCTGCGGGCCGCGACGAGTATTTGCGGCTGGCCGAGCAGGAAATTGGAAGACTCGACTCCATTGCGCAGCAGGCGTTAGGATTCGTCCGTGAAGTGTCTTCGCCACAGCGGTTGGACGCGGGCAAAATCCTCGAAGATGTCGTCCAGCTCTACTTGCGAAAGCTGCAGGCCAATCATGTCGCTCTGGATAAGCGTTGTGGAGAGCGCTTAGAGATACAGGGCTTTCCCGGTGAGTTACAACAGCTCTTCTCCAATTTGATCCTCAATGCTACGGAATCTGGGATCCCATCGGCCAACATGCCACATATCTTTGAACCCTTCTACACAACCAAAAAGGACGGCGGCACCGGGCTGGGCCTGTGGTTGGCGTATGGGATTGTGCAGAAACACGGCGGCTGGATGCGCGTCATGAGCCGCACTGCCCCGGGAAGCAGCGGTACGGTATTCATGGTTTTCCTGCCAGAGTCTCCAGCTATGGCGAATTCGCGAGCCGCCTAGTCCGGGGCATGGTGGTAACTCCCCGCCAATGTCCTTCCGGACAGCGACTTTTGTACCCCCGTCGTAACTCCTGCCACAACATATAATCAGGCCAAATTGCATTTCAGCAGTCTGCGGGTAAGGGTGTGGCTGGAGGCTGGGTGGATCCTGTTATAGCATCGGGTGTATTCGCGTTGGGGCTGGCGTTTGGCAGCTTCCTGAACGTGTGTATCTACCGGTTGCCGCTCCGTCTGTCGGTGGTGAGCCCAGGATCCGCGTGTCCCCGTTGCGAAAAGCCAATTCGTTTTTATGACAATATTCCGGTGCTAAGCTGGCTCATCCTTCGCGGACATTGCCGAATGTGCTCGGCCCGGATTAGCCCCAGATATCTTGCGGTGGAAGTCATAACTGGCCTTCTTTTTCTTGTTTGCTATGCGCATTTCGGGATGGCTCTCGCGGGGGTGAAATGTGCGTCCTTCGGTTTCCTCCTCCTGGGCCTGATCTTCACCGACGCTGAAACCCACCTGCTGCCAGACAAATTGACACTTACGGGCCTGGGTTTGGGACTGGTGCTTAGTGTGTTTGTTCCTGTAAATGACCTGGTGTCGCAGCTGCTCGCTGGAGTTTTCCAGATGCCGGTTAGCTCCGATGTTTCCTGGCGATTGTTCTCATTGCTGGATGCGCTACTTGGAGCCGCGATGGGCGCGTCATTCTTGTATGGGGCGGGTGCGATTTACCTACGCGCACGGGGAGTCGAAGGCATGGGATTCGGCGACGTGAAGCTGATGGCCGTGATCGGATCATTTCTTGGTCTTCGACTTACGATTCTAACGATTTTCGCGGCATCGATTGCGGGATCTTTCTTCGGGTTATGGACAGTTTTCGCAGTTTGGATCAAGCGTTCGCAGCGCCGGAGGCATGTGTTTCATGAGTCCGGAGCGACGGCCCGGAGACACGCATGGGCCTCTGCATTAGTCGCGTTGCGGCGCCACCAGATGCCGTTCGGGGTTTTCCTGGGCAGCATGGGGCTGGTGGCGTTCTTCTTCGGTCAACAGTTTCTCCACTGGTACTGGAGGCGGCTGTGAAGCTGCTGACCAGTCCGGTGTTCGTCCGCATGGCCGCTGTGTTTCTGTTGGCCGTGGCTGGGTTCGTGGTAGCAATCGTTGCCATGCGGATGCTGCGCCGCCGAATTGTAGAAGACGACTTCCTCGGCAATTCAAGCTCAGAGGACTCGATTCCGCTCCACACTGCCACGGTGATTCAGCAGTTGAAGCAGCAGAAATTTGCGCTGCAGAGCGAGCAGCAAGTGGAACGCCGCCGGGCAAAAACCTCGGAGCACATTACCACGGCGATCATTGCGAACCTTCCCTACGGGATGTTGTTCACCGCGCCAAATGGCCTGGTACGACAGGCTAATGCTGCCGCCCGCCAAATCCTGGGCTTCGCTTCTCCGCTGGGACTGAGCGTGGGCGAGCTTTTCCGCGATGCCAAAGTCATCTCCGAATCTGGAAGTGAATTAAAGGTTGCGGAGGTATTCGAGAGCGCAAACGATGGGTGTCGCGTTCGCGATCAGCGATACGAGTGAAATGACAGACTTGCGCCAGGCCCAGGTGGTGCGTGCAGAAACCTCGGCGGAAATGGCCCTGGAACTGCGGACTTCGCTATCAACTATGCGGGAATGGGCGGAGCAGATGAGTGTAACTGCTGATCCGATGCGGACACGAAGTCTGGCAGCCGACCTATCCGCAGAAGCTGAGCGCTTGAACAAGTTAGTCGGAGGCTTTCTGGCAGGACGGGACGAAGCCAGGGCCGCCGAAGCTTAAATGCAGAGCTGTCCGTGAACACGGACGCGAATGGAGTAAACATGAACCGCGTTTTTTCTTTATTGCTGGCAGGGATCGTCATTTCCGTCGCCGCTAGCACGACTGCGGCGGCGCAGTCACAGCCTTCGTCGCTGGGCGATTACGCTCGCGCGGTGAGAAAGACGAAACCGAGGACAGCACCAGCCGCCAAGTCGTATGACAATGACAATTTGCCTAACGACAGCACTCTGAGCGTAGTGGGCAAAGCTTCTGACCCCGCGCCTGAGGCGAGCAAGGATGACGCCAAGGACGCCAAGGATAAAGCTGCGGAAGCCAAGGCGAATCCTGACGATAAATCGGACGTCCAGAAAAAAGCTGAGAAGTCGGGCCAGATCAAGCCTGGACAGTCACCCGAGGACCGGCGGAAAGCCTTCGACGTCTGGAAGCAGAAGATTGACGCGCAAAACGACAAGCTCAGCCTGCTGTCGCGCGAACTCGACGTTCTTCAGCGTGAGGAACACCTAAAGCAGGCCGAATTCTATGCGGACACCGCGACTCGAGTTAGAAACCCAAACGGATTTGCGGACGAAGATGCCAAGTACAAACAGCAGATCGCTGACAAACAGAAGGCGGTCGATGAAGCCAAAGCCAAGCTCGCCGACTTACAAGACGAAGCGCGCAAGGCCGGTGTGCCGAACTCTGCAGCAGAATAATGGGTTTAGCGGTTTTCTCTTAACCTGAGAATCTGTTTGGCGTGGTGTTTTCCATGGACCAGATGGAACTTCCGCCATTCTGCAATGGTTAGCGGGCCCAGGACTGGATGGTCTGCGATAGGCCCGCGTTTTCCGAAGCGCGTTTCGCACTCGTGAAAGACCATTTCCATGCGGGCAATATTCTCCATAATCTCGGCCGTCACTTGCTGAGGAGGCGTGCCGCGAGGCTCAACCGGCGATGGAGATTTGCGGCCTGGAGGAAAATATCCCAGCCCGGTCACGACCAGGCGCTGCCAGCGCTTGCTGCTTCGGTCCGGGCTGGCGCGGGGCTTTCCTGCGGCGAGACCGCGCTCAAGATTCTTGATCGTCCCTATGTAGGTCAAATTCAGATGATCGAGAATCTCGGCCGCGCTCCATCTGCCTTCGGGATGGCGGCTCAACTCCTCCAGAGTCATGCCATGAATAGCGCTTGCGAGGGCAGTCTGCAGTTTGGCCACCTTCGAGTCCATAGCTGATTGTAGAATGGTGTGCGACAAATCCGTCGCAAAACTTTTTTCACAAAAGGGGCTTTCCATGAAAAGGCTCGCACTGGTCATGCTGGTTCTCGCGGTCATTTCCGGATGCACTTCGGAGCCGACTCAAACCGAGCAGAAGCCGCAACCAACCGAAGTTCTGACCGGGCGGAGCGCTTTCCAGCAGTTATACGTATCTGCGCGTGGCTGGGCGGCGGACGCTCGCCCCTACCAGCTTCAGTCACAGGTCATCGGCGACAGCAAGGGTAAGGACGGCAAGGCAGCCTTATGGCGCGCTGGTTTCGCGTCGCAGCAGATGCGGGGCTCCAAGCCATATACCTGGTCTGGAATTGATTCACCAGATGCACCCTCACGGGGAATCTCGCCGGGAACGCAGGACTCCTACCTGCCGGGGAATGCCTTCGACATCAACTTCTTAAAGGTGGATTCGGACAAAGCATTTGAAGTGGCGCAAAAACATGGCGGGGACAAGATTCTCGAGCAGAGCGCAGACACCCCGGTTTCGTATTTGCTTGACTGGAACCGCGCTGGCAATAACCTGGTCTGGCACGTGATTTATGGGAATAGCCGCAACGATGCCAAGCTGGTTGTGGATGTAGACGCCACTACTGGAGAATTCATCCGTAAGGAGAAGTAAAAAACATTCTCCGTAGAGACGTTGCTTCGCAACGTCTCCAGACGCAGCGAACCTGCGTCTCTACGAGTAGACGGTCACGGTTGAATGGTTGCAACGGCGCAGTGCTGGTCGAAGACCCGTTTCAACTCGGCGGCGATGTCGGCGGAGTCGCGGTGCTCGATGTCGCTACGTTCCAGCATATGGACCAACTTCCCTTCCCTGAAAAGCGCAACCGAGGGCGATGAAGGCCGATATCCGGTAAAGTACGATCGGGCGCGTTCGGTGGCTTCGGAGTCCTGGCCGGCAAAAACCGTGAACATCCGGTCTGGCTTTGCCGCGTTCTCGAGCGCGATCCGAACTGCGGGACGCATGCGGCCGGCAGCGCATCCACAGATGGAGTTCACGATGACCATGGCCGTTCCCTGCTGAATTCCAAGTTCGCGGTCTACATCCCCGGTCGTCTTCAATTCTTGAATTCCTAGACGAGTAAGTTCCTCCCGCATAGGAATGACCATAAGTTCCGGATACATTGTTCTCCCTTCGTTGCGTTGGGTTTAGTGGCTTCCAGTTCTTTAGATATTAACGTGAAAGGTTTCATCCGTCACCCGCCTGAGGGATTCAGGAGTTGCCTCACTTCCGTATATAGTGATTGCGAACTCATGGAAGTCCGACACAATGTGCCATTGGCGCCGCTAACCACGTTGGGAGTGGGGGGCGACGCGAGTTTTTTTGTGCGGGCGGGGACTGTTCGCGACGTGGAGGAAGCGGTTGCGTTCTCCAAGAGGAAGCAGCTTCCCCTCTTTGTGCTGGGGGGCGGTAGCAATCTTGTAATCTCCGATCAGGGCTGGAATTGGCTGGTACTGCAGATTGGAATCCCCGAGATTGAGGAACACCAGGAGCAGGGGAAAACTCTGTTTCAAGCCGGTGCCGGGGTGGATTGGGACGAGTTCGTTGCTCATTGCGTCGCGCGGAACTGCGCCGGAGTGGAGTGCCTTAGCGGCATTCCGGGCAGCGTCGGCGGAACTCCGGTGCAAAATGTCGGAGCGTACGGGCAGGAAGTTTCGGAGACGATTGTCTCGGTCTTGGCGTTCGATCTGGACGAGAATCGAGTCCGCGAACTGAACGCGACAGAGTGCGGATTCAGCTATCGTTCGAGTATCTTCAACAGCACTCAACGAGGACGGTACATCATCCTGCAAGTGAGCTATGCATTGTCTCCTAAAGAAAAGCCCAGTCTGCAATATGCCGATTTGCAGAAATACTTTGCTGGGCGTGACGGTACACCGACGCTAGCCCAAGTCCGCGAGGCCATACGGAAAATACGCGCGAGTAAAGGCATGCTGATTAGTCCCGGCGATCCCGACAGCCGCAGTGCCGGATCGTTCTTCAAGAACCCCGTACTCTCGACCCCGCAGCACGACGAACTCACACGGAGAGCTGCCGAGAGAAAGCTCAACGTGCCTAGCTACCCGGCTTTATCGCAGCAAAAGAAAGTTTCGGCAGCGTGGCTGGTGGAGAACTCCGGATTCCGGAAGGGTTACGCAAAGGGGAACGTGGGAATCTCCAGCAAACATGCGCTTGCCATTGTGAATCGCGGCGGCGCTACGGCCGCGGATATTCTGGCATTGAAGGATGAAATTCAGGCACGGGTGGAGCAAACCTGGGGCTTGCGGCTAGAGCCCGAGCCGGTGTTTGTGGGATTCTAACGCCTCTGGCGGCGCCCCAAGCCCTTTACCACAGAGGACAGAGTGGGTCACAGAGGGTGACGGCAAGTCTGAAATTTTCCCTCGAGAAGACGCGGGCGGCGCCGACCCGGACGCGGTCTAGTGATCACCCTCGAGGTGGCACGAATCCGGCACTGACGGAGCCGCCGTTTTATTCATCGGCAATGCGCGCGGCTTCTTTAAAGATGCGGACAAACATTTCCTGGGTGAGCTTTCCGGTCTGGGTGTTCTGGTTTGAAGGATGATACGAGGCCAGCAGCATCCGGCCATTAGGCATCCGGTATTTCGCTCCGTGCTGAAATACGTAACCCTGCTTGGTACTCAAACTGCCCAGTCGCTTCAGGTAATTGAGATAGGCATCAAAGGCGATTCTTCCGAGAGCGACGATTACCTTAGCATGGGTCAGTCCCTCGAACTCTCGTTGCAAATATGGCGCACAATTGGCCAACTCCTGCGGGAGTGGTTTGTTGTCCGGAGGAGCGCAGCGGGCGGCGGCGGTGATGTAGAGGTCTTTAAGTAACAGGCCGTCGTTGCGATCAGTAGCGCCGGGCTGGTTGGAAAATCCAGTTTCGTAAAGAATGGGGTACATGAACTTGCCAGAAGCGTCTCCAGTAAATGGGCGACCCGTGCGGTTCGAACCGTGCGCTCCCGGCGCCAGGCCCAAGACGATCACGCGAGCGTCAGGGTCGCCGAACCCGGGCACCGGCTTGCCCCAGTAATCCCATCCTCTGTAAGCGCGCCGCTTTTCACGGGCAACCTGCTCGCGATAAATCACGAGGCGAGGGCAACGGGCGCAAGCGATAACTTCGGCGTTCAAATGATGCAACCAGAGAGGCATGGCTTCAATGCGCCCCAGCAAGTCACCACCAGCACCACAGCTACGTTCATACATCTTTATACGTCCTCCGTAGGCGTGTTATATCAATGCGTAGAGATTTCCGTCCGTACTTCCGACATAAATTACGTTGTCCACCACAACCGGCGATGACAGCACCATCCCTATGGTCTGCATTTTGCCAACGCTAATCAGCAGGTTGTCGTAGAAGTTTTCAGTGAAGGTAACCTGATAGTTGGCGCCCCGTCCGGCTTCGTCAACGCGGGACCGTTCTGCTCAGAACCGTCAGTCTTAAACTCCCAGACCTGTTTCTGGGTCTTGAGATCGACTGCGATGAGCTTTCCCTGGTGCGAACCTATGTACAGCATGCCGCCGGCGAGGGCGGGTGACGAGAACATGGGCCACTTATACTTCAGCGAGAACACTGGAGTGCCAGACTTGGCGTCCAGCGCGTAAAGGAGCCCCGAGTCCGAAGTTGCGAAGTAAACCCTGCGATCTTCCACCGCGGGTGAGGTGATCACCCAAGACCCCTTATTGTTAAAAGCCCATATTTTCTGCCCGGTAGCAGCATCGAGGGCATAGAAATTTGAGTCTCGACAACCGAAATACACGACGCCGTCCATGACGGCAGCCGAGGATTGTATGCCGACCTGGTTGTAAATCTCGGGGTCCTCGCCGGTTTTGAATCGCCATTTTTCTTTTCCGGTGGAGGCATCGAGGGCGTAGAAGTAGCTGTCCCAGCTTCCGATAAACAGAATGCCATTCGCAATGGCGGGCGAGGCATGGACCACATTGCCAGCCTGAAATTTCCACTTCAAGGTGCCGGAGTTCGCGTCCAAAGCATAGAGGTTCCCATCTCCACTGCTAAAGTACACGCTGCCACTCCACACCGCCGGAGAAGAAAGATAGAAGTCGAAGGGATCAGGCATAGTCTCGGCGGCGGGCTCGATCCCATGGATGTGCCTGGCTGCAAATCGTTTTTCCCCTCCCGTCTGAAACTTCCACTTCAATTGGCCACTGATGGCATCGAGGGCGTAGAAATTCCCGTCGTAACTTTCGAAGTACACGAGGCCGTGATCCACTGCGGGAGATGAGGTCACCCGGACTTGGGTTGGAAATTTCCATTTCTGCTTACCCGATTCGAGATCGACCGCATACAGGCTCCCATCCGTGCTACCTACATAAGCCATGCCATTGGCCACTGCCGGCGACGAGATCACAAGGCCGTTGGTGTGAAATTTCCATTTGATCCGGTTGAACTTCTGGACCCCAGTGCCGCCGTAAACTCCAGTATGTTGAAGATTTCCTCGAAACATACTGGCATCGTCGCACCAAGCCGGCAGGCACATAAGCGAGAGAGCGATGACAATGCAAGAATTTTTCTTTGCTGTTTGCTGGATCGCAACGCTGAACACTTCTTGTTGGGTTCGGCCATCTTTATGAAGAATGCCAGCACTAGAATGCAGCCTGGGCGTCGAATCGGTATTCAATTCAGTCCTCCTTGGAAAGCCGATACCGAGATGGGTTACTTTTGGGTTGAAACGAGCTGCGGAGCTTGCCGGCGGCTGACGAATTCTTGGGCCGGACGGCATATAGCGCCAGGCTGTTCGTCAGCAAAAATGCTGTCGAGCAGAAAAACGCTACTGCTTCTCCGCCACCGCAAAGTATCCACTGCGCGCCTGGATTTTGTAGCCGTCTTTCGAGCGGATTTCAACTTTGCGGAAGGTACCATCTCTGGTGGGATTCACAGGCACATATCCGATGTTGTACTGGCTTCGCAGCTCTTGAGAAATCTGGTCGAATGCCGCCTTGAGCTTCTCCATTTTGTTGCCGACTTCAATGACGCGGCCACCGGTTTCGGAGGTGAGCTTTTTCATCTCGCTGTCCCCGCTGTAGCCGCCGAAGCCATAAAATCCGCGATCGGCGCACAGCAAAACATAAACAATGGTATCTGCCTTTTGGGCCGCCTCAATTGCATCCTTGATCTTGTACTGACTGCCCTGGTCCTCACCATCGGTAAGAAGGATCATCGCCTTGCGATCCACCTGCTGTGCCATCTCATCATGCGAGGCGAGATAGACGGCATCGTAGAGCAGCGTTCCACGAGGCACGCCTGTAGTGGGTACCGGACCGCCACCCATGCCGGGCAGACTGCCAACTTGACCTCCATTATTGATTTTCACGCTGTTCAGAGCAGCCTTAAGTCTGCGCGCGGAATTTGTAAAATCTTGCAGCAGACTCACTCCAATATTAAAGTCCATGACGAACGCCATGTCTTTGTCGCGCAGGATTTGGCTGAGAAATGCCCCTCCAACTTCCTGCTCCATTCCCAAAACCCGCTCTTGGCTTCCGCTCGAATCGATCAGAATCCCCAGCGTCAGCGGCAGGTTCGATTCGGACGCGAAATATTTGATGGTCTGGGGCTTGCCGTCCTCGAAGACCTGGAAATTGTCTTTGGGCAGGTTGGGAATCAATCCGCCCTTCTTGTCTTTTACGTTGAAAAAGAGCTGAACCACGTTGACGTTGACCTTCAAAGTCTCGGTTGGTTCCCGGTCGTTGGATTTGTCGGCCTGCGCCTGTGCTGCGGATTGCTGGTCCTGCTTGTCGGGGACCATTTGAACGTCCTGGGCAGGCACCAGCGGTGTGGCAAGCATTAAGCAGAGAAGAAGCGAATAGGCACAAACGGTCTTTGGGCGAACACAAACGACCCTGGGGCGAAAAAGAGAGGGCATGAAATTTTGGATCCTGCTGTTTTTGGTAGTCTATCTCTCTTAGGTTAGATGCACCAAGTTTGCCCACCTAAGCATCCCAATATGAAGAACCTGGGAGAAATTGTTATTCGGGCGGCGGGCCGGGGTGATGAGGAAGAGATTCTGCGCTGTCTGGCAGCCGCTTTTGAGCCGTATCGGGCTGAATACACGCCGGAAGCATATGCCGATACAGTTCTCGATCAAGCATCGCTTAAGAAACGATTGCAATACATGTACGTATTGGTTGCGGTCGCATCTGAAGGGATTGTAGGCACCGTCGCCGCCTCGTTGGTGAATGGCGAGGGGCATTTGCGTGGCATGGCAGTTCGGCCAGAGTGGCGCGGCAGCGGGTTGTCCGCACTTTTGCTACGCGCGATCGAGACCTGGGTGGAAAGCCAGGGGTGCAAACGGGTCACATTGGACACGGTGTTGCCTTTGCAGGCAGCCATAAGGTTCTATGAAAAAAATGGGTATCGGAAATCGGGCAGAGTGTCAGATCTGTATGGCATGCCGCTGGTGGACTATGTCAAAGAAATTGGCTAACCGAAGCGTCGTGGCCTTGTGCGCGGGGCTGGCGGTACTTGGCTTTGCCTGTGTGTTGTGCGCGCAATCGAGTTCCACGCAACCCAGCCCAGCACAACAAAATGCTCCGCCCCGTAACGAGCAACCGCAGGACCAGAACATTCCCGACGCACCGTCGACGGTGCAACCGCCGAAGCCTGCGCCAGAGAACCCGCCGCCCCAGGAGCAAGTTCCTCCGGAGGCGGCTCCGCAGCAGCCTCCGACACCGCCTCCTGCGAATGAACCTGCGCCAAGGCAAAGTGGCCCCACAGACCAGGCTCAGAAACCATCGGCTAAGCCGCCGATCAATATTCGGACGGTGCCGGAAGGAGGGGCAACACCCGCAGCTCCGGAGGGGCAGGAGGAGTTCTTCAAAATAAGGGTCCTGACGAACCAGGTTGTGGTTCCGGTGACGGTGAAGGACGAGTCGGGACGCTTGGTCAACGGGCTTCTGCCCAAAGATTTCACGGTCAAAGAAAATGGGAAAAAACAGACTCTGAACTACTTCACCAGCGACCCATTTGCTTTGTCGGTAGCTGTCATTCTAGATCTGGGAATGAAGGATGTGGATGTGCAGAGGGTCAACCATACATTTCCGGCGTTGGAGGGAGCTTTTAGCGAGTTCGATGAGGTTTCGATTTACAGCTATAGCAATGCAGTCAGCCAGCTCGCGGACTGGGGAGCCGCGGGGCAGAAACTGTCAGACACGCTGGCGAGTTTGGCGAATGTCCGGGGCAGGAACAACGGGCCTCCGGTAACAAGCGGGCCGCTTGGGCCGCAGGGACCAACCATTAATAACATGCCGGCTGATCCGGCAGCGCCGATCGTTTATACGCCGGCACAGGAGTCGCACGTGTTGAACGACGCTATCCTGCGGACGGCGCTCGATCTTGCCAGACGAGACAAAGCTCGGCGCAAGGTGATTTTTGTGATCAGTGATGGACGCGAGTATCGCAGCGACGCCAGCTACAAGGACGTGCTGAAGGTGCTGCTTTCGAACAACATTATGATGTACGCGGTTGGAGTGGGAGGTTCGGCGATTCCTGGATACAACAAACTAGAAAAGTTGCACCTGCCCCGCTTTGGTTACAGCGATATTCTTCCAAAATACGTAAACGCTACCGGCGGAGAAGTCTTTAACGAGATCACCCGGACAGGCATTGAAGATGCTTACTCACGCCTGATTGGCGACGCTCGTAACCAGTACACACTGGGATACCAGAGTCACGAGCCGCCCTCGGGCGCATATCGCAGCATTGAAGTTTTAGTGGATCGGCCTAGCTGCAAAAGGTCGTCCATTCGTCCCTGCGTCGATTTGACGGCCCGGGATGGCTATTATGCGGTGCCGCCTGCACGGTGACCACGGCTTTCAAGCATTGTCTCCCAGGTCTAGCAACCGCAGCGAGACCTGGGGCACCCTGCTAGCTTTAGCTAGCCCCTTAGCCAAATCTAATCTGGCTTGGAAAGCCTAAGAGCTAAAGGCTTAAGAACTGAGTAGTAACCGGGGTAATCCCGCAGTCACCTGCGCCTGTGATATAAAAACCAAAGTACAAGCCAAAATTCCGCGGACCGTTTCGAGGCGCTAACGTCCGCCCTCTGGGGAAAGTCTTGAGCTTTATCAACTTCGCAGCCCGCGAGATTAATTGCAAGATCGTGTATTACGGCGCGGGCCTTGGCGGCAAGACCACCAACCTGCAACACATCTACCAGAAGACTGCCGAGCAGCAGAAGGGCAAGATGATCTCGCTCGCCACTGAGACCGAGCGAACCCTGTTTTTTGACTTTCTTCCTCTTGATCTAGGGTCCGTCCGCGGCTTTAAGACCCGAATTCACCTTTACACAGTTCCTGGCCAGGTTTTTTATGACGCTAGCCGTAAGCTTATCCTTCGCGGCGTGGATGGAATTGTGTTCGTCGCCGATTCTCAGCAGGAGCGCATGGACGCCAATGCCGAGGCGCTGGATAACCTCATGTCCAATCTGAAAGAACACGGCTACGACTTCAACAAAATTCCCTACGTCCTACAACTCAATAAGCGCGACCTGCCTAATGTCCTTCCTGTAGAAACCTTGAGCAAAGAACTTCGCCGCAAGAATGAACCCGTGCTGGAGGCAGTGGCCTTCCAGGGACAGGGTGTATTTGAGACGCTAAAGGAAATTGCACGGCAAGTGCTCGTAGAGCTGAAACAGGGAAGTTAGGTCTCTCCCCCCTTCCTTTGACTTGTATATACAAACGGTGTAAACTGTATATATGTCGGTTACTATGACGTCAATTCGACTGGATACGGATTTGGCCGATGAGGCAGTAAAGGTCCTTGGTGTCAAGTCGCGTACTGAGGCAGTCCACGTAGCTCTAAGGGAAATCGTCGCTCTTCAGCGTTTCAAAGAGTTGATGACGAAAAACGCAGGCAAACTCCGTTTTGCGGGCTCCGGTGAGTAGTCTCGTCATTTTTGACACATCTGTTTTCATCGATCAACTTCGCACTCGACGCCACCAAGAACGAATTCACGCTGTGGCAGGCTTGCTAAGAACTTCGGCTGTAGTCCTCTCTGAGTTGTGGCGCGGCACTACAGCAGCCGCAGAGCGAAAGTTCCTGCGAACGCTGGAAAGAAACCACCCGGTGCTTGTTCCCACAACTAAGAACTGGCTTGAGTCTGGCA
>WNGG01009328.1_pt1 | contig 16914 bp, 12 predicted proteins | sample 5400661 | NCBI WGS metagenome assembly WNGG01 (sample SAMN13153372, study PRJNA577476) | soil metagenome | isolation source: 100 cm soil or saprolite under Garry oak tree replicate 1 | place: USA:California | collected 2016-06-15 | reverse complement strand
GATCTGTCCCGGGAATGACACGCAAAAAGGGCCTTCGGGCCTTCTCGAAGGACGAGCTGCTGCAGGAGCTGGCCCGCCGTCACGCCGAAGAGACGTACCGGGACGACATGACGATGACGGACATGGAACTCGCGGTCGAGCAGCTCAAAGGGGACAGCGGCGATCAGGGGATCGAGGCGATGCTCCGCCGGACGAAACCAGAGAAGCCGACCGGCAAGGCGTGTCCGAAATGCGGAAAGCGGACGCCGGTAAAGGTGCGCGACCGGGAGCGCACAGTGCGTAGCCTCTCGGGCCCGGTCACCTTCAAGCGCAACTACCACTACTGCGAGGAGTGCAAGTACGGCTTCTACCCGGTGGATCGCCTCCTCAACCTCCCCGAAGAGGGTGAGCTGACCAGCGAGATGGAGAAGCGCGTGCTCGACTTCGCCATCAACGACGTCTACGGCGAGTGTGCGGCCCGCTGGAATCTGCACTACCAAAAGCCGATTTCGGAGAACCTCCTGCGCCGGGTGATCGCTCGAGTCGGCGCTCAATGCGAGGCGGCCGACCAGGGCCAGTTGCAAGAAGAGCTCAAGCCGACTGAGGCGCCGGCAGAAGTCCTGGTCGTCGAGGCCGACGGCAGTTTGCTGCCAATCCGCGGCCCCGAACCGTGGAAGGAAGCGAAGGTGGGCGTGGTCTATCGCCACGACAGCGACGCCAACCGGCCAGTGAGGGAAAGCGCCCGCTACGTCGCGGTGGTCAACGGCCTCGGCGAATTTGCCCCGGTCCTCGAGGAAGCGTTGCACGTCGAGAAGATCGACGAGGTCCCGCTGGTCGTTTGGGTCGGGGACGGAGCTCCGTGCAACTGGACGCTGGCCGATCAGCTCGCCCCGGATGCAGTGCAGATCCTCGACTGGCACCACGCCGTGGAGCACGCCGTCGACTGCGGAAAGGTCCTGCTCGGCGAGGAGAGTCCCTACCTCCCGCTCTGGCAGAAGCGCGCCGAGGCGCTGCTCACCGAGAGCCCGGAGGCGATCATCGCCGAGCTGATGGAGTGCATCCCGGAGGTGGAGAAGCGCCGACGCGACAAGGCGGACGCGCTGCAGGCGCTCGACGACCTGGTCCGCTACTACCGGACGAACCTGCACCGAATGAAGTACCGCCTGCTGCGCGAGCAAGGTCTCCCCATCGGCAGCGGCGCCGTCGAGAGCGCCCACCGGCACGTCTTGCAGACGCGGATGAAGCGTGCCGGGCAGCGCTGGACGATGCGCAACGCTCGCCGGATGGCCCGCCTCCGCGCCGCGTACCGCACCGCCGGCGCTCTCGCTTTCTACGATGCCATCCGGCGCGCGCACTACGATGCCATCCGGCGCGCGCACCGGGTCACCCATCAAGCGGTCGCACGAGGCCGTCGCAACGGCTTCCGCTACGCCCACCAAGGCAGGCGCGACCCGGATCGGTGTGCCCGGGCGGCCTCAAACTGATCGTGCGCCCGCTTGCGGAGACAGCGCGCCTACCGCTTTGGCTCGGCCGCGGAGGCGGTCTGGCGCGCTTCCTTGACCCGCTTCCACGTCACCGTCACGGTGCCCGGACCCATCGACGGGTTCTGGTTGATGAACTTGAGCTCGTCTCCGGACAGCTCGAGATTCCGCTTCTGATCGGTCCCGGCCCAGTTCGGGTAGGTGCTGCCCTCGAGGTGCATGACCAGCGTCTTGTCGGCGTCGCCCACCGTGTAGGTTCCGAAGTACCCGATGCTGCCCGCCACGGCCGCCTTGTTCTCCTCCGCCGTCCCGGTGGTGCGGTTGTTGGACGCGAACTTGGGGACGTCGGCGCGCGTGATGATGACCGCGACGCGCCCGTTGCTGGTGAAGATCACGTTGCCCTTCGCGCCGGCGCCGAAAGGCTCCGACTTGGTGCCGCCCTGGTCGAGGACGTTGGCGACCATCGTCCAGGTTCCCAGGAGCTGCTGCTTGAGCGAGGCCGTCTTGTTGCCCCCGCCGCGAGCCGCGAATGCGACTAGCGCCACTGCGGCGAGCACCGGCAGCGCCGTTCTGCAGATCGTCTTCATGACAATTCCCCCTGGCCGCGTGTAGTGAAGTCATTGCGACCGGGGCCGACCACAGCATGGCGAGAGCAAAATAGCCAGGCGTCTCGGGTTATTGCCCGTTGATGCCGAGCAGCTCGACCTTGAAGATGAGGGTCGCGCCGCCCGGGATGGTCGGCGGGTGCCCGTGATCGCCGTAGGCGATGTCCGAGGGGCACACCAGCTCCGCCTCCTCGCCTACCTGCATCTTCTGCACGCCCTCGGTCCAGCACTTGATCACGCCGTTGAGCGGGAACTCGGCCGGCTGGCCCCGCTTGTAGGAGGAGTCGAAGACGGAGCCGTTGATCAGCCGGCCCTCGTAGTTCACCTTGACCTTGTCGGTCTCCTTCGGGCTCGCGCCCTTGCCGGGACGCAGCACCTTGATCACCAGGCCCGAGGGCGTCTTCTGCGCGCCCTTCTCCTGCGCCGCCTTGGCGAGGAAGTCCTTGGAGGCCGCCTTCTCCTTGTCGGCCGCCGCGTTCGTGCGCGCCTGCACCAGCTTGTTGATCGCGTCCTGCCGCTCCTCCGGCTCCGCCTTCGCCTTGGCGCCCGCCGCCGCGTCGTGGAAGCCCTGCTCCACGACCTTCATCTCGCTCGGCTTGAGCTGGAGGAACTGCACCCGGCCGCCGGTGAGGTAGCCGATGGCGTAGAGCGTCTTCTCGTCGTCGGTCTTGGGCGCCTGCGCGCGCGCGGCGAAAGGAAGGGCGAGCAGAACGGCGACGGTTAGGCGAGTCATGGCAGTCCTTTCATGACGCGCACTTATGGCACGCGCGCGGCACGGCGTCAGCAGTCAGTCGCCGCCCATGCCCTGGGTGATGGCGACCAGGAGCGTCCCCGCCTCGGGCTTTTTCGGATCGAGCCGCAGCCCGGCCACGAAGATCGTCCCCCCCCGGGGGATGGTGTAGTCGGTGTGCAGCTTGCGCGTGTGCGCCGGGTGCTCCCCGAGCAGCTCGAGGTGCACCTGGATGCGGCCGTCCGGGTCCATCTGCCGGGGCGTGACCTGCAGGCTGCGCGAGCCGGGCAGCTCCATCTCGGCGGCGGTCTGGAAAGCCAACTCGAGGGACTGCTCGCTGGCCAGCCGGAAGTTCCGCCAGCGGAAATCCTCCGCGAATTTGGCCAGATTCTGCGCGATCGGCGCAAGCCTCGGGTCAATCCAGTCCGCGCCGCTCGTCGCCGCGATGGCTCGCACCGTGATGCGCACGCGCGAGCCCTGCGCGGCGGCGCCACCATCCTGCGCGCGCTCGGCGGCGAGGAGGGCGAGCGCGGCGACGACCGCCTTCACTGCTGCACCGCAGGCCCGTCGTCGTCCACCCAGATCACGGTGGTCTGGCCGGCCTGCAGCACCGCCCCCTCGTGGTTTTCGAAATCGATGGCTTCCAGCGTCGCGCCCGGCGATCGGGCGTCCGCGAGCAGCGGCCCCGCCGGCGTATCGCTGCGCAGGGGGGAGAAGATCGCGACCAGCGCCAGGCAGGCCGCGACTGCCAGGCCCGCGCCCGCCGAGATGCCGGACCTGTGGGCCCTCCAGGTCTCCGTGCCCCAGACGCGCAGGCGCAGCACCTTCGCGGGCGCGCGGTCCTTCTCCACCCCCGCCATGACGGCGTCCGCCAGGCGCGACAGGTCGGCGGAGGACGCGCGCCGCACCACCGCCTCGCGGACCGCGTCGCGCTGCGCGGCGAGGAGCGCCTTGCGCGTGGTGCACGTCGGGCAGCAGCCGACGTGCTCGGCGAGCCACGCGCTGTCCTCCTCGGGCAGCTCGCCGTCCATCCAGGGTCCGAGCAGAGGGACCGACTCCTCGCAACGCCGCTTCATTCCTCGTCCTCCGCCTCGTCTCCCAGGTACTCGCGCAGCTTCCGCTGCATCTTCAGCCGCGCGTGGAAGAGCCGGCTCATCACCGTCCCCTTGCGGATGCCCAGCGCCCGGGCCAGGTCTTCATAGCTCAGGCCTTCCACCTCGCGCAGCAGCAGGATGGCGCGATGGTTCTCCGAGAGCGTGGCGAGGGCCTCCTCGATCTTGCCCTTCAGCTCCGCGTTGAGCGCGGCCCTTTGCGGGCCCGCGAGCGCCGCCGAGGGCGGGTCCATGCCGGCCTCGATCTCCGCGTCGCTCTCGTCCAGCTCCACCCGCTCGCTCCGTCCCCGCTTGCGCGCCGAATCCAGGCACAGGTTGGTCGCGATCCGATAGGTCCAGGTGAAGAAGGACGAGTCGCCCTTGAACGAGGGCAGGTAGCGGTGCACCCTGACGAACGTCTCCTGGGTGATGTCCATCGCCTCGTCCGAGTCTCTCACCATCCCCAGCGCCAGCTGGTAGACGCGCCGCTGGTACCTCTCCACCAGGGCCCGGAAGGCGTGCGCGTCGCCGCCCTGCGCGGCCCGAACGAGCGACCTGTCGTCCGGCGGAGCTGCGCCCCGCTCGGGCGGCTTCCTGGTCTCGGTCATCGGACGCGCCCGATCGAGCTTCTATTCATGAGAGCGACGTTCGTGGCAGGCCTGCTCGTTCGCACGCGTGGCGGGAATGGCTGCCCGCACGTCTGCCCGTCTGCAGGCGTGGCGGGAATGGTTGCCCGCACGGTCTGCCCGTTTGCACGCGTGGCGGGAATGGTTGCCCGCACGTCTACCCGTCTCCAGGCGTGGCGGGAATGGTTGCCCGCACGTCTGCCCGTCTGCAGGCGTGGCGGGAATGTAAGCCCTACCTCGTTGTCTAGACTACGATGGTTTTGCGGGCTTCGAGTCCCGCAGATAGACCCACATCCTTGGCCGGTCCGATGCAACTGCCCCAGCCGACAGCCGAGATCCCCGAGCTGGGCGGGCTCGTTCCCTCCCGCTTGTCGGCGCTGGCGGAGCAGGGGGCCTTTGCCCGGCGTGAAGTCGACGCGCTGCTCGGCCGGGCGCGGCGGCGGGCGCGCGGCCTCGCGCTCCTGCGCGCCGCCGCGTTGTTGGCCGCCGGCGCCGTGGTTGCCCTCTGCGCCGGAGCGTTGCTCGGCTCGTTCGCCCCGGCGATCGTGGCGCGTGTGGCGGCGGCGGTGGTGCTCCTCGCCGCCACGGCAGGGGTCGTCGTCTTCTCCCTGCGGTCTCCGTTGCAGCGCGCCGCGGCGCGCGATGACGCCGCGCTGGCGCGGCTCCTGGCCGGATCCTCGGAGCTGCTCTCGAGCGTGGAGCTGTCCCGCGCCCCCGAGCAGCCGGGCATCTCGCGCGACCTGCTCGCGCTGCTCCACGTGCGGGCGGCGGGCCAGGCGCGCTCGCTCGACGTGCGCGGGAAGCTCCCGCTGCGCTCGGCCGGGCTGCCCCTGGCGGTCCTCGCGGGTGCGCTGATCGCGGCGGGGCTTTTCCAGCTGGCGGCGCCGCGGCGCTTCGCGCTCGGGCTTTCGCGGCTGCGCGGAGGCGACGCGGCCGCGCCCGCTCCGGAGCTCTCCCCCATCGTCGGCGATCTGACCATCACCTACCTGTACCCACAGTACACCGGACTTCCCGCGCGCACCGAGGAGGGAACCGCGGGCGACCTGCGCGCGCCGCGCGGGACCGAGGCGCACATCGCGGCCCGGGCCGACCGCGACCTCGCCGAGGCGGCGGCGATCGTGAACGGCAAGCCGGTGAAGCTCCTTTCGCAAGGGCCGGGGCGCCGGCAGCTCTCCGGATCGCTCACGCTCACCCAGCCGGGGCGCTGGAGCTTCCGCTTCCTCGACGCCAAGGGGCGCACCATCGCCCAGGGGCCGGAGCGCCCGGTCGAGATCGTCGCCGACCAGCCGCCGCAAGTCACCCTCGAGGCGCCCTCGGAGAAGACGCTGGAGGTCGATCCGCAAGGGCGCGTGGTGCTCAACTGGTCGGCGACGGACGACTACGGCGTCTCGCAGGTCGCCCTGCTGTTCCAGCTCGCGGGGGGCAAGGAAGAGCGCGTCGTCCTCCAGACCCCGGGGCAGGCGGCGCGGCGCCTGCGGGGGACGTACTCCTGGGAGCTGTCGCCCTTGCGGCTGCGTGCCGGGGACAAGGTCACCTACGCCGTCGAGGCGCGCGACAACGACGCCGTCGACGGTCCGCAGCGGGGCGCGTCGGCCACGCAGGTGCTGAAGGTGTTCTCCGCGGCGGAGCACAGCCGGGAGGCGCTGCTGCGGGCCCAGGCGCTGTGGGAGCGGCTGGTTTTGCTCGCGGCCGACCGCATCGAGGAAAAGCCCGCGCCGCCCACGGACGGGGCGGGCTGGTACGCGGCGACCGGCTCTTCGGACCAGCGCGCGCTGCAGCTCGTCTCGGAGCTGCAGGCGGCCGGGACCGCGCTGATCAAGGACAAGCTGTCGCCGCGCGAGGTCGGGCGCGCGCTGCGCTACGCGGCGAGCTCGCTGGGCCCGGCGGTGCGCCGCACCTCGCTGGCGCGCGCCCCGCTCTCGCGCGGGTCCGCCGGCCTCGACGGCGCGCAGCGCAATTTCTCGCGCGCCCTTTCCGCCGAGATCGCCGAGGAGGAGAAGGACATCCTCTACCTGCAGGACCTGCTCGACAAGGCGCGGCTCGACGCCATGCAGGAGATCGGCAAGGAGCTGGCCGCCTCCCGCCGCGAGCTGGCGCGGCTGGCGGACAAGCTGCGCAAGGCGCCCGGCGAGGAGACGAAGCGGCAGATCCTCTCCGAGGTGGAGCGGATGCGGGAGCGCATCCAGGACCTCATCGCGCGCATGCAGGAGATGGCGCGCGGCATCCGCGACGAGCACCTGAACGCCGAGGCGATGGAGAACGTGGAGCGGCAGCAGGACCTGCTCTCGCAGCTCTCGGACATCCAGCGCAAGCTGCAGAGCGGAAAGGTGGACGACGCCCTCAAGCAGCTCGACCAGCTCGGGCAAGATCTGGAAAAGCTGGAGAAGGGGCTCGCCCAGCGCGCGCAGGACGAGCAGGGCGGCCAGTACTCGGAGGAAGCGCAGAAGCTCTCGCAGGCGGCCCAGAAGCTGCGCAACATCACCGCGCGCGAGAAGGCGCTGCAGCAGCGCACCGCCCAGGTCCGCCGCGAGATGGGCGCGCAGCAGCAGAAGCGGTTCGACCAGCGCGGCGGCAAGGACCTGGCCAGGCGGCTGCGCGAGAAGGTGGAGCAGGCGCGTCAGGGCGTGAAGCAGATCGACTCGAAGCTGGCCGAGCGCATGGGCCTGGAGGACGTGCTGGAGGCGGCGCAGTCGAGGGTCGACGACCTGTCGCGCGCGCTGGAGTCGGGCGATTTCTCCGAGGCGCTCGAGCAGGCCGAGCGCAGCCTGCGCGCGGTGGAGACCTTGCAGGCGCGCCTGGGAATGGAGGAGCAGCTCGCGCAGCGGTATCCAGGGTTCGTGCGCGATCCGGAGGCGGTGAAGCGCGGGATGAAGGGCGTGCAGGGCGCCGCGCCGCCCCTGCGCGAGGTGGTGAGCGAGCTGGAGCAGACCATGCCGCGCGCCGAGCCGATGACGCCGGAGCAGATGCAGGAGATGCTCCGGCAGCAGGCCGAGCAGAGGAAGATCGGCGAGGACCTGCAGCAGGCGCGCAACCAGCTGGGCGAGGTGGGCCGCAAGGTGCCCATCTTCGGGCCCCAGCACGAGCAGATGCTGCAGCAGGCGCAGGAGGGGATGGGGCGCGCGGAGCAGAGGCTCGGCCAGGGCGAGCCGCGCGGCGCGCAGGCCGGCGAGGAGCAGGCGCTCGAGCAGCTGCAGAAGTTCGAGGACGCCATGCAGCAGATGGCCAAGCAGGCCGGAGGCAAGGGCCAGAGCGGGCCGCGCATGCCGATGCCGTGGGGCGAGCCGGAAGGCTCGCAGGGCGAGAACGACTCCGGCGACATGGACACGCAGAAGGTGGAGATCCCCGACGCCGAGGCGGGGCGCGGGCCGCAGGAGTTCCGCAAGGAGCTGCTCGACGCGATGAAGCAGAAGGCGCCGGAGAAATACCAGGAGCGGGTGAAGCAGTATTACGAGGAGCTGGTCAAGTGACGGCTCGCGGCTCGCGGCTCGCGGCTGGCGGTCTTCCGCGGCCGCTGCTCCTGCTCGTCACCCTCGCGGCGCTGCCGGCCCCGGCGCGCTCCACCTCGCAGATCGCGGAGCGGATCGACAGCGATCTGGAGGCCTGGGACATCGAGGGGGCGCAGCGCGGGCTCGACGAGCTCACCTCCGAGGATCGGGGGTCGGTGGCGGCGGCCTACTTCCGGGCCCGGGTCTTGTTCGAGCAGGGCAAGTACGCCGAATCGGTCGCGGCGTTCGGGGAGGCGCGCTCGCGCGGCGCCGCGCAGATCAACGGATTCGAGGCGCAGGCGAGGCTCGCCCAGGCCGCGGCCGACGAGGTGAAGGGCGACGAGGCGCAAGAGAGCGCGCACTTCGTCGTGTACACGCGCCCCGGGAAGGACGCGCTGCTGGTCCCCTACGCGCTCGAGGCGCTGGAGAAAGCGTACGCCGCGCTGACGCGGGACCTGGGCTACTCGCCACCGGCGAAGGTGCGCGTCGAGGTGTACGAGACGGCGCAGGCGCTGGCCCGCGTCTCGCCGCTGACCGTCGCCGAGATCAAGGCGAGCGGCACCATCGCGCTCTGCAAGTACAACCGGCTGATGATCACCTCGCCGCGCGCGCTCTTGCGCGGCTACGCCTGGCTGGACACGCTCTCGCACGAGTTCGTCCACTACCTGGTCACCCGCAAGGGCCGGAACGCGGTGCCCATCTGGCTGCAGGAAGGGTTGGCGAAGTTCCTCGAGACCCGCTGGCGCGGCGCTCCGGGGCAGGCGGTGGACGAGACGTCGACCGGGCTGCTCACCAGGGCGGCGCGGGACCGCAAGCTGATCCCCTTCGCCGCCATGCACCCGTCCATCGCCAAGCTGCCGACGCAGGAGATGGCCGCGCTCGCCTTCGCCGAGGTGGAGTCCGCCATCAAGCTCCTCCACCAGCGCGGAGGGCAGCAGGCGCTGACCGAGCTGGTGGCGGCGATGGCGACCGGCTTCTCCGACGAGAACGCGGTGGCGCAGGCGTACGGCAAGCCGTTCGCCCAGTTCGAGCAGGAGTGGCGCGCCGACCTGCTCAAGCCGCGCCGCGAGCCCGCCAGCCAGGCGCCCGGCTCGGCGCGCCCCCTCGCCTCGCGCAAGCTGATCTTCAAGGAGGACGCGAGGAAGAAGGGGGCGGGCGCCGCGCAGGACGCGGTCGAGGAGCGGCCGACCGATCCGGAGGCGAAGCGAGCGGTGCGCCTGGGGGAGATCTTCTTCGCGCGCCGCCGCTGGGCGGCCGCCGCGCTCGAGTACGGCAAGGCCCGCGCGCGCCTCTCCCGGGAAGTGCCGCTGCTCGCGCGCCGCTACGCCTTCGCGCAGATCCAGCTGGGGCGCCTGGGCGAGGCCGAGAGCGCGCTCGCCGCGGCCGTGTCGCGCGACCCGCAGGACGAGGCGGCCCAGGTGCTCTACGCGCGGGTGCTGGAGAAGCGCGGCGAGTACCTCAAGGCGCGCAGCGCGCTGGACGCAGGCATCTCGGTGGACCCGTTCGACCCCGAGCTGCACGACGTCTACCTGGCGGTGGCGAAGGGCCTGAAGGATGACGCGCTGATCGAGCGCGAGAAGCGCGCGCTCGCCCTCGCCCTCGGCGAGCGGCCCGCGCCCAAGGACACCAAGGAAGGGGTTCCATGAGCGAGGCACTGGATCTGAAGACCACCGGCCCGGCCTCCGACGCCGAGCTGATCGCCGAGCTCGGCCGGGCGAGGGCCCGCATCCGTGCCGAGATCGGAAAGCGGGTGGTCGGGCAGGAGGCGGTCATCGACCAGCTGCTGGTGGCGCTCTTCTCGCGCGGCCACTGCCTGTTCGTCGGGGTGCCGGGGCTGGCCAAGACGCTGCTCATCTCCACCCTGGCCGAGGCGCTCTCGCTCAGCTTCAACCGGATCCAGTTCACGCCCGACCTGATGCCCTCCGACATCACCGGCACCGACGTGCTGGAGGAGGACCACACCACCGGCCGGCGCGCCTTCCGCTTCGTCCCCGGTCCGGTCTTCGCCCACGTGCTGCTCGCCGACGAGATCAACCGTACGCCGCCCAAGACCCAGGCCGCCCTGCTGCAGGCCATGCAGGAGCACCGCGTGACCGCGGGCGGGCGCACCTACCCGCTGGAGGAACCGTTCCTGGTCTTCGCCACGCAGAACCCGATCGAGCAGGAGGGCACCTACCCGCTGCCCGAGGCGCAGCTCGACCGGTTCATGTTCATGGTGGACGTGAGCTACCCGAGCGCGGAGGAGGAGGTCCAGATCGTGCGCGCCACCACCTCGGGCGCGCAGCCCTCCCTGCAGAAGGTGCTGGCGCCGGAGCAGATCCGCAGCCTTCAAGACCTGGTGCTGCGCGTCCCCGCCGCGGACCACGTGATCCGCTACGCGGTCGACCTGGTGCGGCGCACGCGGCCGGGCGAGTCGGCCGATCAGCAGGTGAAGGACCACGTCGCCTGGGGCGCCGGCCCGCGCGCCTCGCAGGCGCTGATCGTCGGCGCGAAGGCGCGCGCCGCCCTCGACGCCCGCCCCGCCGCCACGGTGGACGACGTGCGCGCGCTGGCCGAGCCGGTGCTGCGCCACCGCGTCCTCACCAACTTCCACGCCGAGGCCGAGGGAGTGGACTCGCGCGCGGTGGTCGCGCAGCTGCTCCGCGACGCGCGCGCATGATGCTCGATCCGGCCCTGCTGGCGCGCCTGGGACCCTTGCAGGTGCGTGCGCGCAAGGTGATGGAGGGCGTGCTCACCGGGCTCCACCAGAGCCCGGTGCACGGGCAGTCGGCGGAGTTTGCCGAGCACAAGGAGTACGCGCCCGGCGACGAGATCAAGCACATCGACTGGCGCGCCTACGCCAAGCTCGACAAGTACTACGTGAAGCGGTTCGAGATGGAGACGAACCTGCGCGCCCTCCTGGTCGTCGACGGCTCGGGCTCGATGTCGTACGGCCGAGGCGCGATGACCAAGCTCCAGTACGGCGCGGTCTGCGCGGGGGCGCTCGCGTACCTCCTCGCGCGGCAGGGCGATCAGGTGGGGCTCATCGTGGCCGGCGACCCGGAGCCGGGCAGCACCGAACGGCTGCCGGCCGGGGTGCGCAGCTTCCTCCCCTTCGCGGCGTCCAGCGGGCACGTGCAGGAGGTGCTGCGGAGGCTCGACGCGGCCACCGGGCGCGGGCCCACCGATCTGTCGGGAGCGCTGGACTTCGCCGCCGAGAAGACCGGCCGGCGCGGGATGGTGGTGGTCCTGAGCGACCTGTTCGACCCGACCGAGCGGACCGTGCCCGCGCTGAAGATGCTCCGCGGCCGCCGCCACGACGTGCTCCTCCTCCACCTGCTCGACCGCGAGGAGCTCGACTTTCCCTTCGACGATCCGACCCGGTTCCTCAGCCTGGAGGACGAGCGCCAGATCGAGGCGCAGCCGCGCCAGATCCGCGAGAGCTACCTCCAGGAATTGCGCCGCTTCCTCGACGACACCAAGAGGGAGCTGACCCGCGCGGACGTGGAGTACGTGCAGGTCCCCACCGACCGCGCTCCGGACCGCGTGCTGCTCGAGCTGCTCGCGCGCCGCGAAGGGAGCGCCTAGTCGCCGCCGTATTCGGCGGCGCTACGCTTTTCACGGCGAGGACGTTATGGGAGGATTCTGAATGGGCCGGCTCGTCTTCGCGCATCCCGCCTACCTGTGGGGCCTCGCCGCGCTGGCGCTGCCCATCCTGGTGCACCTCTTCAACCGGCGTCGGCCGCGTCCGCTCGCCTTCGGCGCGATCGAGTTCGTGCTCCGTTCCCAGCAGCGCCGGGTGCGGCGGCTGCGCCTCCGGCAGATCCTGCTGCTCGCGCTGCGTTGCCTGCTGATCGCGGGCGTGGCGCTGGCGCTTTCGCGCCCGTCGCTCGAGCCGCGCGGCGCGCAGGCGGCGGTGTCGCGGGGTCCGCAGGCGACTGCCCTGGTCATCGACGCGTCGCTGTCGCCGACGAGCCGGCGACGGTGGGGCTCTGCGCCGGCAATCCCGCGCCACTGGCCGCCCCCAGCTTCGATCGGGTGGCGGTCCGGCGCCTCCTCGAGGACGCCAGGCCCACCCATCTCGGCTCCGATCTGACCGGCTGCATGGCGGCGGCTGCGCGCGCGCTGGGCGAGAGCCCGGTGGCGGGGAAGCGCATCGTCGCCTTCACCGATCTCGCCGCCCACTCGCTGCGGCTCGATGCCCCGCCGCCCCTCGTTCCGCCTCCCCCGGGCTCGCCGCCGGGGACCCAGCCGGTCCGTCCCAACGTGGTGCTGGTGGACGCGGCGCAGGGCAACGAGCTGCCCAACGCCGCGGTGGTCGCCACGGCCGTGCAGCCCGCCGCATCGATCGGGGCGCGCGGGTACGAGGTGATCGCGACCATCGCGAACCATTCCGCGGCGGCCGTGTCCGGCCTGCCGGTCGCCTTGCGCATCGGGCAGCAGACGCTCGCCAAGGGCTTCGTGGACGTGCCCGCGCACGGCACGGCGAAGAAGACCTTGGGGGCGGTGCTGCCGCCGGGAACGGTGGCGGGACGGGTGGAGATCGCCCGGGCGGAGGGAGAGGGGCTGGACGAGGACGACGCGCAGGACTTCACCGTCGAGGTGCCCCGCGACCTGCGCGTCCTGGTGGTCGACGGCGCGCCCTCGGCGCTCCGCACCCGGGACGAGGCGTTCTTCGTGGAGGCGGCGCTCGCGCCGGCGCGCACCGGCGGCCGCGTGGCGCCCACCGTGCTCGACGCGGAGGCGGCGCAGGGCGCGTCGCTCGACGGGTACGACGTCATCCTGATGCTCGACGTGATCGCGCCGCCGAGGTCCTTCAGCGAGAAGCTGCGCGCGCTGGTGGCGCACCGCGGGGTGGGGCTCTTCGTCTCGCTCGGAGATCACGTCGACCCGGATGCGTACAACGACGCGTTCGGCGATCTGCTGCCGCGGCCGCTGCACCTGATCAAGACCGCGGCCGATCCCGCCGGCGAGCAGCGCAAGGGAGATCCCCGCCTCACCGATCAGGCGGCGCGGTTCGGGGTGGTCGAGTGGGCGCATCCGCTCTTCCACGTCTTCTCCGCCGCCGACCGCGAGGGCCTCCTCGGGGCGCGCACCTTCAAGTACGCGCTCCTCCGGCCCGATCCTTCGGGCGGTTCGCGCGCCCTGCTCTCCTACGACGACGGCGCGCCCGCGCTGGTCGAAGGGCAGCACGGGCAGGGGCGCGTGCTGCTCTACACCAGCACGGTGTCCCACGCGTGGACCGACTGGCCGGTGCGCGTGAGCTTCCTGCCCGTGCTGCAGCAGTCGGTGAGCTGGCTGGCGGGCTCGCTCGAGGAGAAGGCGCCGCCGCCCTCGCAGGTGGGGAACGATCGGACCGTGATCGCCCCCCAGGGGACGCGGATCGCCGCCGTGCTCGGGCCCGGCGGCTCGCCGCTGCCGCTGCGGAGGGAGAAGGCCTCGCCGCAGGCGCAGGACTCCGTCTCGGTCCAGGCGCTGGAGCCCGGCCTGTACCGGGTGCAGCTGCAGCCCGCGGGGGGCGTGGGGCGCGTCGAGCCGGCGCTGGGGTTCGTCGCGCGGCTCGACCCGAAAGAAAGCGATCTGCGCCGCGTGGACGAGGCCGAGCTGAAGGCGCAGCTGGGCGGCGCCGGCAGCGCCCAGGTCGCTTCCAGTGCCCAGGCCGCCGAAGGCGCCCGCGGTACCCCCCTCTGGGGCAGCCTCCTCCTCCTCGGCGTGCTGGCGTTGCTGGGCGAAGGCGCCCTCACCCGCCGCTGAACGGACTAGAGCGTTTCACGCGGAGCGCGCTGAGACAGCGGAGCGCGCTGAGATTGCGTTTTGAAAATCGGAATCTCCGCGCGCTCTCCTTTACGCTCCGCGCGCTCCGCGTGAAACGCTTGAAGACCCTAAGCGCGGCGCCATTCGGTGGGATCGCGGTGCTGGGCCGCCACGGCGGGAACGGCCATCAGCTTGGCCACGAAGTCGCGGTGCTCCTTGGTTCCGCAGCGCGCTGCCGCGCGCGAAGGCTCGACGGCCGAGGAGGGCCGGGCGAACTGGAGCAGCTTCTCCATCCGGGCGGCCGCCTCCGCGAGGCGCTCGCGCGCCAGCGGACCGGCGTCGGCGCCGCGCGCGATGCTCTCGATCGCATCGTGCTGGAGCTTCAGCGTGTGGCAGACGAGCACCGCGTCCACGCCGGCGGCGATGGCCACCTCGGCGCCGTCCACCACCCCGTACGTGTCGGCGATGGCCTTCATCTCCAGATCGTCGGAGATGCACGCGCCCTGGAACTCGACGTCCTTGCGGAGGAGCTTCATCGCCTCCGGAGACAGGGTGGCCGGCAGCCGGTCGAACGCCTCGAAGCGGATGTGCGCGGTCATCACCGAGGCGAGGCCGGCGCGCGCCGCCGCCACGAACGGCACCAGCTCCACCTGCCAGAGCCGCTCGCGGTCGTGGGCGAGGCGCGGGAGCGTGAGGTGCGAGTCCTGCGAGGTATCGCCGTGGCCGGGGAAGTGCTTCCCGCAGCTCGCCACCCTGCCCGTCTCCAGGCCCTTGCCCAGCGCGACGCCCAGACGCGCCACCCGCGCCGGGTCGCGGCCGAAGGAGCGGTCCCCGATCACCGGGTTGTCCGGGTTGGTGTCGACGTCGAGCACCGGGGCATAGTCCTGATCGATGCCGCAGGCCGACAGCTCCTCGGCGATCAGCAGGCCCAGCTTCTCGGCGATGGCCGTCCCGTTCATTCCCGGGATGCCGCCGGCCGCGTCCAGCTCACCGATGCGCCGCATGCTGGGCAGCTCGGTCCAGTGCGGGGCGCGGAGCCGCTGCACGCGGCCGCCTTCCTGGTCGATGGACAGGAGCAGCGGCCCGGGCGCGGCGGCCTTGAGCGCGCGCGACAGCTCGGCGACCTGGGCGGGGTCGACGACGTTGCGCTTGAAGAGGATCACGCCCGCGATCCCCCGCCGGACCAGATCCAGCTCCTCCGGGGTGGGTGTGGGACCCTGGATGCCGGCGATCACGCAGCGCGCGGCGAGCTTCTCGTAGTCCATGGCGGCTGCCTAACACGGAACACTCTCGCGCGGCACTCAGGAAGGGGCCCGCCCAGCCGATTGTTGGTTGGTCGCATCCCGAGGGAATCGACGCCTGCCGTTTCGTTGCCGGGCGGGCAAGCGGTTGGTAGAGATCGAGAAGCCGGCGAGCCCGCCGAAGCGAGGTCCCCCTGTCTCGGCTGCAGCATTGGATCCTTCTCTCCGCGGTGGCGGTGTGCGCGCTGTGCACCGCCTACACCGCGTCGGCGGCGCCCCCCGATCGGCAGGCGTTGCGCACCGCCTTCGATGCCCTGCTGTCGCAGCAGCCCCTCACGGGTGCGCGAGCGTCGGTGGAGGTGGTTTCGCTCGACGACGGTGCGGTGATCTACTCGCGTCGCGCCGACGACCAGCTGAATCCGGCTTCGAACACCAAGCTGGTCACGGCCGCGGCCGCGCTGCTCCGGCTGGGCCCCGACTTCCGCTTCACCACCGACTTTCTCGCGGACCGCGCCCTGGACCGCCGCGGGCAGCTCCACACCCTGTACGTGAAGGGACGCGGCGACCCCACCCTCAACACGGAGCGGCTCTACGGGCTGGCCGCGGACCTGTGGCACCGGGGCATCCGCCAGGTGGGCGAGATCGTCCTCGACGATACCTATTTCGACGCGGAGAAGTGGGGGCCGGGCTGGGAGCAGGAGACCAGCGACAAGGCTTACGCGGCGCCGGTCGGGGCGCTCTCGCTGAACCACAACGCGGTGGCCATCTACCTCTCGCCGGGCGACCGCCCGGGTCAGCGCGCCCGCGTGGAGCTCGAGCCGGACGCCGACTGCTTCGTCCTGCAGAACAACGTCACCACCGTTCGCGAGGACGCGCGGCGCAAGCTGCGGCCGCACACGTACGCCGAGGGCGAGCGGACGCGGGTGGCGATCGACGGCCGGCTGCCGGCGAAGGCCGACCCGGTGGTGCTCTACCGCCGCGTGACCCATCCGGCCATGTACTTCGGCCACACGCTCCGCCTCGCGCTCAAGCAGCGCGGGATCCGCGTGGGGACGCGGGTCAAGCTGGGCGCCGCCCCGGCCTCCGCCGCCCTCATCGCCTCGTACGACTCCGACGAGCTGTCGGACGTCGTGCGCGACATGAACAAGGCGTCCTCGAACTTCATCGCCGAGATGCTGGTCAAGACGCTGGGCGCGGAGCTGAAGGGCGCTCCCGGCACCTGGCCGAAGGGCATCGAGGTGACGCAGGAGCTGCTCGCCGAGCTGGGCATCGCGCGCGGCTCGTACCAGCTCCGCAACGGGAGCGGGCTCAACGACACCAACCGCTTCTCCGCGCACCAGATGATCATGCTGCTCACCGCGGTGTGGAAGCGGTTCCCGGTGGCGGCGGAATTCGTCTCCTCGCTCGGCATCGCCGCGCGCGACGGCACGATGCGGCTGCGGATGGAAGGCACCGACGCGGCCGGGCGGCTGCGCGCCAAGACCGGGACGCTCGACAAGGTGACCGCGCTCTCCGGATTCGTGCAGAGCCTGGGTGGGGAGAGATTCGCCTTCTCGGTCCTGGTGAACGACTGGTCCGGGCGGAGCGCTCCGGTGGTGTCGAGCGTGGACCGGCTGGGTGGCATCCTGGCCTCGTCCGGCGGTCCGGACAGGGAGGTGCTGGCGGTTCTGGCGCCGGCCGACCTGTCGCCGGCGGAGCTCCGCGCCCGGGTGGTGACCTACGCCGCCATGGCGCAGTCCCGGGACAAGAAGAACCTCCCGTTCCTGCGCAGCGCGCTCCGCAGCGAGCGCGATCCGCTGGTGCGCGTGGTGGTCGCCGATGCGCTGGTTCGGAGCGACCCCGAGCAGGGCGGCGGGGCGCTCTTGGAGGCGATGCTCCCGTCGGCGGACCTCTTCGTGAAGCTCCGCGCCGTCGGCCGCGAGCTGTCCCTGCCGGTGCCGGCC
>WNGG01004968.1_pt1 | contig 16914 bp, 16 predicted proteins | sample 5400661 | NCBI WGS metagenome assembly WNGG01 (sample SAMN13153372, study PRJNA577476) | soil metagenome | isolation source: 100 cm soil or saprolite under Garry oak tree replicate 1 | place: USA:California | collected 2016-06-15 | reverse complement strand
CGGGATTCGCCAGCCATTCCGCGGCGCGGACTCCAATATCGCGCGTCGCAATCATGGAAATCTTGACTTCGCCCTTGATGGCCCCGCCGAAAATGCCCATCTTCTGGAGCGGCGGGATGCTCATAAAGAAATTCTCCATGAAGTATCCCGCGCGAATGTACAGCGCATTCAGGCCGGCAATCGCATTGAGTTTTCGCTCCAGGCTGTGCAGGCCGGCGATGGGGCCGGTGCCCGAGGCGTGCTCCGCGCCCAGGCTGCTGAGGACCACCGTGTGCGTGACGCCGGCTTCATCAAGCGCCGCGGCTAGGCCACCGCTCACGGTCTCCTGTTCCGCGCGATAATCCTGCGCCATCGGATCCGGTGGAATGAGGGTGTACACGGCGCGCGCGCCTGCGAACGCGCTCGCCAGCGCCGCGGCGTCCTTCGCGTCTGCGACAAACGCCTCGGCGCCTCGCTTTACAAACCGCTCCAGGCGCTCCGCGCTGCGCCCGAGGACACGAACCTTCTCGCCCTTCGCCAGCAGCGCATCCGCCGCCACCGAACCCGTATTTCCCGTCGCTCCCATAATTACGTACATGGCGCTCTCCTTGATTCTCGATTCGACGCGGCCCGCCGCGTGTTGCTACCCGCTACAGCATGGGAATCTTCACGCCGGTCTTGCGCGCGAACTCGATGGCTTGGGGATAGCCGGCGTCGGCGTGTCGGGCGACACCGATGCCGGGATCGTTGGTGAGCACGCGCTCGATGCGCGCGGCCATTTCTTTGGTGCCGTCAGCGACCGTGACCTGTCCGGCGTGCTGTGAGTACCCGATGCCCACGCCGCCGCCATTGTGAATCGAAACCCACGATGCGCCGCTGGCGGTATTGAGCAGAGCGTTGAGCAGCGCCCAATCGGCAACGGCGTCCGAGCCATCGCGCATTTTTTCGGTTTCGCGGAAGGGCGAAGCCACCGAGCCGCAATCAAGATGGTCGCGGCCAATCACGATGGGCGCTTTCAATTCGCCGCGCGCGACCAGGTCGTTTAGAGCGAGGCCGAATTTGTCGCGCTCGCCGTAACCCAGCCAGCAGATGCGCGCGGGCAATCCCTGGAAGCGCACACGTTTCTGCGCCAGGCGTATCCACCGGCTGAGGATTTCGTCGTGCGGAAACAATTGCAGAACCAGCTCATCGGTGCGGTATATATCCGAAGGCTCGCCGGAGAGCGCGGCCCAGCGGAAAGGTCCGCGGCCTTCGCAGAAGAGCGGCCGGATGTATGCGGGCACAAAGCCGGGAAAGCTATAGGCATCCTTCACGCCCTGTTCGAAGGCAAACGTGCGGATGTTATTGCCGTAGTCAAACGTGACCGCGCCAAGTTTTTGCAGCGCGAGCATTCCGCGGACGTGCTCGGCTATCGCCGCGAGGGAGCGCTTTTTATATTCCTCGGGGTTTTTCCTGCGCAGCTCGAGCGCCGCTTCGAGGGTCATCCTGTTCGGCACATAGCCGCCGATGGGATCGTGCGCGCTGGTCTGGTCGGTGAGCAAGTCCGGCACGATGCCGCGCCGCGCCAGCTCCGGAACAATGTCCGCGCAATTGCCGACGAGTCCGACCGACGCCGCTTCGCGTTTGCGAACCGCGTTTTTCAAGATGCGCAACGCTTCGTCGAGCTCGGTGACCATCACGTCGCAGTAGCCGGCCTTGACGCGCCGCTTGATACGCCCGGGGTCCGCGTCAATTCCCAGAAACGCTGCGCCGTTCATGGTGGCGGCAAGCGGCTGCGCGCCCCCCATTCCGCCCATGCCGCCCGAGACGACGAGCTTTCCGGCGAGGCCGCCGCCAAAATGTTTGCGCGCCGCGGCCGCAAACGTTTCGTAGGTCCCTTGCAGAATTCCCTGCGTGCCGATGTAGATCCAGCTTCCCGCGGTCATCTGACCGTACATCATCAGGCCGGCGCGCTCGAGCTCGCCGAATTTTTCCCAGTTGCTCCAGTGGCCCACCAGATTCGCGTTACAGATGAGCACGCGCGGCGCGTATTCGTGGGTGCGAAACACGCCCACGGGCTTGCCCGATTGCACCAGCAGCGTTTCGTCTGGAAGCATTCCCAATTGCGCGCGGCCTTGCCCGTGCCGCCATAGACGATCAATTCCTGCGGCTTCTCGGCCACTTCCGGGTCGAGATTATTCATGAGCATGCGCAAGGCCGCTTCCTGCTGCCAGCCTTTGCAGGAAACCGATGTGCCGCGCGGCGCGCGCACCGTCTGCGCCGGAGCAGCCGAATCCATGGCCATCTCGCTCACCGTTTCCCTCATCGGGGAAATTCTCCGCCGCCATCATATCTCACCTGCCGCGTGCTTGTAACAGGAGACGACATTTCGAAGCCCGCGCATCAGCGTCCAAGCTGCGTTGCGCGGCACACACCGCTGCGGTAAAGTGAACCTCGCGCCATGCCTTACCCGACACTCACTGAGCGTCTGCTCGAACGCTTCGATAAAACTCCCAGCCTGCGCGCGCAAATGTTCAAGGCCGGTGACCACTGGGAGAGCATTTCCTCGGCGGAAGTGTTGCGGCGCATCGCTGGGCTTGCCAATGCCCTCAACGAGCTGGGCGTCAAGAAGGGCGACCGCGTCGGCCTGTTCTCCGGGAACCGCCCCGAATGGCACATCGCCGACTTCGCCATTCTCGGCCTGGGTGCGGTGAGCGTACCGGTCTATTTCAACGAATCGCCCGAGCGCATGACCTACATCCTGAATCATTCGGGTTGCAAGGTTGTGTTTGCCGCGGGCGCGGTGCAAGCGGAGCGCGTGCTGGGGGTCCGCGAAAAACTGAAGACCGTCGAGCAGGTCATCGTTGCCGGGGGGCTGAAGCATCTGGCCGGGGAATATCTCCGCTACGAATCGTTGATCGCGGCGGCAGGCGAGAACGAAGTCCGCGAATACCGCCTGCGCGCCCAGGAAGCTACCGGCGAGCAGCTTGCCACCATCATCTATACCTCGGGCACCACCGGCGAGCCCAAGGGCGTGATGCTCACGCACAACAATCTCAGCTCGAACTCGGTGGATTCGCGCACGGAAATGCAATTGAGCCCCACCGACGATCTGGCGCTTTCGTTTCTGCCGCTCGCGCACGTGTACGAGCGCATGATGGACTACGTGTTCCTGTTCGAGGGCGTGGCCATCGCTTATGTCGAGGTGATTGACCACGTGCCGCAGGCCATGCTCGAAGTCCACCCGACCATCATTTCCGGAGTGCCGCGCGTGTTTGAAAAACTCTACGCGCGCGTGATGGAGCAGGGCCACCAAGCCACGGGCTTCCGGCGAAAGGTTTTCGACTGGGCCATGGAAGTGACGCAGCGGTCCATTCCCTGGCGCGCTTATGGCAAGAGCGCTTCGCTTGGGCTGCGCCTGCAATGGACGTTGGCCAATCTCCTGGTCTTCTCGAAGATTCACGCGGGCTTGGGCGGGCGCCCTCGCGTGGTCTTTTCCGGCGGCGCGCCTCTGGCCAAAGAGATCATCGAGTTTTTCTGGGCCGCCGGAGTGCCCGTCTACCAGGGTTACGGCCTGACGGAGACTTCGCCGATCGTGACCAGCAATTATCCCCATAACCGTCTGGGAAGCGTGGGCCGTCCGATTAAAAAGGTCGAGATCCGCATCGCCGAAGACGGCGAGATCCTCGTCAAAGGGCCGTGCGTGATGGAGGGTTATTATCTGCGTCCTCAGGAAACGCAGGAAGCCATCGGCGAGGGCGGCTGGCTGCGCACCGGCGACATCGGCTATCTCGATGCCGACGGCTACCTGTACATCACCGACCGCAAGAAAGAGCTGCTCAAGACCGCCGCGGGAAAATTCGTTGCGCCGCAGCCCATTGAGAATTCCCTCAAGACCAGCCCGTACATCCTCAACGCCGCGGTGATTGGCGACAAGCGGCGGTTTATTTCCGCGCTGATTGTGCCCAACTTCGCGAGCGTGGCTGCGGCCGCGCGCGCGGCCGGCATCGAGCTGAAATCCGATGAAGAAATCGCCGCAAGCCCGTGGACGCACACACTGATTGAAAAGGAAATCGCGCGGCTCACCCCGAACCTTGCGCAATATGAAACCATCAAGCGCTTCGCCCTGCTCCCCGAGGATTTCACGTTCGACAATGGCAGCCTTACCTACACGATGAAGCTCAAGCGCCGCGTTATCGTCGAACGCTACCACGAGCTCATCGAGCGCCTCTACGACGGCGCCGAGCGCGCCCGCCCGGCGTAACGTCTTCGGAGATACCGCCCGGCCGCTTTGGCGGAACCCCGGCGCGGGGAGTAGAATGTTCAAAGGAGTACAGCAATGAACGATTCGCTGGTGATTGCAGGCCGGGCTTTCCGCTCGCGGCTGATTGTGGGCACGGGCAAATACCGCAGCTTCCCGGAGATGGCGCGCGCCCACGAAGCCTCGGGCGCGGAGATGGTGACGGTGGCGGTGCGCCGCGTGAACCTCACCGACCGCAGCAAGGAATCGCTGCTCGATTATATTGACCGCAACAAATTCTTCATCCTGCCCAACACCGCCGGCTGCTACTCCGCCGACGAAGCCATCCGCACGGCGCGCCTGGGCCGCGAGGTCGGCCTCTCACATTGGGTGAAGCTCGAAGTGATTGGCGATCAGCAGACGCTGTTTCCCGACACCGAAGAGCTGGTGAGCGCCACACGCGTGCTGGTGAAAGAAGGCTTCGTCGTTTTGCCGTACACGAACGACGACCTGGTGGTGGCGCGCAAGCTGATTGACGCGGGCGCAGCGGCCGTGATGCCGCTGGGCGCGCCCATCGGCTCGGGCATGGGCATTCAGAACCACGCCAACCTGCGCATCCTCCGCGAGCGCATCACCGAAGTGCCGCTCATCGTGGATGCCGGAGTGGGCACGGCCTCCGACGCCGCGGTTGCCATGGAACTGGGGGCCGACGGCGTCCTGATGAATACCGCCATCGCCGAAGCGCATGACGCGGTGCTCATGGCCGAGGCCATGCGCGACGCCGTCGCTGCGGGCCGCAAAGCCTTCCTCGCCGGGCGCATCCCGAAGAAACTTTACGCCACGGCTTCCAGTCCCCTCACCGGCGTCGTCCGCTGATTTTTCTCTCTTGCCATGGAGAAGGTGTGATGCTAGAATGCATCACATGAGAAAAGCCACCGTGCGCGACCTTCGCTACCGCTTCTCCGTCGTGGAGGATCTGCTTCGCGACGGCGAAGAAATCCTGATCACCAAGCGCAAGCGCGTCATTGCGCGCCTGCTCCCGCCCGCGCCTTCCGCTCCAGTTGGCCGCCCGGATGTGGCCGCGCGGCTGAGAAAGATTTTTGGCAAGAAGAAAATGAAGGTTTCGGGAGCGGAACTTCTGGCTGCAGAACGAGAACGATTTTGAGCGCCTACGCCGATACAAGCTTTTTGCTCTCGACCTGCATTCAGGACGCGAATTCCCGTGCCGCCGGAGAAAAAATGAAAACTGCCGAACTCCCGCTGCTCGTAACGGAACTGGGAGAGCTCGAGTTGATCAATGCCGTCGGGCTGAGGCTTTTCCGGACGGAAATCACGACTGCCGAAGCAAGTGCCGCCCTCAGCCTTTTTCAAAAGGACATCGAAAATACCGTCGTGCGTGTTGCACCGCTTTCCGCTGGCGCTTTCGAGCATGGCAAGCAAATCGCGCGCACGAATACACCGGTCCTGGGCACGCGCGCCCTGGATGTTCTACACGTCGCCTCTGCACTGGCGCTGCGGGCGGATACCTTCTACACATTCGACCGGAATCAGGCGAAGCTTGCTGCCGCCCACGGTCTCCGCGTTCTCTGACCGTGAGCATCCTATGGTCGCCTACGTCAGCCGCGCGCGGTTGCCCGCGCGCTTTTGAGGCACGCCATCTTCGCGGGGACTGAGGAAGCCTGCTGGTAACCCAGCCAGCAACTCAAAAGCCGGAACCATCCCCCTGCTTTTTTCGCCGCGTGGGCGTTCTCCCGCACGGTTAGACTTTTTCTTTCTATTGCGGGAAGTTTTTTTCATTACACTAACCAGCGTTTTCAATTGTATCAGATTGCAGGGAAGAAGAAGTGCCAGGAGATGTCCACCGCAGCGTGGAGCAGCGCGGCGGGAAAGATCGAGCCGGTCTTCTTCCACGTCCAGCCGTAAAACCCTCCCGCAATCGCCGCCAGGATTCCGTAGCGCCAATTCATAGTGTGCGGGAAGTTCACCCCGTTGGGGAGATGCGCCGCACCAAACAGGATAGACGCGGCGGCCAGGCCCCTCCATTCATTCTTCAAACTTTTCGAAAGCAGGTTCTGCAGAATTCCGCGAAACAGAAATTCTTCGGGCCACGCGGTGAAGAACAAAACGCCGAGCGCAAACGGCGGCAGCGTCTTCCAATGCGCCCAGTCGGGGCCGAAGCGGATGAATCCAAGCGCAAGACCCAGGGGAATGGCGATCGCTCCGAAGAGCACGAAGCTCAGCATGACGGTAAAGGCCCAGCTTTTCGCCCACGCAAGGGAGTAGCCCACGCCATCCAACTTGCACACCAGGAGAAACGCCGCAATGCCGACGTCGAGCGCCATCAGGATGGCCAGTATGTAGCTCAGGCGGCCTTCGGGATAAGCCCACAACGGCGCGAGCATGCGAGCTTTGAAGGGAAGAAATAGCGCGAGCACCGCCGCGTAGTCTTGCCACCCGGGCGCGGCCCCGCGTTCGCGCAGGGCAGCGAGCGCCACGGGAGCGAGAACGAACGCCGTGGCCATGGCCGCATGCTTCCACGCGAACGTTCCTGTCTGGCGCGCATAAATCAAATACACCAGCAGCACGAGCACGCTGAGGAGGAACCCGCCGCCGACGCCGAGCGAGTTCGCCAGCCGCTCTTGGGTATTCCCGCAAGCCAGGAGTATCTCGATGCCGAAAAACAAGGAAAACGCCGCGAGGCTTACGCCAAAACCTCTTCCCCCAAAACCCAGCCAGATGCCATAAAATGCACCGGCCAAGCAAAGCACCGCCCAGAGCCCGATGCCGGGGAGCAAACCGAGTTGGCGTCCGCTGGACAGGGGAGTTAGTGTAACCCACGGCCATGGCGGAAAAAAGCAAGCAGCGGCTCAGCTACATTGATTGGATGCGCGGCCTTGCGTGCGTCTTCATGTTTCAGACGCATTGCTACGATTCGTGGCTCAGCGACGACGCGCGCCACTCCACCTGGTTTAAATGGTCGCAGCTCGGCGGAACGCTCCCCGCGCCGCTGTTCTTGTTTCTGGCGGGAATTTCCTTCGCGCTGGTCACCGACCGCCTGCGCAGCAAAGGAATCGCCGCAGGAGAGATTGCCCGCACCACCATCCGCCGCGGCGCGGAGATTTTCGGGCTGGGCCTGCTGTTTCGCGTGCAGGAATTTCTGCTGGGCTGGAGGTGGGTGCCGTGGACCGACCTGCTTCGCGTGGACGTGCTCAACATTATCGGCCTTTCGATGGTGTTGATGGGCGCGGTCTGTTACGCCAGCGTTCCCCATGTGCCGTCCGCTGCCGAAGCCACTCCGGGAATTTCGCGCGAACGGGCCATCAGCATCGTCGTGTCGCTGCTCGTCGCGCTGACGATCGCTCTCGCCACTCCGCCGCTTTGGACGACGCATCGTCCGCGCTGGCTGCCGTGGTATCTCGAGTCCTACGTCAACGGCGTGCACATCTTCGGCGAGCCGCAGCCGTGGCTGTTTCCGCTGTTTCCCTGGGCGGCATTTGCGTTTGCCGGACTCGCTGCGGGATTCTTCCTAATGAGTGATTGGGCGCGGCGCAACGAAGCGAAGGCCGTGCTCTCGCTCGGCGGCGGCGGAGCGGCGCTCTGGGCGCTCGGCCTCTGGCTTGATGCGCGGCCCGAGCGGCTCTATGCCGTCTACGATTTCTGGCACAGCAGCCCGGAATTCTTTTTCATCCGCGTCGGTGTCATGCTGCTGATCCTCACGCTCAGCTATGTCTGGTGCCGCTGGGGCGCAGGGCAATGGGGCTTCAGCCCGCTCATCCAGATGGGCACAACGTCGCTGCTCGTCTATTGGGTGCACATCGAATTCGTGTACGGCCGCTTCTCGATTCTTCCCAAGCGCCTGAACAGCATTCCCGCAGCGACGCTTGGCCTCGCGACGATTTTCTCCGCCATGCTCCTGCTCTCGCTCGCGCGAACGCGCCTCGGCAAGAAGCGCGCCTAGGACAGGTGTCCACGCCAGTCCAGTTCTTCGGCGCAGAAATGGTGTGGGCGAATCACGGCTTCGGCTTAGCGTTTTTTGCCGAGGGCGGGAGGCGGATAATGATTTCACCGGGGCGCGCGAGACCCATTTCTTCGCGCGCGATGCGCTCAATGAGCTTGGGATCGCTCCGCAGCGCTTTCACCTCGCCGCCGAGCTGCTCGTTTTCTTTGTTGAGGCGGTCAATGTCGTTGCGCAGCCGTTCGATTTCCTTCTGCGTGCGCCGCATGGCCATAAAGCCGTGCGCGCCAAAAATATCGTGAACGAAAAGAAGCGCGAGCACGGCAGCCAGCAGCGTTCGCGCATGCCGCCGGAAGAAGGGCGGCGGCTCGCTGCGTTTCGGCGGCGTTTTTCTTCCCACCCTCATTCGAAAATCCATGCACGGGCCGCGCGCACCAACCCCGCCGATGCTTCCGGCGACGACGCCTCGGCATACAACCGCAGCAGCGGCTCGGTTCCTGAGAGCCGCAAGAGCACCCACGACCCATCCGTGAAGATCAGCTTCACGCCATCGGTGCGATCGATGCGCTTCACCGCGCGGCCGAATATCTTCGTGTGATCTTTCTTCAGCCGTTCGATGGTCCGCGCTTTTACTTCCTCGCTCAGGTTCAGGTTCTCGCGCAGCGGCCAGCATTCCATTCCCACGCGATGGAACAGGGCGCGAATCTGCTCGGCCAGCGTGGCGCGGCGATGCGCAACCATCTCCGCGACCAGAAGGCCGGCGAGGATGCCGTCTTTTTCCGGAACGTGCCCGCGAATCGTCAGCCCGGAGCTTTCTTCGCCGCCGAACGCGATGTTGTCCTGCTTGATGAGCTCGCCGACATATTTGAAGCCCACCGGCGTTTCATAAATCCTCTGCCCGTGATGCCGCGCGACGGCGTCGAGCAGGTGCGTCGTGGCCACGCTGCGCGCCGCAGGCAATTTCCACCCGCGAGTCTCCAGCAGGTAATCGTAGAGCAGCGCGAGAATATGGTTGGGAGACACCCACGCGCCTCCGGCGTCGAATATGCCGAAGCGGTCGGCGTCGCCGTCGGTGGCCAGTCCCACGGCGGCCTTGTGCTCGGCCACGGATCGTTTGAGCGGCGCGAGATTTTCTTCGGAGACATCCGCCCCGGAGCCATCGAACAAGACATCACGGTCGGCGCGCAGCGTGATCGCTGGAATGCCGCGCTCGGTGAGCGCGCGGTCGAGATAGCCCGCGCCGCAGCCGTGCAGCGCGTCGTACACGATGGCCAGCTTCGCCGCGCGGATTTCTTCGAAGTTCACCAACTCGCCCAGCCGCTTCAGATACGGATCGCGCGGGGAGATCTTCTCGAAACGGTCGGCGCCCGCAAACGCGGCTGTTTCGTGCGCCGGAACGGGAAGTTTCGCGGCGAGCTTCGCCACCCGCGCTTCGATATCCTGGGTGACTTCGGGCAGCGCCGGACCGCCGTCGGCGGAGGAAAATTTCAGCCCGTGATATTCCGCGGGGTTGTGGCTCGCCGTGAGATTGATCGCGCTGTCCGCCTTGCGCCGAAGGATTTCATGGGCAATCGCCGGCGTCGGCGCAGCGGCGTCGCACAGCAACACACGGATGCCATGCCCGGCAAGAACGTCGGAGGCGGCGCGGGAAAACTCCTCGGAATAAAATCGCCTGTCAAACCCCACAATCACCGTGGGCTTTGCCGTGCGGCTCAATACGTGCTGCGCGATGGCCGCAACGGCCAGGCGCACGTTTGCAAAGGTGAATTCATCGGCAATGCGCGCGCGCCATCCCGAGGTCCCGAATTCAATTCTGGGCTTGGCGGCAAACTTTGTGGAAGCGGTCGCCATTGCGCGGTATTGTAGCGTGCGGCGCGCGGGGCAACCAGAGGGCCGTGGCGGGGAGCGCCAATCGGTCAACGCAGGGGACACAACGAGGAGAAAGGAGCACAACGTGGCCAAAAACGACAAAGTGGTCGTGCTGGTGACGTGCGGGTCTGCCGAAGACGCGGGCCTGATTGCCGAGGGGCTGGTCGAACAGCGCCTCGCCGCGTGCGTGAACGTCATCGAATCTCCGATGCGGTCGGTCTATCGCTGGAAAGACAGCGTAGAAACCGCCACGGAGCATCTCCTGCTGATCAAGACGGCGCGGCGTCTTCTGCCCAAGGTCGAGGCCGAAGTCGAGCGCCTGCACAGCTACGATGTGCCGGAGTTTATTGCGCTGCCGATTGCCATGGGGTCGCCATCCTACTTGGAGTGGATGGAGGAGTGTCTTTCAAAAACGAAATAGCGTCACCGGCGGAGCGGCGAGCTACACCTGCATCAGCGCCTGATTGAGGTCGGCGATGAGATCCTCTTCGTCTTCGATGCCCACGGAAAGCCGGATGAGCCCTTCGGTGATGCCGATGCGTTCGCGGACATCGCGCGGCATGGAGGCGTGCGTCATCAGCGCGGGAAGAGAAATCAGGGTCTCGACTCCGCCGAGGCTTTCCGCAAGCGAGCATAGCCGCACGGCGTTGAGCATCCGCCGCGCCCTCTCGAGCGAGCCCACGTCGAAGGAAAGCATCGCGCCGGGGCCGCGTTGCTGTTTCCGCGCCACTTCATGCTGCGGATGCGAAGCCAAGCCGGGGTAGTAAACGCGCTTCACCTTTGGATGCGCCTCCAAAAACCGGGCGACGGCCGCGCCATTGGCGTTGTGCTGTGTCATCCGCACCGCCAGCGTCTTGATCCCGCGCGACACCAGGAAGCAATCCATCGGGGAAAGCCCCGCCCCTGCCGAACGCTGAATGAAGTAAATTTTCTCCGCGTCTTCCTTGCGGGTGAGAACCACGGCGCCGCCAGTGGCATCGCTGTGGCCGTTCAGGTACTTGGTCATGGAATGCACCACGATGTGCGCGCCGAGCGAGATCGGCTGCTGCAGGTAAGGACTCAGAAAGGTGTTGTCCACGGCGAGCGTGACGCCGTTTCGGTTGGCAATTTTGCTCACCGCGGCGATATCCGTGATTCGCATGGTCGGGTTTGTGGGCGTCTCGACGTAGAGCAATTTCGTCCTTGAGCTGAGCACTCCGTTCACGGCGTCGAGATTGGCAGTGTCCACAAAGCTGAAATCAATGCCGAACTGGGCGAGAAGCTGCGTGGAGAGGCGGAACACGCCGCCGTAGACGGCTTCAGACACAATTACGTGGTCCCCGGGGCGAACCAGCCGGAAGACGGCGTCAATCGCCGCCATCCCCGAGGTGAACACGTAGGCGCTTTCGCCGCCTTCGAGTTTCGCCACGGTGCGTTCGAGCGCCTTGCGGTTCGGGTGATTGGTGCGCGCGTAGTCATAGCCTTTGTCTTTGCCCAACTCCTCCTGCACGTACGTCGAAGTCTGGTAGATGGGCGCGACAATTGCTCCGGTGGTTGGGTCCGGCTCCTGCCCGACGTGTATGGCGTCAGTGGCAAATCCCATGTGGGCTCTCCCTGTGCGAATCTCGGTTCGCGCGGCGGACGATTCAGCCGCGAGCGCGCCGCCACAGATTTCGATTGCAGAAACTTCGCCGCGGGTATAAAAGTTCTGAAGAGGTCGCAGCGCACCGGCCAACTGCGGCGCTGTACGGTGGCTTCTGAAGGTACTTCAGGACGGCAAACGAGTCAATTCACGGCGCAGGAGTCAGTTTCCATCACCCGGATGCCCCTGGGACACAGTCTGGGCTTCACGGCGCATCGGAATGATGGTGGATGAGGCGCGGGCCCGGCAAGGAGGTCTTGAGGTAGAATTGGTCCCCATGGGGATGAATCCCAAGAAAATTGCAAGGTTGATTGCTGCGAGTGTGTTCGTTGCCGTTTTGATTTGCGCTGTGGCAGCGGCCGGGAAGACTTCATTCCAGTCGCAGCAACCGCAAACCCGGGAAGAGAAGCCGCCGAAACCGTCGGCGGCAGACCGCTTGCGCATCGTGGTAACCGGTGGAGAGAAGAACCAGCCCGTAGAAGGTGCCAGCGTCTACATCAGCTACTACCAGGAACGCAGACTGAAGAAAGACAAGAAGATTGAGATGAATGTGAAAACCAATCAAGACGGCGTCGCGCATGTTCCTTATCCGCCGAAGCGACGCGTTTGGATTGCGGTAGTGCCTCCCGAGGGATGGAAGACATTTGGGCAATATTATGACCTTGAAGGTCCGCCCCAGGCGATTCAGATTCATCTGGAAAAGCCGCATCGCTGGTACTAGGGCCCATCAAACATAAAATTTTCGTGCCCTTTTTTCCCGTTTCGAAAATTTTCCCCACAAGTTGCGTCTAAGATTCCTCGCAGGCAATTTATCGGCCATGAATCTTGCATTCTTTGCACAAAAAAAGTGCAAACAGCTTCAGCGTCTTGATTCGGGTACGCTTAGGCATCGCGCAGCGCCGATTTCCACAAAGTTTTCAACAGTTGTGTTGAAAACTAACGAAGTTTCCATGCAGGAGAGATCATTGCGGCACAACTCGTGCAAGGCCTGCTGGAACGCCGCACAGCTCTCTTGTGAACTCGCGCATCTGCAAACATCAGCGCTCCACGAAATCCGTCCAAGTGCAAGGTTTTGACCGCCTTGCGCGCGAAGTGCTAAAGTAGCGCGCAGTGAGCCCTCGCGTGCCGCAAAAGTCAGCCAACGGTTTTTCCCCGTTGAAAATGGTCTGGAGCAATCTGACGGTGCGGCCCCTGCGGAGCGGGTTGAGCATCGTGGCCATTTCCATTCAAGTGGTCCTGATTCTGTTGGTTGTCGGGCTGACCTCCGGAGTTGTTTCAGAGTGGGGCAAGCGCGTGGAAGGCGTTGGCGCAGATATCTTGGTGCAGCCCCCCAACTCGTCCATTTTCTTTGCTTTTTCGAGTGCCGTAATGCAGGAATCCCTGGCGCAGCGCATCGCGCAAGTGGAAGGCGTGGATGAAGTGGCGCCGACGCTTGTTATCATGGACACTCACAATTTCAGCGTCGTGTATGGGATTGATTACCCGCGCTTCAACGCGCTCAGCAAAGGATTTCTGTTTTTGCAGGGGCGCCCCTTCGAGCATCCCGGGGAAGCCATGGCCGATGACATCGTGGCGCGCGCCCGGAAACTGAAAGTGGGTAGCACGGTGACGCTGCTCAATCACGAGTTCACCATCTGCGGCATCGTGGCGAATGGAAAAGGCGCGAGGTTCTTTCTCCCGCTGCACGAGGCTCAGGACATCGCGGGGGCCGACAAGCGCGTTTCCATGTTTTACGTGCGCAGCACCGGCGACACCGAACGCACCCGCGAAGCTCTGGTGCGCATTCTGCCCGATGACCGCATCCTCTCGGTGGCCGAGTACGTGACCCTGATGAATTCCTCGAACCTCCCGGAACTGAGACCGTTTATCCGCACCATGGTGGGGCTCGGCGTGGTGATCAGTTTTCTGGTGGTCCTGCTTACCATGCACACCATGGTGCTCGAACGCACGCGGGAGATCGGCATCCTCAAGGCGTTGGGCTCCTCCCGCTGGGGCATTCTTAGTCTGCTGCTGAGCGAGACACTGGTGATGGGGGTTTCCGGCGCGGCGTTCGGCTTGGCGGCTACGTACACTGCTCAGGCCGTGCTGAAACAGACTTCTCCGACGCTGACCGTCCTGATTCCCGCCGCTTGGGTTCTGAAGGCGGTCGGCCTGGCCTTGCTCGGGGCGGCTGCCGGAGCCATCGTCCCTGCCTATCGCGCCGCCGGCTTCGACCCGGTGGACGCACTCGCGTACGAATGACCCCCGCAGTCCGCCCGGCCCGATGCTTCGCCTGTCGGTCTGTCTCCGGGAATCCGGCTTTGGAGGACCTGGCAAGCGCGTCTTCTTCTAGCTTTACCGTCCTCTGATTGGACCAGAACCACAAAATAAATGACCTAAACGGAAGATTGTGAGTACCATGGGGCAAAGCACTGGACTACCGAGTGTTCAGAATGTCTCCCCCAGGGCTACGTCGAAGTAGCCGAATTCCGAAACAGGTCGCCATCCAGCTGGTGGGAAGCGACACGGAGGGCAAGGTCTTTTCAGAGCAGACAAAAACCGTGGTGCTTAGCCGGCATGGAGCGGGGATTGTTTCACAGCATAAGCTGTCCGCGGAGCAAGAGCTGATCCTACGCTGCGTGGAGACGAATAAAGAGGCAGAGGTGCGCGTCGTTGGGCAACTCGGATTTCAGGCGGACATCTACACCTACGGGGTGGCGTTTCTGGACCACAACATCGATTTTTGGGATGCCGAGTTTCCGCCCCGGACCGAATCCGAAAAACAAGCGAGCCGCTTCTTGCTGCAATGCAGCAGTTGTAAGAGCCGCGAGATGGTTGAGCAAAGTGATCTTGAATCGGACGTCTATGCCATTAATCAAGGCTTAGTCCGATATTGTAAGCGCTGCGGATACTCGACCGTCTGGACGAGAAGTACAGGCGCTGCCGAAGACGAGTCCCTTTCGCCGGAAACCGCGCGAAGGGCCGAGCCCGCCGCGTCCCCGGGCCCGGCGCCGCCCGAACCTGCGCCTGCGCCGAGACCTGCAGGACCTCCGGAAAACAGGCGCAAGCACCCCCGCACCAAAGTAAACTTCAAAGCGTGCATCCGGCGTTCTGGTTTTGAGGACGACATTGCTGTCTGTGAAGACATGTCGCGAGGAGGGCTTCGTTTCAAGAGCCGCAAGCGTTACCGCGAGGCGACCACGATCGAAGTAGCCGTCCCGTACTCACCCGGCGCGCAAAGTATTTTTGTCCCTGCACGAATTGTCTTTGTCCAAGAACTGGCGGAGGGAAAACTCTTTCGGTGCGGTGTGGCGTACGTTAGATCCCCTAAGTAAGAACTTCTGACCGGATTCAGGAGTGGCCTCTGCCAGTTCCTTTCTGCGATTGCGCCTCTCCCCGGAAACTGTTAAGAATAAGTTTTGACGCATCTAAATAGGAAGTGGCGCTCGCGCGCCTCGGCTCTGAAGGAGGGTCCGATGTCGAAACGCATTATGGGTTTGTTGACCTGTCTTTTGTTTGTGGCGCTCGCCTATGCGGGCGATGTCTGGAAAGATAAGCCCTACAAACAGTGGGAGGAAAAAGACGTCCGGAAGATTTTGATGGATTCGCCGTGGGTGAAAACCGCGCACGTGGATGCCAACTGGCGCAGGCCCGGCGGCGGCGGAGATGTTGCGGCGCCACCACAAGGCGGCAGCGCTCCAGCTCCATCGGGCGGCGGAGGCGGCGGCATGTACGGCGGACCAGGGGGAGGAGGGCCAGGAGGATACGGCGCTGGCTCAAGCAACGCGGGCGGCATGGGCGGACCGCAAGTCAGCGAAGCCGATTTCCTGATCCGCTGGAGCTCCGCGAAAACCGTGCGCGAAGCAGTGGCGCGTTCGTATGTTCTGCGCGGCTCGATGAAGGAAGACGACGCGGACAAGGCTCTGGCGGAACAGCCGGCTGAGTATCAAGTCTCGGTCAGCGGCCAAGATATGACGCCGTTTCTCAAGGTGGAGGAAAAAGATCTACAGGCCAAGACATATTTGATGCTCAAGAAAGAAAAAATCAAGCTCGCGCCCGCGCGCGTCGTCATTCAGCGCAAACAAGGGGCCAAGCCCGACGACCCGCAATCCATTTTGGCGGTTGTGTTCTTATTCGCCAAGAAAGATGCCTCCGGTCAGCCGGCCATCGGCGCGCAGGAGAAGAACCTTGAGTTCGTGTGCGAATCGGGCCTCGCCACGCTTCGCACCTCGTTTGACCTGCAGAAAATGGCGGGGGCGCTGGGCCCGGACTGGTAAGAGCCTTTCCGTTGCATCGGGCAGTTGCATTTCGCTCTGCCCCTTCCGCCGCTCTGTGAGACAATCTCCGCAATGGACACGCAAGCGGACAGGTTTTTTCGTGCGCAGATCACCAAGCGTGCGGATTTCTCGGCCGACCTATGGACGATCCGCGTGAACCCCGGCGCGGAATTCCGGTTCCTGGCGGGCCAGTACGCTACGCTTGGTGTGGAGACTCCCAACGGGAGGGTCGAACGACCGTACTCCATCGTGTCTTCGCCATATGAGCGCGAACTGGAGTTTTTCATCGAACTTGTGCGGAACGGCGATCTGACTCCGGCGCTCTACCAACTGCACCCCGGCAATTCCATTTCGCTGCGAAAGTCAGCCAAGGGCCGCTTCACCCTTGACACGCAGAGCGCCCGCAAACATCACCTTTTGCTGTGCACGGTGACCGGCGTCGCTCCGTTCGTCAGTTTTATTCGGACGCTCCACAAAGACTGGAAGGATGGAACTTTCCGCGGGGAGCAGAAGTTGTTTCTCATGGATGGCGCGAGCCGGTCGTGGGAGCTGGCCTACCGCAGCGAATTGGAAAGGTACGCAGCAGAACTTCCCTGGCTAACGTACGTTCCGACCATCAGCCGCCCCTGGGAGGACGCCGATTGGAAAGGTGAGACCGGCCGCGTGGATGATGTTATCCGCAAGTATGCGGACCAATGGGGCCTTCACGGAAGGAACACGACCGCCTACCTCTGCGGCCACCCAGAAATGATCAGGCACGGCAAAGATATCCTCCGTCGTCACGGCTGGGAGGAACAAGCGATGAAGGAAGAGGTCTTCTTCGTTCTCTCCAAGACCGCTACCCCTTAAACGCTCGTCGAACTACGCGGTGGGCTTGCGCGCCCGCAAATTCTCCGCGAGATGCCGCAGCGTCGCCAGGGGACAGGAGACGTGCACTGTCTCTCCCGGTTCACGCACGTCAATCACCAGGCGGCGGCCTTCGGTGCGAATCCGCACGTGCTCTTCGGGGCTGTCC
>WNGG01011636.1_pt1 | contig 16917 bp, 14 predicted proteins | sample 5400661 | NCBI WGS metagenome assembly WNGG01 (sample SAMN13153372, study PRJNA577476) | soil metagenome | isolation source: 100 cm soil or saprolite under Garry oak tree replicate 1 | place: USA:California | collected 2016-06-15 | reverse complement strand
CGGCGTCTGGGCGGCGCTCGGCATGGGCGCGATGCTGGGTGGGACGATGCGGGCGCCGTTCACCGCGATCGCGTTCATGCTGGAGGTGACGCACGACGTAAATCTGCTGCCGGCGATGCTGGTCGCCTGCGTCGCCGCGGATGCCGTCACCGTGTTGCTGATGAAGCGGTCGATTCTGACCGAAAAGATGGCGCGCCGCGGCTATCACGTGATGCGGGAGTACATTGTCAATCCGCTGCACCTGATGCGCGTGGCGGAAGTCATGGAAAAGGATGTGCCCACCGTGCCGGCATCGTTGCCGGTCGACGGGCTGTTTCAGCGACTGGCCGACGAGTGACGCATGCCGATGAGCTGCTCGAAGAGGCGACGGCAAAAATGATCGCCCACGACATCGGCCGCCTGCCGGTCGTCGATCGCGACGACCCGAGCCGCCTCGTTGGGTTGCTGGGCCGTGCGGGAGTCATGGCGGTGTGGCTGCACTCCTCGCGTGACGAGCACACCCGCGATTCGGGATGGCTCTCGAGCAGACTGCGGCGCAAGGGTAACGGCGGAGAATGACGGAGACGCATACCTACCAGCTGAGCCGGCTACAGCCCCGCTCCTGGAACCGCCAGCGAGCGCTGCGGATCTCCTAAAACGTGAAGCCAGCCGCCAGGTTCAGATGGTTGACGGTGAAATCGCCTGCCTGGTAGCGCGTCTCGAGCCGCCGAAACTCGAATCCGAAGAGCAGCGGGCCAGGCGGACGCCATTCGACGTGTCCCTCGCACACGAAATTGCGGAACCGGCCGTTGGGCAGGACGTCGGCGTCCTTCGGATCGTCGATGCCACAGCCGCCGCCGAACACCCACGCGGTCCGCGGCCGCAGATTCAATTGCCCCCATCCGCCCTTGGTGCGCACCGGCGCGCCGGCCACGCCGGCATTCTGGCCGATCGCGCCACCGCCGAGCCCCGCGATCGACTGGCCGATGAACGCCTCGCCCAGCAGCTCCGCGGGGCCGAACTTGAGCCGGGTATCGAATGTGACGGCGCGGGATTGGAGCAGCGAGTCGCCGGTCAGCGAATCGAGCCCGCGGAGCCAGCCGACGTGTCCGCCAATCGCGACTTCACTGGGATCGTCCGTCGGGCCCCAACCGAGCCGCACGCGCCCTTCGAGGTAGGGCCGGGTGGTGCGTTCGCCGGAGTCGGCCTGTGTCGTCACCAGTCCCTGTGTACCGGCGATCGGCGCCAGCACGGCAGCCTGCACCGCCAGCCGCAGGGTGTAGCCGTACTCCGCCGTGACGCGTGCTTGGGGGATCCAGAACCAGAGATTCCCCGCGAGACTGAAGTCAGGAACACCGACACCCGCGAGGGAGCGCGGATTGCGGTCCGACACGAGCGCCGTCTCCTGGCCGAGAAGCAGCTGCAGATGCGTCCATTGGACCGTCGCGATGGCGCGTCGCAGGCGAAGCAACGGGAATGTGCGGTTGCCCGCTGCCGGCTGTTGACCCCCGAAGAAATCGACGTCGACCTCGCCGCTGAAGCTTCCGCCCAGCACCTGAGGATCGGTCACGAGCACGCCGAGCCGCGTCTGACGCATCGTCGCGCTCGACCCTTTCACGCCGACGGCATCGGTATCGGCGAAGACGGGGTCGTCGCTGTTGTTGGTGCGGGCGCTATTATAGAAGCCGTTCATCAGCACGGTGCCGGTGAACTCGACGTGCGCTTGGCGGCAGGCGCAGGAGGTTGCTGCGCGATGAGAAAGAGAGAAAGCAAAACCGCCGTCACGGCCCGCTCCTGGCGAGTTGGATAGCACTACAGTAAGCTCCACGCCCTCGGACGCAACAGTTTTGGGAGATTGGCGATGCGTGTAGCGGCGGGAATCGTTGCGCTGTTGGCGATGGGAGCGGTCGGATCGGCCGGTCGGGTTGCCGGTCGCATCGTCATTCTCGAGAAAGACAACAAGCCGTCGCCCGATCTGAGCGACGCCGTGCTCTATCTCGAAACGCCCGCCGCGGTGACGACCGCGGCGAAGCCGGTCACCGTCGAAATCGCGATCACCGACAAGACCTACGCTCCTCACGTCGTCGTCGTGCCCCTCGGCTCGACGGTGCGGTTCCCCAACCACGATCCATTCAACCACAATGTCTTCTCGGTCAGCGAGCCCAACAGCTTCGACCTCGGCCTGTACGGCCGCGGCGAGGCGAAGAGCTATACGTTCACTCACCCCGGGCTGGTGCGGGTCTACTGCAACGTCCATCCGCGCATGGTCGCGTACGTGCTGGTGATGGAGAACCGCTACTACGCCCAGCCCGCGAGCGACGGCAGTTTTGCGATCGACAATGTGCCCACCGGGCGCTATCGGCTGCACGTGTGGCACGAGCGCATCCCCAGCGAGGTCATCAGGGATGTTGCGGCCGGCAATGGGCCACCGGACCTGCAGATCGCGCTGAACGCCCGAGGCTACAAGTGGGAGCCGCACCGCAACAAGTACGGACGCAACTATCCGACCAATGCCGGACGCGAGCGCTACTAAGCCGGCGTTCGGCCTCACGGCGAAGATCTTCCTGGCTTCGACGCTCCTGGTCGTGGCGGTCCTCGGTATCACGTTCGGCGTCACGTCGGTCAAGGCACACCACACGGCGGATGCGTCGATCCATCGAGCGCTGCTGTCCACGCGCCGCGCGGTGGACGACTATCTGGCGGCGCGCACCCGCACGCTCGGACGCGCGAGCACGGTGGCGACGGACGTGCCGCAGTATCGCCAGCGGTTGCTCGACCAGCGCGCCCGGGCAGAAGCGCTGGATCAGGCGGACGATATCCGCGGCTTGGTGGGCGCGTCATGGGTGCTCGTTACGAATAGCGATGGCATCCTGATCGCGCGAACGGATTACCGCGAGCAGTACGACCGCGATCTCTCGATCGCTCCCCTGGTCGCGAACGCGCTGAGCGGCGACCAAACGAGCGGCGCGTGGCTCGACGACGTGCAGGGCACGATGTTCATGGCGGTCGGGACGCCGCTGCGCGATCGCCCGACCGCCGCACCGCTCGGCGCCCTCGTCGCCACCTACCAGATCGACGACTCGCTCGCTGCCGCCATCAAACAGACCACGAACTCGGACGTCGTGTTCTTTGCCCTCGATACGCTCAACAAGCCGGTCGTGGTCGGGAGCACGGTGCCGTCGCAGGATATCGCGCCCGCCCTGCAGAGCGCGGTGAAGCCCGAAGTGCTGGCTGCGGACACGGGCGGTGAGGGCATGGCACTCACCGCGGCAATGGGGAACCAGCACCTGATCGGTCTGGCCGGGGCGATTCGCTCACCCTCGGGCGACGTGCGCGGCGGCTTCGTCGCGCTGCGCTCGCGCGAGGCGGAGCTGGCGGCGTTCAACGCGCTGCAGCGGACGATGCTGTGGGCGGTCGCGCTCGGCGTCGTGCTGGCGTTGATCTTCGCGTTCGTGCAGGCCCGGCAGATCGCCGGGCCGGTGCGGCGGCTCGCGATCGCGACCAGGCAGGTGCAGGAAGGCGACTACAGCGTGGACATCGCGGTCCAGTCGCGGGACGAGATCGGCATCCTGTCGAAGGCGTTCAAGAGCCTGGTGGAGGATCTGAAAGCCAAAGCCGCGCTCGTCGATTACATGATGCAGACGTCCGGTAGTGCCGCGACGCAGCAGATCACTACAAAGCAAACGCAATCCGGTATCCAGCCGGGCTCGACATTTGCCGGCCGGTACGACATCAAGGAGAGCCTCGGCGCGGGCGGGATGGGTGTCGTGTATCGGGCCTTCGATCGCGAGCTGCAGGAGCCGGTCGCCATCAAGACGTTGAGGCCCGAAGCCATGGCCGGGGGTACCGTCGCGCTCGATCGCTTCAAGCAGGAGATCCGCCTCGCCCGCCGCATCGCGCATCGCAACGTCGTGCGCACCTACGACCTCGGCGAGCAGAACGGCATGTACTACCTGACGATGGAGTACGTCGAGGGCACATCGTTGAAGCAGCTGATCGTCACACGCGGCAAGCTGCCCGTGGCGGTGACGCTGACCGTCGGCAAGCAGCTGTGCCGGGCCCTCGAAGTCGCGCATGCCGAGGGGGTGATCCACCGGGATATCAAGCCGCAGAACATCGTGGTGGAGCCGAGCGGCTTTCTGAAGGTGATGGACTTCGGGATCGCACGGCTCGCCAATCCCCCGCAGGGTAAAGGCCTCACCGAGGCCGGCACGTCGATCGGGACACCGGACTACATGTCCCCCGAGCAGTTGTCAGGCGCCGAGCTGGATCCGCGCAGCGACTTGTACGCGGCGGGGGTGGTGTTGTTCGAGTGTCTGACCGGTCGGGTGCCGTTCGAGGCGGAGACGACGTGGGCGCTGGTCGCGAAGCATTTGGAGGAAGAGCCGCCCGATCCGCGCAAGTTCAACGCTGATGTTCCGCCCGAACTGGCGGCGGTAATCTTGAAAGCGATGGCCAAGACTCCGGCGGATCGCTATGCGACGGCGGCGGAACTGCATGACGCCTTGGCGCGAATCGGGTGAGGCGTGTCAGGAGTTCACGCAGCGCTCTTTTGAATGCCATTCAAGCGACGCAACCAGCGCCAGTGAGTTACAAAGAGAACCACCGACACGATCAGGAAGATGAATCCAATCGTGATCGACTTGCCGGTGCGATAGCGTGTAGCGGCGATGCGGTCCCGAACCAGGGCATCGTACCGAGTATGTAACGAAACCTCGGACATTGTGTCCGGCTTCGCTCCCTCCGCACGGTCAAACATCATCTGCTCACGGCGATACGTCGCCTTGTAGCTCTCGAACGACGAGAGCGACGTGCCGAAGGGACTATCGGACTGCAGAGGACTTGCACGATCAAAAACGGCATTCAGGATGGAAGAGAGCGTGATGAGTCCGACGATCAGGCTGATCAAGCAGGCCGTGTAGCCGTAGAGGTGAGCCATGCGGTTGGATTTATCCACATCATCCCCCTTGTGCACTAAGATTGCTACCCCAAACCACACGACGCCCATGAATAGCAATGGAAGCACCCAGAAGAGACCGGGCGAGACGGGCCAACCAGTATCGAGTATGATGCTCTCGGACAAATTCACTCCTGTCGGCTTCAGGAACCGCTTCTGTGCACGTTGGTCTTGACCTGATAGATCATTTCCGAATTACACTCCTCCGAACCACGGATACCCCTGGTCCTCCCAATACCCGCCCGGCCGCTCGGCGGTGAACGTCAGCGACACCAGATACTTCGTCATCTTGTAGCCCAGCTTGGTGGGCGAGTAGAGCCGCAGCGGGGCGCCGTGTGTGGGGGACAGCGGATTGTCGTTCATCCCGTACGCGAGAATCGTCTGCGGATGCATCGCGCTCGCGAGATCCCAGCCGTTCGAGTAGCCGGAGTCGAACGAGTCGAAGCGCACGTACCGCGCCTGCGGCAACATGCCGCACCGCTCGGCGACCGCGGAGACCGGCACGCCATGCCACGTGGCGATCGCGCTCCATCCCTCGACACAGTGGTGCTTCACCGTGTAGGTGGTGCGCGGCATCGTCTGTAAGTCGGCCAGCGACAGCGTCAGCGGGGTCCGCACCAATCCGCTCACCTGCAGGCGCCATGCCTTGGGGTCCTGCAGCATCGGCAACTCGGGAGAGATGAAATAACTCGGCAGCTGCGCGGTGCGTTCCGCCGTGGAGTACTCCGGTGCGAGCCGGCTCTGTGAGAACAGGATCTTCTCTCCGATCCAGTCGTTGAACCGGCTGACGTCGAGCAGCAACGGCCGGACCGCGTTGCCGCCATCCCAGCCGCAGGCCGCGGCGAGCGACGCGGTGCCCGCGCCGGCCGCCAGCTGCAGGAACGCGCGCCGATCAATCATGACTGGGGAAGCGGCCGCGATACCAGCCGGAGATCATGGCCCGCAGCGACGCGGGGTCGACGACGAACACGAGGATGACATGCACGATGAGAAACGCGGTGAAGATCCATACCGCCCAGAAGTGCCAATAGCGCGCCGCCTGGAACCCTCCGAAGAGCGCGGTGAGCCACGAGAGCTGCGTGGGTTTGTAGATCGCGAATCCTGTGAGCACCGAGAGCACGCCGAGCAGGATGATGAATGTGTAGGCGAGCTTTTGGAGCGGATTGTGCTTCCCCTGCGGTGGATGCTCCTTGCGGAGGCGGAGGTAATACTTCTGCATCTCGATGGCGCCGCGGATGTCGCGCGGCCGGAACAAGAGCGAGCGCCATTCGCCACTCACGGCCAGATACGACAGATAGAGAAACCCGCCGGCGATGAGCGGCCACATCAGCGTGAAGTGCCAATTCAATCCGCCCGCCAGCCACCCGCCGAGCCGGCTCCAGGTTGGAAACGCGGTGTTCTCGAACGCATTCACGTAGTACGGGCCGCCGCGCTCGCCGAATCGCGCGTAGGCGCCGTAGATCTGCAACCCACTCATGATCATTCCCGCAAGCAGCACGAACGTCATCCAGTGCGTGAGACGGACGATCCAGTGGTGGCGTTTGACGGGCTTGGCGGGCGGATGAGCTGCTGGGACCGGAGGCGCGGTCATGGGCTAAGTATATTGTGTGCCATGCGCGCGGCAACGGTCCTCGCACTCGCCCTCCTGCCGTCGTGCCGGCCGCAGAACGCGGCCGTCACGACACGCAACACCGACACACTCAGCTACGCCAACGTGACGCCGCGCGATTCGGCGGACAGCGCGCTGCTCAAACCGCGCGTCATCACCGAACCGACGGTGGTCGTCTTCTGGCTGTCGGGAGCGGACACGCTCTCCGCCGACGATCAAGCCCAAGCGCTCGACGAGCTCAATGCCACGACCGAAGGCATCGCGCCCACGCTGGCGCAGCACCACATCACGCTCGTCCCCACCAATTCCGATACGATTTACGTCGCGCTGCCCAACCGGCAGCGCCGGATGATTCTGCTGACCGGCGTCGACTATCCTTTCGGCTACGTGCTCGTGGCGCCGGGGACCGCGGAACGCATCCTCGCGGGCGTCTACGACGACGACGAGCTGCTCGACGAGGTCGAAGTGTACTTCGACTTGCCGTCAACCGCGGACAGCACACCGCCGAGGCCGCGGGTCGCGACGTGATGGTCCTTGAGTAAAGCGCTGCTGCTGCGTGGCGGCCGGCTGGTAACGATGGACGGCCCGCGGCGCGTTCTCGATGCTGATGTGCTAGTTGAGGATGGCAGGATCCAAACCGTGGGGCGGGCAGTCCGGCCGTCGGGCCGTCCGACCGTCATCGAATGCAAAGGTCTCGTCGTCCTTCCCGGTCTTGTGCAGGCGCACATACATCTCTGTCAAACACTCTTCCGCGGTCTTGCTGACGACCTCTCGCTCGAAGCGTGGCTGGCGCAGCGCATCTGGCCCCTCGAGGCCGCGCACACCGAGGCATCCGTGCACGCCTCGGCGATGCTGGGCGCGGCCGAGCTGTTGCTTGGCGGTACGACCGCGATCCTCGACATGGAGACGGTGCGCCACACGGGCGCAGCGTTCGAAGCGCTCGAATCCATCGGCATCCGCGCGACGGCGGGGAAGTGCCTGATGGACGCCGCAACGAACCCGCCAGCGCTCCGCGAGCCGACGGACAAGGCGCTCTCCGAAAGCGCGGACCTGTGCGCCACATGGCACGGCGCTGCCGGCGGGCGGCTGCGCTACTGCTTCGCGCCGCGCTATGCGCCCAGCTGCACCGGACCGCTGCTCAGGGCCGTGAGCGATCTGGCGGAGCGGACCGGCGCCACGATCCACACGCACGCCGCGGAAACGCCGCTCGAGCTGGACACGGTGAAGCGCGAGACCGGCCACAATGAGATCGCCTATCTCGATTCGGTCGGGATCTCCGCGCCGCGCGCTGCCCTGGCGCACTGCGTCTGGGTCGAGAAGGACGACATCGCCGCGCTCGCGCGCCAGCAAACGAACGTGGTCCATTGCCCGAGCTCGAACCTCAAGCTCGGCAGCGGCATCGCGCCGATCCCTGCGATGCTGGCCGCCGGGTGCCGCGTCGGGATCGGCGCGGATGGGGCGCCGTGCAACAACAGGCTCGATGCCTTTACCGAGATGCGTCTGGCGGCCCTCATCCAGAAGCCCAGGCTCGGGCCGGACGCCCTCCCCGCGGCGCAAGCGCTGGAGCTGGCCACGTTGGGAGGGGCTCGGGCCCTGGGACTCGGGGATGAGATTGGCTCGATAGAAGTGGGAAAATGCGCCGACCTGATCGTCCTCGATCTCGAGAGCCCGCACGCGCAGCCGGAGGACGCCGATCTGATCTCGCGGATCGTCTACAGCGCCCGCGCCGCCGACGTGCGGCACGTGATTGTGGACGGCCGGATCGTCGTGCGGGACGGTGAGTTGAAGACGGCTGACACGGCGGAGATTCGCCGGAAGGCCAACGCCGAGGCTCGGGCGTTACGCGCGAAAGCGCTGGATCGTCACTGACAGAGCCGCTGCAGCGTCGGAGAGATGCTGCGAGGTGGTCGTCAGCTCGGTGAGCGACGTGATCTGCTTGGCAGTCGCCGCGGACGTCTGACGGGCTCCGGTCGCGGCGCCGTCGGCAATCGCGGCGACCTCCTCCATCCGCCGCAAGACCTCCCGCATGCGCTTGGTCTGATTCTCGGTCTCGGCCGCGAACGTCGTCGCGAACTGCACGGTCGAATTCAGATCGGCGAAGATCGCGTCGAGCGCACCGTGCACCGTGGTCGCGACAGTCCCGACGCCCTTGGCCGCCTCGCGGCCCTTCTGCATCGCCTCGACGACCCGGTTGATCTGGTCCTGCGTCGCGCGGACCTTGGTCCGCACTTCCTCGGCCGAGCGCGCGCTCTGCTCGGCGAGTTTGCGCACCTCGCCGGCGACCACGCGGAAGCCGAGTCCGTGCTGGCCCGCGCGCGCGGCCTCGATCGCGGCGTTGAGCGCCAGCAGGTCCGTCTGGCTCGCGATCCGCGTGATGCCGTCGACGAGCTTGCCGATCTCGCGCGATTCGCGGTCGAGCACGCCTGCGACCTCGGACGCGTGATCCATATGCACCATGAGATTCATGAGTAGCGCGCTGGCGCGCGCGACTTCCTCGCCGCGCTTGTGCGCCTGCAGCGCGATCTCGGTAATCTGCCGTTCGGCCTCCTGGGCCCGCGCGTGGAGCGACGTGGCCAAACCGGACGCGGCCTCGGAGTCCTGTCGCCCGTAGCCGATCAGCTGCCGCTGGCGCTCCGTCCCCTCCGAGAGCTGATGCGTGGTCGTCGAAATCGATTGGGACGACGTCTGCAGCTCGCGCGCGGCGGCAGCGAGCCCGCCCGCCATCGTCGCGAGCGCGCCGCCCTGGCGGCCGATCTCGCGAACGATGTCGGCAATCGCGGCGGTCGTGCGGTTGACGCTGACGCCGAGGAATCCCAACTCGTCGGTGGCGGCCGCGGCGGCGCCGCTCTCCATCTGGCGCGTCAGGTCGCCGCGCTCGATCTCGCCGAGCACGCCGCGCGCGATCCGCAGGCGATCGACACAGGCGAACACCAGCACCAGACTCTCCTGGATGTAGAGCGACCAGGGCCAGCCGTGCCCGCCGACCTGCGCGACCACCGTGACCAGCGTGAAGGCGGCGAGGTTGATGATCAACGCGCCCCACGCTTCGCGACGCTCGAGATAGAGCGCCGCCTGGAGCGGCGCGATGAGGTAGGCCCCGTACAACACATGGCCGTTCGGCCCCATGGCGAACAGCACCGCGGAAATCAGCAGACAGCCGACGACGAGATTGAGCTGCGCAAACCACGGCTGGAACGATCCGCGGTCGACGAGCCGGCGCACGCCGGCGTTCGCGGCCGCGAAGCTCGCGGCAAACGCCAGGATGAACCACCGGGAGATCGTGACGATGCCGGCGAGCTTGACGCCAATCAGCAGGACAATCCCGAAGCCCACGAATCCCCAGCGGGCGCGCGTGTTCGCCAGCACGTATTGGCGCTGCTTGGCGAGTCGTTCCTCGAGGAGCTGCGCTCCGAGACTGATCACATCCGGAATAGGTAGCTGGCTTTCAGGAAGAATCCGTCTCCCGTGCGCGTCAGCCGGCCGAAGTTGAACGGCTCGGGCTCGGTGAGCGAGGTGCCGTACCCGAAGAACACGACCGTGCCGGGCCTTGGCTTGTAGGAGAACAGGACGTCGTTCCGGAACTCGGTGTCGGTGCGGCGCGGTTGCGCAGCGCCGCCCACGACGAGCGAATCGCCGCTGCGCGGATCGCGCAGCGCATCGACCTCCTGCGCCGTGTACTGGCCGACGTAGCGGAAAAAGATGTCGCGCGTGAGCTGATACTCGACTTTCAGCCGCGGGATGTTCGCCGTCGAAAACCAGCTGCCATCTTGCGCGCGGGTCAGGCGCTGGTGGACCCACCGGCCGTCCACCCGCAGCGCCGAGGTCGGCTTCCAGGTGACGCCCACGAACGTGTTGAGCCCGCGCGACTCGGCGGCTTCGGCGAAGATCACCCCGCGGCCAGCCCCGACGTCGCCGTTCACCGTCAACGCCCGGTTGGGCGTGTTGAATCCGATATCGCCACCCCAGAGGTTATAGCGCCCGTGTGGGACGGAGAAGGGGACCAGCGTGCCACCCGCATTCACCTGATAGCTGGCGTAGTCGGGCGGATCGAAGCGCTGATGGTTGTTTTGCCAGTGCGCGCTGAGCCCCCAGCCGCCGCGCAGCGTGAAGAGCCACTGCTCGTTGATGCCGCCCTCGAGCGTGCTGCCGAGATTGAAGAAATCGCGGTAGCGCCACGTCGGCTGGAGCAGGATGAATGTGGTCGCGTTCTCGAGCATCGCGCCCGGTTTGCCGTACCAGGTGAAGCGATTGGCGAACCGGCCCTGGACGACGTTCACGCGATTCACGAACCCGCTGAGCGCCGCGAAGTTGGGACTGATGCCGACCAGCTCGGCGTGATTGCCGTAGGAGTACCCGGTGCGGTCGTAGAGCGTCACATCCCACAGCTCGCCGGACCGCACTGCGGAGCCGGACACGTCTTTCGTCCACGAACCGGCGAACTGCGCATCCGAGAACCAGATCTTTTTCCAAATGAACCGCACATCGGCGCCCAGCACGCGGTTCCAGGCGTCGCCGGCGATTCGGTCGGTGTACGCCACGCCGACCGTCGAGTTGGCTCCCAGATCGCGCCGCAGTCGCAAGAGGTTTACCAGCGGATGCGGATCGCCCGCCACGCCACCGTTGTCATCGACCGCCCCGATGTAGGCGACCGCCATCGGTCCGACTTTCCCGGTGAGCTTGGCGCCCGCGACGGGGTCGATGATGCGCCGCGTGTAAATCAGCGCATTGGGCGTGTCGAACTGCTCGAGACCCTCGAGGAAGAACGGCCGCTTCTCCGGGAAAAAGAGCGCAAAGCGCTGGTTCACCGTCACCTGGCCGACATCCGCTTCCACCTGCGAGAAGTCGGGGTTCACGGCTCCCGCTGCGCTCAGGTTTTGCGTGATTCCCCAACGCACGTTCACGCCAACCTGCGGGTCGACGTGTTGGTAGCGATAGGTGGACGGTGACACGGGCGCGCCGTCCACGCGTGACGTGAACTCGGGGCTCACGTCCATGACCAGACCGCGGCGCAGCCCCGTGAGTGACTTCAACGTCCCCGATTGAATGAGGAAGGACGCGCTGGCGCGCACGACGGGCGTCCAGGTGTCCTCGTAGCCGGTGTGCTGCGTCGTGCGGATGAACTGAATGCCCCAATCCTGGGTCGCGCCGCTCTGGTAGCGGAGGCTCTTGAACGGAATCCGCACTTCGACTTCATAGCCCCAGGGAGTAACATGGCCCTGGGACTGATAGACATAGTCGGGATTGAGGTCCACCACGCCATCGAAGCGGAATCCGGCATTCTGGCCGCCCGCGGCGCCGGCGAGCCCTTCGCTGCGGACGCCGTCCTCCTGTGCGCCTAATGGGTTGACGGCGAACAGCAGCGCGCGCCGGCGATCGTTGAAGGTGTCGAGCAGGATCTGCACCTTGTCGTCGGCATCGATGTTGTCGCGGTCGGCGAGCGTCGCGCGCACGACGTTGCCGTGCGCTTCGAACGCCCGAATGCCGAAGTACATCGCATCCGGAGCGTAGAAGACGAGCACTTCGGTCGAGTCTTCCGCCGGCCGGCTATCGACGGGACGATACTGCGTGAATCCTTTCAGCAGTGCGGCCTGGCGCCAGACCGGTTCGTCCAGCACGCCGTCGAGCCGAACGACACCCGCCTCGATGCGCGGAATGCGGACCTCGATCTGACGCAGGCGGCCGTCGTAGACCGGCCCCTGATCGCCCGCGGACTGCAGGAATAAGAGGAGAAGGGCAAGCATGAAGACTAAATTAACGTGCGGCGTGGGGCGTGTGGCGTGTCAACGTCTAGTTCGAACCGTCCTTCGAAGCGTCAGCTTGGCCCATCACCGCCGCACGCCACACCCCCCACGTCTTACTATTCGTATCTCAGCGCCACAATCGGATCGAGACTCGCAGCCCGCCGTGCCGGCCAGATCCCGAAGAACAAGCCGACGATCGCGCTGAAGATGAACGCAACCAGGATGGCCAAGAAATTGATCGACGTATTCCAGTGCGCGATCTTCGAGAGCCCTACCGCGCCCAGCACGCCGAACAGAATCCCGATTGCCCCGCCTAACAGGCACAGCACCAGCGCTTCGACCAGGAACTGGAACAAGATGTTGAAGCTCGTGGCGCCCAGGGCTTTCCGGACGCCGATCTCCCGGGTCCGTTCCGTCACCGACACGAGCATGATGTTCATGATGCCGATGCCGCCGACGAGCAGGCTCACCGCCGCGATGCCGGCCAGCAGGTAGGTGAACGTCTCCGTCGTCTGCTGGAACGTGGCGAGAATGTCGGACTGGTTGCGGATCTGGAAGTCGTTTTCGCCGCCCGGCCGGATCTTGTGCTCGCGCCGCAGCACCCGCTCGATCTCGATCATCGCGAGTGTCATCTGCGGCACACTGGCGGCATCGACGGTGATCGACCGCAGCCGGTCCGTGCCCATGATGCGGTAGCGCGCCGTCTGCAGCGGAATGAGGATCTGCTCGTCGGGATTGCCGAATCCCCCTGCCGAGCCTTTGGCCGACAGGACGCCGATGATCTCGAACGGTATTCCGCGAATCTGGATTTCCTGTCCGATCATCGCGGCCGGATTCGCGTTGAACATGTCGGGAATGGCGGAGCCGAGCACCGCGTAGCGGCGCCGTCCTTCATCTTCCCCCGCGGTAAACATGCGGCCCGCGGTGAACGTGTAGTTCTTCACGGTGGGATAGTTGGGCGTGGTGCCGACGATGCTCACGTTGCCGTTCTGCCCGCTGCGCTTGATCTGCAGGTTGCGCGTCAGCTCCGGCACGACGCCCTTGACGTAGCGCGCATCGCGGGCCAGCGCGTCCGCGTCGTCCACAGTCACGCTCACGCGCTGGTCGAACATGATCGCAATGCCGCCGCGGAACGATTGTCCCGGATAAATGGACAACAGCGTAGGCCCGAGGGCCGCGATCCGTGCCTGCACCGCCTTCTGCGCGCCCGTGCCGAGCGCGACCATCGTGATGACGGCGCCGACGCCGATGATGATCCCCAGCATCGTCAGGAACGACCGCAGCTTGTTCGCACGGATCGCCTGCAGCGCGACCTGGAAGATTTCGCCGAGGAGCATCTTAGGGCCTGGTCGGCGTCGTTTGCGGCCGCGGCTGCGTCGTCGTCGGCTGCTGCTGCACGCCCGGCAAACCACCGCCGGTGACGTTGCGCATCCGCTGCTGCATGTCGCGCTGCGCGTTCAGGAGCGACGCGCTCGGCAGCACGAGCACGGTATCTTGCTCCGTCAGGCCGCTCAAGACCTCGATGTAATCGAGATCGGTGAGGCCGGTGCGGATCTGCACCGGCGTCGGCTTGCCCTTCTTGAGGGTGAAGACGATGTAGCTCGACTGCTCGCCGGTGGTGCGGCGGAAGCCGCCGCCGCCGGTGCCACCGCCGCCTCCGCCAGCACGCATCATCATCTGACGCATCGCGGCCATCGCGTTCTGCTCGGCCGGCGTCAGCTCCTGGCCCGACATGCGCTTCTGGTAGGCGGACCGGACCACGGCTTCGGTCACACCCGGCGGTAGCTGGATCGTACGGCCGTCCGGCGTCGTCATCGTGTTACCACCGGCGGCTGCCGTCGAATCGCGTTTGGCCGTGGTATCGCGCCGCGCCGTACCGCCACCCAGCGACGCACTGTCGCGGTTGGTCGGTGTCTGCTGCTGCCGTGCCGCCGCGAGCTGCTGCTGCACGTCGTTCGGATCGAGCCCCAACACCTGCGCTGCCGACGCGACGTCGCGCTGCGTGCGGAGTGCCGCGTTCGGAATCGCGAGCGCGTTGTCCCGGCGGCCGACGTGGATCTCCACCTCGGTGTTCATGCCGGGCTTGAGCAGGTGGTTCGGGTTCGGAATCCGCACGAGCACATTGAACATCGTCACGTTCTGCTGCACCGTCGCCTGCGGCTCGATCTTCAGGACGCTGCCCTCGAACGGCCGATTGGGGTATGCGTCCACCGTGATCGTCGTGAGCAGACCGGGCTGCACCTTGCCGATGTCCGTCTCATCCACGAGGGCACGGATCTGCACGGTATCGAGGTTCGCCATCTTGAACAGCACCGTCCCGCCGCCCACGTCCGTGGTCGGCGACGAGATCACCGTGCCCAGCTCGACGTTCTTGGCGATGATCGTGCCCGCCAGCGGCGCGCGCAGCTTCGTGTCGTTCATGCGATCGCGCGAATTCTCGAGGTCCGACTGGGCGCGGATGACGGCGGCATTGGCGTTCGCGTAGTCCAGCTTGGCGCCGTCGTACTCGGTCTGGGTGATCGCCTGGGCCTTGAACAGCGTGTCGGACCGCGCCAGCTGCGCCTTGGCGTTGTTGAGCTGCGCCTGGGCGACCTGCAGGTTCGCCTGCGACTGCGCCAGGTTATTGCGCGGGATGCGCGGATCGATGGACGCGAGCAGCTGATCCTCTTTCACGTCGTCGCCCGTCTGCACGTTCATCCCGATGATCTCGCCCGACGCCTTGGACTTCACGTCGACGGTCAGCACGGGCTCGATGGCGCCCGACGCCGATGCCGACACGACCAGGTTGTGGCGTTCCACCGGAACGGCCTCGTATGATTGCGTGGCCTGCGTCTTATGACAGCCCGCCATGGCGGCGAGCAGCACCGCGGCCGCCGCGGTTCCCCAAAGTTTTGTGTTCACGTCTGACCTTCCATCCTCTCATCGCGCGCGATTTTGCCGTCGTGCAGGTGAATCTGGCGGTGCGCGTGCGCCGCGATGTCATGTTCGTGCGTCACCAGCACGATGGTCTGGCCCGCCTGATGAAGCTCCTCGAAGAGCATCATGATCTCGTTGCCCGTCGCCGAGTCGAGGTTGCCGGTCGGCTCGTCGGCGAGCAGGATGCTGGGCGAATTCACCAGCGCGCGCGCAATCGCGACGCGCTGGCGCTGGCCGCCCGACAGCTCGTTGGGGCGGTGGTCCATCCGGTCCGCGAGGCCGACCTGCGTGAGCGAGCCGGCCGCACGCTCGCGCCGCTCCTTGGCGGACATGCCGGCGTAAATGAGCGGCAGCTCGACGTTGTGCAGCGCGTCGGCGCGCGGCAGCAGGTTGAACGTCTGAAACACGAATCCGATTTCCTTGTTGCGGATCCGCGCCAGCTCGTCGTCGCTGAGATCGCTCACCTTCTGCCCGTTCAGCCAGTATTCCCCGGCGGTCGGCGTGTCGAGACAGCCGATCAGGTTCATCAGGGTCGACTTGCCCGATCCCGACGGGCCCATGATCGCGACGAATTCATTCTTCTTGATCTGGATGTCCACGCCGCGCAGCGCGTGTACGACCTCCGCGCCCATCACGTACTCGCGCGTCAGGTGATGCGTGAGGATGACGGTGTCGGGGGTCGGCGTGTCGCCGGTGCGGAACAGCATCGCCTGTGTGGCAGTCATAGTGTCCGTCCCACGACCGCCTCGACCTGCGCGCGGGCGATCAGGTAGTCGAAGCGAACCTGCACGAGGTTCTGTTCTGCCGTCGTGAGGGCGCTTTGCGACGTGAGGAGATCAAGAATGGTCGCCGCGCCGACGCGGTAGCGCTCGTTCTGGACCCGTAGGTCCTCCGTGGCGGCGGCCACGTTGGTCTGGGCGATGTCGATCTTTTCGTAGGCAGTGGCAAGCGCTGCCAACTGCTGGGTGAGTTGGGCGCTGACTTGGCGACGCGTATCCGCCGCCTTTGCGTCTGCCACATCCCGGGCGACCGCCGCCGAGCGTAACGACCTCTCGCGCGAGAATCCGTTGAACAACGTCCAGCTGACGCTGAACCGCACGCTCCAGCCGCTGAGGTAGGTGCTCGTCGAATTCCAGGGCGCCTCGGACCCGGTGTACGAGCTGCCGACCGAAGCCGTCAGGCTCGGCCAGTACTGGGCGCGACTCACGGCCACCTGGGCTCCGGCCGCTCGTGCCTGCGCATCCGCCTGTTGCACCTGCGGAGCATTGTCAATGAGGGACTTGCGGAGCGCGGTGGTGTCGGGAAAGGCGGGCAGCCCGGTGTCGGGCACCGCCCGGACCGGTCCATCGACTCCGATCTGCCGACCTAGATTCGCCTGGGCGGTCGCGAGATTTGCCTGCGCCTGGAGCAGCGCGATGCGCGCGTTCCCGTAATCAACGAGCGAGCGGAGCGAGTCGGACCGCGTCGCGGAGCCGGCGTGGAGCTTATCGATCGAGATCCGGAGTTGCTGCTGCGCCCGCGTGACTTGTGATTCGGCGACCCGAACCAGATCGCTCGTAGCCAGGGCGTTGTAGAATGCCTGCTTGGTTTGCAGCGTGACCTGGAAAAGCTGATTGCTGACGCCGGCTTCGGCCGCGTTTTGCGTCGCGTGCGAGGAGCGGACATCCGCCAGGCGCCGAAAACCATCGAACAGCTCGATATTCGCGGATAGGCCG